>Ga0136846_1222429_pt1 | contig 17451 bp, 9 predicted proteins | sample HopSoiMetagenom2_FD_96841 | JGI IMG/M metagenome (GOLD analysis project Ga0136846, IMG submission 96841) | Grasslands soil microbial communities from Hopland, California, USA - 2 Assembly 2016 (version 4) | ecosystem: Environmental > Terrestrial > Soil > Grasslands | place: USA: Hopland...
AAAACTTAGCTCTTTACCCCGGAAATCGCCGGGGCCCCTCTGGGTCCCCCATTTTCATGCCCCCAAAGCTGCCGTCTCCGCCAGCTCCGGTCGCATCATCTCCACTACCCTTCTCTGTGCCTCTCGCTTGGCCGGCATCTGCGCCTGCGCGTAGATGTCCATCGTCACCTTCACCGACCCGTGCCGCAACAGCTCCTGGACCACCTTCACGTCTTCCCCGTTCGCGTGGAGCAACGAGGTGAAGGTCCGGCGGAAGGTGTGCCAGCTGACCCGCTTTGTGATTCCGAGCCGCTTGACCACCGGTTGGATGTGATACCGCATCACCGTCGATAGCCAGATGGGCTGCTTGCCCTTCTTCTTGCCGGCGCGATTGCTCGTGGCCGCAAAGACGTAGTCGTTTGGCTCCCGGTATGGCGTGACTTCATACCAGGCCAGCAGATCCGCAGCCGTATACGCGTCCAGAGGGATCCGCTTCTGCGAAGCCTCCGTCTTGCAACGGCCGACCACCTGATCGACGATGGAGCGTTGGACGTTCGCGTCGAGAGCAGCGAAGTCAAAATCGAACCATTTGACCGCCGCGAGCTCTCCCCTGCGTAGCCCACTTGCCATATCGAGAGAGACCAGCACGCGCTCGCGCAAGGCGAGCTCCGGGATGATCTGCTGCAGCTCTTCAATCTCGAGAATGTCTGGAACCTTCTCCCGCTTCGAGCTCTGGCGGACGCCCGAGCCCTTGGTCGGTCCTGAGATTGGGTTGGAGTCAACAAACCCCCACCGGATTGCGTGGTTGAAAAGAACGCTCAGAAGGTTGCGAATCTTCGCCTTACTTCCTGGAGCCATGCGTTTCAGCTCCTGGGGCTTGCTCTTCGTCCCCTTCAACGGCTTCTTTCTGCGACGCGGTTTGCAGCGCAGATCGCGAAGCCATTCCTCCACCATAGGAGCCCTCATCTCGTTGATCCGTGAACTTCCCCATCGGGGCTCGATCCAAGCTTCGAGAATGCTTTCGTAGCGATCGCGGGTCGAGTAAGCCCGACCGTCCTCGCCAAGATCGACAAGCTCTCGCTGCCGGAAATGAACAATGAGCTGAGACATGGTGATGCTTCTGGTGAGTTCGTTGCTTTTGCCTGAGTTGATGGCCAGTCGAAAACCAGTCGCAGCTTTTTCCGCCGCGGGCTTGTCCTTGTACTGGTCAAGAGTGCCAATTGTCTTTTTTCTGCGGATGCGTTTTCCATCGGCCTGCCGTTCATACCAACGGAATTGCCATACCGGCTCTCCGCTGCCGTTGGTCGATAGAATGACCCATCCGCTCTGATATCGCGCCGTCTTCAAAGACGACCTCCTTTCGGTACGGCGCGGAAACCATCGGAACTAGGTCCATCCTACCGCTGCCGGCTCGATTCGGGACAAGACTGCCGACCAAACCACACGCCCCACGGGATGGATCAAGCTGCGTCGCTGGAGCGAGAGGATAACCATTGCTCCAGTTCGGAAAGCCGGAAGCGCCACCTCTTCCTTCGACCATTTCCCACGGGGTGCCCAGGAAGCTCGCCCTCACGGGCCAATCTCTGGACGGTAGCGCGATGGAGTTGCACAAATGCGCTCGCTTCTCTTGCGTCCACGAAAGGTTCGAATACGATCGGCGCCTTTGAAAATAGATCCGTCACAAATCACCTCAAGCCTGGATTGATCGTTCGGCACGGTCAGCGATACCTATCCCGTTGTCGCTTAAAGTGTTCCCACCGGAGTGACGACGTCCAATACTTTGCATTTATCGGGTGATAACTGCGAACTATCAGACGCGATCTTGGCGAGGATCTGTCGGCGTCCGCTGCGGCCCAATCCAATTCCGCAGCCAAATGAGTAAATTTGGCCAACTGCACACTTTCTGCTGCTGGTTGGTGTCTTACATACCAGGATTTCCGCAGGCAGCGGCGCGGAATAGCACCTCGTTCGGCTCCGCCTATCGCATCGAACGCTCTTTTCTTTTTGCCGAGTAGGAGAGCTATGTACGATTGGGCCGAACTTCGCCACTTCCGCTATCTCCTCGTCATCCTGGAAAAACAGGGATTCCGGGCCGCTGCGGAAGAATTGCACACCTCGCAGCCGAACCTCACCGTTCAGGCCCGTCAATTTCAAGAGAACGCGTCTGTCCGTCTTTTCCGCAGGATGAAGAACGGTCGAATACGACCAACAGAGACAGGGATCGCATTCATTGGTTTAGCTCGCCTACTGCTTGAAACACGAGACGAGATCATTGACGCATTGATCGCGATTGAGAGAGGTGAGATTGGCTCTGTCCGATTCGGATGCTCGCCTTTGGTCGATCCGAATCTATTTCGCCGCCTCTGCACAATCCACAAAGAGCTGTTGCCAACCTGTTCGATTCGGCCGACGCATGGCGACACGGGGCAGCTTGCGGACGAGATCCTCGCTGGAAGCGTGGATGCCGCAATCGTGACGCTACCATTGAAGCATTCCGATCTGCATATCGAAGAACTACGCAGTGACAGACTTGTCGTCTGTTTGCGAAGAGATAATCCTGTGGCCGCAAAGTTTGCGTTACAACCTGACGACCTCCAAAATAGTCCCGCGGTCTTGTACCACCCACACCGGCACCCCGATGCCCATGTCCGGCTTCTCGAATTGCTTGCCGAAGCCGGGATAAACGTTCAGGAATACTCCCATGCCTCCCACCCTTCAGAGATGCAAACGTTAGTGAAGGAGGGGCATGGCTTTGCGCTTATTCGGGAAGGAACATCGCTAGACGAAGAACTAACGACGCGCCCGATCATCGGTGTCAATTGGACGGTAGATACTGCCGTCATTTATCACCGCCAACGCTACCCGAAGACCGTTCCCATCCTGGTGAAGAAGCTCAAACGGCAATTCAATAGCGACCTCAAGACAACACGCACCGAGAATGCTTCGGTTGGGGTACAGGCGACTGTACCGATTCGGTCGCGTCCCTCTCAAACACCAACGCGAAATCCAGTTCAATTGGCACTGTTGGGCGTCGAAACCCCATCTGGTGATAGATCGCAATTATCGGGCGATAAATAAAACGTATTGGACGCCAGCGCCGGACCTGGCCAATCATCACGCATATTCCAGGCTGAGAAACAGCCAATGGAGGTGCCGATGTATCGCAGAACCAGTGTCGCCTTGCCTCGCTATACCGCCGATCATTCGAATCGATGGCCGCAGCCTCTCCTAAGACTCGCCGCTCATGCAGGGCGATGCGTGTTCCCTGCTTTTATCGGGTTAACATTCGCCACTGCAGCTCGCGCGCAGGGCACGATGGATTTCTCGGGCGCGACTACGCTCATGAACACCTTCAAGGTGTTCGCCATGTACGCCGGAGCTGTCATCTGCCTTGGCGGTCTCATCTTCGCCGGCATCCGCATGATGTCCGGAAGATTTCAGGACGCTATTCCTGGGCTCTTTGGTGCGTTATTCGGCGCCGGAGTCCTCGGTTGGGGAGCCGGCTGGATCGGTACTCAGTTTTCCTTCAGGATGAGTGGAAGATCGTAGCTTCGACGACCCTTTCCTACGGAATCCGTTGGGACCTGAATCCTCCGCCCGCAAACGGGAATGGCCGGCTCCCCGCTGTCCTCGATCAGGTTGGCAATCTCGCCACGGCCCAGGTGGCGCCTTCCGGGACGGCTCTCTGGAACACCGACTACCGCGGGATCGCTCCCCGCTTTGGACTGGCGTCGCAGCTCCGCAAGACTCCAGGGAGAGAAACTGTACTCCGGGCGGGTGTCGGGAGCTTTTTCGATACGGGCAATACTTTAGGCTCGCTGGGATTCGTCTATCTGGGCTTCGGCTCCAAGCAGAGCTATTCGAACCTCAGCATGCCGTTCGCAAGTTCGGTCTACGTTCTTCCTGCTGCTTCGACAGCTGCTCCCTACAACCAGGCCGTAGTCGGCTATGATCGCAATCTCCGTCTGCCCTATTCCCTGCAATGGAACGTCAGCCTGGAACAGGCTCTCGGCGTCTCCCGCTCCTTTACCTTGGGATATGTTGGCTCCTCCGGGAAGCGTCTCCTCAATGCCCAGTTTTACAATCCACGGAGCATCAATCCGGCCTTCTCCGTGGGTAACGGCGCCTACATCATCACCAATAGCACCTGGTCGGACTACAACGCATTGCAGGCCCAGTTCAACCAAAAGCTGAGCCGTGGCTTCCAACTGCTCGCTTCCATGACCTGGTCGCACAGCTCCGACAACCGCTCAACCAGCTTCATCAACTATCAGCCTCTCCTCAAAGCGGATTCGGACTTCGACATCCGCACCAACTTCCAGGTTGCGGCTACCTACAACGCACCCAAACCAGCAGGCCATGGTGTTCTTCCAGAGGTGGTCGGAGGCTGGGCCATAGACCTTCGAGCGTTCGCGCGCACGGCCGCTCCCGTTGATATATACGGAAGTTCCTACGTTGCGGAGGATGGCACGCAACAATATGCCCGCCCCAATAGAGTGTCCGGAGTTCCTCTTTACCTTGAGGGAGCTCGCGACGTGATCCCTGGTGGCAAACGGTTCAACTTTGCTGCATTCCAGGCAGTCACCGGCACTCAAGGCAATGCCCCGCGCAATCTCCTTCGCGGCTTTGGAGCCAACGAGCTTGATGGAGCGATTCGACGGGAGTTCGCGATTGAAAACGACCTTCGCCTGCAGTTTCGCGTCGAAGCTTTCAACCTTCTGAACCACCCGAACTTCGGAGCCATCTACAACACCATGAGCGCCGGCTCAGGCCAGTTCGGCATGGCATACAACACTCTCAATACCGCACTCAAGAATCAGAGTGCTCTCTATCAGCAAGGCGGGCCCCGCTCGCTGCAGCTCGCCATAAAAGCTCTCTTCTAAAGACGACCAACTCACCAGCAGGGTGCCCGATCGGGCACCCAGGAGATCCATCGTGAAAATCCAGCGTCTGTGGACGTTTGTAGTGGCGTCCGTCTTACTCTCGTTCTGTGTTTGCTTAACCTTCGGACAGGTACCAGCGCGCCGATTTGAAGTTTCTGATTCGATCTCAATGACGAGATTCAACCTGCCCTCCGAAACAGATTTAACCAATCGTACGGAACGGTCACCTAACGGGCGCTACATCATCGTCGTGACCTCCCGCGGGATCGAGAGCTCAACTAAGGTGGAATCAACCATCTGGCTGCTTGAAGCCAAGGCCATCCAAACCTTTTTGGACCGAGATTCAGAAACGGCAACACGGCCCGTTCCGATGCGGCATATCGCCACCATTGCCGGAGTGCCCGACATCATGACCTACGACACCTATGGAGCCGTCATCACGGATCTCAAGTGGTCTGAAGATTCATCAAAGCTTTACTTCCTGGCCATTGATGAGCTGCCGGAGCGCCGACTCTACGAGGTGGATCTCCCAACTGGAAAGCTCAATGCCCTCACTCCTGTCGGTTTCGGTGTCCGTCAATACGTAGTCTCCGGAAGACATATCGCATATACAGCCAACCGCACCCAGGATGAGCGCCCCGAGGTTCCCTGGGACCATGCACATCAGATCAACCACGATGTCGGCGCGGTCACGGGTCTGGGTCTCGAAGAGATTCTCTTCCCCCAGATTGGTCAAGGCAGCGGCAACGGCCGTCTCTTGCCGGATCTTTGGGTTGGACATGGCCATCGTTTTCAGCATGTCCCGAATGCCGAGGGCGAGCCGACTTTGGACGTGGAGCACTATACCAATGCCCTGTCGATCTCTCCGGATGGTCGTCGGGCGGTCCGCCTGCTTCCCATATTCAAGGTCAATCCTTCATGGTCGCGTTACCAGACCAAACCTGGTTTCGAATCGTGGAAGCTCAATCCAGCCGATGACAATCTAGTAGCGTCTTTCTACAAGTGGAGGCTACGAGAATACATGCTCGTGGATACCGCCACGGGAAAGACTCGTCCTCTCATCGATGCTCCACATGGAAGCTCTCTGGCAGAGGAAGACGCAAGCCTGGCGGTATGGTCCAGAGACGGCAAACACTTGCTCCTCGGGAACGTTGCTCTTCCCTTGACCGGCGATTCATCAGAGAACCAACGGCTTACCCGTACCTGCGCCCTCGCGATAGTAGACCTGCCCTCGTACGAGGCCCACTGTATCGCCCCTACCCGCGACGCTAGCGCAGTGATCGCTGCCGATAACCCTCATCCTCTCCGGCTGCAAGACGCCACACTCGGGGAAGGCAACGAGGAGGTCATTGCAAATTTCGCCTGGCACGGAAGGTGGGGCCAGACCGAGCGCTATCGACTAACTGATGGCGGCTGGTCCAGGATTGACGTCGTGCCTGGAAACCCGATCGATGGAAAGGCGGTATCTCCTCCTGAAGACGCGGTCAGGCTGACCATCGAACAGGACCTGAATACTCCGCCAACTCTTTGGGCTTCGTTTCATGGGAGAAAGAAACAACTCTGGAATCCCAACCCTCAACTGGCGAATGTGCGACTCGGTAAAGCCAGCATCTTTCATTGGAGAGACAAGACCGGCTATGACTGGGATGGCGTACTCGTACTCCCGGTGGACTACGAGTCCGGCAAACGCTATCCCCTCGTCATCCAGACCCATGGCTACCGGCCATCCATATTCGTCACGGATGGTCTATATCCAACCGCGATGGCCGCTCGGCCCCTCTCATCCGCGGGCTTCGTTGTTTTACAGACGGATAACCGCGCTGACCACTTCGTTTCACCCCAAGAACCACTGGACGCGATCGAGGCATGGGAGTCCGCAATCTCGAAGCTCGATGCCAATGGCTTGATTGACTCCAAGCGCGTAGGGATCATCGGATTCAGCCGAACCTGCTGGTACGTCGAGGAGGCTCTCGTCCACCGTCCACGATTATTTGCCGCGGCAACCGTCGCCGATGGGCTCGATATCAGCTATGTCACCTATCGGCTCTTTGGAGAAGGCCGCCAGACCATGGCCAAGGAGTACGAGAAGATCATCGGCACCAAACCTGTCGGCAAGGATTTTCAGTCGTGGTTTGATATTTCTCCGGGCTTCCACCTCGACCAGGTTCAGACTCCGTTACGTATTGAGGCTATCGGACCACCATCGGTTCTTACCGAATGGGAACTCTATGCGTCCTTGCGAGCCCAGCACAAACCCGTGGACATGATCTATCTTCCCTATGGTCAGCACGTCTTGCAGCGACCACTTGATCGATCTGCGTCCCAGCAAGGAAACGTTGATTGGTTCCGCTTCTGGCTGCAGTCTTATGAAGATCCAGACCCGACGAAGAAATCTCAATATCAGAGATGGGAGGCACTTCGGAAGACATGGAACTAGGTGTACCTGCATAACGCCCTATTGCTGAGGTCTAGGCACTTTCTGCGATTTACGATGTCGAGGAAGTCCGTCAGTTGCAGGCCGCAAGTGACATCGATGAAACGAATTTCCTTTCGGTCTTCTCCCCCGCGCCGAAGCACGTAGGCAAGATACGCCCCATCGTCCGAGATCGCATGGATCCCTACCGAGACATAGGGCCCCTCATTCGTGGATCAACCAGCAAGCGTTCCTCGCCAGAAACGGCATTCTGTACGTAGAGACAAGCCTGCTCTTCCCCCTTTCTCCGCTTGCGATAGAAAACAAGTCCGTTCACTTGCGCCGGCTGATCCACGGTCTCGACATCGAGATACTCCCTGACCCGCTCCTTCAGCGTCTGGGTGCAATTTAGGAAATCTCAGCCGTGGAAGATCATTGACCGTTGACAGGGCATTCCTGCGTGGAGTCCCAAGGTGTACGTTGAATCGTGGATATCAAAGAGTCGTTACTCTTGGCCTGGCATTCTGCCTGAGCACCGTGGGAAGTTTCGCCGTGGCGCAGAGAAAGCCGGGGCGCCTGCTTTGCGACGGCCAAATCCTTACCATTAATCCAACGCAGATGTGGGTCGAGGCGGTCCTCATCCGCGGGAACCGGATCGCCGCCGTAGGAACGAAGGAAGCGATCGTCGCCGCATCATAGATGAGCCGTCTATCAGGAATCTTTAGGAGAAAACATGGCCCAGGTCACGTCAATTGGCCGTTGGACTCCCGAAGGCAGGATGCGCTATAAAGAGGGAAGTGCATAGATCATGCACCTAAGCACCGAATTTCGGGAATCCTACATCCGAATACCATTGCATTCGAACTACCTTTCTTCCTCCTGCGTCTGTTATCCATGCCGACTTGCGCAACTATAAGAGGAATGAAATATGGCCTATGAACAGGTAGCTGTAGGCAATGAAACTGGCAAGAAGATTAAAATATATTGGAACGGTGTAGAGCAGTACGACCTCGCGCCTTATGCCGGGGATTGGCGAATTACACCTTCGCTGCCTTTCTTGGATAGTCTCAAGTTCTATTTCGACGATAATCCAAATCCATGTGCTTTTAGCGTAAACACAAGTGAGCAAACTTTCTCGTGGGAGGGACTTCCTTCCGACGTTGTTTTGATCCTCCAACATCTTAAAGATGTACCCAGCTACGGCGATCTAAGCAAGCTCCCCCCGCAATCTGGTAACTTTCCGTTCGCGTTAGATCAGTTTGGAAACTCTTGGTGCATCCTTAGTTTTGACGACCCCTCGAATTGGGCTCGTTGAGTGATAGAACACACACGGGTGAGGAACAGCCGCCACAGAAATCCGCATTTCCAAGTGATCGGGTTTTACCCACTGGACCTCCCCTCAAGGATGCGGTATAAGGAGGACGGCACCACCAGACTCAATTCCGGAAGCCCCACATCCGGATATCAATGCAGTCCATGCGTCTTCTTCCTTCCTGCATACAAGTACTAAATCCAGTAGTGACGCCATCGTGGAGATTCGTCATGTTAGAAGAGCGAGCAATCAGGCGCAACCTTGCCGCCCAGAACGCGCGACGTATCCGATCCACCAGACGGTGGCTTGTTCTGTTACAGAATCAAGTCTCCAGAGAATCTTTGCAATCCAACAATGACGCAACCACGGAGATCCGTCATGTTTGAGCAATCTCATCTTCCTACCGCACGAAACACAATCGAAGCCTCACCCCAAACCCACGCTTTCCGATTCGGATAGCGGCTCCTGCAACAACAGGATTGGTGGTCCGGTAACTCAAATCCGGCGAGGGGCTCGTGTGTCTTAGCGCTTCATGACCTCGCCTCGATTCCAGAGTAGGTTGCTCCAAGGCGCCTAGACGCGCGCACGTGTCTGTCCACAGACCGAACGACGCGCCGACCTCCATTCGAGCCTGTCAACTTTCCGGGCAGCGGCACTTTTGCGTTTTTCGTTACGCCGAGCGCCTAACTTTCCGCTACGACTCGTTGTGTCAAGGAGTGGACGATGGCTAATCAGCAAGTGCTTCAGCGATCAAAAAGTCAGCAAATGCTTCAGGAATTACAAAGAGTCCTGCAAGCACAAGCGAACTCAAGCGCGGTAACCATCTCCGCAGAAACAATTACGGATGCCAAACTCATACCCGTAGACGGGTTCGATACCAAGCTCCAGAGCGGGCTTGTGTTGAAAACACCACCCTTGATCTCGACCTCAGAACGGATTCCTGATCCCAGCGATGACAACTTGGTGTTCTCGGGAACAACAAAGTACTTGGGAGTGCAGGATCTTCCGGTAACACTGACATTCACGGTCGATGAAAGTAGCATCACCAGTCTTTCCCTGGATATCACGATCCCGAAGGGATGGAGTTTCGCTGATGACGGGACGCTATATGGAACCGAAGGAACAGACGCGCACTACACCGTCACGGTGAACTCTGACGAGGGTTCATATCAGTTGTCCGGCGGTGCAGCGACCGATGCCGGCCAGTTTCAGGCGATCGTAGCCCTGAGCGCTAAAACGCATATTCTGATTGGCGCTTGGAGTGACCAAGACCGGGGGCTCATCGACATTCTGAAAGCACTCGGCTTTCCTGATCCAGGTCTCCCCAGCGGTCTCGATCTCACCTTGGCCTCAGGCTCCATTGCGCATGATGTCAAGGGGGAGTTTTCCCTTATCACCGCAACCTCGAAGACCTATGGTCCCTGCAGCTTTGCCGTCATCCCTATCGACGGAGACTACCAGTTCTTCTTCAACCTTGGCGTTAACGAGACATTCAGCCTGTCTAACCTGCCGCTGGTAGGGAAAGAACTGGCGGACATCGAGAATGTACGAATCGGCGATATTCAGATCTTCCTCAGTTCTGCGGTCTCGTCCGACGACCAATATACGAATGCGACCGGAAGCCTGAATCCACTCATCGACGCGGTGAACCAAGATACCGGCGACACGTATCCGGAGTTCCCAAAGACCGCGCCAGCAAAGCTTCTACAGCTTGAGATCACCCTCAAACTCGGCAGCTCCGAGAAGAAAACGTTATCGCTCGACCTTGCGATCGATGGGGTGCATTGGCTCAAGGTGCAGAAGAGTTTTGGACCGGTCTCCATCGAGCGCATTGGAGCGACCTATCAATTGGACCGGCAGTTGCTCTGGTTCGAGATCGACGCCACGCTGGCCGTGGGGCCGGTCACGATGCAACTTGTCGGCCTCGGCCTTGGCTGCCCACTCACCAGCTTCAAGCCCGAGTTTTCGTTGATGGGCCTTGCGGTCTCCTACTCTGCTCCGCCGCTGAGCCTTGCCGGCTCGCTGGCCAACCTTGCGCCGCCGGGCGCCGACTATATCGAGTTCGAAGGAGGGGTCAGCATTGGGACGGGTGAGTTCTCGCTCATCGCATTCGGCTACTACGGCAATAAGAACAGCTTCAGCTCGTTTTTCATCTACGGCGACGTCGCCTATGACTTTGGCGATCCCCCCATCATCATCACCGGCCTGGCTCTGGGCTTCGGCTATAACTCCGGCCTGCGCATTCCAACCGTTGATGAAGTCGAGGACTTCCCCTTCATTGAAGTGCTGCCGACTTCACTGGTGCCGAATACAGGATTGTTTGGTGACACCAACCCGACTCCCCAGGCGGTGCTCGACGAGATCTCGAATACCGCACCGCCGTGGGTCACTCCGCAGCAGGGCTCTCTATGGTTTGCCGGCGGGATCACGTTCAACACGGCGGGAGTCGTCGATTCTCAAGCGCTAGTGTTGGTCGAGTTTGGGAAAGACCTGGTGATCGCGCTCACCGGTACAGCGCGCGCACAATTCCCGGAAAAGGTTGAAAAAGACATCCCGGTCTACGCGTACATCGAGCTCGACCTCGATGTCATGTTTGCTCCCACGCAGGGCATCTTCTCGTGCGAAGCGGTGCTGTCCAACAACTCCTTTCTTTTGGACAAAGCCTGTGTGCTCACCGGAGGCTTCGCGTTCTTCCTCTGGTATGGTTCCAATCCCCACGCGGGTGATTTCGTCATCACCCTCGGTGGCTATAATCCGGGATTCACGCCTCCCTCTCATTATCCCAAGGTGTCTGCGGTCGGATTCCATTGGTCTCTGGACTCTTCCATCAATGTTTCCGGAGGTGCGTACTTTGCGATTACGCCCTCAGCGCTGATGGTGGGTGGGGAGCTCAACACCACCTACCAGTCCGGCAATCTCAAAGCGTGGTTTGATGCCCATGCGGACATCATCGTGCAATGGAAGCCGTTCTGGATCGACGCCGCGATCGGTATCACCGTCGGCGCCTCTTACAAAATCTCCGTCTTGTTTGTCCATCACACAGTATCGGTAGAGCTGGGATGCAACCTCGAACTATGGGGCCCTCCGACCGGAGGTAAGGTCCATGTGAGTTGGTTCGTCATTTCGTTCACCATCCACTTTGGATCGTCGAAGAGTTCCTCTCAACCGCAACTGACGGAGTGGAGCCAGGTGCAAGCGATGCTGCCGAACTCCGGCACCCCCGATGCGCCGAATGTTCTCACGCTCTCACCGGCATCGGGCATTACTCCGATTACCACCAGCCCGGCCAACGCCGATAGCCCTGATTCCACCTGGTTTGTTCGAGGAAGCCAGTTTAGCTTCACCACATCCTCGTCGATTCCTGCCAGCGAGGCTACGGTTGGCGGAAGTCATCAAATCTATGGGAGCCAGTTCAATGTGGCTCCGCTCGGTTGGACCAACATCTCCGCATCGCACACCGTCACGATCCATGATGGCGAGGACCACGATCTCTCCAGCGCATTCAGTGTCGTTCCGGCCTTCCGCAATCTTCCCGCCCAGCTTTGGGGAACACAGTCCTCCTCCACCCCCGATCCTGCCAATCAACTCGTGCCCCATCAGCTGGCCGGCCTGGCCATTTCGGTCAATCCGCCGGAGATCGGAGGTTCTGCCGGAGCGGTGAACGTTGCCGTAAACCTGGCATATGTCGATCTCGAGATCGCGAATGGCCTGATCGGGGTGAGCGCGATGGCGCAGCCTGCAGGGGACACCGCGGTCAACGATCCAACCACGCTCTCGAAGATCGCCGATTCCGGCCAGGGGATCGGATCCTCGGCGGCAGCCGCAGCAAGAGCCACGATTTACTCCGCAATCAGCGGACTCAACTATGCCCCGCAAACGAAGAATGACGCGATGACGAACTTCGCGAGCCAAGCCGGCTGCTCCTTTGCCGCCGCCCCCCTTCTGGTTGCCTAGCTTCCTTTTGTCTCTGGAGATACCGACATGAGTCCTTCGAAACTCGCCAATCTTCCTTCCCCTTTGCCGATCGGAAACATGCAGTTCTTTGATGGATACTTCCCTGCTCTTGCTGCGGGGACATATACCATCTCGCTGCAACACACCCTCACCGGCAATGCGGGGGCTCCGCAGCCGTTCAACCTGCAGCAGAGCGTGACCGTACAGGCACCTGAATTCACGATCGATACGAGCCTCGTCCAGCGCGTGTATCCCCCTCGTGGGTCGGCGGGCATCTATGACCAGAATCTTCCATTTCTGATCCTTGCGGATCCGGCTCTTCCCTGGGAACGGAGCCTGATTCCAAGGGACGGTCAGCCTAACCCGGCGAGTCCTACCGCCTGGGTGGCACTGCTGGTTTTCGCGGAGAACGAAATGCGATTTCCGCCGAACTCCAACAACCCAGTCACGACGAGCACTGTCGGCGATCTGCTGGCTGCCGATCCGAACCAGATACTCATGAAACCGCAATTTCCGGACGGTTGGGTCACACCTGCGGTTCTCAAATCCCAATGTCAGACCATCACCATTCCCGGAGCGGTCTTCAACGCCGTCGTACCCACGAAAACAGACTTGTCGTACCTGACACACTGCCGCGGAGTCAACACCCTGGAGGAGGGCGAGCTTTTACTCAGCATCTTCCTGGCCAACCGTATGCCACAGAGCACGTCCAATCCTCCGCAAGCGGTACGGTATTTTGCGCATCTGGTTTCGCTCGAGGGATTCGGCGCCTACATGGGACCCGATCCAAAGTCGATTCCCAGGCAGACTCAATCGCCAGATCTCATGGACGTGCAGATGGTTTCCCTTTTCCACTGGAGCTTTACTTCGCTGCCAGAAACTGGGGAAAGCTTCTATTCCTTGCTCAACGGATTGGTGGAGAGCCAGCAGGCCACCGCGACGCAGCAAAGCACGCCAGCGTTGCAACTTCCCTTACCTCCCTCCGTGCAAGCGCCACAGAACGTCCAAGATCGTCTGAACCAGGGCTTCGTGCCGCTGCAGTTCATTTCTGGATCAGGAGAAGAGAGTTTTGCCTGGTATCGTGGCCCGTTCACGGCCCAAGTGCCGCAACCTTTGCCCGAGGTCGGCGCGGCCCAGACGCCGGTACGGCAAGCCAACACAGCCGACGAACTCATGATTTATCTCGCCGAGCAAGGACTGTTCGATCTGAGCTATGCGGCTGCATGGAATCTTGGACGACAACTTGCCCTTGCCGATGGCGTATTTTCACGGCAAGTAGCGGCATATCGCAATCAGGTTTCAAAATCCTTTGCGCTGATCGCACAACGTACCTCGATGCAGTACTTCGCAGCCGGCGTAAGCTCAGAGGAGCTTTTGGCGACGGCCGCTTCGCGAAGCCGTTTCACGCAGCTGATGGCGGAAGGTCTGGGAAGCACGTGGACGACTGCGCTTCGAGCTGTTTGGAGCGGAACGCCTCCACCCTCCTCCTCCGTTCGCAAGCTGCGCCGCTTCGCGGCAAGAGCCAGCCTGCATCCGCGTGTCCTCGTCTCCTCGCCCGAAGCAGTCGCCGCCGTCTCTTCCGAGGTGACGGAGACCACCGAATCGGTTGCAGCCTGGCTGGCCCAGCTCAGCCTGCTCCATCCCATTCCTTTTTCGTATCTCGTTCCCGACCCGCGGATGTTGCCGGTAGAGTCGATTCGTTTCTTCTACCTTGATGCAGGATGGACGGATGCGCTCATTGCGGGGGCACTGAGTATTGCCATTCACGGTTCGGCCGAGGTGCAGCAGCAGATGGCCTTGATGCCCTCGTTGCGGGCATCGGTCGAACGGCATCGGGTCCAGAGCTATCGCCGAACGCGCTCCGATGCTGCCGTCAATGTTGCCGGCTCGAACACCCACACGGTTCGCGGCGAGGCAAGCAGCAGCAATGGAGTCGCCTTCACCGGCGTCCTCATCCGCTCGGCCTTAGTCTCCGGCTGGCCCAACACGGTCATTACTGCCACAGTCGGCGGAGTTCCTCTCAATATCGTTCGCGACGATTGCCCCTCGAGCAGCGTCCGGCTCATGCTCTTCGATGGCATCCCTGACACGGTGACACTCGCGGAGCCGTATCACGGTCTCCTCTTTGGGGTAGAAGACAAGGGAGTGTATCCGCGTTGTGTGAGCGCGCCCGCTTTCACCGGCTCTCAGATTGCAAACGCTCAACCGGTGACTCCCACGTTTCGCCCCACTCCCGACGGCATGCTGGGCGGCGTGCTTGATGTAGAGAGTCTGGCGAGCACACTCGAGACATCCGTCGGGATCGAGCCCTTTGATTCCGGCGCTCAGGTGAACTGGAACGGCAAGCCGGTGAGTACGGTATTCGTCAACGGCAATCAGTTGCAGGCCACCATCACCGCAGACCTGGTAACCCAAGCCGGTCCCATTCCAATTACCGTCACGAGCAAGGGCGTCACCTCACAGCCGCAGACCTTCCGCGTCGATGCAGCTCTGTCGATAGACAGCATCAACACGACGCTTATGTTGGCCGGTGCGGACGGATTCCCACTCTCCATCGATGGAACAGGGTTTGGTTCAGGAGCCACCGTCTATTGGGGCACAACGGCATTGACAACAACCCCCATCAGCGCCAACCAAATCATGGCGCTGGTGCCGGCAGGCCTGGTGGCAACGACGGGGAGTGCCGCGATTACCGTCGTGGTTGAGAACGTGGCCTCCAATGCCGCCACACTGCGGGTCGTCTCTGCCGATCCGATCCTCGACAGCCTTGTACCCGACATCGCAAACGCTGGAGACTCCGGCTTTTCCCTCACCGTGAATGGAGTGAACTTCGCCGCGGGAGCGATCGTGCAGTGGGGCGATTCCAATCTCACCACCACCTTTCTCAACGATCGACAACTCAAGGCCGCCGTTCCCAAGACGCTTCTATCCTCCGCGAATTCCGTGCAAGTCTCCGTGTCGCTGAACAGCGCAACGTCCAATGCCGTGCCCTTCACGATCGCGGACGCAGTTCCCACCATCGGTTCGCTGCGGCCGTCGGTAGCACTGGCGGGAGATGGCGAGTTCACGCTCGTCCTCGATGGCGTCAATTTTGGCGAGGTTTCGACCGTGAACTGGGGGAACACACCACTCAAGCCAGCAACGACCAGTCACGACCTGGTCACCGTCGCCATCACTGCCGATCTTGTCACTTCCGCCGGATCGATTCCGGTGACGGTACAGACCTCCAGCCAAACGTCGAACCAGTTGGAGTTTCTGGTCATCGGCCCGCAGCCCGCCATTGGATTGCTTGATCCTCCCATGGTGATTGCGGGAAGCCAACAGTTCACTCTCAACATCTATGGCGGCTTCGGTGCGGGGGATTTTGCACTGCAAATGGTCGCTCTCCCCGAGATGCAGACGTTTCCAACTACCTAACTTCGAGGATTTCTGATGAGCGATCAAAGCCCTTTGCTGATTCCCATGATCTTGGAAGCCCTCGTGGTGAACGACCACGTGCGTGCACCGAAAAACAAGATTGAAACCTTCTTCCGCACACAGATGGATTACAACTCCATTTATTTGTGCGGAAATGCACAGCCCTTTCTCAGTGAAAATGACATTGCTTTTACCGGGCCGGACGATGTCAACGGGGTCACCCCTTCGCAGTACTACAACGGCGTCTATCTGAAGTGGCGCCTGCCGAAGGCATTCACCCACGGGACGCAGGACAATGCAAGCGGAGTAACGACTTATCCTCTGGTTCCTAATCGCTGGATGGTAATCCGTCACAGCGGCGCACTCACGGCTCGGCAAGCGACCGCCTGGATTATTGAAAGTGACTACATCTATCCTGGAGTCCCGGGTCCTTTCAAGAACATCTCCCAAACACCGTCTCGTTACGTACAGCCCGACGCCAAACATCCAACCGTACCGATGGGCGTCCTTATGGGACGGAATCTGCAACTGGGAAGCTGGTCTGAGAGCGGGGAATCCATGAAGTTGACGGCGATGGGCCCAGGAGATCCGGCCTTTGCGTCGTATCAACCTCATTGCAACAATGTGTTCTCCTTTGTGGATCAGCTCGGCGGAGAAGATGCTCAAACATTGAGCTATCAGGTACTGGGTTGGTTCTCTTCTTCCGAGGACGATCCACTCTATCCCGGCACAGAAGATGCCGCATCGTTCTTCAACGGACAGCTCGAGGCACTGGGTTGGAGTCTGCCCGCCGGAACCGACTCCACTCTGACCGCATCCTGGTCGCTCCTCGTAGGGGCGATCAATGGAGTGGCATGGCAAAACGCCACTCGGCCTGCAGGAGGTACTCCCGATGCCACGAACACTCCGGTTTCGGTCGCGGTCGGCAACACCTCCATCGAAGCACTGACGGCATTGATCACCGCGCAAGCATCCGGAGACGATGCCGTTCACCCGGAGTTACTGGAAGCATTCCAACTCAATCTGCTCGATACCCTCGACCAGCCGGACGGGTCCGCGCTTCTCACCGAGAAATTACGCGCGAGTTTCTTCCAGCGTCATCATGGTGGGTACAGTTGGGTCATCGTTGATGCGCCCGACGCGACAACCCAGGTATCGTCCAATGAACTCGCGAACGAAACCACATGGCTTGCAACCCTGAACCAGAACCAGCACGCTCTCGACCAAGCACAGGTGGAGCTTGAGTCGCTGCAACGGCAGCTTTACCTCCTGTGGTGGAAGTATCTGAACTGGTTTCAGGCATACGACGGAATCAGTTCGGAAATTCCGTGCCTCGACGACGAGGGATCCTTCACGAGACAACTCGATCCCACCAATAACGGAAGCCTCGCGTGGCAGGTGTTTCAAAAGCAAAATAGCATTGCGAACCTGCAGACTCAGGTTCCATCCGGGGCCACGCCTGACGCGCTGGAGCAGGCGATCCAAGACTTCGC
>Ga0136846_1225366_pt1 | contig 17449 bp, 19 predicted proteins | sample HopSoiMetagenom2_FD_96841 | JGI IMG/M metagenome (GOLD analysis project Ga0136846, IMG submission 96841) | Grasslands soil microbial communities from Hopland, California, USA - 2 Assembly 2016 (version 4) | ecosystem: Environmental > Terrestrial > Soil > Grasslands | place: USA: Hopland...
ACAAAAAGGGACTTGGCTCGTCGCGCAACGGGCGCGACTCGAACCCGAAGATGCTCGGCGTGAAGATCTTCTCCGGCCAGGAAGTGAAGGCCGGGATGATCCTCGTGCGCCAGCGCGGCACCAAGTTTCGCGCCGGCGCCGGCACCGGCATCGGGCGCGACGACACGATCTTCGCCACTCGCCCCGGAACGGTCGCGTTCCGGCAGAGCGGCGAGCGTCGGTTCGTCGAAGTCAACGGCGCCGAGTAGCTCGTGTTCAGCGACCGCGCCCGCATCCGCGTGCAGGCGGGCCGCGGCGGCGACGGCAGCCTGCACTTCCGGCGTGAGAAGCACGTGCCGAAGGGTGGTCCCGACGGCGGGGACGGCGGGCCGGGCGGCGACGTGGTGCTGGTCGCGGATCGCGACCTGCGGGACCTTTCGGCCTTTCGCGCGCGGACCTGGTTCCAGGCGGGGAACGGCGAGCCCGGGCGGGGCGCGCTGAAGCACGGCGCCTCGGGCGAGACCGTGGAGATCGCCGTGCCCGTCGGCACCCAGGTCTTCGACACGGACGCCCAGCTGATCGCGGACCTCGCGTCGCCGGCGGCACGGGTCGTCGTCGCGAGAGGCGGCATCGCCGGACGTGGCAACAAGCGCTTCGCGTCGCCGACGCGACGAACGCCTCGCATCGCGGAGACGGGGCTTCCCGGCGAGGACGCGACGCTCGAGTTGCACCTCAAGCTGCTCGCCGACGCGGCGCTCGCGGGGCTCCCGAACGCCGGCAAGTCGTCGCTGCTGTCGCGCATCTCGAACGCGCGGCCGAAGGTCGCCGAGTACCCGTTCACGACGCTCGCGCCTGTGCTCGGGACGGTAGACGCCCCCGACGGGACCCGGCAGCTGACGGTCGCCGACGTGCCGGGGCTGATCGAGGGCGCAAGCGAAGGCGTCGGGCTCGGGCACGAGTTCCTGGCTCACCTCGAGCGGGCGAACCTGCTGCTGCACGTGATCGACGCATCGGAGGGCGACGCCGCCGAACGGTTCGCGACGATCGACGCGGAGCTCGCCGCCTACGGCGCAGGCCTCGAGCTGCGCCCGCAGGCGGTCGTCCTCAACAAGCTCGACCTTCTACCCGGGCCGGCGGCGTTCGACGTGGACGACGAGCGCGTCGTTCGCGTGTTCCACGTCTCGTGCGCGACGGGCGCCGGGATCGACGAGTTGAGGCGGGCGCTGTTCGAGCTGTGCGCGCCGCAGGTCGTCGCACCGGTCGCGGAGGACGGCCTCGTGGACTTCCTCGTCTATCGGCCGCGCCCCGGTGGCCGCCGTTTCCGGGTCTTGCGGACCGACCGTGGGTTCCGCATCGCCGGTGCGGTGCCGACGGATGAGGACGAGCTCGCGGCCGCGCTCAAGGCAGCCGGAGCGCGGAAGGGCGACGAGGTCGAAGTGGACGGCGAGCTGCTCGAGCTGCAGTGACGACGCTGCTCGGCGGCACCTTCAACCCACCGCACAACGGACACGTTGCGCTCGCGGACGCGGCGGAGCGGCAGTTCGGCAGCGAGGTCGTCGTGCTCGTGGCCGCGCGTCCCGGGCACAAAGAGGTGCAGCTCGACGCGGAGGCGCGGCTCGAGCTCGCGCGCGCCGCGTTTCCAGGCCGCGAGGTCGAGCTCGACCCGCACGAGCGGACGGTCGACCTGCTGCAGGCGAACCGCTGGAACGACCCGCTGTTCGTCATCGGCGCGGACGAGTTCTGCAACTTCCTCACGTGGAAGGACCCCGAAGGCGTGGTCGCGCGCGCACGCCTCGCCGTGGCGACGCGTCCGGGCTACCCGCGCGAGCGGCTGCAGACCGTCCTCGACCGGCTGTCGCGTCCCGAGCGCGTGCAGTTCTTCGAGATCGAGCCGCTGCCGATCTCGTCCGAGGACATCCGGCGCCGCGTCGCGCGCGGCGAGCCCGTCGACGGGCTCCTCCCGGCTGCCGTGGCCGAGCTGATCGAGTCGCGCGGGCTCTACCGGAACGGGCGCTAGCTACACTTCGCCCGCACTTGACGTCCCTCGAACAAGCACGCCGGATCGCCGGCCTCGCCCAGGAGAAGCTGGCCCAGGACGTCCTCATCCTCGACATGCGGCCGGTCGTGTCGTACACGGACTACTTCGTCGTGTGCACGGGACAGAACACCCGGCAGGCGGCGGCGATCTACGACGAGGTGCACCAGCGGATGAAGCACGACGCTCGCCTGCTGCCCGCGTCGGTCGACGGCCAGCGCGAAGCGTCGTGGATTGTCGCGGACTACCTCGACGTCGTGCTCCACATCTTCACGCCGGAGGCGCGTGAGTACTACCGCCTCGAGGAGCTGTGGGGCGACGTGCCTTCCGTCGAGGTCGCGTAGAGCTGTAGCGCGGCGGCGCGCGCCAGCCCGTGCAGCCGCGGAGCCGCGCGCGCAAGAGCATCGGGCACGTTCGTGAACGGCCCGGGCACGACGAGGATCGACCACGCGCGGCCGTTCGGGATCGCCACCAACGTGCGGCGGATCGTGTGCGTCCGCCGCAGGATCCGCGCGAGCGCGACCGGCTCGCGCGGTAGCGGTTGCGCGGCCGCCGCCCTGGGGAGTGCTGCGAGGAAGGGCGCGGAGTACGGATAGAGCGCGTCGCCCGCGCGGACGTGCTCGCGAACCCACGTGCTCGCCTGCGCCGCGTCGGTCGAGCTCGTACGCGGGTCCGCGACGGCCGTCGGCGCGAGCAGGACGACGAGCATGGCTGCGCCGGCCACGGGCGCGCGCGCCGGCAGGCGCGAGACGCCGGCCGCGACGAGCGTCGTCCAGACGGGCAGGACGAAGATGAGGTGACGCGGCGAGAGCTTGTCGCTGCCGAAGGCGGTCAGGGCGAGCGGGGGCAAGGCGACGAGCAAGAGAGCGAGAGCTGCAAACCCGCGCGGCAGCGTCCAGGCGCCGATCGCCGCGAGCATGGCCGTCACGAGGAGGCCTGCGCCGTAGCCGCCGGCGGAGCCGCCGAGGGCGCGTAGCGCGGCCTCGGGCGGCGACATGCCCACGTCGGGGGCGTACCGCCCGGGGAGCCGGAGGTACGGAAGGACGAGCGGGACCGCGAGCAGCGCCGGTGGCAAGAGGCGTCCGCGCGAAAGCCACAGCCCGACGACGAGCTCTGCGCCGAACACGAACACGCCGAAGGGGTGCACGAGGATCGTCAGCAGCGCCGCTGCCGTCGCGCAGGCAATCGTTCGTCGGGTCGGCCGGTCGACCGCGCGCACGAAGAGATCGAGTGAGAGCGCGCTCGCGCAGGCGAAGAGCGAATACATCCGCCCGAACGTCGCGTAGATGCCGAGGAGCTGCGAGGTCGCGGCGAGCAGCGCCGCGGTCACGCCTGCGAACTGACCGGCGACGCGGCGTGCGAGGTCGTAGCAGAGGGGGATCGTCGCGAGCGCGAACACGAGCGAGAGCCAGCGCAGCGTTCGCGGCGAGCCGTCGACGGCGAATGCGAGATGGCCGAGAACGAAGTGGAGCGGAGCTCCGCCGCGGTCGAGCAGGACGGTATGGAGTCCGTCACCGAGCGGCCGCGCGGAGATCAGGCCCGCGACGGCCTCGTCTTCGTGCCACGGCTTGCGCGTGACGTCCGGGACCGCTCGGGCCAGCAGCAGGCCTGCAGCGGCGGTGAGCGCGAGTGCCGGGCCGACGGCGAGGCTCTCGCGAACAACGCGCCGTTCGATTGCGGTGGTGCTCACGTCGCCGACACGCTAGCCGTCTGTGTGCTTGATCTCGGACTCCTTGCGCTGCGCCGCGTCGAGTGAGAGGTCGCCGCCGCACACCTTCGCGTTGAGGTCGTTTTCGATCGAGTCCATCTCGGCCGCGCGCGGATACGGCTCGGGCCACAGGTTCCGCACGTCTGTTGGATGCCCGCCGAGCTCGAGGCTAATCAGGTGGTCCTCCTGATACTGCGATGGCGTGCCGGTCACGCCGTATTCACGCATCTGGCGCAGTTTCAGCGCATTCGTGTAGTCCGTCGGCGGCCGGATCGTCCGCGTCCACCCGTGCTTGCAGATAGTCGCGGCGATGTTCGCCTGCGTGACGTCGGGGTTGACGACGCCCGGCGTGCGCGCGTAATCGGCGTGGTACGGGCCTTTGGACGTGGAGCCCGTGGGCTTGAAGTACGCGACGGCGAGCAACAGCACGGCGGCGGCGACGAGGAGCGTGCGCAGCGACATGCTCCGACGGTGCGGACCGCGCGCGGCGCGCGCAAGTTGTCCAAGTTGGACACGGCCCAGCCGAGACCGTCGCTAGCTTCGACAACATGCTGACCTCGGATCAGAAGGGCAACATCGCGGAGACAGCCATCACTGCCGCGGCTGCAAAGCTGGGAATCGACGTATATCGGCCGGTCGGCGAAGGCGGTCGCTACGACATGATCTTCGAAGTCGACGCCAAGCTTCTGCGCGTTCAGTGCAAGTGGGCCCCGCGTCACGGAGACGTGATCGTCCTTCGCTGCTACTCGTCTCGCCGTAGCCGCGACGGGCTACTCCGCAAGAGGTACGTTGCCGGTGAGATCGACGCGTTCGCTGCTTACTGTCCCGAGAACGACGGTTGCTACTTCCTGAGGTACGAGCTCTTCGACGGGCGAACGCAAGTCAACTTGCGTTTGGGCCCGTGCAGAAATAGCCAAAACGCGAAAATTCACTGGGCGAAGGAGTACGAATTCGCCGCTACACTAGGCCGTCGCGGGGCCATAGCTCAGCTGGGAGAGCGCTTGCATGGCATGCAAGAGGTCGCCGGTTCGAGCCCGGCTGGCTCCACTGATCAGCTCCACCTACTCCGGTAGGTGGCAGACCGCCTCGACGTTGTTGCCGTCCGGATCCCGCACGAAGGCGCCGTAGTAGTGCTGGTGGTAGTGCGGCCGTAAGCCCGGTTGCCCGTTGTCGGTGCCTCCCGCGGCGAGCGCGGCCGCGTGGAACGCGTCGACGGTCGTGCGGTCGGTCGACGCGAACGCGACATGCGCCGTCCCCGACGGCGGCGCCGCCGATGACCCAGAAGTCCGGCTTCCCCTGCACCCCGAAGCCGGCGACGTTGCCGTCGAACTCCATCAGCAGCTCGTAGCCGAGCGGCCCGAGCGCTTCCGCATAGAACCGCTTGCTGCGCGCGTAGTCGGCGACCTCGAGCGAGAGGTGGTCGATCACCTAGGCGGCATTTCCGCCGAGCGCGGCGACCTCTCGCCGCTCGGCGAGGCGTGCAAGCGCCTGCGACTCGATCTGACGCACGCGCTCACGCGTGATCCCGAGCGTGCGCCCGATCTCCTCGAGCGACTGTGGATCGCGGTCGCCGTTCATTCCGTACCGCAGCTTGACGACCTCGCGCTCTCGCTCCGGCAGCGTGTCGACGGCCTTGCGCACAGCACGCTCTGCCAGGCTCACGTGCACCTCCTCGGAAGGCTCCGCTTGCTCGCCCGCGATCAGGTCGCCGAAGTTCGTATCCCCTTCCGCCCCGACGGGCCTGTCCAGCGAGGTCACGGCGCGTGCCGCCGCACGGACTTCCCTGACGTGCTTGAGCGAAAGCTTCGCTTTCTCCGCGATCTCGTCGTCCGTCGGCGGCCGTTCGAGCTTCGCCGTCAGCTCGCGCTCCGCGCGCGAGATCTTCTGCTCGCGCTCGACGATGTGCACCGGGATGCGAATCGTGCGTGACTTGTTCGCCACGCCGCGCTGCACGGCCTGCCGGATCCACCACGTCGCGTACGTCGAGAACTTGTAGCCGCGGCGCCAGTCGAACTTCTCCACGGCGCGGATCAACCCGATGATGCCTTCCTGGATCAGGTCGAGCAGCGAGATGCCGTGGCCCTGGTACTTCTTCGCGATCGAGACGACGAGCCTGAGGTTCGAGTTGATCATCAGGTCCTTCGCCTCTTTGTCGCCGCGCTCGATCCGCTTCGCGAGCTCGACCTCCTCTGCGGCCGTGAGCAGCTTGTAGCGGCCTGCCTCGTTCAGGAAGAGCTGCAGCGCATCGGTCGTGGCGACGGCGAGGTCGCCGTTGACGTAGGCGCCCTCGACCGCCTCGGCGCGGGCGCAGTCGTCCGTGAGCGCGATCCCGCGCTCGTCGAGCTGCTCGAAGAAGCCCGTCGTCTGCTCCTCGTCGAGATCGGCCTCCTGCAGGAACTCGCTGACCGCGGAAAGGTTGAGGCAGCCGGCCTCCTCACCCTGCTCGAGGAGCGCTTGGAGCCGGTCGTCGACGACGGTCATAGGGCGCGTATTCCCCTTTCGTGCCGGTGGCCTAACGCAGTTTCACACTCCCGTCACAAAGACGCCTCACACCCGCGCGAGTTGCCCCCGTACCGTGGGATTCGATCCCGATCAGGAGGAATCTCATGCGTCGACCAGGTTTCCGGTCGCTCGCGGGGGGAGCGGCCGGGATCGCAGCAGGCGTCATCGGGGGAGTGGTGCTCACCTCGGTGTCCACGGCCGGATCGGCCGCGCTCGACAGCGGCCCGCCGCTGATCGACGCGACCCACGTCCCGCCGGCGCTGACGGTGCCGGGCGAGCCGGTCAGGCTCCGTTACGGGCTCATCTGCAGCCCGCGCCCCGACGGCGGCCCGTGCGACGGCTCGGGCACGGTCTATCTGCGCGTCGGCGACGCGGGGCCGTTCGACGCCTATCCGCTGCAGCGAGGTGAGGAGTCGAAGGACGGGCGGTACTTCCTCGACGTTCCGCCCGCCGTCAGCGAGTCGCGCGACGGCTTCTCCTACTACGCCGTCCTGCGCGACCACGCGACGGACGCGACCGTGTCCGTGCCCTCGGGAGCCGCGGCAGCGCCCGACGTGAGCGTGCCCCTGCACGATCCGGTCACGATTGCGCTCGGTCGCCACGAGTTCGGCGGCGTGCGCACACCCGACGCCGAGACGGTGCACGCGCCGTGGGGCTCGGGCCCCGGCAGCGTCGGCCTGGCGAGCTCGCGGGAGCTCGGCTTCACAGGCCCCTCGTCGTTCGACGTCGAGCCCGACGGCACCGTCGACGTCCTCGACTCGGTGAACGGGCGCATCGCGCGGTGGGGCCGCGGCGGCCGGCGCGACGTCCCGCTCGGCGCCTCCGCAGACCTCGCCGACTTCGCCGCGGAGCCCGACGGAACGTTCGACGTGCTGGATCTGCACGGCACGCTGCACCGCTACCACGGCGACGGCACCGCCGAGTGGGAACAGAAGCTCGCCGACCGCACGTGGGCGAAGCTCGAACGAGACGCGAGCGTGCTCGAGCAGCCGTCCGAGCAATGGATGCCAGTCGCAAATGCGGGCTCGCCGCTGTCGCGCTCCGCGCAGAAGCGCGTGGCGCACTCCGCGAAGCGCCTCGCGAACGGGCACGGGCTGCTCGTCGACCGCGTCGGCCCGGGCGAGCTCCGCGTCGCGGAGCTGCGCGGTAACGCTCCGCTGCGGGGCTGGCGGATCACGAGCGAGACGCCGCTCGGCGAAGTTCAGCTGGCCGAGTCGCACGGCAACGGCGTGATCGTGGTGACGCGCGCGTACGTCGACGACCGCGACGAGTTCGTCGTGCTCGTGCTCGGAGCGCGCGGCCTGGTGCAGCGCTTCTCCGTCGCGTCCGGCTCGTGGACCGAGACAGCGCCGCTCGCGCGCTTTCGGCTCGCACGTGGGGCGCTCTACCGCCTGCGCACGACCGACGCGGGCGCAGCTGTCGACCGCTTCGACCTGGAGGTGCCGCAATGAGATGCTTCGCCGCATTGCTCGTCGTTGGTTTCGCCCTTTCGGGCGTGTCCGGAGCTCAGGCGTACCACCGCTTCTGGGCGACCTGCAACGAGGACGCGCCGACGTTCATGACGACGATGACGCGCGACGCCGCGCAGGATTACGCGAACGCAGCGCGCTACGAGGGGTACCAGTGGGGCGGCGGCTGCTGGAACTACGACGACGCGGACTCGTATCCGAACGATCCCCCGCAGGTCCTCGGAACGCACGGCGAGGGTGGCGACTGCTCCGGCCTGACGTTCAAGACGTGGCGCGAGTCGACGGACACGTGGCGCGACGGCCGTTACTACTGGCGGGCGCTGCGCAACGTGCACGGGCCGTATGACGCTGCGGCCTTCCGCGACGGCGGCGGTGCGCCGAACCACACCGTGGCGAAGGTGACGGCGGGCGTGATGGACGCGTTCGCCAGCGGCACACACATCGGGATGATCTTCACGCGCTCGCTCTACGGAGGCGACCAGATCGTCGAGGCCAAGTGCGAGGCGTGCGGGACGAACATCTTCTATCGCACCTACCGCGGCGACTCGGCCTACGGCGGTGTCGGGCGTTGGGGTTGGACCGGCTGATGTTGGCCGCGCTCGCCGCAGCGCTCGCCGCGGCGGGCTGCGAGCACGCGGCGGCGCGCCCGGCCCGTCTGGTCGACGGGCGGCCGGCCGCGCAGTTCACACCGCTGCGCGGCAGCGTCATCGCCTCTGGGCGGGTGCTCACGCGCGGCGAGCTCGGAAGCGGGCTCGACGAGTGCCTGTTCACAGGCGACCGCGACGCCGTGGCGACCGACGCACCCGTCGTCGAACGAGTCGGCGTCGACGCCGAGAGCCTGACCGTCGCGAGTCGCGACGGGTCCGGTGTCTACGCGTGCGACGGTGGCTTCGATCCGGCCGGCGAGCGCTCGCCGCCGTGGTGTCACGCCGTCTTCGGGGTGCGCGAGCACGGTCGACTGCTCGATCCACGGCTCGACGTGCTCTGTCGCGACCGGCGACGGCAGCCCCTCGCATACGCGTTCGTCGAGCCCGTCCCGGGCGCGCGCTGGATCGGCGTCTTACAGCGCGGCTACACCGAGCTGTACGAGGTCCTGGCCGCGCTCCCGGTACGCGTTGCGAGCACGAGCGGCGTCGACCGCGAAAACGCTCGGGCCGCCTTCGAGATCAGGCAGTACGACGCCGCTGGGAGAGAGCTCGTCCGTGAGAATCTGGAGGCGGCCGTGGCCGGATAACTGCTCAGGAGGCCGCTACACTCACGATCGTGTGGGAGCTGATCTGGCTCATGGTGGTCATGAAGATCCCGATCCTCTATCTCTGCTGGGTCGTCTACTGGGCGGTCAAGTCCGAGCCGGAGCATGAGGAGCCCGTCGCCGCGGTGACGATCCCGGACGACGGGCCGCCAGGCGCCTGGCGCCTGCGACGGCGGCCCCGGCGGCCCGGTCCGCACGGCCGGCCGACGCGGACGTACGCCCGCACCCCGCGCCCGACCGTCCGTACGTGAGCGTCGCGCCGTACGAGCGCAACAGCGCCGCGGAGACCGTCGGCGGGTTCCTTGCCGCCGCGGCCATCTTCGTCAGCCTGACCGGCATCGCCTACCGGCCGTTGCGGCTGATTCCGCTCGCGCTCGTCCTCGCGCTCGTCGCGACCGGCATCGGCGGGCGCGCCTCGCGCCTCGCGACGTGGGCCGTCGCGATCGGAGCGATCTCGTTCGCCGTCGGCATGGCCGTCGCGGTGATCACGAGCCATCCGCTCTGGTAGCGCGATTGCTACAACAGACGTAGTGACCGACGTCGACGGACTGAACGCGGGCTTCGCCCGAGACCTGCTCGAGGACTACCTCGAGAATCCCGAAGCTGTTCCGACCGAGTGGCGCGAGCTGTTCGAGAGCGGCGACAGCGACGTCGTCGCAACGCATCCGGGGCTCGTCCGGCTGCTCGAGCTCGCCGGCAACGGCCACCACGCGCCCGCTCCGCCGGCACCGGCTTCCGCGCCCGCGCCCGTCGAGCCCCAACCGGTCACCGACGAGCTGCTCGGCGCCGTCGCGGCGGCCATGGCGCTCGTCAAGGCACACCGAATGCACGGCCATCTGGCGGCGCGGCTCGATCCACTCGGCTCCGAGCCGCCCGGAGATCCGGCCCTCGAGCCGGAGCGCCTGATCCCGAAGCTGACGCCGGAGCTGCAGGCGCGGGTGCCGGCGTCCGTCCTCCGCCTCTACGTTCCGGGCGACACGCTCGCGGACACGCTGCCGCGGCTGCGCGACACGTACTGCGGGACGATCGCGTACGAGATCGAGCACATCGCCGACCACGAGAAGCGCGTGTGGCTGCGGCACGCGATCGAATCCGGCAAGTACCGGCGACCGCTGATGAAGGACGAGCGCACGGGCTTGCTGGCCGCGCTGTCTCGCGTCGAGGCGTTCGAGCAGTACCTGCGGCGCGCGTTCCTCGGCCAGAAGCAGTTTTCGATCGAGGGTCTCGACGTGATGGTGCCGATGCTCGACGAGGCCATCTCCCTTGCCGCGGAGAACGGCGCACACGAGGTCGTGATCGGGATGGCGCACCGCGGTCGGCTCAACGTCCTCGCGCACACGCTCGGCCTCGGCTACGACTCGATCATCCGCGAGTTCGAGGGCGAGCGAACGATCGACGCCCTCGTCGCGACCGACGAAGGCGGGACCGGCGACGTGAAGTACCACCTGGGTGCCGAGGGCGCCCGCTCGACGCCGTCGGGCGACATCACCGTGACCCTCGCTGCGAATCCGAGCCACCTCGAGGCCGTCGACCCGGTCGTCGAGGGTCGCGCCCGTGCCGAGCAGACCGACCGCGCCACGCGCTACGGGCTCCACGACCCGAGCGTCGCCCTGCCGATCCTCATCCACGGCGACGCGAGCTTCCCGGGCCAGGGGGAGGTCGCCGAGACGCTGAACCTGTCCGCGCTCGACGGCTACTCGACCGGCGGCACCCTGCACGTGATCGCGAACAACCAGATCGGCTTCACGACCGATCCCAGCGAGGGGCGCTCGACTCGCTACTCGAGCGACCTGGCCAAGGGCTTCGACATCCCGATCGTGCACGTCAACGCCGACGATCCCGAGGCGGCGATCTCTGCCATCCGGCTCGCGCTCGCGTTCCGCCGCCGCTTCGAGAGCGACGTCGTGGTCGATCTCGTCGGCTATCGGCGTCACGGGCACAACGAGCAGGACGAAGCGGCGTACACGCAGCCGCTGATGTCGCGGCAGATCGCTGAGCATCCGACGGTGCGCGACCAGTTCGCGCAGAAGCTCGTCGAGGAAGGCGTCGCGACGCCCGAGGAGACGGCCGCACTCGTCGACTCCGTCACGACGGAGCTCAAGCAGGCGCACGAGGCGCTCAAGGCGACCTTCGGCGCGCCCCCGCCGGCCGACGGGAAGATCCCCTACTCGACGGGAGACAGCGTCGTCACGGCAGTCGCGGCCGACCGCCTCCGCGCGCTGAACGAGGAGCTCCTGCGCGTGCCGGAGCGGTTCGCCGTCCATCCGAAGCTCAAGAACCAGCTCGACCGCCGCCTGCAGGCCGTCGACGCCGGCGGCATCGACTGGGGTCAGGCCGAGGCGCTCGCGTTCGGGTCGCTGCTCGTCGAAGGAATCCCGATCCGGCTCACGGGCCAGGACAGCGAACGCGGCACCTTCTCGCACCGCCACGCCGTGCTGCACGACGTGAACACCGGCGAGACGTACACGCCGCTCCAGAACCTCGACGCCCAGACCGCAGCGTTCGAGATCTACAACTCTCCGCTTTCGGAATACGCGTGCCTCGGCTTCGAGTACGGCTACTCCGTCGCCGCCCCCGAGGCGCTCGTCCTCTGGGAGGCCCAGTTCGGCGACTTCGTCAACGGCGCGCAGATCGTGATCGACCAGTTCATCGTCGCCGGCCTCTCGAAGTGGCGCGAGACGACGCGCCTGACGCTGCTGCTCCCGCACGGGTATGAGGGGAACGGGCCCGAGCATTCGAGCGCACGGCTCGAGCGCTTCCTGCAGCTCGCCGCGCAGGAGAACATCCGCGTCGCGAACTGCTCGACGTCGGCGCAGTACTTCCACCTCGTCCGGCGGCAGGCGCTCGACGCGTCTGGCAGGCCGCTCGTCGTGATGACGCCGAAGGGGCTACTCCGCCTGAAGCAGGCCTCGTCGACGCTCGCCGATCTCTCGGACGGCGCTTTTCAGCCGGTGATCGACGATCCGCAGGCCGCGCACGAGGACGTCACGCGTCTCGTCTTCTGCTCGGGCAAGGTCTACTACGACATCGTCGGCCACGAGCAGCGCGCGGCCGCGGGCAACGTCGCCGTCGCACGGCTCGAGCAGCTCTATCCCTTCCCGGTCGACGAGTACGCAGCCGTCGTCAGCTCGTATCCGAAGCTCGAACAGGTCATCTGGGCCCAGGAGGAGCCGCAGAACATGGGTGCCTGGCGGACGATCCGTCACCGCCTCGAGGCGCCCGGCAAGCCGCTTTCCTACGTCGGCCGCCCCTGGCGCGCGAGCCCGAGCGAGGGCTACCCGACGGCGCACATGCGCGAGCAGGACCGGATCGTGCGCGCGGCGCTCGGCGTGTCCTAGCGGCGACGGCTGGCCGCGCGCGTGTCCCGCGCGCGCGACGCTGCGCGCAAGACCCGCCCGGCAACCCGAGGGCCGTGCTTGCGGGCGATGTTCAGGACCTGCTTTCGCTGGCGCGGCGGCAGGCGGCGCCAGATGTCCCACGCCGTGAGGGCGAGCCCGAGCGGTCCTACTTTGCGAGTGAGCCGCGGCACGCCGGGCATCCTAATCGTCCTGCTCGTCGTGACGGTGGCCGTGGCCGTGTTCCCCACCGTCGCCGCCCTTGCCGTGATTGCCGTGACTGCCGTGATCGCCGTGCTCCTCCTCGTCACCGCGCTCGTCGCTCGCGGGCGGCGCCGCCTCGGCCGGCGCAGGTGCAACAGGCGCAGCGGCGGGTGGCGGAGCGACGACGGGAGGCGGAGGCACCGGCGCCGGCCTGCTCGCAGCGAGCTGTCGGCGCGGGGCGACGCGGGCGCGGCGGTGAACGGGATGGGCGACCGCGAGGCTTCGAGTCACGCCGCGCGGCCGCGTCGGAACCTGGAGCTGCGGCGACGACACGGGCGCAGCCCGTCGCTGGAGGCGCGGCCGCAGCGGCCGGGCCGTCAGCCGAACCGTCCGCTGGAGGGCCGACGGCGGAGCCGCGAACGGCCGGCTCGTCTGGCCGGGCGTCCCGAAGATGGCTGACATCCCCACGACGCTTGCAATGGCTCCGCCCAGGAGCGCGGCGGCTAGGACGCGCGCGCAGGTTCCCCTCATGTTCCTCCCCCGATCTGTCGATACCTCGATCAAGGGATCCATCGGCATTCCGGAGGAGGACTTGAGGGGAAGCTTTGGGTAGTTTCAAGGTCAAGCTCGTCGGCTACTTTTTGCTGCTCTCGCTGCTGCCGCTGGCTGCGGCTTTCTGGGGTTTCTCGACGGTCGCAGCGCGCAGTGAGACACGCAGGGTCGACGCGCGGCTGCAGGCCGGCCTCCGTGCGGCGGTGGCCACCTATCAGGACGAATTGGTCGCCGCCGACACCGATGCCGCCGAGCTCGCCCGCAGCGCAGCCTTCCAGCGCGCGCTCGTCGCCGGCGACCGCGCGGCGATCAGGCGCCTCCTGAGCGGGCATCCCAATCTCAGCGTCGACGCCGGCCGGCGGTTCCACGTCGGGCGCGTCGATCCCACTGCGGCGACGCGGGAGGTCGCAGTCGTCGGCGACCACGGGACGCGTGGAGCGGTGATCGCGGCGGTGCCGCTCGATCACGTGCTCGTCAGCCGCCTCGAGGGACGCTCGGGGCTCGATACCGACGAGCACGTGATCCTGATCGAGGATCGCCGCGTCGTCGCCGGCCCGGTCGACAGCATCGGCGGCCGCTTCGAGGCGCTGCCCGGCAAGACCCACATGCTCACCTTCGGCGGCACGCGTTACCGCGCGCTCGTGGCCGAGACGCTGAACGGCGTGCCGTCGGCGACGATCGGCGTGATCAGCCCGCAGACGCGCATCGACGCGGCGAACCACGCGGCGATGCAGCGGCTGCTCGCCGGGCTCTTCGCCTGTCTCCTGCTTGTCGCGGCGGTCGCGTACATCGAGGGCCGCGCGATCGTCCGCACGCTGCGCCGGCTCGTCGACGCGACGCGCGCGATCTCGCGCGGCGATCTCGAGCAGCGCGTGCCCGTGCAGGGGCGCGACGAGTTCGCCCTGCTGGGCCGGACGTTCAACGAGATGGCGGCGCAGCTGCAGACGCGGCTCGACGAGCTCGAGCGGCAGCGCGGCCGCCTGCGCGACGTGATCGCGCGCTTCGGCGAGGCGCTCGGCGCAACGCACGACGTCGAGCAGTTGATGCGGCTGATCGTCGAAGCCGCCGTCGAGGCGACGAGCGCCTGCGGCGGCGTGATCGTCGCGTCGAGCGGAGAGCTGATCCAGGCCGGCGACCCCGGGGCGGGCGCCGACAAGATCGAGGTCCCGCTGACGGCCGGCGAGACGACGTTCGGGTCGCTGCTGCTCTTCGGCGACGACTTCGAGGACGAGGACCGCATGACCGCGGTGTCGCTCGCCTCGCATGCCGTCGTAGCGCTCGACAATGCGCGCCTGCACCGGATCGTCGAGCGCCAGGCGCTGGTCGACGGCCTCACCGGTCTCGCCAACCGACGCCAGTGTGAGGACACGCTCGCCTCGGAGCTCGCGCGCCTCGAGCGGTTCGGCGGGCCGCTGGCGCTCGTCGTCGCCGACCTGGACTGGTTCAAGGACGTGAACGACCGCTTCGGCCACCCGTCCGGCGACGCGGTGCTGCGCGAGTTCGCGCTGCTCCTGGAGGAGACCGTCCGCGACGTCGACCTCGCCGGCCGCTGGGGGGGCGAGGAGTTCCTGCTCGTCCTGCCCGGCACGGATTTGGCCGGCGGCGCGCGGGTCGCCGAGCGGGTGAGGGTCGCGCTCGCGGGCCGCATCGTCCTCTCGGCCGACGGCTCGCCGATCCCGGTGACAGCCAGCTTCGGCGTCGCCGCGACGCCTCCGGCGTCCACGGCGGCCGAGCTCTTCTCGGCGGCCGATGCGGCCCTCTACGAGGCCAAGCGGAACGGGAAGAACCGCGTGGAGACGGCCCCCGAGGCCGTCGCCCATCCGTAGCAGCGTCTACCTTCCAGGTGGAAAAAGCCCGGTGAGGGGCTACAATCCCGCCGCAGCAAGCTCCCGCCCCCGAGCTCAGGAGGACCTCTATGCCGGTTGAGACACCGTCGATCTTCGCCAAAGTCATCCAGGATCACCTGGAGCTGAAGGAACGGAACTCGAGACTCGACGATTCGATGCCGCTGACGCAGTACAAGGCCGCGGACCCGTTCGACAACCACCCCCTGTTCAAGACCGAGGAGCAGGCGCGCCTCGAGGAGACGATGGACGGCGAGGAGCCGGCCGTGGTCGAGTCGGCCGTCATGTCCTGGCCCGGCGAGGAAACCGCCGACGACGTCGCAGCGCACTCCGAAGAGGACAGCCTCTGGGGCAAGAGCCGCGACTTCGACTGGGGCGACTAGATTCATCGCGCGAAAGCTGCGCTTTCGCGCGATCTCAAGGTACGGCGCTTCGCGCTGAACGCGCGCGAGCAGAGCCCGCGCGCTTCTGTTTTGGTCGGCGATTGTTTCGTGCCGTGCGGCGCGGCGAGGCTTCGCGTCGCCGCCTCGCATCCCGTCGCCTCCGCGTAGTGCGGCTTCGCTGGCACTACGCTCCGGCCTCTCTGTTCGCGATGGACGTAGGGTAGGACCTCCGCCACGAGGAGGTTGAGATGAAGAGGCTTCTGCTGGGATTCGGCCTCGCGGCTGCCGCCGCGTACGCGTTGCGAGACCGGTTCGTCGCACCGCAGCCGCATCCGTCCTGGGAAGAGACCGACAACGATCCCGAGGACCTGACCCGCGACCTCGCACAGCGCGCGCGAGAAGCCGAGGGCGCGCAGCAGTCCGAGGAGTCCGAGACGCCGGCGGGCTAGATCAGGTCGGCGACGACCCGCAGGTCGTCGACGAAGGCCGCGAAGTTCGCCTCGCGGTCGGCCGGCTCGCCGCGCAGGATCGACGACGGGTGGACCGTCGCCGTCACCGCTTCGGCGAGGTCCGACTCGAGCAGCTCGCCGCGGTGCTGCGTCACCCGGAACTGGCGGCCGAGCAGCGATTGCGCCGCGGTCGCGCCGAGCAGGACGAGCACGCGCGGGCTGACGGTTGCGAGCTCCGCCTCGAGCCACGGGCGGCAGGCGCTCATCTCCGTCCAGTTCGGCTTCTGGTGGATCCGCCGCTTGCCGCGCGCCTGCCATTTGAAGTGCTTGACCGCATTCGTCACGTAAACGGCGGTGCGGTCGATCCCGGCCGCCTCGAGCCCCTCGTCGAAGACACGGCCTGCCGGCCCGACGAACGGCTTGCCCGCCCGATCCTCCTGATCGCCGGGCTGCTCGCCGACGAAGAGCGCGTGCGCGCGGGCCGAGCCTTCCCCGAAGACGGTCTGCGTCCCGACCTGCCAGAGGTGGCAGCCGCGGCATCCGGCCGCCGCCTCGCGTAGAGCCGGCAGCGTCAACTGCTCAGGGAGGAATTCGGCAGCGCTCACGCAAGAGGTATCTCCGCCGGTCGAACCCCTCAACCGGGGGATTCGACGGCCCCGGCGACTCGCTTTGCTGTGTCTCGGTTCGGAAAGGGGGCCACCGCTGCGGCTGCGTCAACGAATCGAGTCGGGACCATGAGCGACCACGCGTTGCCACTCAGGCTCCTTCCGGAGCGCGACGACACGCGGCATGACGCGCTCGTCGAGTCCTACCACCGCCTAGCGGACGTCTTTCACGACGTCCTCGGCGAGCAGAGCCTCGACGCCCTCCTCGATCGCATCGCCGACGCGCTGGCCGATCTCGTCCCGCACGACTCGCTGACGATCTACGAGGCCGACGTGCCGCGCCGTCTGCTCGTCCCCGTCTGGGCGCGTGACAAGTGGGCGGACAAGATCCTCGAGGACAAGTGCCCGTTCGGCGTCGGCCTGACCGGTTGGGGCGTCGAGCACCGCGAAGCGGCGCGCGTCAACCAGGCCCACCTCGACCCGCGCGTCGAGACGGTCCCCGGGACGCCGGACGACGAGCCCGAGGCGCTGATCACGATCCCGCTGATCGCGCGCGACTCGGTCAAGGGTGCGCTGAACATCTACCGCCTCGGCGAGGACGCCGCGTTCGACGACGACGAGTTCGAGCTCGCGAAGCGCTTCGGAGACGCTGCCGCGCTCGCGCTCGACAACGCGCAGATCCGAGTGCGCCTCGAGCAGCAGGCGATGACGGACTCGCTGACCGGCCTCTACAACCACCGCGCGTTCCACGAGCGTCTGCGCAGCGCGCTCGCCAACGCCAGCCGCTCGCACGACGCCGTCTCGGTGCTCATGCTCGACATCGACGACTTCAAGCGCGTGAACGACATCTACGGGCACGGCGCGGGCGACGAGATCCTGCGTGGGCTCGCCGAGACGCTGAAGGACTCGGTCCGCTCCTCGGATGCGGTCTACCGGCTCGGCGGCGAAGAGTTCGCGATCGTGATCACGTCACGCTCGGCGGAGAACGCCGAGCAGCTTGCGCACCGCGTCGTCGACCGCGTCGAGGCGACGGACTTCGACCCAGCCGGGCGCATCACCATCTCCGTTGGTCTCGCACGGGGGCCGGAGCACGCGATGAACCCCCGCGAGCTGATCGCCTGCGCAGAGGCGG
>Ga0136846_1234656_pt1 | contig 17446 bp, 15 predicted proteins | sample HopSoiMetagenom2_FD_96841 | JGI IMG/M metagenome (GOLD analysis project Ga0136846, IMG submission 96841) | Grasslands soil microbial communities from Hopland, California, USA - 2 Assembly 2016 (version 4) | ecosystem: Environmental > Terrestrial > Soil > Grasslands | place: USA: Hopland...
CCGCCGCCGACAATCACGAGATCAAACTTCTCTCCGGTCTCGATAGGGGTTGGGGCCGTATTCCAAAAGCCGCCATCGCGGACAGTATGAGCAACTTCAAAGGAACCCACATGGCTGCCGCGAAGGCCGGTAAGAATCGGCGGATAATAATCAGCCGCTTTCTCGGGATCTTTGCCATTCGCGAGAGCCGCGATCACATGAGGAGGAAGAAGAGATGCACCCGCCGTGACCGCGACACCGTTCAAAAAGTCACGGCGATTAATGCCGCGATCCATACCAAGATCTTTGTCGTTAGAGTCTGCCATGTGAGCTTCCGAATTCTGGTCCTGGTTCGCTTTCCAGCACGACGAAGTGGCTGGAGTGCAGCCTCAGAGCTTGGGTGTCTGCGATTCGTCAGACTTGCGGACCGCGATTTCGGCTCCTTGAAAGCCGACCTTGCTATGAGTTCCGTCACAAAATGGCTTGTTGACCGAACCGCCGCAGCGGCAAAGCGAAAAAGCGGGCTTGCCGGTCAGATCGTATTTATTGCCATCGGCATCGACAAGCTCGATCGTTCCTTCGGGAGCTTCGACGCGATAGGGACCATTCTTGCGGACAGTGATTTTGACTGAAGCCATAATTCCTCCACAGTTATAAGGCGACTTAGAAAGATACCAGTTTCGGAGTAGGCCGTGCTACCGCCCCCTGGGTCACGCAGCAATTGCCTTGCGGGAGAGGACGCTATGGTAAAGCTGGATGTAGTTGTCGGTCATGCGGTGCGCATTAAAGCACTCGCGGGCGCGCTGAAAGGCACGGTTGGCGAAGTTGCGCCGCATTTGCGGGTCGCTACTCACCATGCGCACAGCGTCAGCCAGGCTTGCAGGATCATTTGTCTGGAAATAGATGGCGGCGTTCGCCCACAGCTCACGCAAGGAGGGAATATCGTTCAAAACCAAAGCGCAGCGCGAGAGTGCGGCCTCAAGAACTGTCATTCCGAAAGGCTCGTAACGCGAAGTGGCGGCGTAAATTGCGGATTTGCTGTACAGCAACCGCAGCTGGGACTCTGACTGTGGCCCCCGCAGCGCCACCCCGGTTGTTCCATCACTGAAGCGTACGTCGGCGCGGACGGGCACCTTCAAAGGCTGCTCGGCCGCTGGATCTTCGCCGACGATGCAAATCGGCACCGTATGCAACTCCTGCGTCAGTAAATTGACCTGCTTTGCGGGGTCGAGAAGGCGTCCGATCGCAAGCACGCCGTCTTCTTTAGTGACATATGGATTGAAGAAAATTGGATTCCGGCCATTATGGATCACGAGTTCCCGCGACCCGCCCGAGTAAGCGGAGCGGACCGAATTCAGCATCCACTCGCTTGGAGCCACCACGGCAGAAGCCCCCATCAGGCCGCGAGAAATTGTCCGCTTGTACCAGCGCAGCCAGGCGCTATCTTTCGGCTCGCGTCCGTGCACAGCCTTCCACCAAGTGATCAGGTCTCCTTGCGCGACAACGACGCGCGGAATCCCCATCGGGAGAGCGCCATAGCCGATATGGTTCGAATGGAAGACGTCCGCCTTGATTTCTTTGGCGAGCGAACATAGATAGGCTGATGCGTCCTCAAAATCGTGCTGGCCTTCCTCCATCCAATCCAAACGAAAAGCGGTTGGATGATACGAAAGTCCATGCAGCCGATCCATCCATGCTGTCTGTTCCGGAAGAGGTATCTCGCCGAAGCTGACCAACGTCACACGCAGACCACGGGTGATCAGGCCCGACACAAGTTCACGGGTGTAGGTCCAGTTCCCGTTCAGCGTGTCAGATGTAATCAGAACATGCATAAAACCGTGACCAGGACTTCAGCAATCAGGCCTTACGAAGGAGCTCTAATGCATCCTCATTCTAGTTTGGATGCTGATTCTCGCGATAGCCTTTTCTGAAACAAGTCTGGGCAACGGCTCGCACCAGCGTGAATCCGCCGGATGACGCAATCGGTTGCACCATTTCTGCGAAGGTCTGCACATCCGATACAATTTCGGCATGTTTCGGCTCATGTGTATCACTGCTCATCCGGACGACGAGGCAGGCAGCTTCGGCGGCACGTTGCGGATTTACGCCGACCGCGGAGTTGAAACGAGCGTCGTCTGCCTCACGCCCGGCCAGGCCGGATCTCATCGTGGCGGCGCCGCAAACGATCAGGAACTGGCGGAGCTGCGCAAGAAAGAATTTGCGGCCTCGTGTGCCATCTTGCGAGTGACGAAGCCTGTGGTTCTCGATTACGCGGACGGGCAGCTCTACCGGCAGGAGCTGAATCGTGTTGTCTATGAACTCGTATCCCACGTTCGCAAGTTTCGCCCTCAGGTCGTGCTCACGTACGGTTCGGATGGGGGCGTCACCGGACATCCCGATCATGCGATGGCAGGAATTTTTGGGACGCTGGCGTTTCAATGGGCAGGAAGGTCGAATCGCTATACCGACCAGTTCGATTCTGGATTGCAAGCCTATCGCGCGCAAAAGCTCTATTACAGCACTGCAGATTTCGTACTGCCCGGACGTCAGCAGGTCACGTTCGCCCCGGCAACGGCGGCGATAGAGATTGGCGCAGTTCTTGAAACCAAAATAGCCGCCTTTAAGGCGCACACCTCACAACAGCCCCTGTGGCCGGTGTTCGAAGGGAATACTCGCAAGCGCGGACCGCAGGAAACATTTCACCTGGCGGCCGCAATTAAGCAGCCGCCGCTCGAAATGGAAACTGATCTATTCGCCGGGATCGTCGAAGACTGAACGATTAGTGCGGCCGAACGATGTCGGTCAGCATGTCCGGCTTTGATTCATCACGAATAAGGTGCGGATACTTTTCGCCTCCGTGATAATCAAGATTGAAAGTCCGGAAGTACTCGGTGTTTTCTATGATCAGTTGCAATGGCTCTTTTGAATTCTTTCCTGCGGCAAGCGCATCCCGCAGAACCTGAATCGTGAAGCGGCGCCCGTTCACGGCAACGATTTTCATGCCTGGCCCGATTCCAGCGCGGGCTGCCGGCAGGCCTTCAATCGTGTCTTCGATCACACCGTCTTCGCCCGCGAGTAAGCCGATGGAGTAAGAGGCATTCACGCCACGGTGCGTGTCCTCCCAGGCCCGCATCATGTCTGACCGAGTGTCGTCATACACCAGCTTCCATCCCGTGTTCTCAATTCCTCCAAGCGGTGCACCAGGGCCATGACTGGCCAGGCGCTCGGCCCAAAATCCGCGCCAATCATAGGCAACAACCTGATTGAGGGTGCTCACCACATCGTCAAAGTTGTACGTTTTTACCGTCGGAGCAGTATGCGGACCACCATGGAATATTTTGCAGAAATCATCGATAGACTTTTTGCCATTCGATTGTTGCCGGATGATGCTGTCCGCCCACAGCCAATCGAGCTCGCCTTCGTCGTAATAATCAGTGCTGCGTCGCCATGAATCCCATTGGCGCGGCGAGTAGTAGAGTTGCGCAGCCGAGTCGGCGGTATCCTGCAGATTGCGCCAGGTCCTTCCCGAGCGATGGTCCATGAAAGCGGCAACGGCCGAAAGATTTTGCCTGTACTGGTCCGCATCCCACAAACCGCTGCGCGCCGCGAGGACGTCGCCCAGATATTCGGTCAAGCCCTCATATACCCAGAGAAGATCGTCCTGCATCGTTTGCTGATAGTCGGACGTGGTGAGATCTGCCGGACGGCGGTATTTGCCGTTCCACGAATGCACGTACTCGTGAGTCAAAAGCGATGCATGCAGGATTCTGAGCTGAGGATCGACCATGGTGCGCTCGTAGCTGCGGCTGTCGTTGGATTCATGATGTTCCAGTCCGAAATGCGCAACGTAGTCGCTCAGCGTGTACAGGAAGTGATAATCACGATAGTGAGTTGATCCGAATAAAGCGATCGCCTGTTTAGGCACATTCTGATAGTGCTGCCACACGTCAGGGGGAGCTTGAAGTGCGGCGGCGCTGTCGGCTGCGATATCCATTTCTGCAGGAAATTCCTGCCCCGGGTTCATCGGAAAAAGCTTGAAGTACTGGCCGGTTATGATCGGCGAATCAACCAGCGTGTAGAGCGAAACCGGCTGGAACTGGACTTCATCGCCTGTATGGGAAGCGACCTGCAAAGCTGTGCCGAACTTCCAACCTGACGGAAAGCGCACCGACGGAGAATAGGTAATCTGGTCGGAAGTCCAGCCCTTCGGATAGAGCACTACCTGATTCCAACTGATGACTGCGAGCTTGTCCGTAGCGGATGCACCGGATGAGAACAAGGTGTTGTCCTCGGGCGTGGCGCAGATGAAATCCAGACTCGCGTGAACTTCGTTGACGCCATTCGGAACTTCGACATTGACGGTCCAGTTGTCATCGAGGGCGCGCCGCCAATTCAGAATATGCCCATTGCCCGTGAATTTAAGGCCTGTAAGGTCGATGACCGGGCCGCTGGGCGCGTGTTCGCCGGGAATCCACTTCGGATAATAAAGAGTAAGTGTCCCTGAACTGGCCGGAATGCTCAGTTGGGTGTGCAATATCTTTCTCGGAGCGTCCGTTGCGTCCACAGCAATGGTCAGGTGCGGCGCCGCGGCTGCGATTGAAATCGTACAGATCGTCAGGATCGAACACACTACACCGAAAACATAGCGTGCAAAGGTCACAAGGTTCTCCTTAGAGTCCGCGACAAAACTTGGTCAGGCAAACGTATGAATATAGCAGTGACAAGCCGATTCGTCACGTAACGCGCGCAGTGCAACAAAGCGGCGGCTGAATGCAGCAGCGCTTCACTGCTATCATCGTCACCGTGAACTCGCGGCGCGGTACATTCATCACATTTGAAGGGCTCGATGGTTGTGGCAAGAGCACCCAACTGGAGCGGCTTGCGGGGAAGCTGCGCGATGCCGGCGTGTCCGTCATTGCTACGCGCGAACCTGGGGGGACCGCGACTGGCAATAGAATTCGTGAACTACTGCTTGATACGCAAACCGGAAACGTTGATCCGCTGGCGGAGCTGGCCCTGATGTTCGCGTCACGCGCGCCACACTTGGCGGAAGTCATTTTGCCGGCACTCGCAATGGGAAAAACAGTGCTGTGCGACCGCTTCACTGATTCCAGCGAAGCTTACCAGGGCGGCGGACGCAAACTGGGGAGCGGGCCTGTCCTTGAGCTTCACCGTGTTCTCTGCGGAGGAATAAAACCAGACCTGACAATTCTGATGGATTCCGACGTAGCCGCCAGCGTGCAGCGTGCACGCAGGCGCAACAAGGCCCAAGTGTCTTCCGATGCCGCTGACGAAAATCGATTTGAAAGTGAGAACCGGGCTTTTTTCAGCCGGGTGCACGCGGCATATCTGACTATCGCAACGCGTGAGCCAGAGCGGATCGTGGTTGTGAATGCACGCGGAACACCAGATCAGACTCACGCAAAGATTCTTGACATCGTCTTCAAGAAACTGGGACTCGCGCCGAAGAAGGCCCAGAATGTCTCTTAACCGGCGCAAGTTCCTCGAGAATGCGGCGCTGAGTGCAGCTGCAATCAAGAGCTTATCGTGCTTGCCTTCTTTCGCGCAGCTGAATTCTGCCGCTTCAAAACAGAAAGCATATGGCTCGGGCCATTTTGGCCACTGGACTGAAGACGAATTTGGACTCCCCGCGTTTGTTTACACCTGTGATCAGACCAAAGATCCCAAGGCTGTAACCCAGGTCAATCCGCACGGGATTCTTTCCTCGACGGAACACATTCATCAGGTCGGCAATGACCGCATCGTGGCGATAGCGTCGAATTATGGACACGTTCGCGTGCGGCAGGACGAAGGTGCACCGAAATTCCTGAATGACCACGCACCGGAACGCGGCATTTACGCCGGCGGCGTTGGCTACCTCAGTGACGGCAAGCAAGTAATGAGCACCTCGTACGCCGGAGGCTCAAACTTTGAACGTGTATTCGGCGTGGGATATTTCCGAAAGAGAATTTCCAGTACACAGTACAAGCTTGATCAAGTCATTTTCGCGCCGTTCGGCGACGATCCAGTACTGGTCTCGCAAGTGACAATTGCGAACATGACTTCAGGTATCGCGAACCTGCGCTGGATTGAATATTGGGGCTGTCAGCTGTATCAGTTTTCTTTTCGCTCGTTCATGGAAAGTTTTGGCGATAAGAGCATGCACGATCTGAGGCGCGAATTCGGGGCACGCTTCGAGCATCAATTCAAGAGCGTGTCTGATCGGAGTGCCCTGCTCAACAGAAATAGTTTTCCCGGGCGCGATCCGAATGAAGAACGGCAGTTTCAGAAAATGCTTTCGAGTGTGGAAGAGAATTCCAATCCGTTTCTTGCTCCGCTGTCGAAAGATGTTCCCAAGAACGCCAGCTTCGATGATCTAAACCCTCCCCCGACTTTTCTGGCCTCGCTTGACGCTCCGCCAGACAGCATGAGCAGCAATGCCAAAGACTTCTTCGGGAGCGGCGGAGTGGAACATCCGACCGGGATTGCTCGTCCACTGGACGGCAACCTGGAGAAGTCCGGCACCGATGCCGGGTTTCTGCTGGAACGCAAGTTATCTCTCAATCCTGGCGAGAGCCGCACGCTGACTTTCTTATACGGTTACGTTCCCTCGGGCTTTGACTTGGATGGGCTGATCACCAGATATCGCCAAACTGCGCCCACAGCGTTGCGCGATTCCGGCGCGGAATGGAAAAAGCACGGCCTGCGCTTCAGTACAGAATCCGAACCATGGGTTGAGCGTGAAGTCACATGGAATCACTATTACCTTCGTAGCGGCATCACTTACGACGACTTCTTCCACCAGCACATCATCTCGCAGGCCAGCATTTATCAATACGTGATGGGATTTCAAGGAGCGGCGCGCGATCCCTTGCAACACGCGTTCCCACTCCTGTTCAGCGATCCCGATCTGGTCAAGGAAGTTTTGCGTTACACATTGAAAGAGATCCGGCCTGACGGATCGATTCCCTACGGAATCGTTGGTCACGGCATGATCATGCCAACGGTTTCCGATAATTCCAGCGACATGCCGCTGTGGCTGATTTGGGCGGTATGCGAATACATTCTCGCGACTCGTGATGTGCGCTTCCTCGACTCAGAAGTGGTGACGGCCTATGGTTCCGATCCGAATGCTGTGCGTGGTGAAGGTGCAGGCAGAGATACTGTGCGCAATTTGCTTTTGCGTTGCTACAAGCACCTGACTCAGGACGTCAAGACCGGCGAGCACGGATTGATGCGCATGTTGCAGGACGACTGGAATGACGCTCTAGTAAGAGCGTGGGTACCACAATCCGACGTTAAAGAGTGCGTGCAGAAGGGCGAGAGCGTGGTCAACTCGGCGATGGCGGCGTACGTGTTCGAGTACTACGCGCGCATGCTTGGGTATGCCGGTGACGGAGAACACGTGATTGCGCCGATTCGCGTCATCGCCGAGCAACATCGTGCGGCAGTACGGGGACAATGGACTGGGAAGTGGTTCAAGCGCGCGTGGCTCGGGCCCGCGAACGGGTGGGTCGGCGAAAAATGTATGTGGATGGAACCGCAACCCTGGGCGTTGATCAGTCGAATCACCGACGAGCAGCAGACGAAGACGCTGGTCCAAAGCATTGATCAGGAACTGCGCCGGCCTTCGCCTATCGGTGCGTTTCAGCTTACGCCGGGGCCGGACCAGGAAACGCATGGTGAATGGAAGACGGAACCGGGGACATCAGTCAACGGTGGGGTGTGGCCGTCCTTAAATCAAACACTGATCTGGGCGCTTGCCGGAGTGAATGGCGAGATGGCATGGGACGAATGGAAAAAGAATTCGTTCGCAAGACACGCAGAAACTTATCCCGACGTTTGGTATGGAACATGGAGCGGCCCGGATGTATTGAATTCGGTGAACAGCAAGCGTCCTGGCGAAACCACAGGGGGAGCCCCGTTCGGCTGGACAGACTTTCCGGTGCTGAATATGCATGCCCATGCATGCTCGTTGTATTCGTTGGCCAAACTGCTGGGACTGGAATTCTTTGAAGCCGGTGTCATATGGACGCCCAGGATTCCGCTGGCGACATTTCGATTTGAATCGCTGCTGCTGGGCTTAATCAAGTCCGCCAGTGGTTATGAAGGCTGGTACAACCCAACAGCGCAGAATACGTGGAGCGTCCGGCTGAGACTGACGAGTGAAGAAGCAAAGCAATTATCGCGAGTCGAGGCGAATGGCGAAAGAGTCCACCGGCCGCGCGCCAAAGACAATGCAATCGAAATGCGCGGCACCGGTGGGAATGGGAAGGCCTTCAAGTGGTCAGTTTCGAGAGGCTAACTTTTTTGGAGACGCAATTTGGGATTTTCTGACTTTCACGGCAACTCTGAAGTGGTGCATCGCATGCGCGAGATGCTGGCGCGCGATCGCTTTCCACATGGCGTAATTCTGGCGGGCCGGTCCGGTTCGGGCAAGTACACGCTGGCTACCATGCTCGCTCGTGCGATGAATTGCCTGGAGCGCCCGACGAGCAACGGCTTGCCGGACTTCTGCGGTCATTGTTCCAATTGTGTTCGCATTGGGTTATCGGAGGACCTGGACGCGCGCTGCGCAGAGGCTACAGAAGCGCGTGAAGGACTCAAGGAAACAGAGAAGAAAGAAACGAGACTGTTTATCCAGACGCATCCCGAGGTCCTGGTCATCCCTCCCGATCCGCCACAGATGATGATCAAGGTAGACCAGGTGCGGCGCGTGATTGACACCATTTACTACCGTCCAGCAGAAGCACGCGAAAGAGTCTTCATTTTTACCGCTGCAGCTTTCATGAAGGAAGCGGCCAATTCCCTGCTCAAAATTCTTGAAGAGCCGCCGGATTTCGCGACGATATTTCTACTAGCTGAGAGCGCCGGGGAACTCCTGCCTACCATCCGCTCGCGGTGCATGGTTCTGCGGCTTCAGAGCCTCACCACAGCGGACATAGAAGCGTATCTTGCGACGCATCGTCCTGAGTGGAAAGCGCCCCAGCGCGCGCTTGTGGCCCGACTCTCCGAAGGTGCGGTCGGACGCGCGAGAAGCTTTGACCTGGCAGCGTATTCCGCGGCGCGCGAGCATGCACTAACTATTTTGCGAACGGCTTTGCAATCGGGCGAGCACAGCGAACTATTCAAGACGACGGAAACGTATCGAGCAGGGGCAGAGGGCCGCGAAAAACTGGAACTGCTACTGCGCTGTACCTATGCGCTGTTGCAGGACCTGCTTTTTCTGAATTCCGGATCGCCGGAACTAGTGCGCAATACTGACATTCTTGCGGACATCCAAAAGCTCGGACAACACGCCAGCTTCGAGTGGCTGGCATCGGCTTCCGATCGCCTCGCCGAGGTGGAACGCGGCATGCGGAGAAACCTGCTGCGTTCCCTGTCGCTTGATGCGATGGAAGCGGCGCTGGAAAGCAATGCAGCAGCAGTCAGAAGATAGAAGGCAGAAGGAAGGAAACATTGCAGATTCAGCACTGTGACTGTTGCCCTTTCTTCTGACTTCTCCACAGGCCGGCAGGAGTATACTGCGCTCAACACTTCAATTTTTCTTTCCAGGGTGCAGCAATCATGAGCTTAAGGACAGTCGAAGAGGTATCCACGCAGGTTCCCGCAGACGATTTTCAGGCGCTGGAAGACAAGGTTTATCGCACTATTGAGTTATACAAGTCAGCCCGTGAGGCACGTGCGATTGCCGAGCGCGATGCACAACGCCTTCGCGAGCAACTTGAAGAACGTGAAGAAGAAGTTGAGAGCATGCGCCGCGACATGGTCGGCTTGCGAAAAGAGCGGGAAGAAATCCGCGGGCGGGTAGAAAAGATGCTTGCACAGATCGACCGCATGGAAGAACCAGCGGCAAGCTAACCGAGAGGGGAGCACCTATGGCAACAGCCACAAAACCGCCGCAAGTGCAGGATTCCACGAACAGCAGTGTCCGCGTGGAGATTTTCGATCAGGGGTACAATCTGCGCGGAACCGATCCTGATTACATTCTCCGCCTCGCGGAATACGTTGACACGAAAATGCGCGCCGTGTCGGAACAGACGCATACGGTTGATACCGCGCGCCTGGCCGTTCTTGCGGCCTTGAACATCGCCGATGAGTACCACCTGCTCACAAGAAGAATGGATGGCGGCAGTTCAGACTCTTCGAAACGCACAAGGCAATTACTTAGCGCATTGGATGAAGTCTTGCTTGATAAACGACTGAAAGGGTGAGGGATTGTCTCCTACGAAGCCCGTCGCAGAAATGTTGCTTCTCCGCCACGTTTAGCGATTGAAGTAAGCACCAACTCCGCTCTCAACCCGCGATCTTTTAGCCTCGCCACAACTTTGGTTTGCGCCTTCTCGGCGGGAACGTCCGGATCCAAAAACAACAACACCTACTGTCCAGCGCCACTCAAGGCCACCCCGAGCACTCCGTCCCCAGTCCGAAAATTCTGTAGCGCTGGTAACAGCGGACACAGATCCGCCCGATACGGCTGATGAATGCGGTCATCGAGAGAAGTGGCCAGCAACTTCCGGTCGCCTTGAAAAAGGGCTGCGAGCAGCAGCATCGAATTCTGGATGTTCGCAACCGTGTCGGCACGGGAATATTCTGCCGGCAAAACTGATCTGGCTTTTTCGGTCGCGAGAGCCTCGTCGGGAATGGCGAGCATCAGCGGCCACTTCCCTTTCGGGACAAAACGCGCCACCTGGGCTTCTGCTTCTCCCATCATGCGAGCAACAGTGACTCCGCCCATCCAACAGGCGGCGGCATTGTCGGGATGATGCTCGCGCTGTGAGGCCTCGCCAATGATGCGAGCGCTGGTCCAGCGCAAACGTCCAAAATGGACTGCCAGCGCAATGCCGGCCAGGCGCGCAGCCGCCGAGGAACCGAACCCTTTCCCGATCGGAAAACCGTTGTGAATGGTTAAGGCCAACGCGGACGCAGATCGATGTTCGGCTTTGAGTACCTCGTTGTAAGTTGTAAGAATCAGATGTCCTTCGGAGCGGCCGCAGATATCAACGTCGCGTCCGGTGGCTGCAATGGAAGACTTCTTTGCCTTAGTCGCCCGCACCCGAAGAGCAAGATCGAGCGCCAGCGCAGCCGCATCAAATGCGGGGCCGAGATTGGCAGAGGTTGCGGGAAGGCTGATGTTAAATTCGCTCATGTTGGGATTGATCCATGCTGCCCGGGCGAAAACCACGCAGGACACTACGGTACACGAAGGAAATCTGAGTTCTTCTTTTCTGCTGCATTCAGCAAATCAATTACAGCGTCTACGCTTGGCTCCAGCACCAGAGGCGATCTCTGGTAAGGCTTTAACGCGCCACTTTCTTTTTCCTGCGGAGTTCCGTCGAACAAATCTCCGCGATGGAATTTCAAGGTGAAATCAGCGTCCTTCAAAACGTGTCCTGTCAGAACCAAGACAACGCTTTCATGGGGCTTCACGAATCCCCGCTTCACCAGCTTTTTCAGTCCTGCAAGCGTCACTGCAGATGCGGGCTCGCAGCCAACGCCTTCGGCGCCGATTTCAGCTTTGGCCAGCGCGATTTCGACTTCGCTCACTTGCTCGACGGTGCCTTCGCTTTCAAGAATCACGCGTAGCGCTTTCTTCCATGAAGCTGGATTACCGATGCGAATTGCCGTGGCCATAGTGTCGGCGTGAACCGGAATTAATTTTTCTCCACCATTCTCGCGGATGCTGCGGACCAGCGGGTTCGCGCCTTCGGCTTGGATCACTGAAATTTTCGGCAGCCGCGAGATCAAGCCAATCTGCTTCATCTCGCGCAAAGCCTTTCCGATGGCCGAGGAGTTCGCCAGATTGCCGCCGGGGACGATGATGTGGTCCGGCGGCTCCCAGTTGAATTGCTCGAGCAATTCGAATGCTGCCGTCTTCTGGCCTTCAACGCGGTAAGGATTCACCGAGTTCAGCAGATAGACCGGCATGCGCTCGACAACTTCGTTGAGCACGCGCACGCATCCGTCAAAGTCGGTTTTGAGCTGACAGGTGATGGCACCGTAATCGAGAGATTGCGAGAGTTTTCCCCAGGAAATTTTGCCGTCTGGGATCAGGACGAGGCTGTGCAAAGCACCACGCGCAGCATAGGCTGCCATCGAAGCCGAAGTATTACCCGTCGACGCGCATGCCACCCACTTGTAGCCAGCCTGACGCGCGAACGAGGCGGCGACGGTCATACCCGTATCTTTGAACGATCCGGTTGGGTTCATGCCCTGGTGCTTGCCGAAAAGCTGTTGTATGCCCGCGCTCTTCGCGCAGTGCGGCAATTGATAGATAGGCGTGTTGCCCTCGCGAATGCTGATGATCTGCCCGGCGGCGATTTCGGGCAGTATTTCGCGGAAACGCCAAACGCCACTCTGGTCAGCTGGTTCAAACGACCGCTTGCGGTCCAGCCAGAGTTTCTTCAAGGAGAGGGCGTTCAGCCTTCCGGGGCCGCTTTGCTGCCAGCCGGGAAAAATGATTTCGAGAAGATCGCGGCAATGCTCGCAACGGAAGCGGTCCGGAAGGGCGGTCCGCCCGCAACCTATACAGCGCAGTTGCGAGACAGATGCCTCCCGTTGAATCGCCTGTTCAACCATAGGTTACGAGAATTCCTAAGGATAACAGAGCAAAAAACTGGGGCTCGCGGGAAACTCGCAGTCATCGGCAAGTACGTCATTTTTTGCGCAGATAGCTATCCGTCTTGTTGATCCAATCGGCGCGAGGCGGGGTGAAGATGTCGATGGCCAAAACGTCCGTCATTGCCTCCGCTTTGTGCGGCATGTTTGGCGGTATTGTGAGAATTTCGCCCGCGCCCACTAAAACTTCTTTTCCATCGATGAAGAATTTGAGCGTACCCTCGAGAATTGTGCTCACCTGCTCGTTGATGTGGCTGTGCATCGGAACAATACAGCCCTTACGAAGGACGATGCGAGCAAGCATGATCTCCTGACCGACAATCAACTGGCGCTCAAACAGCGGAGTAAGAATCTCGCGCTCCACTTCGTCCCAAGCCAGATGCTTCAGCTCGGGAGTTTTCTTTTTGCGGGCAACCGTTCCGTTAAGCCCTACGCGAGCAGTGGGTCGTAGCGTGGTCTTCTTCTTTACGGACTTATTTTTCATGATCACAGTCCTTTGTATGCGCCGCCGTCCACCAGGATGGTCTGTCCGGTTACGTACGACGCCCGCTCCGACGCAAGCCACACGATTACATCTGCGATTTCGCCTGGCTCGGCAACACGCTTCAGCGCGGAATCGGCAGACCAGTTTGCGAAAATCTCATCCTGGCTCTTGCCCTGCGACGATGATCGTGCTTTCGCAAGTTCTTTCAATCGATCTGTCGCGGTATATCCAGGACCCACGTTGTTGACAAGAATTCCGTCTTTGCCGAATTCATTGGAGAGACTTTTGACGAGTCCTGCCACTGCGGCGCGAACGGCATTCGAGAGAACGAGATCCGGGACTGGTTGTTTGGTCGAAATCGAAGTCAGGGTGATGAATCGACCCCATCGCCTGCTCCGCATGTGGGGAATAACTTCGCGCGCGAAATATACCGCGCTCAGGAAATTTGTATCGATGGCTTTGCGCCACTCGTCAAGCGAGGCTTCTAGAAAACCTTTCGCAGGGGGGCCGCCCGCATTAGCCACGCAGACATCGATGCGTCCGAACTGATTCGCGGCTTCCTCGACGAAACCGTGTACTGCAGCAGCATCAGTAACATCAAAAGCCCGCGTCAGCACTTCAGATTTGGACTGTGAGCGAATCTTCTTCGAGGCGGCATCGAGCTTTTCGATATTTCGGGCGCACATCGCCACGTGGCATCCCTCGGCCGCAAACGCCTCGGCAGTAGCGAGTCCTATGCCCTGGCTTGATCCGGCAATGATGGCGACCCGTCCCTTTAAGCCTGTTTCCATAAAGTCTGAATTATAAGACCGAGGAGAGTTGTGCAGCGCCGCCCCGCTTGTGCCTGCCTCAAGCTTTATTTGCTAGACTGGTCGAGTTCTCAGGCCACTTTGTATGGGCTACAGCCATCCGACCGCACGTCATTGAGGAGGTTACCAGCCATGAAACGAGCCTTGAAGTGGGTGGGCATCATCGTTCTTATTCTCATCGTTGTTGTTCTCGTTCTTCCATTTCTGATTAACGTCAATGCCTTCCGTCCACGCATTGAGTCTGAGTTGAGCAACGCGCTGGGACGCAAAGTCACGGTTGGAAACCTCAGCTTGTCGGTCTGGTCGGGGAGTCTGGCTGCCGACAATATTGCCATCGCCGACGACCCGGCATTCGGCAGCGCCCCGTTCGTGAAGGCCGAAGCGTTGAACGTCGGGGTCAACATGATCCCCCTTATATTTTCGAAGACCCTCGAAGTACGGGATATCACACTGACGCGTCCGCAGGTTGCTCTTCTGCGCACCCCGGCGGGTAAATGGAACTTTTCGACAATTGGAAACTCCAGTTCAGGAAGCGCGGAACCGTCGAACTCGTCGCCACAGCCGTCGCAATCGAACCAACCTTCCCAGCCTGCGCCTTCGCGCAATCAGAAGGCGCCCGCACAATCGGCCCAGCAGTCTGGATCAGCCCCTTCACCTGAAAACAAAAGCGCCTCCGAGCAGTCGCTGGAGCAGAACCTTTCTGTTGGGCAGCTCAATATTCGCAATGGCCAAATTTCAATGGCCGATACGAACGCGCCAGGCAAGGCCCGGATCTATAAGAACGTGGACGTTTCAGTTAAAAACTTTTCGTTCACTTCGCAATTTCCGTTCACGCTATCGGGCGAGCTCCCGGGCGGCGGCAACATGAAGCTCGACGGCACCGCAGGCCCCATCAACCGCTCGGATGCGTCGCTGACGCCTTTGCAGGCGAAGGTCTCCGTCAACCAGCTTGATCTTGCAAAATCCGGCTTCATCGATCCTTCTTCTGGATTTTCCGGCCTGGTGAATTTTGCAGGGACGCTGGAGTCAGACGGCAATCAGGCGCGCAGCATGGGCGACGCCACAGCAGACAAGTTGAAACTCTCGCCGAAGGGAACGCCGGCGCAGCGCCCAGTCGCTCTAAAATACGCAACCACTTACAGCCTACAAAAAGAAAGCGGCCAGCTCACGCAAGGAGACGTTTCAGTCGGAAAGGCGAGCGCAAAACTCAGCGGGAGCTATGACCTTCACGGTCCGACTGCGGTTTTGCATATGAAGCTGAATGCGGACAGCATGCCGGTGGACGACCTTCAAACCCTTCTGCCTGCGCTCGGGGTTACGCTGCCGTCGGGTTCCTCTTTGCAGGGGGGCACGCTATCAGCCGACTTTACGGTTGATGGTCCCGTCGACAAAATGGTTATCACAGGACCGGTGAAACTCGCCAATACAAAGCTCGCGGGCTTCGATATGGGATCAAAGCTGGCGGCGATCTCTGCTCTGAGCGGAGCCAAGACCGGTCCGGATACGAGCATTCAGAACTTCAGCTCCGATGTGCGTTATTCTCCTGCTGGCGTTCAGACTCAAAACATAAATCTGACACTGCCGGCGCTCGGCACTGTGACCGGCAGCGGGACAGTGAGCCCGCAAAATGCTTTGGATTACAAGATGACTGCTGACCTGAGTGGAAGTGTGGTCAGCGGCGTCTCACAGATGGCAGGACTGAGCGGCAAAGGGGCGAGCATTCCGTTCTTCATTCAGGGGACAGCCGCAGATCCGAAGTTTATTCCGGATGTGAAGGGAATCGTCGGTAGTCAGCTGAAAAACCAACTGGGCCAGCGTCTTGGGTCGCAAGTCCCAGGCGGCCAAAACGCGCAGGGCGTCGTGAACTCGATTACCGGCTTGTTCGGAAAGAAGAAGAAGCCATAGCTACTGCAGTGGGACGCGGATCCTGATGTGGAGTCTAAGTTCCTTATTCACATCAAACGTAACCGAGTCCGGCGAGGCGGTCATGAATTGTTTTTTCGCCCTCGCTGTCCACGCCACCCCCGCCGGGCGTCTTCTTCTCAAGGCCTGCAACCAGCGAACGACCTTGCATGGAGTCGGGAATTTCGTATCCCGCGAGATCGAGAAGGGTCGGCGCTATGTCGAGCAGGCGCGCGCCTTCATATTCGCCGCCTAGTGGGCAATTCGGCGCGGCGAGAATGAACGTCCCGTATTGCGCATGATTGCAGCCGTCGGGGCCCGTATCGTTTTCCTGCACATGGATTGCTGAATGCCCCACCGTGCCGATGGAGCGCCAGTAGAGGCCGCCGAAGTGGACAATCAGGTCAGGCGCGACGTTGCGGACGTTCTGGTACAGCTCCTTAGGTTTGAAGACGAGCGAATTCAGCGGCTGGCCTTTGTCATCGGCGAGAGATTCAAATTTCGCCTTCATCTCGTTTTGAAACGATTCGTACTCCGAGCCGGGAATAACGCCATTGGGCTCGCGCCCCTGCACATTGAAAAACACCCGCGCGTAGTAACCGCCTTCACTCCAGACACGCGTCCTGGACCAGTCAACGTTCAGTTTGTCAAAAGGTGTGAGCGTGTTCGGGTATTCATTCAGGACCAGCAAACCTTCACGAATCAGCCACTCGTTCACTGCAATGCCACCATCAAGCCGCTGCGCACCGTGATCGGAAACGACTAGAACGATGGTGTCATCATCGAGCAGCTCAAGGGCTTTGCCAATCTGCTCATCGAGCCACAGGTAGTATTCCGGAATCGCATTCTGATATGGATTGCCCGGCTCAAACAGCACATGTTTTTCGTCGAAATAATTCCAGAAACCGTGGTGCATGCGGTCGAGGCCGATATCTACGAAATGGAAGTAGTCCCATTCCTGCTCTTTCAAGAGCCAGTGCACGACCTGCCACTGCTTTTCGCTCATCTTGAAGATTTCGTCTTTGAGCCAGTCTTTGCGGTCGGTGCGAAAGTTCTTAACGTCAACCGGGTATTCGCCGACGAGCTCGTTGATTTTTGTTTTGAATGACGCCGGGTGAGTGAAATCATTTTTCGTGGTGTCCGGGGTGAGAAAACACCCGACGCTGATGCCATTTATTTTCCTCGGGGGATAGTTCGGCGGCACGCCAACGACGATTGACCGCTTCCCTTCCCGCGCCAGCTGGTCCCACATGGCAAGAGCTTTGATCGAGGCGGAATTGGCGAAACCAAGCTTTTCGTAGGAGTAATCGGTCCTATTGCGAAACCCGTACACCCCTAATGAACCCGGGTCCTGGCTGGTGCACATGCACATCCATGCAGGGACAGTAATGGGCGGATAGACGCTTTCAAGCCGTCCGTAAAGACCAGCTTCCATCAACCGACGCAGGTTTACCAGACGCTCGTCGCCAAAGACGATCTCGGGTGCGGCGCAGTCGAGTCCGAGTACACAGATTTTCATGAGAGCAAACTCTTGCCTTCCATCGATTGTGGGATTGGAACTCCTAAATAGTTCAGGATTGTCGGCGCGAGGTCAATAATGTTGGGCGAATCTTTGTCGTAAGGGGAACCAGCACCTGCCCGGCCGGCGACGCCC
>Ga0136846_1235214_pt1 | contig 17442 bp, 13 predicted proteins | sample HopSoiMetagenom2_FD_96841 | JGI IMG/M metagenome (GOLD analysis project Ga0136846, IMG submission 96841) | Grasslands soil microbial communities from Hopland, California, USA - 2 Assembly 2016 (version 4) | ecosystem: Environmental > Terrestrial > Soil > Grasslands | place: USA: Hopland...
CCTTCACGGTCGGCCCGGAGAAGGTGATCGCCAAGATCAAGGACCTGGTCGGCTCGAAGAAGCTCCAGGGCATCGCCGACGTCAAGGACCTCACCGACCGCAGCCACGGCCTGCGCCTGGTCATCGAGATCAAGAACGGCTTCGTGCCGGAAGCCGTCCTGGAGCAGCTCTACAAGCTGACGCCGATGGAGGAGTCCTTCGGCATCAACAACGTGGCGCTGGTGGACGGCCAGCCCCTCACCCTGGGCCTCAAGGAGCTCCTGGAGGTCTATCTCGACCACCGCTTCGAGGTCGTACGGCGTCGCTCGGAGTTCCGCCGCGGCAAGCGCCGTGACCGGCTGCATCTGGTCGAGGGCCTGCTCACCGCGCTCGTCGACATCGACGAGGTCATCCGGCTGATCCGTTCCAGCGACAACTCCGCGCAGGCGAAGGAACGCCTGATGGAGCGGTTCGCCCTCTCGGAGATCCAGACGCAGTACATCCTGGACACGCCGCTGCGCCGGCTGACCCGGTTCGACCGTATCGAGCTGGAGTCCGAGAAGGACCGGTTGGCCGCCGAGATCGCGGAACTGACCCGGATCCTGGAGTCGGACGCGGAGCTGCGCAAGCTGGTCTCGACCGAACTCGCCGCGGTGGCCAAGAAGTTCGGCACCGAACGGCGTACGGTCCTGCTGGAGTCGGCCGGCGCCGCCCCCGCGGCCGGCGCGCCGCTACAGGTGGCCGACGACCCGTGCCGGGTCCTGCTGTCCTCGACGGACCTGCTGGCGCGTACGGCGAACGGCGAGCCGTTCCCGGCGGACGAGGACGGTCCGCGCGCCAAGCACGACCTGATCGTCTCCGCGGTCCCGGCGACGGCACGGGGCGAGGTGGGCGCGGTGACCTCGGCGGGCCGGCTGCTGCGGATCAACGTCATCGACCTTCCCCAGCTTCCCGACACGATGGCGGCGCCCAACCTCTCGGGCGGCGCCCCGCTTTCGGAGTTCCTGTCCCTGGAGGACGGGGAGACGGTGGTCTGTCTGACGACGCTCGACGAGTCGTCCCCGGGCCTCGCGATCGGCACGGAGCAGGGCGTCGTGAAGCGGGTGGTCCCCGACTACCCGGCCAACAAGGAGGAGTTGGAGGTCATCACGCTCAAGGACGGCGACCGGATCGTGGGCGCCGCCGAGCTGCGCACCGGCGAGGAGGACCTCGTCTTCATCACGGACGACGCCCAGTTGCTGCGCTTCCAGGCCTCCCATGTGCGCCCCCAGGGCCGCCCGGCCGGCGGTATGGCCGGCATCAAGCTCACGGACGGCGCCAAGGTCATCTCGTTCACGGCGGTGGACCCGGCGGCGGACGCGGTCGTCTTCACGGTCGCGGGCTCGCGGGGCACGCTGGACGACTCCGTGCAGACGACGGCGAAGCTGACCCCGTTCGACCAGTACCCGCGCAAGGGCCGCGCCACCGGCGGTGTGCGCTGCCAGCGGTTCCTGAAGGGCGAGGACTGTCTGTCCCTGGGCTGGGCGGGCCCCGCACCGGCACGCGCGTCCCAGAAGAACGGCATCCCGGCGGAGCTCCCCGAGATGGATCCGCGCCGCGACGGCTCGGGCGTGTCCCTGCCGAAGACGGTGAGCGTGGTGGCGGGCCCGGTGTAGATCAGTCCGCTGCGAGCCCGCCGGCTTCTTCGGAGTCCGCCGGGCTCCGCTCCTGTACGTACCGCAGGACGCCCCACATGCTGTGCTCGTCGGCGTGTGGGGCGTCGTCCATGCAGGCCTCCAGGTCCTTGTCGAGTTCGGGCAGTCGGATGCCGGTCCCGATGAGGACGAGCCGGCTGAGACGCTCCTCGCCGTCGGCCCAGGGCTCCGGGTAGAACCGCAGGAACCGCCCGACGGCATGCACGGCGTACCGGTTGCGCGGGTCGTGCGGCCCGAAGTCGACGTACCCCTTGATGCGGTAGAGCCCTTCGGGCCGGCTGTCGAGGAAGTCCATCAGCCGGCGTGGATGGAGGGGGGGCGAGGAGCTGAAGGAGAGGCTGTCGTAGGCGGCGTGCAGATGCTTGGAATGGTCTCCCGCGCCGTCCTCGTGACCGTCATCGTCCTGACCGTGATCGTTCAGGTCGTCGAAGGTCAACTGCCCGATGCGCTCCTCGCTCGGCCGGCAGTCGAAGAGGAACTCGGGGTCGACGCGCCCGTAGTCGGCGGGCACGACAGCCGCGCGGTCCACCAGCCCACGGACGGTGTCCAGGACGTGCTCACCGCCGTCGGCGACCCGGCCCACCTTGTTGACGACGACGAGATCGGCGAGGGCCAGATGCCGGTCGATCTCGGGGTGCTTCACGCGCGTGTCGTCGAACTCGACGGCGTCGACGACCTCGACAAGTCCCCCGTACACGACCCGGGAGTTCTCGCTGGCGAGAATCATCCGTACGAGTTCCTGCGGTTCGGCGAGCCCGCTGGCCTCGATGACGATGACGTCGATCCGGGCCGAGGGTTGAGTGAGTCGATCAAGATAGACATCAAGTTCGCTCGCATCAACAGCGCAGCACAGACAGCCGTTGCCCAGTGACACCGTGGAGTCCCCCAGCGCCCCCGCCACGGCCATCGCGTCGATCTCGATGGCTCCGAAGTCATTGACGATGGCCCCGATACGGCTGCCACCACCGCGGTGGAGGAGATGGTTGAGGAGGGTGGTCTTGCCGGAACCGAGGAAGCCGGCGAGGACGATGACGGGGATCTGCCGAGGGCTCTGGCTCGGACTCGGCTGATTCAATCTGCGACCTCTCTCACGCCGACACGCACACCGGCTCACGGCCTCGCGCATGTACGAGGAACGAATGCCGCCCCAGGATACGAGCCGGAGGAATCGTCGCTGCGTAAGCGGTTGTTGGCGGCCGGGGCAGGGCACACGTCGGGCGTGGCGCCGGAGGGCATGGCGCCGGAGGGCGCGCCCCTCGCTTCCTTGTGCACGTGCCCCGGCCGCGACGCCAACGGAGAGCGGACCACCTCGGGGCCGCCGTCAGACCACCGTCAGACCGCCAACGGCACCGGCACCGCCACCGCCACCGGCGGCACAGGCCCCACATACCGCGCCGCCGGCCGAATGATCTTCGAGTCCTCCGCCTGCTCCAGGATGTTGGCGCTCCAGCCCACCACCCGCGCCGCCGCGAACGTCGGCGTGAACATCTCGCGCGGCAGGCCGCACAGTTCCATGACCACACCCGCGTAGAACTCGACGTTCGTGTGCAGTTCGCGGCCCGGCTTCAGTTCGGCCAGGATCGCCTCCACCCGGCGTTCGACCTCGACGGCCAGCTCGACCAGCGGGCCGCCGAACCGCTCGGCGATACCCCGGAGCATGCGGGAACGGGGATCCTCGGTGCGGTAGACCGGGTGGCCGAAGCCCATGATGCGGTCACCGGCGAGCACGCGTTCACGGATCCAGGGGTCGATGCGGTCCGTCGTCCCGATCGCGTCCAGGGTGTCCAGCGCGCGACTCGGGGCGCCGCCGTGCAACGGGCCGGACAGGGCTCCCACGGCTCCCACCAGACTCGCCGCCACATCCGCCCCCGTCGACGCGATGACCCGTGCCGTGAACGTTGATGCATTGAATCCGTGATCAATGGTTGAGATCAGGTATTGCTCGATCGCCCTGGCGTGCGCCGGGTCCGGCTCCGACCCGGTGAGCATGTACAGGTAGTTGGCCGCGTACGGGAGGTCGTCCCGTGGCTCCACCGGGTCGAGACCCCTGCCCAGCCGGTACAGCGCCGTCAGTACGGTCGGTACGGCCGCCGAGGCGGCCAGCGCGTCCGCGCATCGCTGATCGGCGTCGATGTCGTACAGGGGACGGAAGCCCTTGGCCGCACCGAGCAGCGACAGGGCTGTGCGCATTCCGGCAAGCGGTCCGGACCGGCCGCTCGCCGCCGCGATCGTCGGCAGCGCGGCCCGCACCTCGTCGGGCAGCCGTCGCAGCGCCGCGGTCTGCTCGGTGAAAGCGGTGAGACGGTCCGCGTCCGGCAGTTCCCCGTGGACAAGGAGATGCCAGACATCCTCGAAGCCCCGGGTCTGCGCGAGTTCGACGGCGGAGTATTGGCGGTAGTGGTAAAAACCCTCGCGCCCTCTGACGTCACCAATTCGGGTGTCGGTGACGACGACGCCCGCGAGACCACGCGGTACGTCGACAGTGGTGGTTGCGGCTGTAGCGGCCCGGTTGATCGGCATGTTTCCTCCCTGAACTTGATTCGACTGTCCATGATTGACTGAAACCATGTCAATATTGATTGAATCAATGTATAGTCCATATGGATACGGTGACATTCATGCGCGATCAAGAGCCCGCCCCCGACCACACGAGCCGTCGACTGAGCACCAGGGAGACCGCCGAGCTGCTCGGCGTGAAACCCGAGACCGTGTACGCGTACGTGAGTCGCGGCCAGCTCAGCAGTCGACGCGATCCCGGGGGCCGCGGCAGCACCTTCGACGCCCGCGAGGTGGAGGCGCTCGCCCGCCGCAACAGGCGGGACAGCGGCGGGAGTTCGAGCTCAGGCGGGGACCTGTCCGTACGGACCCGGCTCACCCTCATCGACAAGGACCGGTACTACTTCCGGGGCGTCGACGCCGTCGAGCTGGCGGCGCGCCACTCCTACGAAGAAGTCGCCGAATGGCTGTGGACCGGCACCCTGCGGCCCGGAGTCACGTTCACGGCGCCCAAGGCCTCCGTCGCCGCCGCCCGCCGCTCCGTGAACGCGCTGCCGGAGCACAGCGACCCGGTGGACCGGCTCCGGGTCGCCGCCATCGCTGCGGCCGCCGCCGATCCGCTCCGTTTCGACCTCTCCGAGGACACCGTCCTGGGCACCGCCCGCACCCTCATCCCCACCCTCGTCGCCGCCCTGCCGCCACGCTCGTCCCACCACCGCGACGAGGGCCCACTGGCCCAGCGCCTCTGGGCGCGACTCACCGTCCGGATCCCCGACGAGGCCTCACTGCGCGCCCTGGACACGGCACTCGGCCTCCTCGTCGACCACGACCTGGCCGCCTCGACTCTCGCCGTACGCGTCGCCGCGTCCGCTCGCGCGCACCCCTACGCGGCTGTCTCGGCCGGGCTCGGCGTCCTCGAAGGCCCGCTCCACGGCGCCGCCAGCGGCCTGGCACACAGGATGCTCCTCGACGTACTCGACGAGGGCGACGCGGCTCCCGTGGTCGCGGACGAGCTGCGCGCGGGCCGCCGCGTCCCAGGTCTTGGCCACCGGCTCTACCTCGGCGAGGATCCACGCGCGCGTGCCCTCTTCGCCCTCCTGAAGGAGATGCCGCAGGCCGCTCCTGCCCTCGCCGCGGCCCACGACGTCGTGACCACCACCGCCCGCCACACACCGCTGCACGCCAACGTGGACCTCGCCCTGGCCGTGCTCACCGTCGCCTGCGGCATGGGGGCGTCGGCCGGCGAGACGATCTTCGCCGTCGCCCGTACGGCGGGTTGGATCGCGCACGCCCTGGAGGAGTACGGCGAGCGTCCCCTGCGGATGCGCCCGTCCGGAACCTACGTGGGTGAGCGCCCTCCGCAATCGCTGCCGGACCCACCCGCTCCGAACGACTGGAAGCCGTTTCGCCGCAAGTCAGGTTAGGCTTACCTGCGTGAGTAGGTGCGTAAGCGTCTCCCGGGACCTCGACGAGCCCATCGCGGGAACCGCGGCGACCGCGAGGACGTGGCTGCTGCTCGAGCAGCCGGGCCCGTGGGGTGCCCAGGCACTCACCATGAGCCATTTGGATCCCTCTCTCGGCCGCGCGCTGGAGAAAGCCGCAGAGGGCACGGGCGTACGGATCGCCCTGATCCGCCGCCCCGGCCGCCACGCCGATTTCGGGCCACCTGCCGTACGGCAGGTGTACGCGGCCCACACCACGCCCGGAAATGTCTGGCTGCGCAGCGCCACGACCCACGACCCCGAACGGTTGCTCGACCTCGATTTCGCCGCGCTCGGCAAGGGCGCCCCACAAACCTTCGACACCGTGCTCCAGGGGCGGCCCCACACCGGACACCCCCTCGCTCTCGTCTGCACCAACGGCAAGCGCGACCGCTGTTGCGCGCTGCTCGGCCGTCCCCTCGCCGCCGAGCTGGCCGCCTCCGGGGTCGAGGGCGCCTGGGAGGTCACGCACCTCGGGGGACACCGTTTCGCCCCCACGCTGCTCGTCCTGCCGTACGGATACGCGTACGGCCGCGCCCAGGCCCCGCACGTCAAGGAGATCCTCCACGGCGTGCGCGAAGGGCGCCTCGTGGTGGAGGGCTGCCGCGGCGGCTCCGCCTGGGAGCGGCCCGCACAGGCCGCGGAACTGGCCGTCCGCTCCGCGGCGCGCGAATACTCGACGGACGTCCTGAGCGTCGTTCGGACGGACGGCTCGGCGCCGCGCTGGGAGGTGACCGTCGCTCACACGGACGGGCGCCGGTGGAGTGTCGAGGTGATCCAAGGCGCCTCGCTTCCACCTCGCCCGGAGAGCTGCGGATCAGCGTTGGGTTCACCGGCGCGGATGGACGTGGTGGCGGTACGGGAACTGGAATCGACGGCTCCGACGCGCTGACCGCACAGTGTCGTCCCGTACGGCCCGCAGTCCACCCCGTCAAGCACCCGTACACGCGGGTCCACTGCTTGTGCATACATTGATCAAGGGATCCACGTCACCCCACTACGGCACAGGCCGCTCTCCCCCGTACCGTCATGGATATGAGCCCCACTCCCCGCGTACGCCGCCTGCGCCTCGGTCTGCCGCGGCGGATGTTCTCGCAGGTGCTGCTGATGCAGGTGGCCATCGCCGCGGGAGTGGCCGTACTCGCGACCGGATTGTTCCTCGCACCGCTCAGCGATCAGCTGGACGACGAGGCGATGCGCCGGGCGCTCGCCATCGCGCAGACCACTGCGGCCCAGCAGCAGATCGCCGAGGACCTGCAGGCCAGCAAGCCCTCGGTCGACGGCCCGGTACAGGCCGAGACTGAGCGGATCAGGAAGGCCAGTGGGGCCGAGTACGTCGTGGTGATGGACACGCGGGGCGTGCGCTGGTCGCACACGGATCCGAAGGAGATCGGCCGGGTCGTCTCCACCGACCCGCGCCAGGCCCTGGCGGGCAAGGAGGTCATGGAGATCGACAGCGGCACCCTGGGGCGCTCGGCCCGAGGCAAGGTGCCGCTGCGTGGCACCGACGGCAGGGTCGTCGGGGCGGTCTCGGTCGGCATCGAGTACGACAGCGTCCGCGCCCGGCTTTTCCACGCGATTCCGGGCCTGCTCGCCTACGCGGGCGGCGCCATGGCCGTGGGCGCCCTGGCCGCCTGGCTGATCTCCCGGCGGGTTCAACGGCAGACCCGCGACCTCGCCTTCTCTGACATCGCGGCGCTCCTCGCGGAACGCGAAGCCGTACTGCACGGCATCCGCGAGGGTGTCGTCGCTCTGGACCGCGCGGGCCGCGTCCGGCTCCTCAACGACGAGGCACAGCGCCTCCTGGGCATCGGCGAAGAGGCTGTCGGCCGCTCGCTGGACGAGGCACTCGGTGCCGGCCGGACGACCGACGTCCTGGCCGGCCGCGTGACCGGAACCGACCTGCTCACCGTGCGCGGACAGCGTGTGCTGGTCGCCAACCGCATGCCCACCGACGACGGAGGCGCCGTCGCCACCCTGCGCGACCGGACCGAACTGGAGCAGCTCGGCCGCGAGCTCGACTCCACGCACGGCCTGCTGGACGCCCTGCGGGCCCAGGACCACGAGCACGCCAATCGCATGCACACCCTTCTCGGCCTGCTCGAACTGGAGATGTTCGACGACGCCGTGGAGTTCGTCGGCGAGGTGGTCGGCGACCACAGGGCCACCGCGGAGCAGGTCGCCGAGAAGATCCGCGATCCACTGCTCGCCGCTCTGCTGGTCGGCAAGGCCACCGTGGCGGCGGAGCGCGGGGTCGCCCTGCTGGTCTCGGACCGGACGCTGCTCCCGGACCGCCTGATCGATCCCAGGGGGCTGGTCACCGTCGTCGGCAACCTGGTCGACAACGCGCTGGACGCCGTCGCCGCCACCGCGCACGCGCGCGTGGAGGTCGAACTGCGCGCGGAGGGCCGTACCGCGATCCTCAGAGTGCGCGACACGGGGCCCGGAATCCCGGCGGAACAGCACGAGTTGATCTTCACCGAGGGGTGGTCCACGAAGAAGCCCCCGGCTCACGGCAAGCGCGGAATCGGTCTCGCCCTGGTACGCCGGCTCGCGGAGCGGCAGGGCGGCAGCGCACGCGTGACCGATGCCGAGGGCGGGGGCGCCGAGTTCATGGTCGTACTGCCGGAGGCACTCGCAGAGCCGCACCCGGTGCCGGAACCACACGCCGGGTACGTCCCGGAGGCGGAGCACATGCGTGTCCCGGACACACAAGCGCCACTGGAGCGGGCCGCCACCGCGGACACCGGCGCCACCGTGGTCGCCACCGAGGAGGAGTCGAGATGATCGAGGTACTGGTCGTGGACGACGACATCCGCGTGGCGCGCGTCAACGCCGCCTACGTGGAGAAGGTGCCCGGCTTCCATGTCGCGGGGGAGGCTCACAGCGCGGCCGAGGCGCTGCGGCAGTTGGAGGCGCTGCCCCACCTGGACCTCGTGCTCATGGACCACTACCTGCCCGACGACACAGGCCTCTCGGTCGTCCAGGAGATGCGTCGGCGCGGCCACGAGACCGACGTGATCATGGTGACGGCGGCCCGGGACGTCTCGACCGTGCAGGCGGCGATGCGACAGGGGGCACTGCAGTATCTGGTCAAGCCGTTCGCCTTCGCGGGGCTGCGCTCCAAGCTGGAGGCGTACGCGGAGCTGCGCCGCACCCTCGACGGCGGTGGCGAGGCCGAACAGGCCGAGGTGGACCGGATCTTCGGTGCCCTGTCCTCCGGACCCGAGCCCGAACTGCCCAAGGGCCACTCCCCCACGACCGCAGAGCTCGTGCGCCGCGCCCTGGTGAACGCCGAAGGGCCCCTGTCGGCCCAGGAGATCGCCGAGCGGACGGGGGTGAGCCGCCAGACCGCCCAGCGCTATCTGAAGCTCCTGGAACGCACGGGACGGGCCAGACTGACCCTCAAATACGGTGACGCGGGCCGCCCGGAGCACCGTTACGTCTGGGCGACCCGGCCCTGAGGCAAATGTGGACCTCACCGAGTTGTGAAGATCTTGCTCGCGCGCCGTAGTTCGATGGCGGAAGACTTGGCGTATGCCACAACATCAGTCCTCTGGACGCAAGTCATTCATCTGCTTGCAAGAGTCTGTTGTGCTCGTCGGCCCTGAGGGAGAGGCCCGATGATTGACGTCCTGGTTGTGGACGACGACCTCCGTGTCGCGGAGATCAACGCCAAGTACGTGGAACGGGTTCCCGGCTTCAGGGTCGCCGCCCGCGCGCACAGCGCCGCCCAGGCCCTGGCCGTCGTGCAGCAGGGGACCATCGACCTGGTCCTGCTCGACCACTACATGCCCGACCAGACGGGGCTCGAACTCGTCCACCACATGCGGGATCAGGGCCACTGCACCGATGTCATCATGATCACGGCGGCGAGCGACGTGGTGACCGTGCAGGCCGCGATGCGTCTGGGCGCACTGCACTACCTGGTCAAACCGTTCACCTTCGCCGCGCTGCGCACCCGCCTGGACTCCTACGCCGAGCTGCGCCGCACCGTCGACCACGTCGGCGACCGGGACCACACCGGCCAGGAGCAGGTCGACCAAATCTTCGGCGCCCTGCGCACGCCGGCGGCGCCGTCGCCCGCCGGCCTCCCGAGCGGCCACTCCGAACCGACCACCGACCTCATCTGCGGTGTGCTCCACCGTGCCGGTCACCCTCTCTCGGCTCACGAGGTGGCCGCCGAGACAGGGTTGAGCCGCTCCACGGCCCAGCGCTATCTCCGCCACCTGGAACAGGCAGGCCGTCTCCGCCTCTCCCTCAAGTACGGCGACACCGGGCGCCCCGAACACCGGTACGTGTGGGTGGCCCCGTGAGCGACTTTCCTGGCTCTCAGCGCCGTACAACTGTGCGATCACCGCCTGCCTAGACGGCTCCCGCTCCCGTGAGCGACCGCACCTCGGTCTCCGCGTGCTTGGCCTCGTCCGGGTCCTCCGCCGAGGTGACCGTGCCGAGCCAGCCGGCGAGGAATCCCAGGGGGATCGAGACGAGCCCAGGGTTTTGCAGCGGGAAGTACTGGAAGTCCACTCCCGGGAACAGCGATTCGGGGCTGCCCGACACCACGGGCGACAGCAGCACGAGGACCAGCGACGGAACCAGCCCCCCGTACACCGACCACACCGCACCCCGGGTGGTGAAACCGCCCCAGAACAGCGAGTAGAGCAGCACCGGCAGATTCGCGGACGCCGCGACAGCGAAGGCGAGGCCCACCAGGAAGGCGACGTTGAGGTCTCGGGCCAGCAGGCCGAGGCCGATCGCGACCACACCGATGCCGACCGCCGCGGTGCGGGCCACAGCCACCTCGCTGCGCTGCTTGCCACGCGGGCGACGCAGCGACGCGTACAGGTCGTGGGCGACGGACGCCGAGGACGCGAGCGTGATGCCTGCGACCACGGCGAGAATCGTTGCGAAGGCGATGGCGGCGACGATTGCGAACAGAACCGTTCCGCCTGTGGAGTCCGCGCCGCCGCCCAGGTCGAGGGCCAGCAGCGGGACCGCCGTGTTCCCGGCCGCGTTCGAGCCGCGGACCGCCTGCGGACCGACGATCGCTGCCGCGCCGAAGCCGAGGACGATCGTCATCAGGTAGAAGCCGCCGATGAGTCCGATCGACCAGACGACCGACCGGCGCGCGGCCCGAGCGGTCGGCACGGTGTAGAAGCGGGAGAGGATGTGCGGCAGCCCGGCCGTACCCAGTACGAGGGCGAGTCCCAGGCTGATGAAGTCGAAACGTGAGGTCCAGTCGCCGCCGTACCTCAGCCCGGGGGCGAGAAACGCGTCCCCATGACCACTGCGCTCGGCTGCCGTGCGCAGCAACTGGTTGAAGTCACCGTGGAACCGCACCAACACCAGCACGGTCAGTGCGATCGTCCCGCCCATCAGCAGGACCGCCTTGACGATCTGGATCCAGGTAGTGGCTCGCATCCCTCCCAACGACACATAGATCACCATGAGCGCACCGACCGCGATCACCGTCCAGGACTGCGCCGCCTCGCTCGTCCCGCCCAGTAGCAACGCGACCAGGCTGCCCGCGCCCACCATTTGCGCCACCAAATACAGAACGGACACGATGACCGAGGAAGTTCCCGCCGCGATGCGCACCGGCCGCTCCCGCATCCGCGCCGCGATGACGTCGGCCAGCGTGAACCGCCCGCAGTTGCGCACCAGTTCGGCGACCAGGAACAGCACGACGAGCCAGGCCACCAGGAAGCCCACCGAGTACAGCAGCCCGTCGTAGCCGAAGAGTGCGATGAGGCCGGAGATACCGAGGAAGGACGCGGCCGACATGTAGTCGCCCGCGATGGCAAAACCATTCTCCATGGGGGAGAAGAGCCGGCCGCCCGCGTAGAACTCCTCCGCGGAACCCTGGTGGTGCCGGCTCACCCACGTGGTGATGCCCAGTGTGACGGCGACGAAAGCGCTGAACAGCACCAGCGCCAGCATCTGATGGTTGCCAGTCACGATCCACCGCCTCGGAGGCCACGCGTCAGTTCCTGAGTGTCCCAGCGCAGATCAAGCGCCGCCCGGTCCCTGCGCAACCGCGCGTGCCGCGCGTACGCCCAGGTGAACAGGAACGTCGTGAGGAACTGGCCGAGTCCCGCCAGCATCGCCACGTTCACCGCGCCCGCTACGGGCCGCGCCATGAATCCGGGCGCCGTGGTCGCGGTCACCACATAGCCCACGTACCAGGAGAAGAACACCGCGACGCAGGGGATCACGAACCTGCGGTACCGGCTGCGGACCTCCTGGAAGGCCGCGCTGCGCTGCACCTCCAGATAGACGTCGGCCGCGCCACCGCCCCGGCCCTCCTGCTCCCGGCGCATCGGCGGGACAACGGGGGCGGGCGCGCCCGTGCCGTCCAACTCGCCCCAGCCAGAGGCGAGCGCGTCGTACCAGGGGTCGTCGAACCGTGTGCCCCCGCCCACCTCCGCGTGAGTGGGGGCGGCGGCATGACCTTCACGGGTCTCGGCCGAACTCTCAGGACCGCCCTCGCGCCTGCGAGGACGACCGTTGCTTGACTGCATGCCCAAGCATGGACAGAACAGGAAGATCCCTGACTCTTCTTCGCCACCGTGTTCACCCCATTAGGTGATTCACCCCGTAGGAGGCCGCACCAACCCCTTCCCAAAGGCGTAACGCACGGCCTGTGCACGGTCCTTGATTCCCGTCTTGGCGAACAGGTTGTTGATATGGGTCTTCACGGTCGCCGTGGAGACATGCAGCTTGAACGCGATCTCCTGGTTGCTGAGGCCGTCCGCGATCAGCATCAATACCTCCGCCTCCCTCGTGGTGAGCCCGTCGGGCGGCTCGGCGGGCGGCGCCGGCTTCTTCTCGGACTCCGTCAGCCGCTCCAGGAGCCGCCGTTGGATACTCGGCGCCAGCCCCGCATCCCCGGACAGCACGCTGTGCACCGCTCTGACGATGTCGTCGCCTCCCGCGTCCTTGGTGAGATAACCGCGCGCGCCGGCCCGCAGCGCGCGGAACAACGACTCGTCATCCGCGAACGTCGTGAGCACCACGACCTGAGTGCCGGGGTACTTCGCCCTGATCCGGCGGGTCGCCTCGACGCCGTCACAACGCGGCATACGCAGGTCCATCAGCACCACGTCCGGTGCGAGTTCGGCGACGAGCCGCACGGCCTCGTCCCCGTCCCCGGCCGCTCCGACCACCTCGATCCCGGGCAGCAGGCCGAGCAGCATCACGATGCCTTCACGTACGACGGTCTGATCGTCCGCCACCACGACCCGTGCGGGTTCCCGCCCGGCCTCCGCCGTCATGTCGGCACCCTCAGCGTCACCACGAACCCCTTCTCGTCCGGCCCCGCGTCCAGCGAACCGCCCAGCAACTCGGCACGCTCCCGCATGCCGAGCAGACCGTACCCGCCGCCCATCCCGGTGAGTTCGCCCGGCGAACCGCCCGAGTCCCTTACGTCCAGCGTCACTTGGTGCTCGCTGTAGTCCAGCCGCACCTGCACCTTGGCGCCCGGCGCATGCTTGCGGACGTTGGTCAGCGCCTCCTGGGCCACCCGGCGTACGGCCTGCGACGCCTCCGCCGGCAACGGTCTGCGCTCACCCGTAATGGTGACGCCCACGTCGTCCGTCACGCCGACGATCTCACTCAGATAGTCCTCCAGCGGGGACATCTCGCCCCTCAGCGCGGACAGGGCCTGTCTCGTCTCAGCCAGACCGTCACGGGCCATTCCCCGCGCCGCGACCACCCGTTCGAGTATCCGGTCCCGGTCGGCGCCCCGCTCGATCAGCAGGCGGGCCGCCTCCAGGTGCACCAGTTGCGCCGAGAGGCTGTGCGCGAGTACGTCGTGGATCTCCCGCGCGATCCGGGCGCGCTCCGCGAGCGCCCCCGACTCCGCTTCGGCCGCGCGTGCGGCTCGCTACTGGGCGAGGAGCCGCTGGGCGTTGCCGCGCGCTTCGGCGTCGAGCCGCAGCACGTATCCGGCGAGTGCGAGGCCGATGCTGGTGACGGTCGTGGTGAGCAAGGGGCCGTCATCGACCACCGCGTACGAACCGAGGGCCGCCACGCTCATGGGCAGCGCGGCCGACAAAGGCATTCTTTCCAGAGCCGTGATCGCGCACCCGCACCACAGGACGAGTGCCGGTACCCGGAAATCCGCGGCCTGACCCGCGACCGCGAGGCCTTGAAGCAGAAGCAGGAGCGCCACAGAGGGCCACAGTCGGTGCTGAAATGTGGTCCGGTAGAACGCCCAGGCGAGCAGTGCCGCGCAGAGAACTCCCCCGACGGCCAGAGCCGAGTCCCAGCCCCGGGGCGGCTCGCTGCTGACGGCTCCCCACAGCAGCATGCCGAGGACGAGCAGCCGAGTGGCCCAAGCGAGCCGACGGCGGTTGCGTGAGATTCCCTCACGGCCGAGTGCCTCCCTGGAGGGCCAGCGCAACCAGTCGTTCTTCGTCACAGGCGCTCCTTCCGCAGACGCACGCCGTCACCGTAAGCCGTGGCCTGCCGGTGCGCCGAGGGCGTGGACGCCGGGCGAAGCGAATCCGGGTCCGGGGATGCCGGACGCAGGTAGTTCGTTCGCCAGTGCAGGATTCCGGCGCGAAGCAGAAGGGTCGCCGCGAGAGCGAGGAGCAGGGCCGAGGTGTCCTGGTGGACGCCGAGCGCCGTGCCCACGGTGAAGAGGCCGACGCGAAGGCCGATCCCAATGATCCACACGGCGACACTCGCCTTGGTGCTCCTGCTCCACACCTCGCCGCCCGGCTCCGCCCAGACGCGGGTGGTCCAGGCCCAGCCGGCTCCGGTGATAAGTCCGATGAACAGTTCGGCCGCGAGCAGGCTGATCGACTCCGCATGGTGGTGGACGTCGATCAGGCCGGGCTCACGCAGGGCCACAACGGCCAGGACCACGGGCACGACCCACCAGCGCCGGTCCGTGTCTATCCGACGTGTGCGGAACTGTCGTACGACCACCAGGGCGACGACGGCGACGATCAGCAAGGCATCAATGAGCCCGGACATCAGGCCTCCGTGGACGAAGAAGGGGAGGTGTCGCCAGCGAGTGCTGTCGACGCCTTCGACGCTACGGAAAACGGCACGTCACGGGATCGGAGCAGGGGTGGACCGAGGGTGGATCCGCAGGGGGCCCGGCGTCCACCCCAGGGTGGAGAGACAGGGTCGGGGCGGCACATACGAGCACCGCCCCGACCTCGGACGCATCACGCGTCGATTCGAGACCTGTCCAGCGTCGCCGCCGAGCTGGAGATGAATTCCTTGCGCGGAGCGACGTCGTTGCCCATCAGAAGGTCGAAGACCTGCTCGGCCGACTCCAGGTCGGACAGGTTGATCCGGCGCAGCGTGCGATGGCGTGGATCCATCGTGGTCTCGGCCAGCTGGTCGGCGTCCATCTCACCGAGGCCCTTGTAGCGCTGGATCGAGTCCTTGTAACGGACACCCTTGCTCTGGAACTCGAGCAGCTTCTCGCGCAGTTCACGGTCCGAGTACGTGTAGACGTACTTGTCCTGGCCCCTCTTCGGCTGGATCAGCTCCACGCGGTGCAACGGCGGCACCGCGGCGAACACCCGGCCCGCTTCGACCATGGGCCGCATGTAGCGGTGGAACAGCGTCAGGAGCAGAGTGCGGATGTGAGAGCCGTCGACGTCGGCGTCGGTCATCATGATGATCTTGCCGTAACGGGCCGCGTCGATATCGAACGTTCGACCGGACCCGGCCCCTATGACCTGGATGATCGCGCCGCACTCGGCGTTCTTCAGCATGTCGGTCACGGACGACTTCTGGACGTTGAGAATCTTGCCCCGGATCGGCAGCAGGGCCTGGAACTCCGAGTTCCGGGCGAGCTTTGCCGTACCGAGCGCGGAGTCGCCCTCCACGATGAACAGTTCGCTGCGCTCGACGTCGTCACTGCGGCAGTCTGCGAGCTTGGCGGGCAGCGAGGAGGACTCCAGAGCCGTCTTTCGGCGCTGTGCGTCCTTGTGCTGACGAGCCGCGATGCGGGTGCGCGCGGCGGCCACCGCCTTCTCCATGACGACCCGGGCCTGGGCGGCGGCGTCCCGCTTGGTGGAGGTCAGGAAGTCCTTGAGCTCCTTGGACACCACATTTGTCACGATGCGCCGGGCGGCCGACGTACCGAGCACCTCTTTGGTCTGCCCCTCGAACTGCGGCTCGGCGAGACGCACCGTGACGACGGCGGTGAGGCCCTCGAGTGCGTCGTCCTTGACGATGTCGTCCTCGGCCACGCGCAGCAGCTTCTTGGTGCGCAGCACCTCGTTCATCGTCTTCGCGACGGCCTGTTCGAAGCCCGCGACATGGGTGCCGCCCTTGGGCGTGGCGATGATGTTCACAAACGACTTGAGGTTCGTGTCATAGCCCGTCCCCCAGCGCAGGGCCACGTCGACAGCCAGCTCGCGCGTGACCTCGGTGGGTGTCATCTGGCCGTGGTCGTCCAGGACCGGGACCGTCTCCTTGAAGACGCCCTGCCCGGAGAAACGGAGGACGTCGCAGACCGGCTTGTCGGTGGCCAGGTACTCGCAGAACTCACTGATGCCGCCGTCGAAGCGGAACGACTCCTCGCCCTTGCTGCCGCCCTCGCCGAGCCCGAACTCGTCACGCACGACGATGGTGAGGCCGGGCACCAGGAACGCGGTCTGCCGGGCACGCTGATGGAGGTTCTCCAAGGACAGCTTGGCGTCCTTGAGGAAGATCTGGCGGTCAGCCCAGTACCGCACGCGCGTACCGGTGCGCGTTTTGGGGATCCGCTTGGTCTTGCGCAGGCCCCCCGTCTCGAACGTGGCGTCCGGACCGATGGCGGCGAAGGAGCCGGGCACGCCACGCCGGAAGCTGATCGCGTGAGTACTCCCCACGCGGTCGACCTCGACGTCCAGGCGGGCCGAGAGTGCGTTCACCACGGACGCGCCCACGCCGTGCAGGCCGCCGGAAGCGGCGTACGAGCCACCGCCGAACTTGCCGCCGGCGTGCAGCTTGGTCATGACGACCTCGACCCCGGAAAGGCCGGTCTTGGGTTCGACGTCCACCGGGATACCGCGACCGTTGTCCCGTACCTCGACGGAGCCGTCATCGTGCAGGATGACGTCGATGTGGTCGCAGTAGCCCCCAAGGGCCTCGTCCACGGAGTTGTCGATGATCTCCCAGAGGCAGTGCATCAGGCCACGACTGTCGGTCGACCCGATGTACATGCCCGGACGCTTGCGCACTGCCTCGAGCCCCTCGAGGACGAGCAGGTGCCGCGCGGTGTAGTTGGAACCGTCCCGGTCTGCTCCTGCCAGCAGCGCTGTGGACGGCACGGGCTTATCGGCGGTCACGCGGTTCGCTCCTCGCTGAATTTCAGTTGTGGCCCTGGTGGGTAAGGACCCGGCTTCGGTTGCCGCTCAGAGGGTACCGAGGCCTGGTAGAGCCGATGTAACGCCACCCTCGTGTGAAACTCAGACTAAACCAGGGTCGCATACTTGTTCGATCCCTCGATGGAGTGAAGTACATATCACGTTCCCTTCCAGGCATGAACCATTTAGGCTCCGGGCACGTCCTCAAGAACAACCGGCAATCCAGCCGGGAGGACCGACACCCCTACAGACGACAGACAGCGCGAACCCGTACAGACACATAGACACGCAATACGGCACATTCGCCGCCAACCGGCAGCACACAGCCGCCTCGAAAAGATTTTTTCGAGGAAGAGCCACGAACGGGAACGTTTTCGGCCTGGTTGGATGTTGACCCTGGTACGACAGCTCGTCGAGCTAGAGAAGAGGCGACGTGACTACTGTTCTGACCCCCGCGAGCCCGCTGACGGCCGC
>Ga0136846_1214286_pt1 | contig 17441 bp, 17 predicted proteins | sample HopSoiMetagenom2_FD_96841 | JGI IMG/M metagenome (GOLD analysis project Ga0136846, IMG submission 96841) | Grasslands soil microbial communities from Hopland, California, USA - 2 Assembly 2016 (version 4) | ecosystem: Environmental > Terrestrial > Soil > Grasslands | place: USA: Hopland...
ACTGCGCAGTGGGGACGCCGTCGACGTCGCGGTCCATGGTCTGCTCGAACAAGATGGCCGCCAGCACCCGGTTGCCACCGAACGCCGGGCTGGTCAGCACCCGGGTCCGCATGGCGTGCACCAGATCGAACATCTCGGCGTCGGTGCTGTACCGGTCCTTCTCGACGCCGTACTCGGCGAGCGCCTTGGGCGTGCTGCCGCCGCTTTGGTCCAGGGCCGCGAAGAAGCCCCGGCCGGTCTTGATCTTCTCGTACTGAGTCGTGTTCACAGTCTCATTCTCCCGAGGCACGGTCGCCGTAGTCCACCTGGCTGGAGGCGTGGAACGGGCCGAACACCAGATGCCGGGCGAACTCTCCTCCTCCTTCTGCCAGCATCGGCTCGACCGAAACGTCGAACGTGAACTGCCGGATCGGCGTCAGCCGCTGGGGCCTGCTGGCCGGCTGCCCGGCCACCTGGCCCGCGACATCGCCCGGTGAGGTGTGGACCGGCGCGAACCGGGCAAGGCCTTCTTCAGGCCACCACGGCGACGCTGCCGGGCGGCGGAAGGAGAGCACCGTGGCGATCGCGACCGTCAACCCCGCGACCGGGGAGACCGTAAAGACCTTCGACGAGATGGGCGAGGCCGATGTCGAGCGCTGCCTGGCCACCGCGGCGACGGCGTATGCAAGCTACCGGCTAACCAGTTTTGCCGAACGAGCTGGCTGGATGCAGAACGCAGCCGAGATCCTGGACGCGGAGAAGGACCAGATCGCGGCCATGATGACAACCGAGATGGGCAAGACGCTGGCCGCGGCGAAGCAAGAAGTCGAGAAGTGCGCCGGCGCCTGCCGGTATTACGCCAAGTACGCCGAGCAGTTCCTGGCCGACGAGCCGTCCGATGCCGACGCCGTCGGCGCGCGTAACGCCTACGTCAGCTACCAGCCACTGGGCACGGTGCTGGCCGTCATGCCGTGGAACTTCCCGCTCTGGCAGGCGATGCGGTTCGCCGCGCCCGCCCTGATGGCCGGCAACGTGGGCCTGCTCAAGCACGCCTCGAACGTGCCGCAGACCGCGCTGTTCATGCAGGACCTGTTCGCCCGGGCCGGGTTCCCCATCGGGACCTTCCAGACCCTGCTGGTCGGATCGGCCCGGGTCGAGGCCATCCTGCGTGACCGCCGGGTGGTGGCCGCCACGCTGACCGGGTCCAATCCGGCCGGTTCCGCGGTCGGCGCCATCGCCGGCAGCGAGATCAAGAAGGTGGTGCTCGAACTGGGTGGCAGCGACCCGTTCGTCGTCATGGCGTCGGCTGACCTGCCCAGGGCGGCCAAGATCGCCGCCGTGGCGCGGTGCCTGAACAACGGCCAGTCCTGCATCGCGGCCAAGCGCTTCATCGTCCACGACGCGGTCTACGACGAGTTCGAGCGCCTGTTCACCGAGCAGATGGCGGGCAAGGTCGTCGGCGACCCGATGGCCGACGGCACCGACGTGGGGCCGCTGTCCTCCGAAGCGCAGCGGGACGACGTCGAGCACCTGGTCGCCGACGCGGTGGCCAAGGGCGCCCGGGCGCTGTGCGGCGGCGCCGCGCCGGAGGGGCCCGGCTTCTACTACCCGCCGACCGTGCTGACCGGGATCACCCCGGAGATGCGCGTGCACACCGAGGAGGTCTTCGGCCCGGTAGCCACCGTGTACCGCGTCCCGGACATCGACGCGGCGATCGAGCTGGCCAACGCCACCGAGTTCGGCCTCGGCGCCAACGCGTGGACCAATGACGAGGCCGAACGGGCCAGGTTCGTCCGCGACCTGGACGCCGGGATGGTCTTCGTCAACGGCAACGTGACGTCCTTCCCGCAGCTGCCGTTCGGCGGCGTCAAGACGTCCGGTTTCGGCCGGGAGCTCTTCACGCAGGGCATCCGCGAGTTCTGCAACGTCAAGACAGTGTGGGTCGGCAAATAGGGCCGCGCCTGGGAAGTGTCCTGGCTGGGCGCTGATCAGTCTGGCTGGTGGCTAGTCGGTCAGGCGGCGTAGCGGGTGGGCGTGGTGGTGTAGGTCCGTCCGGCCAGGGTGTGCCAGACCAGGTGACCTGGGGCGCGATCTGATGGCACCGTGAACGCGGTCTGGGCGAGGTTCCGCGGCGATGTCCGCCGACGCTGGCGGGCGTGGCTCGGCGTGGTCGTGCTCGTCGGCCTGTTCGGGGGGATCGTGGCGGCGGCGGCCGGCGCCGGCGCACGGACAACGCATACGCCCGCTTCGTGGTAGCCAATCACGGCGCCGAGTACCTGATTGACGACTTCGTGCCCAACCCGGAAGCCGCCGTCCTGCAGCCATCGACGGTCGCCGCCCTGCCGGCGGTCGCCGAGGCGGACTCCTTCCGCGTATTCGGGCCGGTCAACGATGTCGGCTACAACCTGGTCGCTTCGTCCGACGGCCGCGCCTACGGCACCGGGCTCAACCGGCTGAAGGTGCTTCGGGGGCGACTGCCCGATCCCGCCCGGGCCGATGAGGCCGTCGCGGACTTCACCATGCCCGGCGCCCGCATCGGCCAGCGCGTCCGCGTCCCGCTCGTGGCGTCCGCCGGCGGCGACACCCACACCCCGGACCTGTCCGGCGCCCCGGTATGGACCACGTTCACCGTCGTGGGCATCGTCGCGGCCCCGGCGCAATTTCCTCCCTTCGCATCCAACAGCTATTTCAACGGACCGAACTACTACCTCACCCCCGCGTTCTACCGGGCGCACCAGACATCGGTGGCGGCGTATGAGTTCAGCCTGGTGCGGCTGCGCCCGGGGGCGTCCGGTGCCGCGGCCCAGCGTCAGATCGAGCCGTTCACCCACGGCCGGCCGGTCTCGGAGCATGAGCTGGCCGGTCAGGACCGCGACGTGAACCGGTCGACCCATCTGGTCGCCGTGGCCCTGTGGCTGCTCGCCGTGCTCCTCATGGTGGTGGCCGTGCTCGTCCTCGGCCAGCTGCTGGCCCGGCAGATCGCGCTCGACGCCAGCGACTACCCCGTGCTGTACGCACTCGGCATGACCCGACGCCAGCTGGCTGGCCTCGCCGTCCTGCGCGGTACCGCCATCGGCGCCGCCGGGGCGGTCCTGTCCGTGGCCGTGGCGATCGCCTTGTCCCCGCTCACACCCATCGGCCTGGCCCGCACGGCCGAACCGCATCCCGGGGTCGCATGCGACGCGCGGGTTCTCGCCATCGCCGTAGCGGGAACGACCGTCATCGCCGCCATCTTGACGTTGCGGCCTGCCTGGCGGGCGGCGGCTTCGGCGGCGCTCGGTACCAATGAGCACGACGGGCCAGGCCGGCGCTCGGTGATGGCCGAGGCCAGCGCGCGCGCCGGACTCCCGGTCACGATTACGGCCGGAATGCGCATGGCGCTGGAGCGCGGGCGCGGCCGGACCAGCGTTCCCGTGCGCACGACCATCGGCGGAGCCATCGTGGGGGTCGGCGCGATGGTAGCCTCTCACCTTCGGGGCGAGCCTCAGTCACCTGCTGGAGACACCGCCGCTCTACGGCGTCACCTGGGACACCGAGATCTGGAACAACAACGGCCCGCACGCCGTTCCGGCGGCCGCGCCGGTCGTGCGCGCCGACCCGGATATCGCCACCGCCGCCTTCATCCAGACCGGGATCGACTTCCGGCTCGGCGGCCACGTTCTCTCGGGGTTCGCCTACACGCCCGTCAAGGGAACCTTCGCAGTGTCCATGCTTACGGGGCGGGTACCCGCCGCGGTCGGTGAGGTGGCGCTCGGCGCCAGCACGGCCGCGCAACTGGGCGTCCGCCCCGGCGCCACGCTGGTCGGCAACGCCGAGAATGAGGAAGCACCCCAGGTGCCTATGCGAGTGGTCGGGACCGCCGTCCTCCCGCCGGGGGACGTCAGCGCCCATCTCGGCGACGGCGTGATCGTCACCGGCCCGGCTGTGGTCCGGCTGGCCGGCGGCCGGGCCCGCTCGCCCTACGTGATAGCCGTCACCTTCCGGTCCGGCGTCGATACCGCCCAGGGCGTAGCCCGCCTCGACCAGCGGTTGTCGGCGGTCGACAAGAATTTCCTCACCCAGCCGCCGACGACGCCGACCGACCTGGTGAACTTCGGGCGGATCCAGAACCTCCCGCTCATCCTGGCCTCGGCACTGGCCGCCCTGGCCTTGATCACGGTGGCTCACCTCCTCGCTACCTCGATCCGCCGACGCCGCCGCGACCTGGCCATCTTGAAGACGCTGGGATTCACGCACGGCAACGTGGGCCGGGCCGTGGCCTGGCAGGCGACAACCCTGGCAGTGGTAACGCTGGCCGTCGGCGTTCCCCTCGGCGTCGCCGCCGGCCGGACCGCCTGGCGCGTTTTCGCTGGTCATCTCGGGGTGGTTCCCGACGTGACGGCGGTACTGCGCGAGGAGTGATGCTGATCCTGGACGGCGGGAGTCCGGCCGCTTAATCTCAGGCTGGTGATGCCGACAATGCCCGCCACCGCGCCCGGCCAGGACGTAGCCCGGCGGCTGATGGACGACGGCTACGTCGTCGTGACCGGCCTGCTGACCCCGGACGGCGCGCACCGCGCCCGCGCGGACCTGGACCTGGTGCTGCGGACCACCCGGACCGGGCGGAACTCGTTCGAGGGGTTCGACACGCAGCGGATCTACGCGCTGTTCGCCAAGACCCGCGCGTTCGACGCGCTCGCCACCGATCCGCTGCTGCTCGCCGTCCTGGACCAGGTGCTGGGGCACTACCAGCTCAGCGCGCCGGTTGGCATCTGCATCGGCCCCGGCGAGAAGGCCCAGGTGCTGCACCGCGACGACGCCATCTACCCGGTCCCCGAGCCGCATCCGCCACTGGTGGTGAACACCATGTGGCCGCTCGATGAGTTCACCGCGGACAACGGGGCGACCCGGTTCATCCCCGGCAGTCATCGCTGGGAGCCCGGACGCACGCCCGGCCCGGACGACCCAGTGGAGACGGCGGTGATGTCACCGGGCTCGGCCCTGTTCTACCTGGGCAGCCTGTGGCACGGGGGCGGCGCGAACCAGACCTCCCGGCCGCGGCTCGGCGTGATCCTGGAGTACGCGGCCGGCTGGCTGCGGCCGCAGGAGAACCACTGCCTGGCGGTGCCCCGCGAGGTCGTCCGCGACCTGCCGGAACGGCTGCAGGAACTGCTCGGCTACAACATCTACCCGCCGTTCGTGGGCTACGTCGACGGCCGGCACCCGCGCCGGGTACTCGACTTACGCGGGCTGGGCCCGGCGTCCAGGGTGCCGGTTAGCCGCTTCGGGATCACGTGACCGGTGTGCTGTCCGCCGCCGGGCAGCGGCCACGCCGACGGCGGCCAGGGCGGGCACCACCCCGCACGCGATCATTCCCGCCCGGGCGCCGAAGTGGCTGGTGAGCGCGCCGATCAGTGGCGCCCCCAGGGGCGTGCCGCCGATGAAGGCCAGCATGTAGATCCCCATCACGCGGCCGCGCAGCCGGGAGTCGGTGGCGAGCTGGACCGAGGCGTTGGCCATCGACTGAAACGCCAGGTTGGCCAGCCCCATGGCACCTAGCAGGACGAGGAACAGGGCCATGTCCGGGGCGAACGCCGCCGCCACCTGGAGCAGGCCGAACACGGCGGCGGCGAGCACCAGCACCCGCGGCCGTGACCGCGCGGCGGCCCCCGCGAATAGCGCGCCGGCCGCGGACCCGACGGCCAGGGCGATGTTGAACAGCCCGTAGGTGCTGGCGTTGCCGCCGAACGCCGACTTGGCCATGGCGGTCAGCACGATCGGGAAGTTGAGGCCGAACGTCCCGAACACCCCGACCAGGAAGATCGTCCACCCGATGTCCGGCCGCTGGCTCACGTACCTGACCGTGGCTCGCAGCGCTCCGGGCTCGCGGCGCGCGGCGGGGGCCGGGGTGAGATCGGACGGTCGCAGCCGCAGCAGGCCGATCACCGGGCCGGCGTAGCAGGCGGCGTTGACCGCGAACACCCAGCCGGTGCCCGCGCTCGCAATGAGCAGGGCGGCCAGGGCCGGGCCGATCAGCCGGGTCGCCTGGAACACCGCCGCGTTCAGGGCGATCGCGGCCCGGAGCCGGCTGGGCGGGACGACCTCGGACACGAACGCCTGCCTGGCCGGTGCGTCAAAGGCGAAGATCAGCCCGCTCAACAGCGCGAATGCGTAGACGTGGAAGGGGCGGACCGCGCCCGACAGGGTGATCGCGGCCAGCGCCGCGGTCGCGACGGCGTTCAGCGTCTGCGTGATGAGCAGGATGCGCCGCTTCGGCAGCCGGTCGGCGATCGCCCCGCTGTACAGGCCGAGGGCCAGGATCGGCCCGAATTGCAGGGCCATCGTCACGCCGACACTGAACGAACTGCGGGTCAGGTCGTACACCAGCCAGTCCTGGGCGATGCTCTGCATCCAGGTGCCGGTGTTGGCCAGGCTCTGCCCGCCGAGGTAGATCCGGTAGCCGCGCACGCTGAGGGCGGCGAAGGCACCTCGTGCTGGCCGAACTGTCTCGGCGGTGGTCACGGATGTGCCTTCCTGTCGCTGGCTTCCCTCGACATTCTCGGCCCGGCCGGTTTATATGGAAAGGCAATTACATAACTTACAGTTATTGTGGAATATTATGACCGGCTACGATCCTCAGCTTCTGGCCACGTTCCTCGCCGTCGAGCAGACCGGCAGCTTCACCCGGGCCGCGGCCCGGCTCGGCCTCCAGCAGCCGACCGTCAGCCAGCACATCCGCCGGCTGGAGGAGCAGGTCGGCCGGACGCTCGTGCTGCGGGACACGCACTCGGTCTCGCTCACCGCCGACGGCGAGGTGATGACAGGGTTCGCGCGTAATATCCTCGCCGCCAGCGAGCAGGCGGCCGCCTACTTCCGTGGCTCCCAGCCCCGGGGCCGGCTCCGCATCGGCATATCCGACGACCTCGCCCTCACCGGCCTGCCGCAGATCCTGCGCGACTTCCGCCGGGACAACCCGCTGGTCGACTTCGACCTGACGGTTGACCAGAGCGGGCTGCTGCATCAGCGACTGGAGGGCGACAAGCTCGACGTGTTTATCGGCAAGCGCCCGAGCGGCGAGGAGCGCGGCCAGCTGGTCAAGCGGGACCGCCTGGTCTGGGTGGGCACGCCCTCGACGAAGCTGGACCTGACCAGGCCGCTGCCGCTGGTGGTCTACCCGGCCCCCAGCCTGTCCCGCACCGAAATCCGCCGGGCGCTGAACCGGGCCCGGCTGCCGTTCCGCAGTGCCTGCGTCTGCCGCGGTGTCAACGGCCTCATCGCGGCCGTGGCCGCGGGCATCGGCATTTCCGCCCTCGCCGCCAGCCTGGTCCCGGCCCAGCTCACCCCGCTCGGCCCAGGGCACCGGCTGCCCGAGCTCGGCCTGATCGACCTGGTCTTGCTGACCAACCCGCGGACCCGCCGGCGCCCGGCGGTCAGCGCCCTGATCGCCACGGTCCTGGCCAGCGGATCGAAGTCGCTCTCGGCGGGCGGCGCGTAAGCCGGCGCGGGCAGCTTCGCCGAAGCCAACCCGCTGCAGCGCATCTGGCGTGACTCCTCGGTCGCCGCGCGGCACGCGGTAGTGCTGCCGGTGATCGGGTACGAGGTCTATAAGCCCCGCGATTCCCGGTAGCCCTCAAAAGGCGGAGTATCATACCATGCGCATCGCCAATCACGAAGGCCGCCTCGTCGTCGCCGCCGGCGACCCGGGCCACGAACTCGCCCACGACCGGGGCCATAACCCGCAGCGCTGGCTCGCCGACGGGGACGTTCTGACCGGCCATATCGAAGGCACCGGCGAGATGCGGCAGCGGTTCGTCGCCGCCGGACCCGTTCGGAAGGAGAACTGACGATGGCCCTGCACCGGCTTACGTCTGTCACCATGGGCGTCCCCAACGTCGAAGAGACCGCCGCCTACTACGCCGACTTCGGCCTCCAGCGCGGCGACGAGTCGGGCCTCCAGATCTGGTTCAGCACCCGTGACGGCGGCCGCCAGCTGCGTATCGTGCCCGCCGCGACCCGGCGCCTGGTCGACCTGCACGTGGGCGTGGACGACGCCGACGACCTGGATCGCGCCGCGGGCAACCTGCGAAATCTCGGCATCGAGGTCGAGCGCGGCCCGGGCTGGATCAGCGCGGTGGAGAAGGTGACCGGCACCCGGGCTTACCTCGAGATCGCCGGCCGGCTGACCCAGGACACCGTGACTCCCACCCCGTACAACGGGCCGGGCCGGACCGAACGGCCCGATACCCGGGCGCCCGGGATCCTGCGGGAGGACCGTGTCGCGCCCCGCAAGCTCGGGCACGCCGTGATGGGCTCGACCGACCCGCAGACCACCGAGGCGTTCTTCGTGTCCGGGCTCGGCTTCAAGATCAGCGACCGGATCAAGGGCGCGGGCACGTTCATGCGCTGCTCCACCGACCACCACAACGTGCTGGTCCTGGGCGCGCCGGTCTCGTTCCTGCACCACACGTCGTGGCAGGTCGACGATGTGGACGACGTCGGCCGCGGCGCCGCCACCATGCTCGAGGACCACCCCGAACGGCATGTCTGGGGCCTCGGCCGGCACTACGGCGGGTCGAACTTCTTCTGGTACCTCAAGGACCCGGCCGGCAACTTCAGCGAGTACTACAGCGACATGGACTGCATCGTCGACGACCAGCTGTGGACGCCCCAGGACCTCGAAGGCGCCCGCGGCCTGTTCTCCTGGGGCCCGCCCCCGCCCCCGTCCTTCATCCACCCCGACGACCTCGCCGCCATGATGACCGGCGCCCACACCGGCCCCTGACTCCACTCCTTACCCCCGCCCCCGACCCACCTGAGCCTCGGCTCCCTAGCCCCGGCGGAGTCGGTGTGCCCCTGGGTACCGACTTACGTACCCTGTGCGCCACCGACTCCCCGCCGGACCGATGCACCCGGCTGACCAGCATCGGCGATCGCGCGCTCGCCGGGCTCACGCTGCACCGGCCGCGGCTGGCCCCGGATAGCTCAGCTGACGTAGAGCTGGCCGCTGGACCCCTCGGCGATGGCGAGCTTCTTCAGGCCCCGGGTGGCCGGGCCGACCTCGACCGCACCGGTGCTGGCGTTGAACTGGGAGCCGTGGCACGGGCAGGCGATCACCTTCTGCGCGGCGTCGTAGCCGACCGTGCAGCCCGCGTGCGGGCAGACCGCGTCGAAGGCGACGAACGTCCCGGCGCTCGGGTGGATCACCAGCGACGGGTCGCCGGAGGACGGGTCGGTGAAGGAGGCGGCCTGCCCCGGCCAGCAGCAGGGGCGTCCAGGCGAACGCGAACACGATGTCCGCCCCGGTGTAGTACGGCGACGAATGGAAGCTGACCGTCAGGAACAGCAGCAGCGACAGCGCGATGCCCCCGGCCGCGGCCAGCCGCGGCCGGAACCCGAGCAGGGTGCCCACGCCCACCGCCAGTTCGCCGAGCGCGATGACGATGCCGAGCGGGACCGCGACGTGGCCCAGCGGTGAGATCAGCGCGTGGACGGGGCTGCGTCGCCCGGCCCCCGCCGGCTGAGCCTGGATCGAGGCCGGGTCGGCGGCGTCGAAGAACCGGGGGTTGGCCAGCTTCTGCAGGCCGGCGAAGCAGAACGTGAACCCGAGGAAGGCGCGCAGATGTTACTGACCGAAGCTGAAATTTCAACTACTTGCCACTCACTCGTTCGGTACGGGAAAAGACGCCCGCCGGTTCACTCGGGTCAGTGGTGATCGTCGCTCAGCCGGGTGGCCTCGAGGTCCAGGCTGCGCTGCAGGCTCTGCCGGGTGGCCTGGCTGATGGCGGCCTCGTCGTAGAGGCGGGCCAGCTCGGCGTGCTCGGCGGCGTTCAGGGCGCGGCGCAGCTCCCGGTCGGTCAGGCGGCCCGGTTCCGGGGCCAGGCGGTCACCGGCCCGGCTGTCGTCGACGCGGGCCTGGGCCCGTCTGATCCGGGCCTCCAGGGTGGCGCGGGCCCGGTCGATCGCGTCATCGGCGGCGCTGGCACCGTCGGGGCTGGCACCTTCGGGACTGGCACCGGCGGCCATGGCCTCCTCGGCCAGCTCGTCCAGGCGGGTCAGGGCGGCCTGCGCCAGACGCAGCCGGGCGGCGGCCTCCTCCTGGTGCGCGTCGCCGGGCCGGGCGATGCCGGCCAGCCGGACCAGCGGCCCCAGGGTGAGTCCCTGGACGACGAGCGAGATCACGATGGCGGCGATGGCGAGCACCAGGATCAGGTCCCGGTCCGGCAGTGGGGCACCGGCCGCGTCGGTCAGCGGGATGGACAGCGCCGCCGCCAGCGGCACCACCCCGCGGGTGCCGGCCCACGACACCACGGCGGGCACCGGCCAGGACGGGCGCCGGGCGCCGCCGCGCCGCTGGGCGACCGCGGACAGCGGGAACACCCACAGCATCCGGGCCACGATCAGCGTCCCGGTCACCGCCAGCGCCTCGGCCAGCCACGCCTGGCTGCTGTCGGACAGGGCCCGGATCAGGGTCGGCAGCTGCAGGCCGATGAGGCTGAACACCACGCTCTCCAGCAGGAAAATGACCGTCTGGTAGACCGAGTGCAGCTGCAGCCTGCTCTGCGCGGAGGTGATCCGCTCCCGCCGCCCGCCGATGACCAGCCCGGTGACGATCACCGCCAGCACCGGGGATACGTGCAGCGCCGTGCCCAGCACGTACGCCGCGTACGGGGTGACCAGCGCGACCACGGTTTCCAGGACCGGGTCGGTGACGCGCCTGCGCAGCAGGACCACCCCGGCGCCGACGGCGGCGCCGGCCGCCGCCCCGCCCGCCGTCAGCACCGCGAACCGCGCGGCGCCGTGCAGCAGCACGCTGCCCGCTCCCGCCGAGCCGGCCGTGCCCGCCACCGCGAAGCCCACCGCGATCTGGAACAGCACCAGGCTGGTCCCGTCGTTGAACAGGCTCTCGGCCTGCACCAGCGCCTGTACCCGCGGCGGCAGCGAGAGCCGCCGCCCCAGCGCGCTCACCGCCACCGGATCGGTGCTGGCCAGCACCGATCCGAGAACGAACGCCAGGCTGGCCGGGATGCCCGCCACCGCCCCGGCCACGACGGCGACCGCGGCCGCCGACGCCAGCACCAGGCCGACCGCCAGGATGACCACCGGCCGCCACACCGCCCGCAGCTCACGCCACGGCAGTTCCTCGCTCGCCGCGTACAGCAGCGGCGGCAGCACCACCAGGCTGACCGTTTCCGGCGGCACCCGGACGGCCGGCACCCACGGCAGCAGGCCGACGACCAGCCCGGCGATCACCAGCAGGGACGGAGCCGGGATCCGGAGCCGGCCGGCGAAAGCCGCCACGACCGTGCCCAGCACGACCAGGAACAAGACGACTTCGACGTTACGCACAAGATCAGTGTGTACCGGGTTCGTGGCTGGCGTGGGCGGCCGCCTCGAGCTGGAAGGTGGAATGCTCCACGTCGAAGTGCCCGGCGAGGCACGCTTGCAGCTGGTCGAGCAGGCGGGGGACGCAGCCTTCGGTGAAGCAGGAGTCGTCGATGACGATGTGCGCGGACAGCGCGGGCAGCGACGAGGTGACCGTCCAGGCATGCAGGTCGTGCAGGTCGCGGACGTGCTCGGTGGCCAGCAGGTGGGCCCGCACGTCGTCCAGGTCCATGGTCGCGGGCGCCGCCTCCAGCAGGATCCGGCCCGAGGCGGCGAGCAGCTCCCAGGCGGCCTTGAGCATCAGCGCCACCACGACCAGCGAGGCGACCGCGTCGGCCCGGGTCCAGCCGGTGACCAGGATGACGATCCCGGCGACGACGGTGCCGACGAACCCGTACAGGTCGGTGAGCACGTGCCGGAACGCGCCCTGGACGTTCAGGCTGGACCGGCTGGCCCGGGCCAGCACCCAGGCGGCGGCGATGTTGACCGCGATCCCGGCCGCGGCCACCGCCACCACCGGGCCGCCGTCGACCCGGGGCGGGTGGATCAGCCGGCCGATCGCCTCGGCCGCCACGATGCCCGCGATCACCAGCAGCGTGATGCCGTTGGCGGCGGCGGACAGGATCTCGGCCCGCTTCCAGCCGAACGTCCACGCCCCCGCGGCGGGGCGGGCCGCCAGCCGGATCGCCCACAGCGCCGCGCCGATCGCGCCGACGTCGGACAGCATGTGCCCGGCGTCGGACAGCAGCGCCAGCGACCCGGAGGCCACCGCCGCGATGACCTCGGCGATCATGAACGCCGCCAGCAGGCCCAGGACGGCCAGCAGGTACCGGCGGTCGGCGTCGGCGTCGAGGCCGTGCGCGTGTCCGCTTCCGCCGTCATGGGCGTGCCGGTGGTCAGTGCTCATCAGTGGTCCGGGCGGGCGAGGATCATAATCATTTTCATTATCATTTTACGATATTATCGGTCTATGCCGATGATACAGGACGGGCCGTCCTCAGCGCCGGGGTCGCTGGGTCCTGCCGCCGCGTTGTTCCGGGCCCTGGGCGATCCGGCCCGGCTGGCCATCGTGCATCGTCTCGCCGCCGGGCCGGCCCGGGTGGTGGACCTGACCCGGGCACTGGGGCTGGCCCAGTCCACCGTGTCCGGGCACCTGGCCTGCCTGCGCGACTGCGGGCTGGCCGCCGCCCGGCCGCAGGGCCGCGCCTCGGTCTGGTTCCTGGCCCAGCCCGCGCTGCTCGACCTGCTCACCACGGCCGAAGCGGTGCTAGCGGCCACCGCTACGGCCAGCACCGCCGCCGCTAGCCCGGATACACCATCTCACCCGGCGACTTAGGGCCGAACGGGCTGTGGTTTACTGCCCTGGCTGCGTGTAACCCCCGGCTGGGTCGGGCAGGGAGGATCAGCATGAGCAAGGTGGGCTGGCCAGCGGACCAGCAGGCGAGGCGCCTGCTGGTGTTCGGTGTGCCCGCGGCCGTCGCGGCCTTGGTCGTAGCCGGCCTGCTGATCTTCGGGTCCGCGCCGCCCGCCCAGGAATCCTCGCCGTCGCAGGTGAGCCGGGCCACCGCGGGGAGCGTTGCGGCCACCGCTCCGGCTTCGGGGGCGGGGAGCGCGTCGCCTACTCGTTCGGCGTCCAATGCGGCCTCGGCCTGGGCGGTGGCCGACCCGGTCGCGGACCTGTCGGAGCCGCTCGCGGGGATGCCCCCGGTCACGGACCCGGCGAATATCTACGCCGGTGCCGGGGCGAACATGCTCAGCCCGGCCGCGCGCCTCGCGCCATACCGCATCTACGTGCCGAACAGCGGCGGTTCCACGGTGACCGTCATCAACCCGGCCACCTACAAGGTGATCAGGACCTTCCAGACCGGGCTCAACCCGCAGCACGTGGTGCCCGGCTACGGCATGCGCACCCTGTACGTAACGAACGACCTGGGCAACAGCCTCACCCCGATCAATCCCATGACCGGCCGGCCGTCCGGCAAGAACATCGCGGTGGCCGACCCGTACAACATGTACTACACACCGGACGGACGCTACGCCATCGTGGTCGCGGAGGCCCGCCAGAACCTGGACTTCCGCGACCCGCATAGCTTCGCCCTCGAGCACCGGATCCACGTGAACTGCGCGGGCGTGGACCACATCGACTTCGCGGCCACCGGGGCCTACCTGATCGCCAGCTGCGAGTTCGGCGGCCGCTTGGTCCGGATAGACATGCACACGCTGAAGGTGGTGGACTACCTCAGCCTGCCCGGCTCGGCGCCGCAGGACATCAAGCTCGACCCGGCCGGGCGGATCTTCTACGTCGCCGATAAGAACCACGGCGGGGTCTGGCTGGTCAACGCCGCGACCTTCAAGCTGGCCGGGTTCGTCGCCACCGGCCCGGACGCGCATGGCCTCTACCCGAGCCGTGACGCCAGCACGCTCTACGTGACCAACCGCGGCAACGGCTCGATCACCCTGATCAGCTTCGCGACTCGCAAGATCGTCACCACCTGGCACATCCCCGGCGGCGGCAGCCCGGACATGGGCAACCTGTCCCCGGACGGGAAGGTGTTCTGGGTGTCCGGGCGCTACCACAACGTCGTCTACGCCATCCGCACCTCGGACGGTCACCTGCTGGCGAAGATCGCCGTGGGGGTGCAGCCGCACGGGCTGTGCGTGTGGCCTCAGCCGGGCCGCTACTCCCTGGGCCACACCGGGATCACCCGGTGAGGCTTCCGGGCCTGGGCCTCGCGGGCGCGGCCGGGCGCGCGGGATGGATGCTGGCGGCCCTGGGCTTGGTGCTCACCGGGGTGGCGGGCGCGGCCCCGGCGGCCGGGGCGGGAACCGTGCTCGCCCGGCTGGGGCCGATCACGGTCAGCGCCACCGCGCTGCGCCCCGGGCCAGCCGGGACGCTGACGACGAGCCTGCAGGTCAGTACCAGCGGGCAGCCGTCCGATCAGCTCGACGCCGCGATCGCCGCGGCCGGCGTCCCGGTCGCGGTCTACCACCAGCGGGTCAACGTCGGAGAACTCCCGGACCTGGCCGGCTGCGGGGCCGAGACCCCGTCGGCCGCCGTGGTGGACCGCTGGCTCCATTACGGGCCGCTGCTGATACCCGGGCAGTCCGGCGGCCCCTCGCTGCCCGCGACGGCGACCCTGACCGTGCCGGCGGGATCCTCGCGGGCGGCCGGCGCGACCCTGGCCGTCACCTTGTACTTCGCCCACGCCGGGTCGGTGCTCCTGCGGCTGCCGGTCATGCGGGCGTGACCAGCCGGCTCAGCTGGTGGCCGGCTTAACCGGGTGGCCGGTCAGCCAGGCAATCGGGGCGAGCGCGTCTTCGGCGGTCCAGGTGCTGGCGTCGGGGTGGCTGAGGTTGGCGCGGCCTTCGGCGCTGAGGAAGCGACGCAGGGCTGGTGCCACGGGCGCCCCGGTTGCGTTCGGCGAGCCGACCACGGTGAAGCGCACCCGTCCGGAGGCGTCTAGGTAGAGCAGGGCGTCCTCGTGGGCGACGTCGTAGGTCAGCGGCCGGCCCGTCAGCCAGTCGGTCCCGGGCGGGCTGCTCTCGCCGGCCCGCTGGTACCAGACCCCGAGGTAGCGCCAGATCTGGTCGATCACCGCCGGGCGGCCGGTAAGCAGCAGCCAGTTGGCCGGCGCCCCGACCAGCTTGCGGTACGCGCGCAGCCGGGACGGCGTGTCCCGGCCGGGGTCGACGGTCAGCTCCGCGAAGCGCACCCGGTGGCCCAGCCCCGCCGCGGTGACCGCGCGGTCCATCACCAGCAGGTTCCCGGTGGTCAGGGGGCAGGTCTCCTGGCACAAGGTGAGGAAGTCCGCGAGCACCACCACCTGGCCGCGCCAGGCGCGCAGGCTCGTCGGCTGGCCGGCGTCCGTGGTCAGCGGCAGGTCCGCGATCCCGGCCGGCACCGTCCGGTCCGCCGCGGTGCCGAGGTAGGCCGACGGCGGACCCGGGGTGCCCGGGCTCCCGCCGCACCCGGTGACGATCGCCGCGACGGCTAGCGCCGCGGCCAGGACGGCCGTCCTCATGACGCCGTCCTCATGAGGTCAGCAGGGTGGTCAGGGTGACCGGGCGCAGGCCCCGGTCGGCCAGGCCGCGCAGGATCGCGGGCAGGGCCGTCACGGTGCCCGAGTGGCCGAAATGCAGGCTGACGATCGACCCGGGCCGCGTCTTGGCGAGCACAGTGGACACGACCGCGTCCGGTCCGGGATCGGTGTAGTCGAGCGAGTCCACGTCGTAGGACACGCAGGTCCGGTAGCCGGCCTTGCGCGCCTCCCGCTCGATCAGCGGGGTCGGGTACTGCGTCTGCGAGGGCCGGAACCAACGGCCTTCCGATCCGGTCAGCGTGCGCAGTTGCCGCGCGCACCCAGTGATCTCCGCGTAGGCGGCCGGGGCGTCCATGGCCGCGATGTCCAGATGGTGCATGGTGTGGTTGCCCAGGTCGTGGCCGCCGCTCAGGATCCGCCGTGCGACCTGCGGGTACTGCTCGAGCCAGGTCCCGACGGCGAGCACCGATAGGCGCGCTCCCGCCCGCTCCGCCTCGGCGAGCAGCGCCTGGGCGATCGGTACGGGTCCCTGGCCGTGGAAGGTAAGCGCCACCCGGGGCTGGTCGCGCGGCCCGTGTACGACCTGCGGACCGAGCGGCTTGCCCGGCTGCCTGGTCGCGGTAGCGGGCGGGCTTGCCGCCGGCGATGATGCGGTGGCGGCTGATTCAGGGTCGCTGCCACCGGGCGGCCCGCCGGTCTGGTGCGGGTCCGCGCTCGTGCTCGTGGTCGTGCAGCCGGCTAGGCCGGCCCCGGTGGCGGCGGCGCCGGCCAGTAGCAAGAATTCACGCCGGTCGATAGGCACCTGCAGAACGATACCGAGTCTCGGCCGTCTGTACGGGTCCGCCCGCCCTGGTCCCGGGGCACGGGATCCGGGCGGGCGGGCGTCTCAGTAACCGTAGCCACCGGCGGCCGGGCCGGACGGGCTGGCCGGAACGGTCCCGGTCGGCGCCGAGCTGCCGGAGAGCCGGGCGATCCCGGGCGTGGCGACGAAGAAGTTCTGCACTCCCTGGCCGGTCACCTGACCGGGGCGGTCGGTGATGAAGGTGTACAGCAGGTGGCCGTTGTAAGCGACCTGGCTGCCGTGCGCGTCGCTGACCGCGGTGAGCTGGCCGCTCAGCCCGTTGCCGGTGGGCATCGCCGAGGTCACCGGCGGCCAGGCGGCAGCCAGCTGGCCGGCCACGAGCGACTTCGCCGCCGTGTCGGGCTGGTAGTAGTACAGCGGCAGGCCCTGGGCGTTGACCAGGATCGTCTCGGTCTTGCCGTTGACCGTGGCCTGGAGGATGTGCACGGTGGCCCCGGTGGCGGCGGGCGCGCTGCTGGACGGGGTCGCGCTACTGGCGGGCGAGCCGGACGCCACCGCGGCGGTGACGCCGCCGATGGCCGCCACGGCGGCCACGGCCACGCTGGCAATGATGATTCTCGAGCGTTGCATCTTGACTCCTGATAGTGTCGACTGTGTACTCTCTACTAACACGCTTAGTAGAGATAGCCGGTTCAGGGCAGCGGGTCCGGTGAGTTGTGATGCTCGTCACGGCTGGGTGAGCGCGTTCAGCTGCGCTTGTTGGCTGAGCTACTAAGACGCCTAGGAGAAGCGGCGCCTGGGAACCGGCCGATCGCCACGACGAGGCCGTCCCGGCATCCGACCCGCCCGGGTCGCATTAGCCCGGCTCACCGTACCCGCCGGGTTCGCCGTACGCTCGCTCGCCCCGGCCGCCGCACCACCGGTCCCGGTGGTCACAGCGGTCCCGGTGGCCGCGTCTGCCACTCGTCGGTGGCGGCAGCGCCGCTGCCAGGACCGGATCGATGGAACATTCAGCCGCCTCCCGCCGGATCGATGGAACATCGATCCGGTCCGGAGTGCGCCTGCCACGGGAAATTCCGAGGCGCATGGGCCCGCGGGACCTGAGGTAACGAACCGTCCGAGCCTCTCACCGGAGATAAGCCGGACCCATGTGGGCGCGGTGGCGGGCGATGGCTGGCGGGCAACGCGGTGGGTGGTGGGCAACGGTGGCTGTGGGCAACGTGGTGAGTGGGGGGCAACACGGTGGGTGGGGGGCAACG
>Ga0136846_1233818_pt1 | contig 17435 bp, 16 predicted proteins | sample HopSoiMetagenom2_FD_96841 | JGI IMG/M metagenome (GOLD analysis project Ga0136846, IMG submission 96841) | Grasslands soil microbial communities from Hopland, California, USA - 2 Assembly 2016 (version 4) | ecosystem: Environmental > Terrestrial > Soil > Grasslands | place: USA: Hopland...
AGCTTCGAGGTCTGAATGATGGCTTCAATTTTAGTCATAAATGTGGGAATCATCCTTCTCCGCAGGCCAAATCCACCTTACCTTGAAACGTCCCAATAGTATCCTTCCTCGCCATGTTGGGAAAGGTCGAGCCCCTGAATTTCGTGCTCGGCTGTGACTCGAAGGCCAATGGTCCAATCCACGAACTTAAGGATGAGCAACGTACCAACGGCTGCGATCACCCAGGCAATTGCCACGCCAACCAATTGATTCAGCAACTGGTGTGGATTGCCTTCGACAACGCCGGATGCCAGAACATTTCCGTGTGCATCGCGAAAAATCGGATTTACAGCGCTGGATGCGAACACGCCAGTGAGCAATGCGCCCAGGGTTCCACCTGCCCCATGGACACCGAACGCATCCAGGGAATCGTCGTATCCGAACTTCGCTTTGACGGTGACTACCATGAAATAGCAGAAAACGCCGGCGCTCAAACCGATCAGCAAGGCGGACATGGGGCCGACAAATCCTGCGGCAGGGGTAATGGCAACCAGACCCGCGACGGCCCCTGAGATCGCGCCCAGCGCGGTGGCCCTGCCACTCCGCAACCATTCCGTTCCACTCCATCCGATGACTGCCGCCGCCGCAGCCAGGTGAGTCGCCACGAAGGCACTCGTCGCCAGACCGTTGGAGGCGAGGGCGCTGCCTGCGTTGAAGCCAAACCATCCCACCCACAGCATGCAGGCACCAACGAAACTCAAAACTACGCTGTGCGGCGGCATGGATTCCTTCGGATACCCAAGCCGGCGTCCGAGATAGATCGCGCACACCAGCGCCGATACTCCGGAAGTTACGTGCACCACGGTGCCGCCCGCAAAATCAAGGGTTGGAAACCGTCCGCCTAAGGCCGCGTTCAGCAGACCGTGCTTACCCCATACCATGTGCGCCATTGGGTCGTAAACCAGAACAGACCACAGAGTCATGAACAGAACCATGGCGCTGAACTTCATGCGCTCCGCGAAGGCGCCAGTGATCAGTGCCGGCGTAATGATTGCAAACATCAACTGGTACACCATGAATGTCTGATGAGGCAGCGTGGCGGAGTAGTCTGGCTCCGGTTGCAACCCAACCCCCTGCAGAAACATGTGATGGAAACCACCAATGAAGCTATTCCCGGGGCCGAAAGCCAGGCTGTAGCCGAACAAAGCCCATAGCACCGTAACCAACGCCATCATGGAAAAACTTTGCATCATGGTCGCCAGCACATTCTTCTTTCGGACCAGCCCTCCATAAAACAGAGCAAGCCCGGGTCCCGTCATCATCAGTACCAGAGCAGAACTGGTCAGCATCCAGGCATTGTCGGCCGAGGACTTTGCGTCAGAAACCTGTTGCTCCAGCTTCGCCACCCGGGAACCGTCAACTGCCGCATTCGTAGGAGTAGATGGGGCCTGCGCCAGCACAGACGAGGTGAGCATCAGGCAGAGGAATACGAGAAGTGCGAACCGATCGACGCGGATCTGTTGCATGAGGTTTTCCGGATTTTGCTAAATGAAGCGATCACTCTACCCGAAGGCGCCAGTCTTTCAAAGGAAATTTTTTATCGGGCAAGGAAAAAGGTGAAACGGAAGAAGCTACTTGTGCTGCGCGACATCGATCCGCGCCTGCGCCGCCCGGATTTTGCCCAGAACGTTCGAAAAATCTTCTTCGCTCTGGGCGGACTTCAGGCTGTCTTCGGCCCGCGACAGAGATTGCTGCGCCCGGGCAACATCGATTTCTTCCGCGCGCTCAACGGTTTCAGCCAGCACGGTTACTTTGTCGGGAAGCACCTCGGCAAACCCCCACGCCACCGAAAAGCGGCGTGTCTGGCCGCCTGACCGGAAGGAAATTTCTCCTGCGCCCAGTTCTGTGATGAGCGGAGCGTGCCCGGGGAGGATCCCCAGATATCCGTTGCGCCCGGGAATCTGCGCCTCTTCCGCAGCTTCGCGGACGACCATCTTCTCCGGCGTCACAATCTCGAGTTGAAAGGTGTCGGGCATAAAACAGCTTTCAGCTTTTAGCTCTTAGCTTTTAGCTTAAGCGTTTTCCTTCTCAGCAAACTTTTTCTCCGCGAACTTTGCGGCTCTTCTTTGCTAACTTTGCGGTTAAAGGCTTTTGTACGGGCTCTAAGCTAAAGGCTAAGAGCTAACAGCTAAAAGCTTCTTCACGCCGCCTTCAGCTTCTCCGCCGCCTGCAAGACTTCGTCGATGGTTCCCTTCATATAGAACGCCTGCTCGGGAATTGCATCGTGCTTGCCTTCCACGATTTCTTTAAAGCCCTTCACGGTGTCAGCGATTTTCACGTAGCGTCCTGGCGCGCCAGTGAACTGCTCGGCCACATGGAACGGCTGCGAAAGGAATCGCTGCACTTTACGTGCACGCGCGACGGTCAGCTTCTGGTCTTCGCTCAACTCGTCGATACCGAGAATCGCGATGATGTCCTGCAGATCTTTGTAGGTCTGGAGCGTCTTCTTCACCGACTGCGCGACGTCATAATGTTCCTGGCCGACGATGCGGGGATCGAGAATTCGCGAGGTGGATCCCAGAGGGTCGACCGCGGGATAAATTCCGATCTCGGTCAACGCGCGGGAAAGCACGGTGGTCGCGTCAAGGTGAGCAAAAGCTGTAGCCGGCGCGGGATCGGTGAGATCGTCGGCGGGCACGTAAATTGCCTGCACCGAGGTGACAGAACCTTTTTTGGTTGAAGTAATTCGTTCCTGCAACTCACCCATTTCCGTCGCGAGGTTTGGCTGATAACCGACGGCGCTGGGCATGCGGCCGAGCAGCGCGGAAACTTCCGATCCGGCCTGGGTGAAGCGGAAAATATTGTCGATGAAGAGCAGCGTGTCCGCGCCTTCGACGTCGCGGAAGTGCTCGGCCACGGTCAACGCCGTCAAGGCCACGCGAAGGCGCGCGCCGGGCGGCTCCGTCATCTGTCCGTAAATCAAGGCAGCTTTCGAGTGCTCGGGGTCGCCGGGCTTGATCACACCCGACTCCGTCATTTCCAGCCAAAGATCGTTGCCTTCGCGCGTACGCTCGCCGACTCCCGCGAATACCGAAAAGCCGCCGTGCTGGTTGGCAACGTTGTTGATGAGTTCCTGAATGATGACGGTTTTGCCGACTCCGGCGCCGCCGAACAAACCAATTTTGCCGCCTTTTAGAAATGGCTGGATCAGATCGATGACCTTGATGCCGGTTTCAAACATTTCGGCGGTGGTGGATTGCTCATCGAACGCGGGCGCCTGGCGATGAATGGGATCGCGTTGTTTGCAGGCGATCGGGCCCAGATTATCCACCGGTTCGCCGATAACGTTCATGACGCGGCCGAGCGTTCCGCGGCCGACGGGCGCTGAAATAGGGCCGCCCAGATCGATGACTTTCATTCCGCGCACCATGCCGTCGGTGGCTTCCATGGCGACGGCGCGCACCCGGCCTTCGCCGAGATGCTGCTGCACTTCAAGGATGACCGCGATCGGCGACGGCACAGTGAATCCTTCACTGACCACGCGCAGGGCCTGATAGATCGGCGGCATGTTTGCGGCGGTGAATTGAACGTCAACCGCGGGGCCGGTGATTTGTATGACTTGTCCGCTATTTTCTGGCATAAGACCTCGGGAAAAACAGCTATTAGCTTTTAGCTGAACGGCACACTTGCTTCATTGCGCTGCCGCTCCACTTACAATTTCGATAATCTCTTTTGTAATCTTCGCCTGGCGCACCCGGTTCATCGCCAGGGTCAGAGAATCGATCATGTCACTGGCGTTGCTGGTGGCGGATTCCATCGCCGTCATGCGGGCGGCGTGTTCAGCCGCAATCGATTCCAGCATGGCGTGAAAAATCTGGATTCCGACATACTTCGGCAGCAGCGCCTGAAACAACTGCTTCGGCGACTGTTCGTAAATGTAGTCGACCGGCGCAGTCGCGAATGCGGCGGCGCGAGCGTCAGCTTCGCGCGTGTCCGCCGGACGCAGCGCAACTCCGGCGCCTTTGGCAGCTTCCAGTGCGCGCTGCTTTTCTTCCAGGTCCATCTCTTTCGACTGAGCAATCTCCGGAGTGCCTATATGCTCGACCGGCAACAACTGCTCGACCACCAAACGTTGCGCGATGACGGATTTAAATTCGTTGTAAACGATGTAAACCGAATCAATCTCCGCGTGGGTATAGCGCTCAATCACCCGCTCGGCAACTTCCGATGCCAGCGAATATTCGATCTTGTTCAGCACTCCGACCAACTCGGCAACCAGCGTGATCCCCACGCCTTCCGTGGAACCGGCCTTCCTCGGCTCGGCAGCTTTGTAGCGGCGCTTCAGAAAGTCACGCCCTTTGCGCCCGATGGCTTCAATCTCAATATTATTTCCCGACTTTGAATCGATAAACCTGCTGGCCGCTTTCAGGATGTTGGCATTGAACGCGCCCGCCAGACCTTTATCGCCGGTCACGACCAGAAGAAGAACATTCTGCTCCGCCCGACGCACCAGCAAGGGATGCAAAACCTCGCCGGTCGCGGGATCATAAACGTCGGCACGCGATACCAACGACTTCAAAACGTTGGTCAGCATCTGCGCGTAGGGACGCGCCGCCAGCGCCCTTTCCTGTGCCCGGCGCAGCCTCGCCGCCGAGACCATTTTCATGGCGCGAGTAATCTGCCGCGTGTTGATCACGCTGCGAATGCGCCGCCGGATATCGAGAATACTGGCCATAAAAACAGCTTTTAGCTTTTAGCTTTTAGCTTAAAAATCTTTGCTCACGGTCACTTGGCAGCTGCTGCTATTTCGCTACCGCTTGCCGCTCCGCCACGAACGCTTCCTTGCACTCTTTGATCAGCTTGGTCATGTCCGCTTTGATCTGATCGTCGAGAACTTTCTTTTCCATAATGGTGCGCAGCAGGCCGGGATTGGTGGCATCGACGTAGCGGTAAAGTTCCGCTTCGAATTCGCGCACCTGGTCAACCGGCAGGTCGTCGAGCACGCCACTGGTTCCGGCAAACGCGACCAGAATCTGCTTTGAAAATGGCAGCGGCGAAAACTGCTTCTGCTTCAGCACTTCCACAAGGCGCTGTCCGCGATTCAACTGGGCCTGCGTGGCCTTGTCGAGATCGCTGCCGAACTGCGCAAATGCCGCCAGCTCGCGATACTGCGCCAGTTCCAGCTTCAGCGTGCCCGCCACCTGCCGCATGGCCTTGATCTGCGCGCTGCCGCCCACGCGGCTGACTGACAATCCTACGTTGACCGCGGGGCGCACGCCCTGGTTGAACAGATCAGTTTCCAGATAGATCTGACCGTCGGTAATTGAAATCACGTTGGTCGGAATGTATGCGGACACGTCGCCCGCCTGCGTCTCAATCACGGGAAGTGCGGTAAGCGATCCGCCGCCCTTTTCATTGCTGAGCTTGGCTGCGCGCTCCAGCAACCGCGAGTGAAGGTAGAAAACGTCTCCGGGATAAGCTTCGCGACCCGGCGGCCGCCGCAGCAGCAAAGAAATTTCGCGGTAGGAAGCTGCGTGTTTCGAAAGATCGTCGTAAATCACCAGCGCGTGCCGCTTAGTGTCGCGGAAATATTCGCCCATCGCGCAAGCCGCGTAAGGAGCAAGGTACTGCATGGGCGCAGGCTCGGATGCCGACGCGGCCACGACAATGGTGTAATCCATGGCACCGTTATCGGCCAGAATCTTCACCACCTGCGCAATCGAGGAACGCTTTTGCCCGATGGCGCAGTAAATGCAAATCAGATCGTTGCCTTTGTTGTTGATGATGGCGTCGATGGCGATCGCGGTCTTCCCGGTCTGGCGGTCGCCGATGATCAATTCGCGCTGGCCGCGGCCAATGGGAATCATGCTATCGATCGCCTTGAGCCCAGTGGCCATCGGCTCACGCACCGGTTGGCGCTCGATCACGCCGGGCGCGATGCGTTCGACGGCGATGAATTCTTTGGTGGCAATTGGACCTTTGTCGTCGATCGGATTGCCGAGCGCGTCCACCACGCGGCCAATCATTGCGTCGCCGACGGGAACGCTCATGATGCGTCCAGTGCGCTTGACCTCGTCGCCTTCTTTAATTTCGGTGTAGTCGCCAAGCAGCACCACGCCCACCTGGTCTTCTTCCAGATTCATGGCGATGCCGGAAAGGCCGTGCGGAAAAGACAGCAACTCGCCCGCCATGACTTTTTCCAGGCCATGGACGCGGGCAATACCGTCGCCCAGGGTGATGACGGTGCCGACTTCATCCACGGCAACCTTCGATTCGTAATTCTCAATCTGCTGCCGGATAAGTTGTGTGATTTCGTCTGCTCTAATTTGCATAAGGTCAGCTCGTAGTTCTCAGCCTTTAGCTGTCAGCTTTGGTTCTTCTCCGCGAACTTAGCGGGTTTCTCAGCGGCCTTTGCGGTTCAAGGCTTTTCTGCTCAGGCAGCGTGATGCTCCAAGCCAAAAGCTAAGAGCTAACAGCTAAAAGCTGCCGTATCCTCTCCAACTGCCCCTTCACCGACCCGTCATACACCGTGCTGCCGACGCGGGCAATGGCGCCACCGAGTATCGCTTCATCGCGCGAATATGTGGCACGAATATTTTTCCCAGTCACGCGAGCCAGGTCACCTTCCAGCCGCTGGCGCTCTCCGGAATCCAGTTCGCGCGCGGTGATAACGCTGGCTTCGGCAAATCCCAGGCGCTGATTCAGTTCCTGCGCAAACTGCGCCACGATCTCCGCCAGAAATCCGCCGCGGCCGTGATCGATGATCACCGCAAAAAAATTCCTTACCGGACGCGAAATGCCCGCACGCTGCACGATCTGATCGAGCACGGCGCGCTTCTGCTCTGCCGGAATCACGGGATTGTCCCAGACTTCGCGCAAGTCCCTGCTTCCGAGCACCATAGCTGCAATCTGCTGGGCTTCGGCCAGGGTCTTGGCTGCGTCAAGATGCCGTGCAATTACCACATCCACAAATGCCCGCGCGTAAGTGTTGGTAACGGTCGCCATTTAATTTTTCCCCGGAGCGCCGTCTTTTGAAAGCTGCTGAGCAAAGTTACGCACCAGCTTTTGATCGGTGGACGCGTCCACGCGGATTTGTTTTGCCGCAAGCGAAACCGCCAGGTCGGCGGTGAATGCCGTCAACTCGCGTCGGGCCGCTTTGGTTGCGGCCACAATTTCCTGCTCGGCGGATTCCACAATCCGGCGCGCGTCTTCAGCAGCCGCAACCTTGATTCGTTCTTCTTCCGCGGCAGCTTCTGTTTCTGAATGCGCTTTCATCCCGGCAATCTCTTGATCCAGACGCCCGAGGCGCGATTCAATTTCGGATATCCGGCGGCCGGCGTCCTCACTGGCTTTGCGGGCTTCTTCCAGAGACTTCTGAATTCCCGCGGTGCGGCTGCGGAACGCGGCGGGCAGATTTTTCTTCGCGGCCCACCCAATCAATCCAGCGACAATGGCAAAATTCAGCACCACCGCGAGCCAGTACGAAGCATCCAGGCTCAATCCGGTGATCTTCGCAATCATTTTCACCGAAGCCGAGTGCTTGAACTGCGCGGTTTCGTCTTCCTCACCAGTTTTTTCCGGAGCGGCGTTGGCGGGAGCTTCCTTCGCGGAAGGAGTCGCAGGCTCCTGAGCCGAGGCTGGCGCGAAACCCGTTATCGAAAACGCCAGCGCCGCCGCGATCACAAGCGCAAGTTTTTTGAACAGCAGCAGGCGGTTCATCGCGCACCTGCCGTTGCGGGATCAAGCACGGTGCGAATAATTTCCGTCGCCAGGCGCCCAGCTTCGGCTTCGAGCGTCTGACGTGCCGCAGCTTTGTCACTTTCGATGGCGGCGCGGGCTTCGTCCACTTTAGCCTGTGCGGCCTCGCGGGCTTGCGCCACCCCTTCCGCGCGTGCCTGCGCAGCCTGCGCACGTCGTGCTTCCTGCGTTTTGAACAGCGCGAGCCGGGCTTCCCTTAATCTTTGTTCGTACTCAGCAGTGCGCGCTTCGGCGCGCTGAATGTCACCGCGGGCTTTGTCGATTGCGCCCTGGGTTCGGGCATGCCGCTCGCCCAGAATTCGGACTAAAGGCTTATGAACAAGCACGGTATAAAGCCCGAACAGCAGCAAAAAAAAGATTACCGTCGGTATGGAGCCGAGCAGTAATCCGCCTATCTGTCTGAGCGTCTCATCCATATTTTCGCTTGGGTGTGGACCGTTCGAAAGGACTCTCTGGAACTAATGATTTTATCGTCGCGCGAGGATGAGTGTCAACGAATCCATGACCTGCCCGGGGCTCAACGCGTGTCATGGTGCTTGCACGTGCGATCACCGAACAATTGGAAGCGAGCACACTGCATGCCGCGCCTGATTACTGTGCCGGCAGCAGATAATTCCGCGCGACAAGGTTGAACTGGCTCAACTGTTCGGTCTTGTGGGCCTCGTTCCAGGCCAACTCTGCGGTCATCAGGTCCGCGACCACTGGCGCCATCGCGAGTGCGGCACGCGCATTTAAAAATAAAGCTCGGGTGCGGCGCGCCAGGATGTCCTCGACGGTGCGCGCCATTTCGTGACGGGCGGCCCAGACCACTTCCGCCTTCACATATGGCAGCGCGGGATGCAGCGCCTCGCCCAGTTTTGCGTCGCTCTCAATCAGCTTGCGAATTTCAGGCGCATCTGAACCATAGACCGAGAGTGCGCCAAACTTTTTCGCCGAACTATGAAATCCGTGGATGTTCAGATGGCTGGTCACGCAAGGCTTGTCGGGTAACTGCGCCAGCGTTGCCGCCTGGTCCACGCAGTCTTCCGCCATGTGCCGATAAGTTGTCCACTTGCCGCCGGTGATGGTCATCAGGCCGGAGGGGTCAATGTGAATGACATGATCGCGAGAGAGGGCGGCCGTGCTCGCGGTTGCGCCCGCCTTCACCAGCGGACGCACTCCGGCAAATGTGCTCAACACGTCATCGCGCGTGGGCGGCTTCACCAGATACTGACTGGCAGTGGAAAGAATGAACTCCACTTCCTGCTCGGTTGGAATCGGTTCCAGCGTGGCCGCAGGGATGGCGGTATCGGTAGTTCCCACCAGGGTGTGGCCATGCCAGGGAATCGCGAACAGCACGCGGCCGTCGCTGGTATGCGGCACCATAATGGCGCTGTCACCTTGCAGAAACTCCGGCCCGAAGACCAGGTGGATGCCCTGGCTGGGCGCGATCATCGGAGCAACCGACGGCTCGGCCGCGCGTCGCAGGTTGTCGCTGAATGCGCCGGTAGCATTGATCACTACTTTCGCCGACGCGCGAAACTCATCGCCGGTTTCGGCATCACGCGCGATCACGCCGTCCACGAAGCCCTGCGCGTCTTTGGTCAGTCCGGTGACTTCAACGTAGTTCAGCAGAGTCGCGCCTTGTTCGAAGGCGGTGTACACCATGTGGATCAGCAGGCGCGCGTCATCGAACTGGCCATCGTAGTAAACCGCTCCGCCGCGCAGTCCATCTGTCTTCAACGTGGGCAGGTGCTGAAGGGTTTCTTCGCGTGAGAGCAGGCGCGATTTTCCGAAGCCGTACTTTCCCGCAAGCACCTGGTACAGTTTCAGACCCAGTCCGTAGAACGGCGCCTCCCACCAGTCATAGTTTGGGACCACGAAAGCGAGATCGCGCACCAGGTGCGGCGCATTTTGAAGAAGAAGGCCCCGCTCCTTCAGCGCTTCCATCACCAAGCCGATGTTTCCCTGTTCCAGATAGCGCACGCCGCCATGCGCCAGTTTGGTGCTGCGGCTCGATGTTCCCTTGCCAAAGTCGCTCTGCTCGAGCAGCAGAACTTCGTATCCGCGAGTGGCTGCATCGATGGCAACGCCGACGCCGGTCGCGCCGCCGCCTACAACAATCATGTCCCAGGGCTTTTTGTGGGCGCGGGCGCGCCGCCACATTTCGGGGCGGTTCATCGCAGAATTTTCTTTCTATTGAGAATCAATTGATTCCCACCAGCTTAACAATGAGTGCGGCAATTCCGCCGCCGAGCAACGGGCCGACAACGGGTATCCATGCATATCCCCAATCCGAGCCGCCTTTTTCATGGATCGGCAAGATCGCATGAGCGATTCTCGGTGCCAGATCGCGCGCGGGATTGATGGCATATCCGGTAGGCCCGCCAAGCGCCATACCAATCACCCACACCAGGATGCCCCAGAACCATGGGCTGAATCCGGGAGCGAGACCCGCGGGCGCGAGCTCTTTACTTCCGAAGCTGAATCCGACTACCACCAGGCAGATGGTAACAATGGCCTCGCACGACAGGTTCGCGGCAACATTGCGGATTGCCGGCTGCGTACAAAAAACCGCGAGCTTCGCCCCTTTGTCAGGAGTTTCCTTCCAATGCGGCAGATATACGATCCAAACCAAAACTGCGCCAACAAATGCTCCCAGCATCTGCGCCGACCAGAACGTCCAGACATTTGAAAAATTGTGGGACAGAACCGCAACCGCGAGAGTGATTGCGGGATTGATATGCGCGCCCGGACTTCCGCATGCCACGGCAGTGCAGATTCCCGCCACCACCGCCATCCCCCACGCGGTGGTGATCACGATCCACCCGGAATTCTCGCCCTTGGTTTTCTTCAGCACCACGTTGGCGACGACCCCCTCGCCTAAAAGAATGAGCACCAGCGTGCCCATGAATTCACCGAGAAACGGTCCGTGCATTCTTCCTCCGCCAGATTTCCTGCGCTCTCCGCTATTCCGTCCAGTCGAACGAGCGCGTGACCGCTTTTTTCCAGAAATGATAAAGCCGCTCGCGGTCCTTATTGTCCATCCTGGGCTCCCAGCGCTGATCGACTGCCCAGTTCGCAACCAACTCGTCGGTATCTTTGAAAAAGCCGACCGCCATTCCGGCTGCATACGCCGCCCCCAGCGCGGTCGTCTCCTTTACTTTAGGGCATACCACCGGCTTGGCCAGAATGTCGCTCTGAAATTGCATCAGCAAAGGGTTGACGGTCATGCCGCCATCCACTCGCAGCGCATCGAGAGTGATGCCGGAGTCGTCGGCCATCGCCTCCACGACTTCGCGCACTTGGAACGCCGTGGCCTCAAGCACCGCGCGCGCAATGTGTCCTTTATTTACATATCGCGTCAGCCCCGCGATCACGCCGCGCGCGCTGTCTTTCCAGTAAGGCGCGTAGAGTCCGGAAAATGCGGGCACGAAATAAACTCCGCCGTTATCATTCACTGTGCGCGCCAGCGTTTCTATTTCCGCGCTGTTCGAGATCATTCCGAGGTTGTCGCGCAGCCACTGCACCAGCGCTCCAGTGATGGCGATGCTTCCTTCGAGAGCGTAGTGGGCCGGCTGATTACCGCGCTTGTACGCCACAGTGGTCAAGAGCCCGCATTTCGAAAGCACCGGCTTTTCGCCGGTGTTCATCAGCATGAAGCAGCCGGTGCCGTAGGTGTTCTTTGCTTCTCCGGATTTGAAGCATGCCTGCCCGACCAGCGCCGCCTGCTGATCGCCCAGGTCTCCGGCAATCGCGCATCCGCGGATCGCAGGCAGTCGCGCCTCGCCATAAACTTCGCTGCTTGAAACGATCTTGGGCAGCATGTGCTTTGGAATTCCGAAATCTTTCAGGATGCCGTCGTCCCACTCGAGTGTGGCGAGATCCATCAACTGGGTGCGGCTGGCATTGGTGACGTCGGTGAGGTGCACGCCGCCCTCGGGGCCGCCCGTCAGATTCCAGATGAGGAAGCTGTCAACGGTTCCTGCCATTAAGTCGCCGGCTTCGGCCTGAGCGCGAACCCCGGGAACTTCGTTCAATATCCAGCGAATTTTCAGGCCGCTGAAATAAGTTGCGAGTGGGAGACCGGTCTTGGCGCGATAACGGTCCTGGCCGCCGTGCGCGGCGAACTCAGAAACCGTTGGCGCGACGCGCGTGTCCTGCCAGACAATCGCGTTGTAAACCGCCTTGCCGGTTTTCCTGCTCCAGACGACGGTGGTCTCACGCTGATTGGTTATGCCGATTGCAGCCAGATCGCCGGGCTTGAGTCCGGCTGACTGCATGGCTTGCGTAATCACCGCCTGCGTGCGCCGCCAGATTTCTTCCGGATCGTGCTCAACCCAGCCGGGCTGCGGAAAAATCTGCTCGTGCTCCTCCTGCGCGGTGCTGATGATTTTGCCAGCGCGATCAAAGACGATGAATCGCGAACTGGTCGTCCCCTGATCGATGGCACCGATGTAGCCGGACATGTCTCCTCCGATTGCAGCGCGCCCGTGAGCAACGCTTGCAGCGGCCATCATCTTACCGGATTACCGGAGGAGAGCGAAGATGTGTGCGCGTATCTGGCGCGGGACCGTTTGATCGTTCTTATCGCAATTCACGCAGTCCAAGGTGAAACGGCGGTGTAAGCGTGGCGTTTCAGCTTACCAACTGCTTCTCGCGAAGCTTGCCGCCCACCCATGCGCAAGGAAGAGCAGTTACCACCAGCGCCAGCGGATACCAGTGAGGCCCGAACTCTGCCCCGCGGTTCCATGTAGCCATAGCGCCTGCAGTGCTCAGGACTAGGCCCACAAGACCGCCGAGCAGAGCGTGCTGCATGGGACGATCGGGGGCAAGCCGCGCCGTGATGTAGCTGCCGAGCACGGCATAAGCCACGCGATAGAACGTCGCCAGTAGAAATAGCGGGTTCGTCATCGGCTGGCCTTGCGCCGGGAAAATTCTGGTGGCGTGCAGAACCGCATCGGTGCCCATCGAGAGCACTACAACCACTACGAACCCTGCCAGTAGTGCGGCCGCGCTGCGTCCCCAGCGGCGCGGCCGTTTGGTTTCGTTCATGGCGTTTCCTCCTAGCCTGCAAGCCGCGTTTCACCCGCGGACGCCGGTGACGATGAGGATAACAACTCTGCGAGTTTGTCGTAGCTCTCGGCGGCGCCGTGTTCCATACCTGACTGGGCGACCGTGTCGCGAATTTCCTTTGAGGGATAGAGCACCGTGACGGTGAGCGTGGTCATGCCGTTCTGCTCGGTCATCACCGAGGTGACCTGTGATTCGCCCGGATAATCATCATAGGATTCCATGTGCACCGAGCGCTCTGGCGGATTCAGTTCTTTGTAAACCCCGCGCATTCCCATGTCGCGGCCATCGGGTCCGCGCATGACGAAGCGGAAGCCGCCGCCGACGCGCGCATCGACGTCGCAGACCGTCAAGGACCAGCAGTGCGGGCCGAACCAGCGCTTGAGCAGTTCGGGTTTGTTAAAGGCCTCATAGACCAGGGTGCGGGGCGCATTAAACTCGCGCGTCATCATGATCTCGCGATCGGTGGGGGTGGTGACTTTCAAAGTTCCGGTGTTCTTCATTGGAATGATCTCCTTGTGATTATTTTTTATTGCGTTCGTGTTTTTTAGTCCGGTCTTCTTTCAGTTGTTTGGCTTGTTTGGTCTTCATTTCATCGAGCAAATCGTCAAGGCGCTCGAAACTGCCTTCCCAGAATTGGCGATACCCTTCGAGCCATTGGGTCGCTTCCCCCAGCGGGCCGCCTTCGATCCGCCGCGGCCTGCGTTGAGCGTCTCGGCTGCGTGAAATCAGCCCAGCGCGTTCCAGCACTTTCAGGTGCTTGGAGATTGCGGGCTGGCTCATAGCAAAAGGCTCGGCTAATTCCATTACAGACGCTTCTCCGGAAGCCAGGCGCGCGAGAATCGCCCGCCGGGTGGGGTCGGCAAGGGCGGCGAATGTGACATCCAAGTGGCCGGAACTTGAGTTTCCATAACCCATATGTTTTATAACCTTTCGGTAATATATACGCCCGCTAAAAATCCGTCAAGCCAAAACATCACAACTTCGAAAAAAACTGCCGCTTCCTTCACCTCTGTTTCATCTCACTGTTATTCCGTTCATTCAGGAGATTGATTGTGAGCGACCCACGCTTCCCCATTGGCAAATTTCATTTTGATGGTCCACCTTCAGACGAGCAGCGCGGCAAGCTCATTACGGAGATCGAGCAGGCTCCCGCAGACCTGCGTGCGGCCCTGAACCGGCTCACGCCGCAGCAACTCGATACGCCTTACCGTGACGGCGGCTGGACGGTAAGGCAGGTCACGCACCACGTCCCCGAGAGCCACATGAACGCCTACATCCGTTTCAAGCTCGCCCTCACCGAAGATGTGCCGACGATCAAGCCTTACGCCGAAGACCGCTGGGCCGAGCTGGCGGATATCAAGTTAGCGCCAGTCGAAACTTCTTTGGCGCTCCTGGAGTCATTGCATACCCGCTGGGTAATTTTGCTGCGGTCGCTGAAGCCTGAGGAGTGGAAGCGGACGTTCAACCATCCGGAAGCAGGCCTCATGTCGCTGGAGAAGAGCCTGGGCTTGTATGCCTGGCATGGAAAACATCATGTGGCGCACGTTACTGAACTTCGAAAGCGTATGGGATGGTGAGTGGCGCCGTTTCACGACACCGTGCGCGGCAGACGGGCAAACGTCAGTAGAGTTTTTTCCTGGAGGAAACCACTTTCCCCTCAATCACCGACAGCGTATAGCTGTCGCCGCCGGTTCCGGACCACTGGCTCAGGTTGAATCTGGTTCCGGAGGGCGCGTGATAGCCGGCCACGCCTCGAATGGTGAGCGGCTTTCCTGGCGCGCAGACTTCCGGCGCCTGGGCCACCGAGAGGAAGTAAGCGCCCTTGCCGGAGCCCACGATCTTTGCCTCGCCGTCGGGCTCAACCAGCACGGCTGATTTCTCATCAATCGCGATTTCGCGAGGCTGGGCCGACCACCCGTCGGCAACGATGCGCGCCAGAAAGACCAGGCTTCGGCCCATGCGATCGCGCTTTGCAAAATGGCTGTCCGTCAGAACGCCGTGGAGCAGCGGCACTTTCAGCAATCCCTGCGCCAGCGTTACCCGATCAGCATACGGATCGCGCAGCACCTCGGCGGAGGTCAGATCTTTATCGTCGTCCCGGTCGCGCAAGGCTCCATAGATGAATTCGCCAAGCACCGCCAATCCCGCGCTGGTGCCGGCGATTGGCTTGCCGGCTGAAATGTTGGAGTTGATGGCGTCCTGGGTAGCGGTGTCCTTCCAGAACTTTACATAGCGTGCCTGGTCGCCGCCGGCGATGAAAATCGCGTCAGCACTACGGATAATTTCTGCAACCCGGGCGTCCTGGGCGGCGGCGCGATCGGGAATGATCAGCGTGGCAACCGAGTTGATGTGACAAAGCCCATTAATATATGCGTTGTATTCGTCATTGCCGGCCGCTCGCAGCACTAAAACGTCTCCGCCGCCGGATTTCACGCACAGCCAGCGAAAGGCTTCGTCAAGATCGTCGCCGCCCCCCATCATGGCAATGCCGAATTTATATCTCGCAGGCGCAGGCGCGCGATCCGCATGACCGGTTCGTATATAGCTGTAGGTTTGTGCCGGACAAGTGCCGGCGACTATGCAAACGAAAAGCAGTAAGCGCGACAGGGGCGTGAAAAAGGCGCGCGGGCGGGGCTTAATACTCGACAACTTCCTTCATCGCCAGATACAGGTCCTGCACCTGCGGAAGAATTGCGCTCTCAAGGACGGGCTGATACGCGACGAACGTATCCTTCGCGGCCACGCGTTTCACCGGAGCATCGAGGTGCTCGAACAACTCCTCGGCAATTCGGGCAGCGATCTCGGCGCCATATCCCCAACTCAGAGTGTCTTCGTAGGCGACGATTACGCGGCTGGTCTTGGTGACCGATGCGGCGATGGTTTCCCAGTCATAGGGATTGAGCGAACGCAGATCGATCAACTCAATTTTAATTCCCGCCTCGCGATCCAGCCGCTGCACCGCCTGCAGCGCGCGGGGAACAACCGCGCCGTAGGTGATCACGGTCAAGTCGCTTCCGGGATGTACGATTTTCGCCTTGCCGAACGGGACCATGTAATCCGGCCCGGGATTGGGCGCGCGGCCGTAGGTTTCGCGATAGAGGCGTTTGTGCTCGAGGAACATCACCGGATCGTCGCAACGGATCGCGGTGCGCAGCAGGCCGGCTGCGTCGAGCGCATTCGATGGGAACACAACCCGCATCCCCGGCGTATGAGTGAAGATGCTCTCGCCGCATTGGGAGTGATAGATTGCGCCGCCGGTGAGGTATCCGCCGATGGCAACACGCACCACGCATGGCGACGAGAACGCCCCATTGGAACGCCAGCGCATGACGGGAAGTTCGTTGCGCAGTTGCATCATGGCTGGCCAGATGTAATCGAAGAACTGAATTTCAACCACCGGCTTCAATCCGCGGACCGCCATGCCTACAGCGCGTCCTACGATGCTGGCTTCGGCAATCGGCGAATTGAAGACGCGGTCCGATCCAAAATCGGATTGCAGCCCGGCCGTCAGCTTGAAGACTCCGCCTTTGCCCTTCACCATTTTCTGTCGCAAGTATTCTTCGCGGCTGCAATCGGCGACATCTTCTCCGAACATGACAATGCGCTCGTCGCGCTTCATCTCGTCGCGCAATGTGATGTTGATCAGGTCGGCCATGGTCTTCGGCGCGTGCTTCTTCTCGTGGGCTGCCTGCTCGGCGGCGGTACCGCCCACGCCGGGCGCGGGATTAGTTTGTGCCGCCTGCGTATCAAAAGCGGCCGAGGTGGGATCAAGATCTGGCGAGTACAAAAATTGTTTGATCGTCTCCGGTTGGGGCAGCGGCGCGGCCAGCACCTGATCGACTGCCGCCTGGAGTCCGTCGTCAACTTCCTTCTCCAGGCGGTTGATTGCCTTCTCGTCGAGGATGCCCTCGCGGATTAGAAACATCTGCATGCGGGAAATGGGATCGCGAGCGGCATCCCGCTGGCGCTCAATGTCGGGACGATAAAGTTTTTCGTCATCCGAGAGCGAGTGCGAGTACGGGCGGATCACATGCGCGTGCACAAACGACGGTCCAATTCCTGCGCGGCAATGCGCCACGGCGCGAGACATCGCTCCGTAGCTGACGACGGGATCGGTGCCGTCAATCTCCTCAAAATGGAAGTTGGGAAAACCCGAGACCAGGCGCGAAATATTTCCGCCCGCAGTTTGCACCTCGACAGGCACCGAGATCGCGTAGCCATTGTCCTCGATTAGAAACACAATGGGCAGCCGCAGGTTGGCGGCAGAATTCATCGCCTCCCAGAATTCGCCCTCGCTGGTGGTGCCGTCGCCCAGCGACACGTAAGTGACTTCGTCACCGTAAAACTTCACGTCTTTGAACTGGCGATAGTCGCCGCCGGAATTGCGCGCTGCATCGGGATGCGCCGCCAGGTACCGGCTGGCTTCGGCGCATCCGACAGCGTGAAGAATCTGCGTGCCGGTGCATGAGGATTGCGTGACCACGTTCAGCCGCTTGTATCCCCAATGCGACGGCATCTGCCGCCCGCCGGAACTTGGATCATCGGCTGCCCCCACTGCCTGCAGCAGCATTTCATCAGGCGTAGTTCCGAGCGCGAGGCAAAGCGCGCGATCGCGATAGTAAGGGAAGAACCAGTCGTATCCG
>Ga0136846_1214310_pt1 | contig 17431 bp, 14 predicted proteins | sample HopSoiMetagenom2_FD_96841 | JGI IMG/M metagenome (GOLD analysis project Ga0136846, IMG submission 96841) | Grasslands soil microbial communities from Hopland, California, USA - 2 Assembly 2016 (version 4) | ecosystem: Environmental > Terrestrial > Soil > Grasslands | place: USA: Hopland...
ACATCGCGTCGGACCGCAACCTGATCGACGTCAGGTTCCCCGTGCAGTACGTCATCCGGCCGCACGCCGCCACCGACGCGGCCCTGCACGACTACCGCGGCTACGCGGGCCAGGTGGCCGGCGGCGTGCTCAAGCCGGGCGACGAGGTGCTGCACCTGCCGTCCGGCTTCTCCACCAGGGTGCAGCGGATCGAGTCGGCCGGGAAGCCGGTCGCCGAGGCGTTCGCGCCGATGTCGGTCACCCTGCTGCTCGACGACGACGTGGACATCTCCCGTGGCGACATGATCTGCCGGCCGAACAACCGGCCCGCCGCCGCCCAGGACATCGAGGCCATGGTCTGCTGGATGTCGTCGGATACGAAGCTGGCCCGGCGCAGCCGGCTGGTGGTCAAGCACACCTCGCGCACGGTCAAGGCGATCGTCACCGACCTGCACTACCGGATCGACGTCAACACGCTGCACCGGGACGAAGCCGCGACCCAGCTCGGGCTGAACGAGGTCGGCCGCGTCCGGCTCCGGCTGACCCAGCCGATCTTCGGCGACCCCTACGCCAGGAACCGCACCACCGGCGGCCTCATCCTGATCGACGAGGGCACCAACGCCACGGTCGGCGCCGCCATGATCACCGAGGCCAGCTGACCCGGTGTTACCGCTATTTCGTCATGCCGTGCGACCCTAAGCGGGAGCTACCGTGAGCGCTAATCCCACTCCGTTCAGTGACCTCGGCGACTTCGTGGCCCTGCCGCGGGTGGGGGCGCTGCGGCTGGCCCCGGACGGGAGCTGGCTGGCCGCGGCGGTGCAGACGCTGAGTCCCGACCGGAAGAAGTACCTGACCAGCATCTGGCGGATCGACGCCGAGGGCGGCCCGGCCCGGCGCCTGACCCGGTCGGCCGAGGGCGAGGGCAACCCGCGTTTCCTGTCCGACGGGTCGCTGCTGTTCACCTCGCGGCGTCCCGATCCCGGCCAGAAAAAGGACGCCGACGGCGACGCGGGTGGCGGCGCGGCGCTGTGGCTGCTGCCCGCGGGCGGCGGCGAAGCCCGCGTGGTGGCCGCGCTGCCCGGCGGCGTCACCGCCGCCGAGACGGCCCGGGACGCCGCCGCCGTGGTGGTCGGCGGTCCGGTGCTGCCCGGCGCGGCCGTCGGCAACGGGACCGGTGACGGCCCCGGTCCGGCCGGCGACGCGCAGCTGCGCCAGGAGCGCAAGGACGCCGGGATCACCGCGATCCTGCACGAGTCCGCGCCGGTCCGGTTCTGGGATCACGACCTGGGGCCCGACCAGCCCCGGCTGCTCGCCGTCGACCTTTCCCCCGAGAATGAGCTGACCGGCGGTATCCCCGCGGGCCAGGGCGATAATCAGGCCGAACGAGCCGCTTCTTCGCCCGGGCTCCGCGATCTGACGCCGGAGCCGGGGCGGGCGCTGGACGGCGCGGCTTTCGCGCTGTCGCCGGACGGCGCGTCGGTCCTGGCCGGCTGGTGGCAATGGCATCCGGCCGGCGAGTCGCACTGCGAGCTGGTCGTCATCGATACCGCCAGCGGCAAGCGGCGGGTGCTGCTGTCGCGGCCCGAGTTCGACTTCGACAACCCGCAGGTCTCGCCGGACGGGCGGTTCATCGCCTGCCTGCGCGAGCAGCACGCCACCGCCGAGCGGCCGGTGAACGTCACCGCGGTGGTGCTCGACGCGGACGGCGCGGGCGAGCCCGGCGACGCCGGCCGTGACCTGCTGCCCGGCTTCGACCGCTGGCCGGGCGACCTGGCCTGGTCGCACGATTCCCGCGCGCTGTACTTCGCCGCTGATGACGGCGGCCGCCGCCCGGTGTTCCGGGTGGAGCTCCAGACCGGCGAGGTCACCCGGGTGACCGGCGACGACGGCGCGTACACCGACCTGAACCCGGGGCCGGGCGGCCGGTACCTGTACGCGCTGCGGGCCGCCGTGGACAGCCCGCCGACCCCGGTCCGGCTCGACCTGGTCACCGGCGCGGAGCCCGCCGCCCTCGGCTGCCCCGGCACCCCGGTCGCGGTGCCCGGCCGGCTGGAGGAAGTTCAGGCGGCCGCCGACGACGGCCAGCCGGTCCGGTCCTGGCTGGTGCTGCCCGAGACGGCGTCGGCCGGCAATCCGGCGCCGCTGGTGCTCTGGGTCCACGGCGGCCCGAACAGCAGCTGGAACACCTGGTCCTGGCGCTGGAACCCGTGGCTGATGGCGGCCCGCGGCTACGCCGTGCTGCTGCCGGACCCGGCGCTGTCCACCGGGTACGGGCAGGACTTCATCATCCGCGCTCACCGGGACTGGGGCGCCCGGCCGGGCGCCGACATCATGGCGGCCACCGACGCCGCGCTGGCCCGGCCGGACATCGACGCGGACCGGGTCGCGATGATGGGCGGCTCCTACGGCGGCTACATGGCGAACTGGATGGCGGGCCACACCGACCGCTTCGCGGCGATCGTGAGCCACGCCGGACTGTGGACGCTGGACCAGATGTTCGGCACCACCGACCACCCGATGTTCTGGCGGCCGCAGTTCGGTGACCCGCTGACCAGCCCGGAAATGTACGAGAAGAATTCACCGCACCGGCACATCGCCGAGGTGCGCACGCCCATGCTGGTCATCCACGGCAACAAGGACTACCGGGTGCCGGTCGGCGAGGCGCTGCGGCTGTGGTGGGACCTGTCCCGGTACGGCGCCGAGGCCAAGTTCCTCTACTTCCCGGACGAGAACCACTGGATCCTCACCCCCGGCAACGCGCGGATCTGGTATGAGACCGTCTTCGCCTTCCTCGCCCAGCACGTCCTCGGCCAGGAATGGCAGCGCCCTCGCCTCCTCTGACCCGCCCGCTCCCCCCGCCCGCTCTCCACCCGCCCGCTCTGCCCCTAGCCCGCGCCGGCCCCTGTCGACGCACCGGCCCCGGTAGCCCCACCCATGCGGCGGCACCGCCGACGGGGCGGTTTCGTAACCGGCACGATGGAACATTGAGCCGGCCAGGGCCGGATCGATGGAGCATTGATCCGGTTAGGCGTCGAGGTGGCCGGACCGGATGCGGGGGCACGGGGCGGCGGGCGGCGTGAGCGGCCGGACCGGGCCCGTAGGGTGGCGCTATGGCTCGTGCTGACCTGGACAAGCAACCTGGTGACGTGGCGGCGATGTTCGATGGCATCGCCCCGCGTTATGACCTGCTCAACGACATCCTGTCCCTCGGCCAGGTCAGGCTCTGGCGGCGGGCCGTGGCGCGGATCACCGGCGCTGGCCCGGGGGACCGGGTGCTCGACCTGGCGGCCGGCACCGGGACCTCCACGCTGACTTTCACCGCCACCGGCGCCGACGCCGTCGCCTGCGACTTCTCGCTGGGGATGCTCCAGGCTGGTCATTCGCGGTGGGGACGGCGGAGCGCGAAGCTCGCCCGTGAGCAGGGGGGGCCTGGGGCGGATCGTCCTCCCCGGGACAGCGCAGGCCGGCTGGGCTGGGCGGCGGGGGACGCGCTGCGGCTGCCGTTCCGGGACGAGGCGTTCGACGCGGTGACGATCTCGTTCGGGCTGCGGAACGTGGCCGACACCGTGGCCGCCCTGGCCGAAATGCGGCGGGTGACCCGGCCGGGCGGGCGGCTGGTGGTGTGCGAGTTCAGCACGATCACCATCGCGCCGGTCGATATGCTTTACCGGCGCTACCTGCTCCACGCCCTGCCGGCCATCGCCCGGCGGGTGGCCCGGAATCCGGAGGCCTACGAGTACCTGGCCGAGTCGATCGTGGACTGGCCTGCCCAGCGCGAACTGGCCGGGCTGATCACCGCGGCCGGGTGGTCGGCGGTGCGGTGGCGTGACCTGAGCATGGGCGCGGTGGCGGTGCACGTGGCCCGGCGGATCTGACCCCGGTGAAAGCGGCGCGGCTGACCCGGATAAAAGGGCAGCCCCGCTAGGGCTAAACTGATGGCAAAGAATTTGTGAAGCGGTTCACAAGAACTCCAGGATCTGATCAAGTGACCGAACACGCTCCCCCCGCACCGGAACAGCCACCCGCCGACGAGGCCGACGTCATCGTGGTGGGTGCCGGGCCGGCCGGCGCTACCACCGCCTTCTACCTGGCGCAGTCCGGGCTCGACGTGCTGCTGCTCGAGAAGTCCAGGTTCCCCCGGGAGAAGGTCTGCGGCGACGGGCTGACCCCGCGCGCGGTCAAGTCCCTGATCGGCATGGGCATCAGCGTCAGCGAGCAGGACGGCTGGGTGCGCAACAAGGGCCTGCGCGTCATCGGCGCGGGCCAGCGGCTGGAGCTGGCCTGGCCCGAGCTGTCCAGCTACCCCGGTTTCGGCCTGGTCCGCACCCGGCATGACCTGGACGAGGCGCTGGCGCGCCGGGCTCAGCAGGCCGGCGCCCGGCTGATCGAAGGCATCACCGTGACCGGCCCGGTCCGGCACGAGCGCACCGGCCGGATCACCGGCGTGGTGGGTCGCCCGGACGGCGGGGAAGATCGCCGCTACAGCGCCCGCGTGGTGGTGGCGGCGGACGGGAACTCCTCGCGCCTGTCGGTGTCGATGGGCCTGCGCAAGCGGGACGACCGGCCGCTCGGGGTCGCGGTCAGGACCTACTACAAGTCCCCCCGGCACAATGACGACTACCTGGAATCCTGGCTCGACCTGTGGGACGGCGACCGGCTGCTGCCGGGATACGGCTGGATCTTCGGGATGGGCGACGGGACGTCCAACATCGGCCTCGGGCTCCTGAACACCAGCGCCGCGTTCGGCCACACCGACTACCACGCCCTGCTGCGCAAGTGGCTGAAGGCGATGCCGGCCGAGTGGGGCTTCACCGAGGAGAACCGCACCGCGCCGATCCGCGGCGCGGCGCTGCCGATGGGCTTCAACCGGACCCCGCACTACCACCAGGGGCTGTTGCTGGCCGGCGACGCGGGCGGCCTGGTGAACCCGTTCAACGGCGAGGGCATCGCCTACGCGATGGAGTCCGGCGAGATCCTGGCCCGGACGATCACGCAGGCACTGGCCCGGGGCCGGGGAGCCGAGACCGAGCGGGTGCTGGCCGGGTACCCGCACGCGCTGAGCCAGGAGTACGGTGGCTACTACACGCTCGGCCGCGCCTTCGTGAAGCTGATCGGCAAGCCCGGTTTCATGCGCTTCGCCACCAAGCACGGCATGTCGCGGCCCGCCCTGATGAGGTTCGCCCTCAAGCTGCTGGCCAACCTGACCGATCCGGGTGGCGACGCAACAGATCGCCTGGTCAACGGCCTATCCCGACTCGCACCTAACCCTGAGTGAGTAGCTATGCAGGTAGTCCCTATGATGAGGGGTTGGCATCCGGCCTGTGAAGGGAGGAAACCCCGATGAGACTGTACATTCCGATCTTCGTGCTGGCCGTGCTGGCACTCGGCTTCGCCGCCTTTTCCGTCACCTTCGGCGCTTTCGCGGGTCCCAAGCGATGGAACCGGGCCAAGCTGGAGAGCTACGAGTGCGGCATCGAGCCGACGCCGACGCCGCCGGGCGGGGGCCGGATCCCGGTCAAGTACTACCTCACCGCGATGTTGTTCATCGTGTTCGACATCGAGATCATTTTCCTGTATCCCTGGGCCGTCACCTTTAACAAGCTGGGTGTCTTCGGCCTGGTGGAGATGGTGACCTTCGTCATCACGGTGCTGGTCGCGTACGCCTACGTGTGGCGGCGCGGCGGCCTGGAATGGGATTAGCAGACATGGGACTTGAAGAAAAGCTGCCGAACGGCGTCCTGCTCACCTCGGTCGAGAAGGCCGCGGGCTGGGCCCGCGCCCGTTCGGTCTGGCCGGCCACCTTCGGCCTGGCGTGCTGCGCCATCGAGCTGTTCCAGACCGGCGGCCCCCGGCACGACCTGGCCCGGTTCGGCATGGAACGGGCGTCGAACACCCCGCGGCAGGCCGACCTGATGATCGTGGCCGGCCGGCTCAGCCAGAAGATGGCGCCGGTACTGCGGCAGATCTACGACCAGATGTCCGACCCCAAGTGGGTGATCTCCATGGGCGTCTGCGCCTCCAGCGGCGGCATGTTCAACAACTACGCCATCGTCCAGGGCGTCGACCACATCGTGCCGGTGGACATCTACCTGCCCGGCTGCCCGCCGCGGCCGGAGATGCTGATGGACTCGATCGTCAAGCTGCACGACAAGATCATCAACATGAAGCTGGGCAAGAACCGCGACCGGCAGATCACCGAGCTGGAGAACGCCCGGCTCGGCCTGAGCCCGCTGCAGGTCATATCCCCCGGGGGATCACAGCTGTGAGCGGACCGGACGAGACGCGCAAGGCGGGCTCGGAGCAGACCCAGGGAGCGCAGGCGCCGCAGGGACCGGTGCCGCCGGGCCCGGCCACGCCGGCCGCGCCGCCCGCCCCGGGCACCCCGCCCGAGGAGGAGGAAGCCAGCCTCCCGGCCCGGCTGGGTGAGGAGCGGCTCGCCGAGCCGGTGGTCCGGATGGGATTGTTCGGCTCCCATGACATTCCCGACACCTCGGGCTACGGCCTGCTCCGGGTGCACCAGGCCCCCCTCCTGGACAGCCCGCGCCCGTACGGGTCCTACTTCGACGAGATCGCCGACGCGCTCGGCGCCGCCCTCGAGGCGGCCGGGACCGGCTTCTCCGACGCGATCGAGCGGGTGGTCGCCGACCGGGGCGAGCTGACCTTCTACGTGCGCCGCGAGCGGCTGCCCGAGGTCGCCGCGAAGTTCCGCGACGACCCGGCGCTCCGCTTCGAGCTGTGCGGCGGGGTGTCCGGCGTGCACTACCCGGACGACGCCGGCCGTGAGCTGCACGCCGTGTACCACCTGCTGTCGATCACGCACAACCGCCGGGTGCGGCTGGAGGTCGCCGTGCCGGACGCCGACCCGCACATCCCCTCGCTGGTCGGCGTGTACCCCGCCGTCAACTGGCACGAGCGGGAGACCTGGGACTTCTTCGGCATCGTGTTCGACGGCCACCCGGCCCTGACCAGGATCGAGATGCCGGACGACTGGAAGGGCCACCCGCAGCGCAAGGACTACCCGCTCGGCGGCATCCCGGTCGAATACCGCGGCGCGAAGATCCCCGCCCCGGACGAGCGGAGGCATTACTCATGACGACCGGCACGCCCCACGCGGCGGGCGGCGCGAGCGACGCCGACGCCGCCGAGGGCCGCGTCTACACCGTCTCCGGCGAGGACTGGGACGAGGTCGTCTCCGCCGCCCTGCAGTCGGATGACTTCCAGAGCGGCGAGCGGATCGTCCTCAACATGGGACCGCAGCACCCGTCCACCCACGGGGTGCTCCGGCTGATCCTGACGCTGGAGGGCGAGACGGTCGTCGAGATCCGGCCGTCCATCGGCTACCTGCACACCGGCATCGAGAAGACCATGGAGTACCGCACCTGGACGCAGGGCGTCACGCTCTGCACCCGTGCGGACTACCTGATGCCGATCTTCAACGAGGCCGCGTACTGCCTGGCGGTGGAGCGGCTGCTCGGCATCGAGGACAAGATCCCCGAGCGGGCCCAGATCATCAGGGTCCTGATGATGGAGATCAACCGGATCTCCTCCCACCTGGGCGGGATCGCCCCGATGGGCCTGGAGCTGGGCGCGACCACGATCTACACCCAGGGCGCCCGGCTGCGGGAGCGCACCCTGGACCTGCTGGAGCTGATCACCGGCCTGCGGATGAACCACGGCTTCATCCGGCCGGGCGGCGTCGCGCAGGACCTGCCGCCGGGCGCGCTCGAGGCGATCCGCGCCTACCTCGACGACGCGCCGGAATTCGTCCGCGACCTGCACAAGCTGATCGACGCCAACCCGATCTTCGTCGGCCGGAACAAGGGGGTCGCCTACCTCGACCTGGCGAGCTGCATGGCCCTGGGGGTCACGGGCCCCATGCTCAGGTCGGCCGGGCTGCCCTGGGACCTGCGCAAGTCCCAGCCTTACTGCGGTTACCAGACCTACGAGTTCGACGTGCCGGTGAACGACATGGCCGACGCGTACGGGCGGTACCTGATCAGGATGGACGAGATCGATGAGTCGATGCGGATCATCCGGCAGGCCATCGACCGGCTCGCCGACCGCGGCTCGCCCGGCCCGGACAAGGACCCGGTGATGATCCCGGACGCCAAGATCGGCTGGCCGTCCCGGCTGTCGCTCGGCCCGGACGGCCTCGGTCCCTCGCCGGAGCACATCGCGCACATCATGGGCCAGTCCATGGAGGCGCTCATCCACCACTTCAAACTGGTCACCGAGGGTTTCCGGGTGCCGGCCGGCCAGGCCTACGTGGCGATCGAATCCCCGCGCGGCGAACTCGGCGCGCACGTGGTGAGCGACGGCGGGACCCGGCCGTACCGGGTGCACCTGCGCGACCCCTCGTTCAACCACCTGCAGTCGGCCGCCGCGCTGTGCGAGGGCGGCCAGGTGGCCGACCTGATCCCGGCCATCGCAAGCCTCGATCCCGTGATGGGGGGCGTAGACAGGTAATGCCGTTCAGCGACGATGTGCTGGCGCGGCTCGATGCCGACGCGGCGCAGATCATCGCCAGGTACCCGCGGGCGCGGTCGGCGCTGCTCCCGCTGCTCCACCTGGTCCAGTCGGAGGAGGGCTACGTCTCCGAAGACGGCATCGCGTACTGCGCCGCGAAGTTCGGGATCACCGAGGCCGAGGTCACCGCGGTGGTGAGCTTCTACACGATGTACAAGCGCCGCCCGGTCGGCGACTACCACGTGGGCGTGTGCACCAATACGCTGTGCGCGATCATGGGCGGCGACCAGATCTTCGCCGAGCTCCGCGAGCACCTCGGGGTCGGCAACGACGAGACCACGCCGGACGGCAAGATCGTGCTCGAGCACGTGGAGTGCAACGCCGCCTGCGACTACGCCCCCGTCGTGATGGTCAACTGGGAGTTCTTCGACAACATGACCCCGGCCTCGGCCCGGCAGCTGGTCGACGACCTGCGGGCCGGGAACCCGGTCAGCCCGACCCGGGGCCCGAGCCGGCTGTGCAACTGGCGCCAGGCGGCCCGGATCCTGGCCGGCTTCGGCGACGGCCAGGCCACCGAGGGCCCGTCGGCCGGCCCGGCCAGCCTGGTCGGCCTCCGGCTGGCCCAGGAGCACGGCTGGACCGCACCCGAATCGGACGAGGTCTCCGGGGACTCGGTGCCGCACGCCGGGGCGGGCCGCTCGGCCGGCTCGGGCCCGGCCGGGTCCGGCGCCTCCCAGGCTGATTCCGCGAATCCCCGGCCCGGCCCGGCGGTAGGTAAGGAGTAGCAGTGACCGACACGCTCACCCCGGTCCTCACCGCGCGCTGGGACCAGCCGGACTCCTTCACGCTGGACGGCTACAAGCGCGGCGGCGGCTGGCAGGCCCTGCCCAAGGCACTGGCCATGGACCCGGACGACCTGATCACCGCACTGAAGAACGCGAACCTGCGCGGTCGCGGCGGGGCCGGCTTCCCGACCGGGGTGAAGTGGAGCTTCCTGCCCCAGGGCGACGGCAAGCCGCACTACCTGGTGGTCAACGCGGACGAGTCCGAGCCGGGCACCTGCAAGGACATCCCGCTGATGATGGCCAGCCCGCAGGTGCTCATCGAGGGCGCGGCCATCACGGCATACGCGATCCGGGCCAGGCACGCGTTCATCTACGTCCGCGGCGAGGCGCTGCACGTGGTGCGGCGGCTGCGGCACGCGGTGGACGAGGCGTACGCGGCCGGCTACCTGGGCCAGGACATCCTCGGCACCGGGTTCGACCTGGACGTGGTGATCCACGCCGGGGCCGGCGCCTACATCTGCGGCGAGGAGTCGGCGCTGCTCACCTCGCTCGAGGGCTTCCGCGGGCTGCCCCGGCTGCGGCCGCCGTTCCCGGCCGTGGCGGGCCTGTACGCCTGCCCGACGGTGATCAACAACGTGGAGTCCATCGCCAGCGTCCCGTCGATCGTGGCCAACGGCGCGGACTGGTTCGCCGGCCTCGGCACCGAGAAGTCCAAGGGGTTCGGCATCTTCTCGCTGTCCGGGCACGTCACCACGCCCGGTCAGTACGAGGCGCCGCTCGGCATCACGCTGCGCGAGCTCCTCGACCTGGCCGGCGGGGTACGGGCCGGGCACCGGCTGAAGTTCTGGACCCCGGGCGGCTCGTCCACCCCGATCCTGACCGACCAGCACCTGGACGTGCCGCTGGACTTCGAGTCGGTCGCCGCGGCCGGGTCCATGCTGGGCACCCGGGCGCTGCAGATCTTCGACGAGACCACCTGCGTGGTCCGCGCGGTGCTGCGCTGGACCGAGTTCTACGAGCACGAGTCGTGCGGCAAGTGCACGCCGTGCCGGGAGGGCACGTTCTGGATGGTCAGGGTGCTGGAGCGGCTGGAAGGTGGCCACGGCACCGAGGAAGACCTGGAAAAGCTCCTGGACATCTGCGACAACATCCTCGGCCGGGCCTTCTGTGCCCTGGGCGACGGCGCGACCAGCCCGATCACCTCGGGCATTCAGTACTTCAGGGATGAGTTCATGCAGCACCAGAAGGAGGGCGGCTGCCCGTTCGATCCGGCGGCCTCGACCCTCTGGAGTAGCCAGTCATGACCGTTGAGACCACTCAGGACGCGGTCGCCGTCACCATCGACGGATTCGAGATCCGGGTGCCCAAGGGGACCCTGGTGATCAGGGCGGCCGAGCTGCTCGGCATCCAGATCCCGCGGTTCTGCGACCACCCGCTGCTCGCCCCGATCGGCGCCTGCCGGCAGTGCCTGGTCGAGGTGGAAGGCCAGCGCAAGCCGATGGCCTCGTGCACCACGACGTGCACCGAGGGCATGGTGGTGCACACCCAGCTCACCTCCGCGGTGGCCGAGAAGGCGCAGCGCGGCGTGATGGAGCTGCTGCTCATCAACCACCCGCTCGACTGCCCGATGTGCGACAAGGGCGGCGAGTGCCCGCTGCAGAACCAGGCCATGTCCAGCGGCGGGGGCGAGACCAGGTTCATCGAGGACAAGCGGACCTTCGACAAGCCGGTGCCGATCTCCAGCGAGGTGCTGCTCGACCGGGAACGCTGTATCTCCTGCACCAGGTGCGTGCGTACCTCGGAGGAGATCGCCGGGGATCCCTTCATCGACTTCATCGAGCGCGGCCCGAGCCAGATGATCGGCACCGCCGAGGGCAAGCCGTTCAATTCCTACTTCTCCGGCAACACCATCCAGGTGTGCCCGGTGGGCGCGCTCACCGGGGCGGCCTACCGGTTCCGGGCCCGGCCGTTCGACCTGGTGTCGGTGCCGAGCGTGTGCGAGCACTGCGCCTCCGGCTGCCGGCAGCGCACCGACGTCAGGCGCGGCCGGGTGATGCGCCGGCTGGCCGGCGAGGACCCGGCCGTGAACGAGGAGTGGGACTGCGACAAGGGCCGGTGGGCGTTCAGTTACGCGACCCAGCCCGACCGGCTGACCACCCCGCTGGTCCGCGACGAGACTGGCGTGCTCGTCCCGGCGTCCTGGCCGCACGCGCTGGCGGTGGCCGCGGCCGGCCTCGCGGCGGCGCGGAGTGCTCCGTACCCGGCCGCGCAGAGTGACCAGCAGGGCGACCGCCGGGCCAGGCGGCGGGGAGCCGGCGTGCTGACCGGCGGGCGGCTGACCCTCGAGGATGCCTACGCCTACGCCAAGTTCGCCCGGGTGGCCCTGGACACCAACGACGTCGACATGCGGGCCCGGCCGCACTCGGCCGAGGAAGAGCAGTTCCTGGCCGCGTGCGTGGCGGGGCAGGGCATCGGCGTCAGCTATGCCGACCTGGAGCAGGCCCCCGTCGTGCTGCTGGCCGGCTTCGAGCCGGAAGACGAGTCGCCCATCGTCTTCCTGCGGCTCCGCAAGGCGGTCCGGCATCGCGGCCAGCGGGTCTTCTCGATCGCCGCGCTGCCCAGCCGCGGGCTGGTCAAGCTCTCGGGGCAGCTGCTGACCGCCCGCCCGGGCGAAGAGGCGGTGGCGCTGACCGCGCTAGCGGCCGGAACCGGGGGCCGGGCCGTGGGCCCCTGGGCCGAAGCCGGCCAGGCGCTCAGCGCGCCCGGGGCGGTCATCGTGGCCGGCGAGCGGCTCGCCGAGGTGCCGGGAGCGCTGGCCGCGGTGGCCAGGCTCGCGGTCGCGTCGGGCGCGCGGCTCGCCTGGATCCCGCGCCGGGCCGGCGAAAGGGGCGCCATCGAAGCCGGCGCGCTGCCCGGGCTGCTGCCCATCGGCCGTCCGGTGACCGACCCGGCGGCGCGCGCCGAGGTGGCCAGGACGTGGGGCAAGAGCTCGCTGCCCGCTGTCCCCGGCCGGGACACCGCCGCCATCTTGTCCGCGGCGGCCGACGGCGAGCTCGGCGCCCTGGTGATCGCGGGAGTCGACCCCGCCGACCTGCCCGATCCGCAAGCCGCGCTGGCCGCCATCGAGATGACGCCGTTCGTGGTCAGCCTGGAGCTGCGGGCCAGTGCGGTCACCGACCGCGCCGACGTGGTGTTCCCGGTGGCGGCCGTGGCGGAGAAGGCCGGGACGTTCGTGAACTGGGAGGGACGCGGCGGATCGTTCACCGCGGCGCTGCGGGTTCCCGAGGTCCGCACCGACCTGTACGTGCTGGGCGCGATCGCCGACCAGATGGACGTGCACCTGGGCCTGCCGGACGCGGCCGCCGCGCGGGCCGAACTGGCCGCCCTCGGCACCTGGCGCGGGACGCGCCAGGATCCCCCCCAGTTCGGGGGGCCAGGGGGGTTTGGGGGAATGGAGTCCCCCCAAGAGCAGGGGGGGTTCGGGGGGGATATTCCCCCCGGGCAAGCACTCCTGGCGACCTGGCACCAGCTGCTGGACAACGGGCGGATGCAGGACGGCGAGCCGGCCCTGGCCGGGACGGCCCGGCCGGTGGTAGCCAGGATGTCCGCGGCGACCGCGGCCGCGGCCGGCGTCGCCGACGGCGACAAGGTCACCGTGGCCGGGCTCCGGGGCTGGGTGACGCTCCCGGCCGAGGTCACGCCGATGGTCGACCACGTGGTGTGGCTGCCGGCGGCCGGCCTGCCGCAGGCCATGCAGGCCGGCGTGACGGAACCGCCCGAGGGCGCGCCGTACTCCGGCCGCCCTGAACCGGCCGGGCCGGCCAGCTCCACCATCCGCGCGGAGCTCGGTGCCGGGCACGGCGACACGGTCACGCTGAGGAGGCCGGAATGATGGCACAGGGGACGCTGCCGCACGTGCTGGCGGCGCCCGCGGTGAACCCCACGCTGAGCGACTTCAACCAGCTGATCTGGTGGCTGGTGCTGCTCAAGGTCGGCATCGTCTTCCTCTTCCTGCTGCTCACCACGATGTTCATGATCTGGGCGGAGCGCCGGGTCATCGGCCGGATGCAGAACCGGTCGGGCCCCAACCGGGCCGGTCCGTTCGGCCTGCTGCAGCCGATCGCCGACGCGCTCAAGCTGCCGCTGAAGGAAGACATCATCCCGCGGAGCGCGGACAAGCTGATCTTCGTGATCGCGCCGGTGCTCTCCGCGGCGACCGCCTTCGTCAGCTTCGCCATCATCCCGTGGGGACCTGAGGTCTCGATCTTCCACCACCACACCCCGCTGCAGCTCGCCGACTTGCCGGTGGCCGTGCTGCTGATACTGGCCATGAGCTCGATCGGGGTGTACGGCATCGTGCTGGCCGGCTGGTCCTCCGGGTCGCCCTACTCGCTGCTCGGCACGCTGCGCTCGGCGGCCCAGGTGATCAGCTACGAGATCGCGATGGGGCTGGCCTTCGTGGCCGTGTTCCTGGACGCGGGCTCGCTGTCGACCACCGGGATCGTCAACGCCCAGGTGCACGGGTGGTACGCGTGGGTGCTGGCGCCCTCGTTCATCATCTACCTGTTCACCATGGTCGGCGAGACCAACCGGCTGCCGTTCGACCTGCCCGAGGGCGAGGGCGAGCTGGTGGCCGGCTACCACACCGAGTACTCGTCGATGAAGTTCGCGATGTTCTACCTGGCCGAGTACATCAACATGATCACGGTCTCCGCGCTGGCCACCACGCTGTTCCTCGGCGGCTGGCGGGCGCCCTGGCCGCTGTCCCTGTGGTCGGGCGCGAACAGCGGCTGGTGGCCGCTCCTGTGGTTCCTGGCCAAGGTCTCCATCTTCCTGTTCGGCTACATCTGGCTGCGCGGCACGCTGCCGCGGGTCCGCTACGACCAGCTGATGGCGATCGGCTGGAAGTTCCTCATCCCGGTCTCCATCGTCTGGATCCTGCTGGTCGCCACCGTGCGCGCCTGGCGGCTCGACTCCCACAGCAAGGTCCCCTACGTGGTCCTCGGCCTGGTCATCGTGCTCATCCTGGCCCTGATCACGATGTGGGACAGCGCGGCGCAGCAGCGGGCCGCGCGCTACGCGGCCGCGGAGGGCGCCGCCGAGGCGGAAGCCGGCACCGCCGAGCGCGGCACCGGTTTCCCGGTGCCGCCGCTGGACCTGCCGCACTACCACGGTGTCGGTGTCGAGAACCAGACCCAAGCCTCCAGTAAGGAGGTCACAGGTGCCTAATTTCCTCAATGACATCCTTACCCCGGTCAAGGGATTCGGGGTCACCTTCCACGAGATGTTCCGGAAGGTCGAGACCATCCAGTACCCGGAGGAGAGGCGGCCGACCGCGCCGCGGTTCCACGGCCACCACCAGCTCAACCGGTGGCCCGACGGGCTAGAGAAGTGCATCGGCTGCGAGCTGTGCGCCTGGGCCTGCCCGGCCGACGCCATCTACGTCGAGGGCCGGGACAACACGGCGGAGGCCAGGTACTCCCCCGGGGAGCGCTACGGCGCCGTGTACCAGATCAACTACCTGCGCTGCATCTTGTGCGGCCTGTGCATCGAGGCCTGCCCGACCCGCGCGCTGACCATGACGAACGAGTACGAGATCGCGGACGACAACCGGGAAAGCCTGATCTGGACCAAGGAGCAGCTGCTCGCGCCGCTGCGGCCGGACATGGAGGCACCACCGCACGCGATGCGCCTGGGCGACGACGAGAAGGATTACTACCGGCTCGGCGCGGCCGGCGTGGTCACGACGCCACGGGCTCCTGGCATGGCCGGGCCGGGCGGCCCGGCCGGCGGCCCCGCCGTCTTCGCCGGGGCCCCGGGCGCGCCCGCCGGGTTCGGGGTCCAGGAGCTCGACCCGGAGGTCGGCGACGACGGCGCCGGCCAGGCCCGGATGCCGGACTTCGGCGAGGAGCCCCCGGTGGAGAGCCGGGTCTCCGGCAGCACCCACGCCCCGGTGAAGGGAGACGACGAAAGGTGAGCCACATCCTCGCGGCCGCCGGGCACGGCGGGACCAACACCGACTTCATCGCGGAAGAGACGATCTTCTGGATCCTCGCCATCGCGTCGGTCGGCGCCGCCCTGGCCATGATCTTGGTCCGGCGGGCCGTGCACTGCGCCCTGATGCTCGCGGTGGTGATGCTCTCGCTGGCCACCATGTACGCGATGCAGGGCGCGCCGTTCCTCGCCTTCGTGCAGATCATCGTCTACACCGGCGCCGTCCTCATGCTGTTCCTGTTCGTCCTGATGCTGATCGGCATCAGCTCGGCGGACTCGATCGTGGAGACGATCAAAGGCCAGCGGATGGCCGCCGGGCTCGCGGCCGCCGGCCTGTTCGTGATCCTCATCCTGGGGATCGGGCACGCGTCCATCGGCCCGGCCGCGCCGGTCAGCGCGGCCAACGGCGCGGGCAACCTCTCCGGGCTGGCCACGCTGATCTTCACCACCTACGTGTTCCCGTTCGAAGTCACCGGCGCGCTGCTGATCACCGCGGCGCTCGGCGCGATGGTGCTCGCGCACCGCGAGCTCACCGCGCCGAAGCTCACCCAGCGTGACCTCGCCGCCCGGCGGCTGGCCAGCGGCCAGCTCGCACCCGACCCGTCCCCTGGTGTCTACGCGCTGCACGACGCGGCCGACCGCCCCGCCCTGCTGCCGGACGGAAGCACGTCGGAGCTTTCGGTCAGCCCGACGCTGGCGCCGCGTGACCCGGGCGACGAGCCCCGCGTCGTTCGGCACGGAGAACGGGCGGCGGTGACGGCGGACGGCGAGGAGCGGGCCGGATCGCCGGCCTACCCGGCCGGGAGGGATGCCCCGTGAGTCCCGTTCACTACGTGGTCCTGTCCGTGATCTTGTTCGTGATCGGCGGGACGGGCGTGCTGGTGCGGCGCAACGCCATCGTCGTGTTCATGTGCATCGAGCTGATGCTGAATGCCTGCAACCTGGCCTTCGTCGCGTTCGCGCGGATGCACGGAAACCTGGACGGGCAGGTCATCGCGTTCTTCGTGATGGTGGTGGCCGCCGCTGAGGTCGTCGTCGGCCTCGCGATCCTGATGGCGATCTTCCGGGCCCGCCGGTCCGCGTCGGTCGACGACGCGAACCTGCTGAAGTACTGAGGGGATGACGACGTTGCACACCGTCGCGGCTACTGGCGTGCTGAAGCTATCGTGGCTGCTGCTCGCGTTCCCGCTGTTCGGCGCCGTGGTGCTGCTGACCGGCGGCCGCCGCACCGACCGGTGGGGGCACCTGCTCGGCGTCCTCATGCCGGTGGCGTCGTTCGCCTACGCCGTGATCGCCTTCTTCTCCCTGCTCGGCGACGCGAACCGCAGCCAGGACCAGCACCTGTACACCTTCATCCAGGTGGCCCGCTTCCGGGTGAACATGAACCTGCTGGTGGACCAGCTGTCGATCTGCTTCGTGCTGCTGATCACCGGCGTCGGGTCGATGATCATCATCTACTCGGTCGGCTACATGAGTCACGATAGCGACCGGCGCCGGTTCTTCGGCTACCTGAACCTGTTCGTGGCCGCGATGCTGCTGCTGGTGCTGGCCGACAACTACCTCGTCCTGTACGTCGGGTGGGAGGGCGTCGGCCTGGCGTCCTACCTGCTGATCGGGTTCTGGCAGTTCAAGAACTCGGCGGCGGTCGCGGCCAAGAAGGCGTTTATCGCCAACCGGGTCGGGGACGCCGGCCTGACCCTGGCCATCTTCCTGATGTTCGCCGAGTTCGGCACGGTGTCGTTCACCGGGGTGTTCAGCAAGGTGGGCTCGGCCGGGAGCGGCGTGGCCACGGCGCTCGGGCTGCTGCTGCTGCTCGGCGCGTGCGGCAAGTCCGCGCAGGTGCCGCTGCAGTCCTGGCTGCTCGACGCGATGGAGGGGCCGACCCCGGTGTCGGCGCTGATCCACGCGGCCACCATGGTCACCGCCGGGGTATACCTGCTGGTCCGGTCCAACCCGATCCTCGCGGTATCGCCCGACGCCCGGCTGGCGGTGGTCCTGGTCGGCACGGTCACGCTGCTGTTCGGCGGCATCATCGCCTGTGCCAAGGACGACATCAAGAAGTCGCTGGCCGGGTCCACCATGAGCCAGATCGGCTACATGACGCTCGGGGCCGGCCTGGGGCCGGCCGGCTACGTATTCGCGATCGCGCTCCTGCTCGCGCACGGGTTCTGCAAGGCCGGGCTGTTCCTCGGCGCGGGCTCAGTGAT
>Ga0136846_1233924_pt1 | contig 17426 bp, 9 predicted proteins | sample HopSoiMetagenom2_FD_96841 | JGI IMG/M metagenome (GOLD analysis project Ga0136846, IMG submission 96841) | Grasslands soil microbial communities from Hopland, California, USA - 2 Assembly 2016 (version 4) | ecosystem: Environmental > Terrestrial > Soil > Grasslands | place: USA: Hopland...
AGCAGTCGCTCCTCCGCAAGGCCGTAATCCAGGACGACGTACACCGTCTCGAGAGACTCAGACCCCAGCCTGTGCCGGACCAGTATCTGCTCCGCCAACTTGCTCTGCAAGGATGCAAAGCGAAACACATCATTGCGGTCGTTTTTGAGAACGAACTGCACCAGCCGGTTGCACAAACCACAGACGCCGTCGTAAAGGACAATCGGGTTGGAGCCGCCGCCTGACATCCTGCATTCAACCTATCACTTGCGCCATCTGGTGATACTCCTTCACATTCAGGTTTCCTGCTCAACTCCCGCAGGCTCTCTCCGGGACGTCCCGTGCGCTGTTCTCCACCAAATACCCTTAGTGACCGTTATCACACCCTTGTGTGACCTGCGACCCCGACTAGCCTGCCCCGCTCACGGCATTCTGTATGGGAGCCTAAGAACCCACAGGCACTCCCGGCAGGCAGGGTCACAGAGGAGCCACATGAAGCGCAAGTTTAAGACCATGGACGCCAACGAGGCGGTCGCCCACGTCGCTTATCGGGTCAACGAAGTCATTGCAATCTATCCCATTACGCCCTCTTCCCCCATGGGAGAGTGGGCCGACCAATGGGCCTCGGAAGGCATTCCAAATATTTGGGGAACCGTCCCCCAGGTCGTGGAAATGCAAAGCGAGGGAGGCGCGGCGGGAGCAGTGCACGGCGCGCTGCAAACAGGCTCACTGGCCACCACGTTCACGGCCTCACAAGGTTTGCTGCTCATGGTTCCGAACATGAACAAGATTGCCGGCGAGCTTACGCCGACTGCCTTTCATGTCACAGCCCGTACTTTGGCAACCCATGCTCTCTCGATTTTCGGCGACCACAGTGACGTAATGACGTGCCGTACCACCGGGTTCGCCATGTTGTGCTCGAACTCCGTCCAGGAAACCATGGACCTGGCCCTCATCGCTCATGCGGCTGCTCTGGAATCCCGCATTCCCTTCCTGCATTTCTTTGATGGGTTCCGCACCTCGCACGAAGTGAACAAGATCGAAATGCTTGCGGAAGATGACCTTCGAGCCCTCATCAACATGGATCGGGTCTTGGAGCATCGTCAACACGCGCTTTCCCCCGATCATCCAGTCCTCCGCGGAACGGCACAGAATCCCGACGTCTTCTTTCAGATTCGCGAAACCATCAATCCTTTCTACGAGGCCTGCCCCGAACTCACGCAACGGATTATGGACAAATTCGCGCAGGTGGTCGGGCGCAGCTATCACCTGTTCGATTACGTCGGAGCAGCCGATGCCGACCGCGTCGTCGTGATGATGGGCTCCGGTGCTGAAGCCGCCCACGAGACAGTTGAATATCTGAATGCCCACGGCGAAAAGGTAGGTTTGCTGAAAGTTCGTCTCTACCGCCCATTCTCAACCAGGAGTTTCCTGGAGGCGCTCCCCCCAAGCGTTCGCAACATCGCGGTGCTGGACCGGACTAAAGAGCCCGGCAGTGGTGGTGAACCTCTGTACCTCGATGTTGTGAACGCTCTGCAGGAAGGCGTGCACAAAGGCTACGGTCGCTTGAAAGCCCTCCCCCGGGTTATTGGCGGCCGTTATGGCCTCTCCTCCAAAGAATTTACGCCGGCCATGGTGAAGGCGGTCTACGACAACCTCCGGGTACCCAGTCCAAAGGAGCACTTCACCGTCGGAATCCAAGACGATCTGAGCCACACCAGCGTCGACTACGACCCCGAGTTCTCAACCGAGCCTGACAGTGTCGTACGAGCCATGTTCTATGGGCTCGGAGCAGACGGGACCGTCGGCGCCAACAAGAACTCCATCAAAATCATCGGCGAAAACACCGACAACTACGCGCAAGGCTACTTTGTTTACGATTCAAAGAAGTCCGGCGCTATGACCGTGTCGCACCTGCGCTTCGGACCGCAGCCAATCCGGTCTACTTACCTCGTGTCCAAAGCTAATTTTGTCGCCTGTCATCAGTGGATCTTCCTTGAGCGCTACGACATGTTGAGTTCCCTGGTATCTGGTGGCGTCTTCCTGCTCAACAGTCCGTTCGGGCCGGAAGAAGTCTGGTCGCACTTGCCCCGGAAAGTTCAGGAGCAGCTGATCGCAAAGCGAGCCAAGCTCTACGTCATCGACGCTTATCAGGTCGCGCGCGACACCGGCATGGGCGCACGTATGAACACGATCTTGCAAGTGTGTTTTTTCGCTATTTCCCAGGTCCTGCCCCGTGCCGATGCCATCGAAGCCATCCGCCAATCCATCCGCCATACTTACGGCCGCAAAGGCGAAGAGATCGTGCAGAAGAACATGCGCGCCGTCGACGAAACACTCACCCACCTGCACGAGATCAAGATCCCCGAGCGGGCCGACAGCAGCATTGAAATGCCGCCCGCCTTCTCTCCCCAAGCTCCCCAATTCGAGCGGGATGTCCTAGCCACAATCTACTCAGGTCACGGCGATGAGCTACCGGTCAGCGCTTTTCCCGTCGATGGAACGTTTCCCACCGGAACCGCCAAATGGGAGAAACGCAACCTGGCTCTCGAGATTCCTGTGTGGGACACGAACACCTGCATTCAATGCGGAAAATGTGCCATCGTGTGCCCGCATGCCGTGATCCGAATCAAAGTCTATGAGCCCAAACACCTGCAGGGCGCGCCCGCTACGTTCAAGTCAACTCCGGCCCGCGACAAGGAATGGGCGGGTCTCAAGTACTCCATCCAGGTCGCCCCCGAGGATTGCACTGGTTGCGGCATCTGCGTCGATATCTGCCCGGCGAAGAATAAGAGCGAAACCCGGCTCAAAGCCATTAACATGCTTCCCCAGCCGCCCCTCCGCTACGCGGAGCGGGATAATTGGGACTTCTTCCTCAACTTGCCTGAACTTGACCGCCGAAAAATCAAGGCAGGTACGATTCGCCAGCAGCAGGTCCAGGAACCTTTATTCGAATTTTCTGGCGCCTGCTCGGGTTGCGGTGAAACCCCATACCTGAAGCTGCTCACACAGCTTTTTGGAGATCGCGCCGTGGTGGCGAATGCCACCGGCTGTTCGTCCATATACGGCGGCAACCTGCCTACCACACCCTGGACCAAGAATGCGGATGGTCGAGGTCCCGCGTGGTCGAACTCGCTCTTCGAAGACAACGCCGAATTTGGCCTGGGTTTCCGCGTTTCCATCGATAAGCAAACAGAATTCGCGCGCGAGTTGGTCCGCCGCATGAGTGGAACCATCGGTCAACAGTTGGCGGAAGCCATCATTACCTCACCGCAAAAGGACGAGGCTGACATCTTCGAACAGCGGCAACGAGTTGAAATACTCAAGGACAAGCTGCAAGGCAACAACTCCATCGAAGCGCGGCAACTGCTCTCGGTTGCCGACATGCTCGTTAAGAAGAGTGTCTGGATCGTAGGCGGCGACGGCTGGGCGTATGACATCGGCTATGGCGGTCTCGATCACGTCCTGGCCAGCGGCCGAAACGTGAACCTGCTAGTGCTCGATACCGAGGTCTACTCGAATACTGGCGGACAGGCCTCCAAATCTACCCCGCGCGCTGCTGTTGCCAAGTTTGCAGCCGGCGGGAAGCCTGGGCCTAAGAAGGATCTCGGTCTCATGGCCATGACTTACGGGCACGTCTACGTGGCCAGCGTAGCCATGGGTGCCAAGGACGAGCACACTCTTAAAGCTTTCCTCGAGGCGGAGGCCTACAACGGACCCAGCATCATCATCGCCTACTCGCATTGCATCGCGCACGGCATCAACATGACGACAGCCATGTCGGATCAGAAATTAGCAGTCGATTCCGGCCAGTGGTTGCTCTATCGCTACAACCCGGAACGCACGCTGCAAGGCGAGAACCCCTTGCTCCTCGATTCACGCACTCCTAACCGCAAAGTAAAGGATTATCTGCAACAGCAGACCCGCTTCCAGATGCTCAGCAAGAGCAAACCTGAGGATGCCAGCAGGTTGTGGGCGGAAGCCCAGCACGATGCGGAAGTTCGTTACCGCTTCTACGAATACATGTCGCAGCGGAAATTTGAGAAAGGTCCCGAAAAGGAGCCGGCCAAACAACCAGAGAAAGCGCCAATTACCAAAGCGGTTCCAGCAGACTGAAGCAGGCCGAACCACATTTGCGACCGCGAGTCGCACAAAAGGCAGGCAGAACCATGATCAATCTCAGCACCACCTATCTCGGATTGAAACTCCGCACTCCCATGATCTCTTCGGCTTCTCCCCTCGCTCAAGATATTCCCGGGATACGTTGCCTGGAAGATGCCGGTGCATCCGCGGTTGTCCTGCCTTCGCTCTTCGAGGAGCAACTTCGGCTTGAGACCCTGGAATTGGATCATCGACTCTCGGCGGGCACGGAGAGTTTTCCCGAAGCTCTCAGCTTCTTTCCCCAGCCCAGCGAATTCCACCTGGGCCCGGAGGAGTACCTCGGGCTGATCAGAAAAGCCAAGGAAGCTGTCCAGATCCCGGTCATCGCCAGCCTCAACGGCTCGACCGTGGGTGGCTGGATTCAATACGCCAAGCAGATCGAACAGGCCGGAGCTGACGCCCTCGAATGCAACATCTATTTCATTCCTACTGACATGGACCTGAGTGGCGCAACCGTGGAGCAAACCTACCTCGAGATCCTCAATGTCGTGAAGTCGGCCGTGGTCATTCCGGTCGCGGTGAAGCTCAGCCCATTTTTCAGCAATCTGGCTAATATGGCGAAACGGCTCGACGCCGAACGCGCCGATGGACTCGTCCTCTTCAATCGCTTTTATCAGCCCGACATAGACCTGGAGGAGCTTGAAGTAAAACCCAACGTCCTGCTGAGCACCCCACAGGCCTTGCGCCTTCCCTTGACCTGGATTGGAATTCTTTATGGACGCGTGCGCGCCAGTCTGGCCGCGACCAGTGGCATTCACACCGCGGAAGACGTCTTGAAAATGCTTATGGTAGGAGCGGACGTCACCATGTTCTGCTCAGCCCTCTTTCGCAAAGGCCCCTTCTATTTGCGTGAAGTCGAAAAAGAGCTACTGACCTGGATGGAAGAACATGAATACGAATCGGTGAAGCAGATGCGTGGCAGCATGAGCCAGCTGCGCTGTGCCGATCCTTCGGCATTCGAACGCGCCCAGTACATGCGCGCCATCAAGTCCTATCAGCCGGCATAAACCAATCAAGTCATCGATGATGACAGCGGCCCGGCGCACTCGCCTTCACCGGTGGCTTACTCGGCGGCCACCTAGAATTGCGCTAAAGGTCACCTTCTCTTCTGGTTACCAGTAACTGACTTGGTGAGAAAATCGATACTCAAAGAGGGAGGGCCACCCAAAATCAGCTCCGAGAGGAGCCAACTTGCTCCGTTACGTTGCCTCCCTCCTCGAGATGTGCTCCGTTCCCGCCAAGTTACTCGTGTTTCACTTGTAAGAAACGACTTTTTGATTTCTGTTCTGAAAATAGAACAAAGCTCTGAAGGTTACGTCCGTAGTAACTGGGTTACCAAAGTTCCCGTCCACAGGCAGGAAAGCGTTGGCTTCCATTCCCTCAACTGATATTCATTATCAGGGACTTAGTGTCTTACGGGGAGAGTTTGTCTACTCGGGCAGAAACTTGGGGCGAGATGACGGTTCGGGCCAGAACCTTCATCTGCATCGTAGACCTGGCGGGAGCTTGCGTTCTTCTCTGGGGCGCATTGCATTGGTCCAGCCATCAGCCTCTAAGATTTCTGGCGTACGTCGCGGTCGCTCTTTTAGTTTCGCGCCTCAAGGTTCGCCTCCCCGGAATCACCGGCACCATGTCGGTGAACTTCATATTCATCCTGCTGGGCATGGTGGAGTTGAGCCTGCCTGAGACCCTGGTTCTCGGGTGTTCGGCAGTCGTGGTCCAGTGCTTCTTCCCCGACCGTCCTAAACCGGTTCAGGTCATTTTTAACTTGTGCGCATCAGCTTGGGCTATCGCGGCAGCCTATCAGGTGTACTACATCTCCACCTCGCACGGACAAGTCAAGAATCCCTCTCTGCAGTTGCTGGCTGCGGCTTCCATGTATTTCCTGGCCAACACAGTACCCGTAGCCACCGTCATCGCCCTAACCGAGCACAAGTCGCTGCGCAGTATCTTCACCGACTATTATTTTTGGTCGTTTCCCCATTATCTTCTCGGAGCCGGTGTAGCCGGCCTCATCGGCTTCTTCAACCGCTTCGTCGAATGGCAGAGTTCGCTGCTTGTTCTTCCTGCAATCTTCCTGATCTACCGCTCATATCGGCTGTATTTGAGCAAGTTGGAGAATGAAAAACGCCACGTCGAGGAGATGGCCAACCTCCACCTCCGGACCATCGAAGCCTTAGCCCTCGCCATCGAGGCCAAGGACCATACCACGCACGATCACCTGCAGCGGGTGCGCGTCTACGCCACAGAAGTGGCCAAGAAATTGAAGGTCAGCGAAGCGGAAACCGAAGCCCTTCAGGCCGCCGCTTTACTGCACGACATCGGAAAGCTCGCCGTACCAGAACACATCATCTCCAAACCCGGACGACTGAGTCCCGAAGAGTTTGAGAAGATGAAGATTCACCCCGTGGTCGGCGCTGAAATCCTGGAGCGCGTCCGCTTCCCTTACCCGGTTGTTCCCATCGTACGGGCCCATCACGAGAAATGGGACGGAAGCGGATACCCGCTCGGACTCAAAGGCGAGGAAATTCCCATCGGCGCCCGCATCCTTTCCGCTGTGGATTTTCTCGATGCCCTTGCCTCCGACCGCCAGTATCGCCGTGCTATCCCCTTGCAGGAAGTCATGAACCGGTTGAACCAGGAGTCCGGCAAATCTTTCGATCCCAAGGTGGTTGCGGTTCTGCAGAAGCACTACACTGCCATGGAATCGCTGGTGAAGCGGCAAGCGGGGCAAATCGAGTGGTCCAAGCTCTCCACCGACCTAAAGGTGGAACGTGGCCTTCAACCCGCCGCAGGTTTTGCCAGCGAAGAAAAGTCTCATTCTCACGAAGCAACGTTCCTGGCTTCCATCGCTGCCGCGCGACAGGAAGCGCAGGCTTTGTTCGAACTTAGTCAGGACCTGGGAGCATCGCTCAGTTTGGGTGAAACTCTCTCGGTCTTTTCGGTGAAGCTGAAACGGTTGGTCCCTTACGATTCCATCGCCATTTATATCCGTCGTGATGACCAGTTGATCCCTGAACATGTGAGCGGCGACAACTTTCGTCTCTTTGCGTCGCTGCGGATCCCCCTTGGCGAGGGCGTTTCCGGCTGGGTGGCCAATAACCGCAAGCCCATGGTCAATGGAAATCCCGCAGTAGAGCCGGGCTATACGACTGAGGGTGGGAAATACAGCACCCTGCGATCCGCATTGTCAGTGCCTTTGGAAGGCTTGGACGGAGTCGTAGGTGTTCTTTCTCTGTATCAACTGGAAAAGGACGCATTCACCGCTGACCACGTCCGCATTCTATTGGCTGTCAGTTCGAAGATGGCGCTTTCTATCGAGAATGCTCTCAAGTACCAGCAGGCCGAAAGCTCTGCCACCACGGATTACTTGACCGGGCTCCCCAATGCGCGCTCCCTGTTTCTCCAACTCGATCGGGAACTGGCTCGCTGCAAGCGCACCAAGTTGTCGCTCACGCTGATGGTGTGCGACATGGACGGCTTCAAGCAAATCAACGATCGTTTCGGACACCTCGAAGGCAATCGCGTCCTGAAACTTTTCGCGCAACGCTTGAAGGAGAGCTGCCGCGAATACGATTATGTTGCTCGCATGGGCGGTGATGAGTTCGTCGTAGTGGCGCCCGGATTAACCGGGGATGCGTCTCGGGCGAAGACCCACGTTCTACGGGAAATGGCTAGAACCGCGGGTAAGGAAGTTTGTCGCGAAGACATCTTGTCGCTCAGCATCGGCCAGGCCGTTTACCCGGACGACGGCATGGATGCTGAACAACTGCTGGCCGAAGCGGATCGCCGCATGTACATGGAAAAGCAGCAGCAGCCCAGCCGCAAGAACCGCCGCGGCCAGCCACGCACCGTCTGCCGCCTGACCGTCACCTTCCAGCCCGAGGGCAGCACGGTGCCCATCCTCGGCAACCTGTCCAATATCAGCCTCAGCGGATGCTATATCGAAACCGCCGCCTTATTGCAGACAGGACAGCGCGTTCACGTGTTCTATTCCACCGATGACGACACCCTCGAAAATGTCGGAACGGTTGCGCGAAGTAATCCGGGCTCCGGAGTTGGCATCGAATTTGCCCAATCCGAAGACCGCGCCAAAGTTATGCGCATTATGGCGCATGTTGAAAGTGCCACCAAGTTCTATGATCGCGAACTTGGCTACATTGCCCGCATGGTGACCTACTAGGCTCGTCTTCTACCGCGGCGCTATTTTCCCTCTCAGGACGGTGATCGATGCTTGCGGAAGCGTGTACACGCTCCCCTGGCCTCCCGCAACATTCGACCTGGCAACTGGCCCGTCGGGATCCGCGTGTCCTCCCTTTTCGTCTGGGTGCCATTGGTATTGCTCGCTGCCAAAAGTAATCCGCGCCACCTGAGCAGAAAAATAGCTCGGGCTCCTGCCATCATTGAATTCGATTTTTACTTTGTGTGCATTCAACTGGTCGCGGTTGACCACCATCAGCGACCATTGCCCGTCCGGACGAAGCACCGCATAGGCCGTCACTAACACATGCTCGGCGGGATCTTTCACATCACTGCTGGCAGCGTAGAGTTTGTGCTCTGCATTGCCAGGCTGTACCCATTCCAGGTTGATCAACTGGCTGGCGAAGTATTGTGAAAGCGGCTGTTGAATCTGAAGGTCCTTATTGGCTGAGAACATGCCGAATGTGCCACTCGAACCGTTGCAACCGCGACCTAAGCCCAGCGGCACATAGTGGAAGTAATAGATCGCGTCGCCCCCCGCGGTTAGAAAAGAGCCCACATAGTCGCCCAGCCAAAGCGCGCCAAAAACATCTACGAACGCTTCGCTGTCCACCCACGATAGATTCGATTCGGTGATAAAGAGCGGAACCTCCTTGGGAACTCCGTCCTCATGCCAGACATCGACGATATGGCTGACCAACTCCGGTTCTTCGTAAAGCTTGCCCCAATTGCTCTTGCACGGCTCAAACGGATAGTGCTCGAACGAGAAGAATGCCAGATCCTGTAAGCGGCCGTGTGCCTTCAGGTAATCAATGAATCTGCCGGTCCATGACGTTCTCCCCTGGGTGTCGGGCCATACTTCAATATCTTTGTTAACCCCGGTGAACACCGGGCCGCCGAGCTTTGCCTTTGGATCCACTTTGTGGATCGCGGCGGCAAATTGCAGATAAAGCGCGGCGTAATCTTCCGGCAGCATGAATTGCCCATCCGGTTCTTCGCCCATCTCTATATACGAGATCGGATATCCGCGCTTGTTGAGGTAGTCAATTTCGGCGGCAGCATCCTCGGGAATGCCGTAAACGACCGAAACCGGGACCATGGCCGGCAAGCCTCGCGTGTACCCGCTGGAATAAAACAAGTCCAGTCCCACCTGGTCGCGCTGCTTCGGATCCAGATTCGCTGGCTCGTGCCAGGGATCAATAGACGAGCAGTACGTGGTCGTCTGATCTTGCTCTGGCGTGTGCCGGATAAGATCGTGGAACTCGCCAGCGCCCCCAACTGTTCCCAGGTAAAGCTCGTTGATGCCATAGCCCAGGCAATTGCGTTTGTCCGCACTTCCATGCGTGTCGCAGGTGTTCGAGGATTCGGTCATCCATATGCGAACAAATTGTATCGGCATCGGCGCAGACGTCAGTTGCAAGGTGACTACCCCGCCCTTGCCGCTCGTGACTGCCCCGCCTGGAAAGGTTTGCCACACTCCGCGCGTTGCCTGCTTGATCGGATCGTCGCCGTTCCAGTACTGCACCACATACTTCCGGGCGTAAGGCTCTGCCCAATGTATGCGGATCGCGTTTACGGGTTGCGGATTGGTGAGATCAAGAATCACCCACTGCGGGTAGTTCGAATCCTCTTCTCCGGTAAACGGCTTCGCGAGGTACGGATTGCTCTTCCAATAACTGTTTGGATCCCCATCCGTCAGGCGCGAATACCCCACGCCCTCAACCCCGTCATTACGGGTGTAGCCGCGGTGCGGAAGCAGGTATCCATAGGAATGGCGAATGGGTTCACCAAGATTGCTGCTGCCCGTGAAGTACCCTTTGCCGCTTGGGTCACTCCACGTGCCTTGGGGATTCCAATGCCAGTCTTCAATATAAAGTTCCGTATTTTGACGATACGTGACCGTCTGCCAGCCCGCTGAGAGCACTTGCTTGACGGTTTCTGGATTCACCAGCTTGTCTATCGCTCCCGCCGGCAAGCGATCGATGCCGGCCCCCAGCGCTTGTGCTGGAACAAAAGTGTTGGCCACGTGGCCTGTGTCGACGCGAATCGTTTGTGCGGAACTGACAATCGAGAAAACAAAAGTAGAAATCACGCAGAGCTCTGCCCAATAAAGTTTGCGCATGGCTGCCATTATGCAGCAATATCTCCGCTCAAGAAACGTTTTAATATAGGTTCATCTGAGCGCGAAAGCCTGCGTTGCTCTGCCCGCCATTCTGGTCATCGCTTGCAGCCGAAGCGGAGCAGCAGACTCGCACAGATCTCAACCGCAAGTGCGGGCTCAACGCTCACGAAGGCACGCCAACAATTTCTGTCCTCCGCAGAACTAACGCCGGCCGACCTTGTACGCATTCAAAAATTCAAACCTACAAAGAGTCCCCGATTGTGCCAACCACGAGTGAGAGCCAACAGTTCTAATATGAGGATTGCTCTGATCGCCCCCCCGTTCATCGCCGTTCCACCGAAAGATTACGGCGGAACTGAGCTGTTCGTCGCGCAACTGGCCGAAGGTCTGAAGCAAAACGGAATCGACGTCGTGGTTTACGCTAACGGAGATTCCACCGTGAATGTTGAGCGCCATTGGCGCTACGAACATACCCACTGGCCTATTAAGTCTGAGACTGAAGCAATGATTATGGAGATGGATCATACAGCGTGGGCGGTGGAACATGCCGCTCGCAGCTGTGAATTAATTCACGTGCAATCGGCGCCGGCGCTTACGTACACGCATATTACCGGCCTGCCCACCGTGCTCACCCTGCATGGTCCTAACGAGGCGCGTTTGACGCAGCTCTACCAGAGCTATCCCGATGTCTATTACGTTTGCATCAGCAAGGCGCAGTGTGCGAGGGAGTCGATGCCGCGAACCCGTGTGATCCACCACGGGATTGATTTGTCGCAATACCAACTCCAGACACGGAAACAGAACTACCTGAGCTTTATTGGACGCATCGCTCCCATCAAGGGTACGCACCTCGCGATCGACGTGGCCAAGCGAACCGGCATACCGTTGAAGATGGCTGGCGACGTGCAGCCCCAATTCAGGCCGTACTTCGAGGCAAAAATCAAGCCGCAGATCGATGGCAAGCTGGTGGAATACATTGGTCCAGCCAATCTGCAAATTAAAAATGAGTTGCTCGGCAACTCAATGGCGATGTTATTTCCGATTCAGTGGAGCGAACCTTTCGGCCTCGTTATGGTCGAAGCTATGGCTTGCGGCACACCCGTACTGGCACTCCCCGGTGGTTCGGTGCCCGAGGTCGTTCGCACTGGAGTTTCAGGATACATTTGCCGCTCCGTGCGCGAACTGTCCCATTGCGCGCTGAATCTGCAGTTCGATCCCGCATCGGTACGGCGTTACGTCGAAGAGAATTTCTCAATCCAGCGCATGGTGAGCGAATATGCAGACCTGTATCGAGAAGCGATATCTGCGAGAGGCGCAGCGCATGCCGCGTAAGGCTGAGAACCCGCGCGGGATCAATTTTGTTTTTGCATAGCTGCCGCAGGAAAACTGACGGAGACTGCATCGTCGCCCACAAACCTGAACGTTATTCTTGTCTCCGCCTCAACCGCCTGCCCCTGAGACTCAGCCGGACGGTAACGCCAATGGCGTACGGCTCGTGCCGCAGCTGCGCCCAAAGCTCGTCGTCCATCCAGCACCGTAACTTCCTTCACCGAGCCATCCGCAGCGATCACCGCCCTAAGATTCACAACCCCGGTCAAATTCGGATCCGGCGTTTCAGGATAGGTGAGGCCATGATCCGGCGCTCCCGGAATCTGCACGCGCGGGCTTGAGCTTGACTCCACTTTCAACGTCGAGCCTTTGGCTACTTCCACTTTGGCCCGAGTGTTCGCCTCTGATTTCGGCCTCGCACTGACCACGGGTTCGCTTGCAACTGTCCTCACTTCCGGAGTTGCTGGCGCCTTTGCAGCTGGCGATGCTTGCGACGGTTGTAAGTCCGGTAAACCAGACTCCACGTGACGAGTCACTTCTGGTTTGAATCCCGCCGAAGTCAAAGGCGTCCTCAGCTCTGCCAGATAAAACAGGACGCCAAGCAACGCGACGGTCGAGACTGCAACCGACGCCCACCGCGGCCACTTCCGCTCGCGTACTACGCGCTGCCGATTCTCGTCTTCTGACTTTTGTATCGATGCAATCACGCCCGCTCGCTTGGGGAACTCGGCGATGCTTGCCCGCAACTCGCCCGAAGCCTGCAGTTCCCTGCCGCCGCCCTTTGACTGTTTTCGTGCGATTGCAATGCCCTCTGAACCTACGGCCGGGGCCATCACTGAAATCGGTTTGCGCGCAGGCAACTCCACCAGCTTGGGCGCGCTGACTGCCGCCGCCTTCCTTCCCGGCGCAATCTCGCCAACATCTTCAATCGTGCCGAGCAGGCAAGGACGGTGTAGCGCACCTCCCTCGAGTTTCGTCGCACTCTCCGCGAGCTTGTCGACGAATCTCTGCTGCCGCTGAGTTAACACGCGCCTTGTAAGGTTATGAAAATTACGGAAGATCCAGAGCAGGTAAAGCCGTTCATAGAAGGAAGGCGTTGCGTAAACAGAGTCGTGGTTTGTCCGCAACTCCAGCAGACCCGTGCGCAGTTTGTGGGATACCGACTTCATGTTCCTTACACCCGGAAGAATTGAGCTTTAGCTTTGGGGGGCAGATCAACTTCGGGGACGTTACATTAAGCATACCCCAGCTTTGCACCATTTTCGCAGCTTTAATTTGCGCCCAGGGCCTGCTCCCGATTGCTGCCGCCCATGGCTGCGACCCTCAAACCAATCTCTTTCCCGGCTTCCCCTACAGGACTATGATGTTGCGCGCCGAGGAGATTCATGTTCATACGTAAGCCCTTGTGGATATTGATCGCGGTCGCTCTTGCCACGGCGGTTCTGGCGCAAAACAAACCCACTACCCCTCTCATCCCGCGCAGCGTCCTCTTTGGCAACCCTGAGCGTGCCGACCCTCAAATCTCACCCGACGGCACGCAGCTTGGCTACCTCGCCCCCGTGGACGGGGTTCTAAATGTCTGGATTCGAACCTTGGGCAAGTCAGACGACCGTGCGGTCACGGCCGACAAGAAGCGCGGCATCCGCAATTTCACTTGGCAGTTCGACAATCAGCACGTCCTTTACACCCAGGATGTGGGTGGCGATGAGAACTGGCGGCTGTACCAGACCGATATCGCTTCCAGGCAAACCAGGGACCTCACTCCTTTCAGCAAGGTCCGCGTGGACCTCGTCGCTTATGAATGGAAAAAGCCCGATGAAATTCTGGTGCAGATGAATCAGCGCAATCCCGAGCTGTTTGATGTTCACCGCATCAATCTCAAAACCGGGAAGATTCTCCTGGACACGCAAAACCCCGGCGATGTGCAGAGCTGGCAAGCCGACAACGATCTGCAGGTCCGCGCGGCCCAGGTACAGATGCCCGACGGTGGAACTATTGTGCGCGTTCGTGATAACCCAAATTCCCCCTGGCGTGAGCTGATCAAGTGGGGTCCGGATGAGACCTTCGGCACTACGAACGGCTTCACGCCTGACAACAAGGCTCTGTGGGTGACCACCAGTCTCGACGTCAATGCCGCCCGCCTGCTCGAAATCGACGTGGCTACAGGCAAACAGAAGGTTGTCGTTGAAGATCCGCAGTTTGACGTGAATGGCACCATCAACAACCCCAAAACCAACGCCCTGGAAGCAGTCAGTTTTATCAAGCAACGCACGGAATACAGTTTTCTCGATCCCTCGGTCAAAGATGATTTCGCTGCGCTTAGCAAGGTTCGGCCCGGCGATATTGACGGCCTCTCTCAAAGCCTTGACGACAGTAAATGGATCGTCACTTATGTGAACGATAACGCTCCGGTCTACTGGTACCTTTACGATCGGCCTTCAAAGAAAGCAACCTTACTGTTCAGCGACCGTCCGCAGCTCGAGAAGTACACGCTCTCGGCGATGAAGCCGATCGAGTTCGCTGCGCGAGACGGCATGACGCTTTACGGCTATCTGACAACACCGGCGGGCATGGTCGCTAAGAACTTGCCGATGGTGCTCTTTGTTCATGGGGGCCCTTGGGGACGCGACCAGTGGGGCTACGATTCTTACGCACAATGGCTTTCCAACCGCGGCTATGCGGTCTTGCAGATCAACTTTCGTGGCTCCACGGGATACGGCAAGAAGTATGTCAACGCCGGTGATCGTCAATGGGCGGGAAGCATGCACACGGATCTTCTGGACGGCAAAGACTGGGCCGTCAAGCAAGGTGTAGCCGATGCCAGAAAGGTTTGCATTATGGGCGGAAGCTATGGCGGCTACGCCACCCTCGCCGGCGTCGCATTCTCGCCGGATGCGTTTGCCTGTGGAGTGGACATTGTTGGCCCATCCAATCTCAACACCTTGCTCAAGACGATTCCCCCCTACTGGTCGACCATCCTCGCCACCTTTCACAAACGCATGGGCGATTCGGAAGACATCCTGAAGGCGCAATCGCCTTTGTTTAAGGCAGACCAGATCAAAGTGCCGCTACTGATCGGACAGGGCGCCAACGACCCGCGTGTTAACAAGGCCGAGAGCGATCAGATTGTCGCCGCTATGCGCAAGAACAACAAGCCCGTCGAATACTACGTCTTCCCCGATGAAGGTCACGGCTTTGCACGTCCCACCAACAACATGGCATTCAACGCTGCCGCCGAGGAATTCCTGGCAAAGTACCTAGGCGGGAGCTATGAGCCGCCCAATCAGGACGAGAGCAAGTTGCTGGCGAGCATCAAGCACTAGAAAAAGCCAGCGAAAACCTTCCTCCCCAGGGGCTTTCGCTGGCGTCGCCGCGCGCGGTGCCATCAATTCCTGTCCTTCTCAGGGCAGACGGTTGAGATAACAGGCCCCGCTTGTACTCTGCTGCGGCGGAACTGGCGGAATCTGCCGCGGCATATTGACCAGGTCGAAGAACTCCGTCATATCCATTTGCACTGCATCGCGCTTCGTCAACGACGGCAATTTGAACCGCGTTTCGATGAACTTAAGAATCGCGGTGTAGTCGGCCACTGTGTGCGAGACGTAGTTCTTCTTTGTGAATGGCGACACCACAATCAGCGGGACGCGGTACCCCGTGTAGACGAAATCGCACGTAGGCCCGGTGTTGGGCGGCGTGCAGATGTCGCCTGGTTGAAGGTCAGTCGGTGGAATACCGTCGGGGCTGACAGCTGGCTGCGGCGGGACATGATCATAAAATCCACCAAATTCGTCGAAGGTCAGAATAAACGCCGAGTCTTTCCACGAAGGGCTCAGCATGAGCGCATCGATCAGCGACTGCACGTATTGAGCGCCCTTTTGAATATTTGGTGGATTCGGCACGTCGATATCCGACGGATGCTCGTCGAGGGAAACCAGCGATGCCGGCTCAATCATAGCCACCTGTGGCAGACTTCCGCTCTGCACGTCCGTTAAATATTGCGAGATCGGTTGGATGTTCTGCGGAAAATTCTGCAAAATCGTGTTTCCGTACAGAAAATTCTGAATATAACTCTGCTTGTACAGACACTGCGGCGTGCTGCATCCGCTCGCGTCCGGGTGAACATAAATCTTCCAGCTGATCCCATGTTGCTGCAGCAATTGAAAGATGATCGGATCCGGGAGTTGCGTACTTCCCGAAGTATTCAACCCATACGCATGCCCATGCGACGTAGCTGCCAACAAGTACATCCGATTGGGTGGAGTTCGCGACATCACGGGCGAGAACCAGCGATCGGAAGTCGCGAAATTCGACGCCATGAAGTAGTAGTAATTCAGATCACTGCCGTCGTAATACCCCATCGCGCGGATGCCGTTGGTGTCAAAAAGCGCAGGCACCTGGTTCCGTGCGTCGTGCGCCGCTGTCCAGACGAACCCATCCAGCGTGGCAGTTCCTGAAACGTGATTCATTAAATTGAAGTCAACGTGGCTCTCGTTCCACGAAGGACTGGGGTTCTCCAGGCATTGTGTGATGAGGTGGTAACTCTGAATAGCAGGACTGCTGGCGTCAATCTTGCAATCAACCGGAGCATTTGGATTCCACGGAAATGCCGGATCGCATCCCGGATTCGTCGGCGCGGGCCCGACCGGTGCGCTGATTGGAAATTGGGGCAGGCCGTCAAAAGGCTGATCGGGATAATTGTTATCCAGCCAATACTGGCGTAAGGCTCCGAAATAATGATCGAAGGAACGGTTCTCCTGGGCCATGAAGATGATGTGATTGATGGCATTCAGCGACCCCGACAACTTAAAGGTGGCCGTCACAGCAGCGGCCCTTGCTCCGATCTTCACCGTGCAAGCTGCGGTGCCCGTGCAAGCCCCCGACCACCCCGCGAAACTGGAGTTGGCGGCCGGTGTCGCACTCAGCGTCACCGATGTACCCGACGTAAAAGTCCCGCTGCAACTTTGGCCGCAGTTGATTCCCGCCGGATTGCTGGTAAGCGTACCCGTCCCAGGCCCCACCGCGGACACCGTTACCGTGCCTGGCGCGGAAAAAGCCGCGCCCACGGTAGTGTCCGCATTCAACACAACCGTACATTTCCCCGCGCCTGAACAAGCGCCACTCCAACCGGAAAATGAGTCCCCTGCCGCGGGCGTTGCGGTCAGCGTTACAGAGGAACCTGCGGCAAAGCTTGCGCTGCAGGTGGTGCCGCAATTGATGCCCGCAGGCGTGCTGCTGACTATCCCCGATCCACTCGTTGAAACAGTCAGGCTGAAGTCGGTGGGTTTAGGTGCCGACTCTTGGACACCTCCTCCGCACCCGCTGAGAGTGATGGCCAGATATGCTGCAATTCCCAAAAGCTGAATTTTGGACGGGGCGCGCACACAGGTCCTTTCAGAACCAAAGTTCCTGTTGAGATGTCCCCACCAAATTGCTGGTTGTTTGCTGCTGCTGCCGAGTTTTCCTGTAGGGGGCCTCAGACCTCGCTAGCGACGCGGGTTTCGGCCTCCGCTAAGCGCCTGAAGCCCTTTTTAGCAAGGTTGTAAAGAGCTTCCTCTTTGCACTCAAACAAAACATACCGTCTGAAGCCGGTGCGGTAAGAACCGAGCCCTGACCCGGTTTATTCGCCGTCGACAAT
>Ga0136846_1231931_pt1 | contig 17417 bp, 14 predicted proteins | sample HopSoiMetagenom2_FD_96841 | JGI IMG/M metagenome (GOLD analysis project Ga0136846, IMG submission 96841) | Grasslands soil microbial communities from Hopland, California, USA - 2 Assembly 2016 (version 4) | ecosystem: Environmental > Terrestrial > Soil > Grasslands | place: USA: Hopland...
GATGGTCAAGAAGCTGGAGGCCAAGTCCACCCGCTTCGACGTCCAGCTGGATCCGATCGGCCTCGGCAAGGTGGACGTGCGCCTGGAGATCGGCGCCGACGGCCGCATGAGCGCGGCGATGAGCTTCGACAACCCGCAGGCCGCCGCCGACGTGAAGGCCAGGGCCGCCGAGCTGCAGCGCAGCCTCGAGCGCGCCGGCTTCGACCTGTCCGGCGGCATGTCCTTCGACGTCACCAGCGGTGACGCCCAGCAGGGTCAGCGTCAGGCCTGGCAGGACCCGAACGACACCGGCGGCCGCGCCTTCCGCGGCCAGGCCTTCCAGTCGGCGCTCGACACCGCCGGCGATGCGCAGGCGTCCGCCGTCCAGGGCGCGCTGCGCCTCGGGCGGGCCGGCGCCGGCCCCGGCCTCGATCTGAGGATCTGACCATGACCGCTGTAACCGCCCCGACGAACCCCGCCGCAACCGGCACCGACGCCTCGGCGCTCGGCCGCGCGCGCCTGGCGCAGAACTTCGACACCTTCCTGTCGCTGCTGACGACCCAGCTGAAGAACCAGGATCCGCTGTCGCCCCTCGATTCCAACCAGTTCACCCAGCAGATCGTGCAGATGACCGGGGTCGAGCAGCAGCTCGCCACCAACGACCTGCTGAAGCAGCTGGTCACCAACACCGGGACGGGCGTGGCCACCGCGGTCGGCCTGATCGGCAAGCAGGTCCGCGCGACCGCCGACAACGCCATGCTGAAGGACGGCAAGGCGACCTGGACCTACAACCTCGACCGCGACGCCACCGACGTGAAGCTGGAGATCTCGGACTCCAAGGGCAACGTCCTGCGCTCCATCGCCCCCACCGAAAACAAGGCCGGCGATCACGTCTTCAACTGGGACGGCAAGAGCGCCAGCGGCACCACCCTGCCCGGCGGCGAATACACCCTGAAGGTCACCGCCAAGGACGGCCTGGGCAACGCCGTCACCAGCAAGATCTTCGCCGACGGCGTCGTCACCGGCGTCGAGCAGGCCAACGGCTCCACCCGCCTCACCGTCAACGGCGCGCAGGTCCCCTGGGATCAGCTCGTCACTATTCGCCAGCCGGATCCGGCGCCGACCGCCGCGAACGGCACGTCCAATCCGACCACCCCCAACAGCAACACCTAAGCGGCCCCACCCGCCGGACGTCTGCAGGATGCGGACCCCGCCCAAGGAAAAGAACGGACCCAAGTCATGAGCATCAACTCCGCCCTGCTCGCCGGCGTCTCCGGCCTGACCGCCAACGCCTCGGCGCTGGCCGCGATCTCCGACAACATCGCGAACGTCAACACCACCGCCTACAAGCGCAACCAGGTGAACTTCGCCGACATCGTCACGGCCCAGTCCGTGAAGGGCAAGTATTCGGCCGGCGGCGTGCAGGGCACGACCCACCAGTACGTGAGCCAGCAGGGCCTGATCCAGGCGTCCAACTCGTCCACCGACCTGGCGATCTCCGGCGACGGCTTCTTCGTGGTGACCCAGAAGGGCGCGGGCCTGACGGCCGGCGACGCCCGCGAGTTCACCCGCCAGGGGTCCTTCACCGTCGACGCCGACGGCTTCCTGAAGAACAACTCCGGCCTCTACCTCCAGGGCTGGCCGGTGCTGACCGGCGGCGGGTTCGACGTGAATCCCTCCGACCTGACCAAGATGAACTCCATCAACGTCAAGAACCTGGGCGCGGCCGTGACGCCGACCGCCAACATCGGCGTCAGCGCCAATCTGGACAAGAGCCAGATCGCCTCGGTGGCCGCCGCCGGCGCCGTCGGCCCGCCGGCCGTGGCCGCCACCTACAGCCCCACCAGCCTGACCGCCTCCATGGCGGCCTACGCGGCGGGCGTCGCGACGGGCACCAAGCCGGACTTCACCATCGAGATGAGCGTCGTCGACTCCACCGGCGGCGCCCGCAAGGTGGCCATGGCCTTCCTGAAGGATCCCACGGCCAACACCTGGAACGCCGAAGTCTATGCGGTGCCCGCCACCGACGTGACCGTCGCCGGCACGATCCCGCCCGGCCAGCTGGCCCAGGGCAAGGTGGCCTTCAAGCAGGACGGCACCATCGACTTCACCAACAGCACCCTCACGGGCCTGACGCCGGCCACGGACCCCATCAGCGGCGCCCCGACCGGCTATACGCTGAAGCTCAACGCCTCCGCCGCCGCGCCGACGACGCCGGCCTGGAGCAACAGCCTGGGCCTGGCCGCCCAGAGCATCAACCTCGACCTGACCAAGGTCAGCCAGTACGCCTCCACCTCCACGGTCAATTCGCTGACCATGGACGGCGCCGGCGTCGGCAACGTCGTGGCGATCAATGTCGACGAGAACGGCATCGTCTCGGCGGTCTACGACAACAGCCAGATCCGCCAGGTCGCCAAGGTCGGCGTGGCCACCTTCCCGAACTCGGACGGCATGCAGCAGGTCAGCGGCAACGCCTACCGGGCCACGATCGATGCGGGCCAGATGGTGGTCAAGGAAGCGGGTGTCGGCGGCGCAGGGAAGATTTCCCCGTCCAGCCTCGAGGCCTCGACCGTCGACCTCTCGGCCGAATTCACGGGCCTGATCCAGACTCAGAAGGCCTATTCGGCATCGTCCAAGATCATCACCACCGCTGATCAGATGCTGGATGAATTGATCAACATCATCCGATAGTAAATACCGGTATTCTCGCAGGAACGCGACTCGTGAACTTAACTGTATTAAAATGGTACACGGGGGAGCCCATGGTTAGGCGTTTCTTTACTATCGCGATTCAGCGGCTGTTAGGGCGCGCCGCTTATGCTGCGCATCAACAGTGATGGTGAGGCGGTAGAAAGCCCATGTTGCCACAACAACAGACGCGCACGAACAGCCGCGGCGAGACCTACGTCATCGGCCCGACGGGCGCGCCCTTGACGAAGAACGATCTGCCGCCGCCGAACACCGGGCGCTGGGTCATCCGGCGCAAGGCCGAGGTGGTCGCCGCGGTCCGCGGCGGGCTGATCACCCTGGAGGAAGCGCTCGAGCGCTACTCCCTCACCAGCGACGAGTTCCTCTCGTGGCAGCGCTCGATCGAGCGCCACGGGATGGCCGGCCTGCGCACCACGCGCCTGCAGCAGTACCGCTGAGCCGTCTCCCTCCCCCAAGGGGACCGGCTCACGCCAACACCGGCCGCGCCTCCACACCAGGGCGCGGCCGGTTTTTCATGGCCCGGACATCCGGCGCACCAGGATGGTGATCCGCTCCCGCTCGCCCGGCCGGCGCTCCACCAGGAGCCGCGCGACCTGGGCGTCGTCGTGGAACGCATAGCCCTTGATCGCGTCCAGCAGCGCCTTGGCCAGGTTGTCGAGGTCGAGCCAAGGTGGCTCGCCCACATATTCCATGCCGATCTCGACCGAGAAGTCTCCCCACACAGGCCGCGCGCCGCGCCAGGCCTTGCGGAAGAACTCGTAGATCAGGGGCTTGTAGTACTTGGCCTGGGTCGTCAGCCCGTCGACGACCACCTCCAGGACGCCCTCGGCCTCCCGCGCGCGCACCTTGCCGTGAGAGGTCCAGTCGTCGCTCATGGCGCTCCATAGCCGCCCCGCGCCTTGCAGTCTCGCGCCGCGGGGTTAAACCGGAGGCGCCGCAAGCCAGGGGGATTTCCGATGAGCGCGACCCGCACCGAAACCGACACCTTCGGCCCGATCGAGGTCGCCTCGGACCGCTACTGGGGCGCCCAGTCGCAGCGCTCGATCGGCAACTTCAAGATCGGCTGGGAGAAGCAGCCCAAGTCGGTGATCCGCGCCCTGGGCGTGGTGAAGCGTGCGGCCGCCGAGGCCAATATGGAGCTAGGCCGGCTGGATCCCGCGATCGCCAAGTACGTCATCGCCGCCGCCCAGGAGGTGATCGACGGCAAGCTGGACGACCACTTCCCGCTGGTGGTCTGGCAGACCGGCTCGGGCACCCAGTCCAACATGAACGCCAACGAGGTGATCTCGAACCGGGCGATCGAGATGATGGGCGGGGTGATGGGCTCGAAGAAGCCGGTGCACCCGAACGACCACGTGAACATGAGCCAGTCGTCGAACGACACCTATCCGACCGCCATGCACATCGCCGCCGCCGAGCAGGTGGCCAAGGAGCTGATGCCGGCCCTGGAGCACCTGCACGCGGCCCTGAAGGTCAAGGAGCAGGCCTTCGCCCACATCATCAAGATCGGCCGCACCCACACCCAGGACGCCACGCCGCTGACGCTGGGCCAGGAGTTCGGCGGCTACCGCCAGCAGGTCGCCAACGGCGTGCGGCGGATCAAGGAGAGCCTCTATGGGCTCTACGAACTGGCCCAGGGCGGCACCGCGGTCGGCACGGGCCTCAACGCCCCGATCGGCTTCGCCGACCTGGTGGCCAAGAAGATCGCGGCGATCACCCAGCTTCCGTTCGTCTCGGCGCCCAACAAGTTCGAGGCCCTGGCCGCCCACGACGCCATGGTCTTCAGCCACGGGGCGATCAACACCGTGGCCGCCTCGCTGTTCAAGATCGCCAACGACATCCGCTTCCTCGGCAGCGGCCCCCGCTCGGGCCTCGGCGAACTGGCCCTGCCGGAGAACGAGCCGGGGTCCTCGATCATGCCGGGCAAGGTCAACCCGACCCAGTGCGAGGCCCTGACCATGGTCTGCGCCCAGGTGTTCGGGAACCAGGCCACAATGACCTTCGCCGGCGCCTCCGGCCACTTCGAGCTGAACGTCTTCAACCCGGTGATGGCCTACAACTTCCTGCAGTCCAGCCGCCTCCTGGGCGATGCGGCCATCTCCTTCACCGACAACTGCGTCGCCGGGATCGAGGCGCGCGAGGACAACATCAAGGCGGCCCTCGATCGCTCGCTGATGCTGGTGACCGCCCTGGCCCCCAAGATCGGCTACGACAACGCCGCCAAGATCGCCAAGACCGCGCACAAGAACGGCACCACCCTGCGCGAGGAAGCCGTCGGCGGCGGCTATGTGACGAACGAGGAGTTCGACGCCGTCGTGCGCCCGGAGAAGATGATCAGCCCGGGCTGAGCCCGCCCCTACTCGGCGGCATAGACCAGCGGATGGTCGTGGGCCCAGAGGTGGTTGCGGTAGGCCTCGAAACACTGCTCGCCGCAGGTCAGCCGCATGATCGCGCCCTCGGCGATGTAGCGGGCGCAGCCGGGGTCGGCCTCCACCAGCGGAGCGAGGGCCTCGGCGTTCCAGGCGCGCGAGTGCTCGATGTCGAGCTGGGCGTGCAGCATGAAGTACTTCCGCTGCTCCGGCGGGCGGTCCAGGCGCTTCAGGCCCTCGGCGATGCAGCCGACCCGGGTCGGGGCGGTCAGCTCCACCACGCCGAGGGCGCCCACCGACTGGTAGACGTAACGCCGGGTGGTCGCGAGCGCCGTCATGGTGTTGGCCAGGGCCAGCGACGGCCAGAGCGTGGCCTCGATCGTCGGCCGCAGCTCCAGGCCCTTCACGGTGCGCTCCAGCATCGGCCCGTGCATGCCGCCTTCGGCGCCGCGGCCCATCTCGTCCCAGTAGTTGCGCGCCAGCTCCAGCTTCGGGCGGGTCGGCAGCTTCACCTGGGTGAGCGCCACCAGGTCGTCGAAACCGGCCTCGCCGGCCGCCTCCTGGGTGAGGAACCAGCGCATCTGCTCCAGGCTGGCCTCGGTCTCCAGCCAGGCGAACAGCGGGTCCCACTGGCCCGGGCCGCTGTCCTTCAGCGCCTCGAACCAGGCCACGAAGCCGGCGGGGTCGGTCGGGACGTCCTGGACCTGCGGCGCCACGTGCCCGCGGAAGGCCTCGATGAACCCGCCCTCGAGCCGCTGCATGCGCACGTCGCGGCTGAGCTCGGCCGACCAGTCCGCGTGGGGAACCTGGACCGCCAGCCTTCGTCGGTTCCAATGCGCCAGGCCCTGGTGGAGGGCCTCCGCGTCGGGGAATTCCGGAGTGAAAACGCCCACTTGGGCCAGACTATACGCCACTGACATTCACGCTCTCCCTGGGACGCGAGGGAGCGCATGAACGCGGGTCGGGTTCCTAGGGCCCCGCTGGTGCGGGCCGAGGATCAGGCCCGGCGCATGACCGCGAAATCGGCCAGGTCGTGCATCGCCGGCCGCCAGGGGCTGGCGCCGAAGCCCTCCAGCGCCGCCTTGGCGCTTTCGGCGTAGCGCACGGAGAGGGCCAGGGTGTCGTCCAGGGCCCGGGTGTCGCGCATCAGGGCGATGGCGTGGTCGAGGTCCGGCGGCTCCTGCTCCCGTCGGTCGACCGTGCGGACCCAGAAGTCGCGCTCGGTGGCGGCGGTGCGCTGCATCGCCAGCAGCAGGGGCAGGGTCACCTTGCCCTCCCGGAAGTCGTCGCCGGGGTTCTTGCCCAGCGTTCCGGCGTCGCCCGAGTAGTCCAGGGCGTCGTCCACCAGCTGGAACGCCAGGCCCAGGTCCTGGCCGAACTTGCGCAGCGCCCGGCAACGCTCGGGCGAGGTGCCCGCCGAGACGGCCCCCGCCTCGGCCGCGGCGGCGAACAGCTCCGCCGTCTTGGCCTTGATGATCTCGATGTAGACGTCCTGGCTGAGGTCCAGGTCGTGGCTGCGGGTGAGTTGAAGCACCTCGCCCTCGGAGATCACCCGGCTTGCACGGGCCAGGATCTCCAGCGCCGCCATGGACCCGGCGCCCACCATCAGCTCGAAGGCGCGGGCGAACAGGAAGTCGCCCACCAGCACGCTGGCCGGCGCCCCCCAGATCAGGTGCGCGGCCACCCGCCCCCGGCGCAGCTGGGAGGAGTCGACCACGTCGTCGTGCAGCAGGGTGGCGGTGTGGATGAACTCGACCGCCGCCGCCAGTTTCAGGCAGGCGTCGTCCCGTGCGCCGGCCAGGCGCGCGGCGGCGATGGTCAGCAGCGGCCGCAGCCGCTTGGCGGATCCGGCGATCAGATGGTCGGCCAGCGCCGGGATCACCGGGACCGGACTGTCCATGTGCGCGCGGATCAGCGCGTCGACGGCGCGCATGTCCGGTCCGGCGAGCTTCAGCAGCGGGTCCAGCGAGGGCGGCGCGGCGATGGCCTGGGCGACTTCCAAGCGAGGCATTCCTGTCACGACCTAGAGTGTATTCCGCCGGACTCGAAGAGGGTTCGACGAAGCAACGCTCCGACTCCAGTTCCCTTAGCGAATTTCCGGCGCGCGGGCTCGGAAATCGCACTTGGCGGCCAGGCCCTGCCTGCCGCCGTTTGCCGGGACAATGGTGACGCGATAGGGCACGGTCAAGCGAAGGACGGCCGAACGCGTTCGGCCGCCTCCCCCCGAGGCCCCGCCCGATGAGCGCCATCACCGAAGACCGCCTGCTCGACGGCCGCGTGCGGCTGCGCCAGGCCGCGCGGGGCTATCGCGCCGGACTGGACGCGGCGCTGCTGGCCGCGGCGTGCGACGCCGGGCCCGGCCAGCGGGTGCTGGAGGCCGGCTGCGGCGTCGGCGGCGCGCTGCTGAGCGCGGCCGTGCGCCAGCCGGGCGCTGCGTTCACCGGCGTCGAGCGCGATGCCGCCGCCCTGGCCCTGGCCCGGGAGAACATCGCGCTGAACGGCCTGCAGGACCGTGTCGCGGCGATCGCGGGGGATGTCGGCCAGCGCTTCTCGGGCCTCGGGCTCGCGCCCTTCGACGCGGCCATGGCCAATCCGCCGTTCTTCGACGATCCGGACAGCCTGCGCGGGCCGGCGGCCGAGCGGCGCGCGGCGTGGATGGCCGACGACGGCCTGGCGGCCTGGATCGGCTTCCTGGCCAAGAGCGTGCGCGAGGGCGGCGCGATCACGGTCATCCACCGCGCCGACCGCCTGGGCGACCTGCTGGCCCTGCTGGCCGACAAGGCCGGGTCGATCCAGGTGCGGCCGATCCACCCCTTCGCCGACGCGCCGGCCAAGCGGGTGCTGGTGCGGGCCATCAAGACCGGCAAGGCGCCGCTGCAACTGCTGCCGCCGCTGGTGCTGCACGACCGCGACGGCGCCAAGCACCGCCCCGAGGTCGAGGCGATCCTGCGCGGCGAGGCCGCCCTCGGTTGGGCCTAGCGGATCCCCAGGGGCTCGCGGCAGCTGTCGTCGACCAGGTCCTGGGCCTCGGGGTGCTTCTTCACCCAGCCGGCCATGAAGGGGCAGGTGGGGATCACCTTCAGGCCGTGCTCGCGCGCATAGCCGAAGGCGAAGACGGCAAGTTGGCCGGCGATGCCGCGGCCGGCGAACTCATCGGGCACCACCGTGTGCGGCAGGACGATCTGGCCGGGGCGCAGCCGGTACTCCGCAAAGGCCGTGTGGCCGTCCAGGTTCACCTCGAACCGGCGCTTCTCGGGGTTGTCGGTCACGACGACGGGTTCGGCCATGCGCACTCTCCTTGCGCGGCGATCCTTGACGCCAAGCGGCGCGCTCGCCAAGGTCCCTCGTGTTCGCGGCCAGCCAGCAGAGGAGGATGTGACGTGACGCCGATTGCCCGCGCAGCCCTTCGCTGCGTCGCCTGCCGCGCGGCCTGATCCCAGGCCTTTCCGCGAGGCGGCGCCGGACCGGCTCCTGACCTCAAGGATCATCCCATTGCTCACTTCCTATGGCTGGAGCGAACGGCTCCAGCATGACTTCGCGCCCTACGCGGCCGACGGGCTCGTCGCAGCGCGCATCCTGGTCCAGCACCGCGACCGCTATCGCCTGGTGACGGACGCCGGCGAGGTGGACGGCCTGGCCTCCGGCCGGCTGCTCAAGGCGGGCGGCGAGACCCTGCAGCCCGTGGCGGGCGACTGGGTGGCGGCGCAGGCGCGAGGCGAGCGGCTGCTCGTCCAGCACGTGCTGCCGCGGGCCACGGCCTTCGTGCGCAAGGCCGCCGGGCCGCGCGGCGGGGCGCAGGTGGTGGCGGCCAACGTCGACCTGGCGTTCCTGGTCGCCAGCCTCAACGGCGACCTCAACCTGCGGCGGCTGGAGCGCTACCTGGCCACCGCCTACGAGAGCGGCGCCCAGCCGGTGATCGTGCTCACCAAGGCCGACCTGGCGACGGACCTGGAGGCCACGCTGGCGCAGGTGAAGGCGATCGCCTTCGGCGCGCCGGTGCTGGCCATCTGCGCGCCGGCGGGCGAGGGCCTGGAGGCGGTGCGGGCCCACCTCCAGCCCGGCCTGACGGCGGTGCTGCTCGGCTCCTCGGGCGCGGGCAAGTCGACCCTGCTCAACGCCCTGGCCGGAGAGGACCGCATGGCGACGGCGGCGATCCGCGAGGGCGACGCGCGCGGGCGCCACACCACCACCCACCGCGAGCTGGTGCTGCTGCCGGGCGGCGGCGTGGTCCTGGACACGCCGGGCATGCGCGAGCTGGGCCTGTGGGAGGCCGAGGCCGGCGTGTCGGCCGTGTTCGACGACGTCGAGGCGCTGGCGGGACAGTGCCGCTTCAGCGACTGCCGCCACCAGGGCGAGCCCGGGTGCGCGGTGCGGGCCGCGGTGGCTGCGGGCGACCTCACCGAGGAGCGGCTGGCGGCCTACGAGAAGCTGAAGGCCGAGCTCGCCTACGAGCGCCGCCGCGAGGACCCGCGGGGCGCCACGGAGAACAAGAAGCTGTGGATCTCGCGGCACAAGGCCGCCCGCGCCTGGATGAAGACCAAGCGGGGCGGACCTGATGACGGCTGAGGGCTCTCAGGCCACCAGCTTCTTGTAGAGGTGCCAGCTGGCGTGGCCGAGGACCGGGACCACGAACACCAGGCCCACCAGCGCGGGCAGCGAGCCCAGGGCCAGCGACAGGGCGATGATCAGGCCCCAGACCACCATGGTCCCGAAGTTGGCCATCACCGCCTTGATCGAGGTCCCGATGGCGACCCAGAGGCCGACGTCGCGGTCCAGCAGCAGCGGCACCGAAACGACGCTGATTGCGAAGGCGGCGGCGGCGAACAGGAAGCCGACGCCGACGCCGCCGGCGATCAGGGCGCCGCTGGCGTTGGACCAGAAGACGTCGTGGGTGAAGGCGCGCACGGTGGGGGGCGCGGCCGGGCCGAGGGTCGCGAGGCCGATCTCATAGCCGGCCGCCAGCCAGAGGCCGAACAGCGCCAGCAGGATCAGGCCCATGCCGACGATGGAGCCGATGGCGGGCGACTTGAAGGCCTCGAAGGCGGTGGCCCAGGTGACGTGCTCCCCCTGCTCGCGCCGGCGGCTCATCTCGTAGAGGCCGGTCGCCGCGACCGGCCCGAGGATCGCGAAGCCCGACGCCAGCGGGAACAGCATGGGCAGCAGCTGGTAGCTGAACGCCACCCGGGCCAGCAGCAGGCCGGCCAGGGGGTAGATGATGCCGATGAAGAGCACGTCGTCGCGGAACGCGCCCATGTCCTGCACGCCCTGGCGCAGGGCCTCGCGCAGGTCGGCGATGGTGATGCGGCGCACCACCGGGACCGCCTGGCCGGCGTGCCGCTCGGGGTGGGGGACGATTACGCGGCCGAGGTCGCGCGCGGCCCAGGCCAGCTTCTCGAAGACGAATTCAGCAGGGTTTTCGACGTGGTGTTCGGTCGCCATACGCTGTCCTCCCGGACCTTGGTCTGGGGGCGTGGCCTCTTGTGGCGCCGCGAACGGTCGGGCTCGTGGCGCGGACCACAACCCGGAAACGGCGCGAGTGTAGCACGGGATGTGAGTGGGCGGAGCGGGGTTTTGCGGGGCGCGGGGGCGGGGCGCCGTTGAATATATTCAGGATCGTCATGGCCGGGCTTGCGCCCGCGTGCCATTCCCCAGCGCGGCGCTGAATGGGTCCCGGTCTTCCGCCTGCGGCGAAAACCGGGACGACAGCGGTGGGGGCGGCGGATGAGGTGCTGCGCGAAAGCGCGGGCCGCGCTGCGGCACAGCCCAGCTTAAATCTCATGGCGGCCAGTCTGCCCCGGACTCCATCGGGACGATGGGGTCGGAGAGCGGACTTTGGTGGCGTCGGAGATGGGTGGGGAGCGGAAGCTCAAACGGAGCCGGATTTCCGACCCGGGCCGCGCTTCCACCATGCAAATGCCCTAGCGGTCAGGCCTGCCCCTGCAAGCCCGACGAGCGCAGCGCGCCAGAATATGGACCACCAGCCCCACGCGGTCGGGTAACCGTCATCCATCGCGGAGCACCCGTCGACGCTAGCAGTCAGGTTGAACGGAAATCCGAGCGCAACAAGACCGACCACCACCGCGACGAGGATGGTGATGATTCCGCCTACAACAGCGGGCCGCAGATCAATCCGCACGCGAGAGTCCACGGCTCAGGTAATCCCAACCGTTCGACATCCGCAATCGCTCGAAGAAGCCCGCTTCGACGCCGCGAGAGCACCTACCTCCCCCGCGAAGCGGCGGGAGGGGGACCGCCCGCCGAGGCCGGCGGGATGCCTCTGCAAACTTGACCATGAGGCGATGCGGGTGCTTGTGGCCGGCCTCGATCCTGCGCCTTAACAAGACCCGCCCGTAACAAGACCCGATGATCCGCTACGCCCTCATCTGCGACCACGACCACGACTTCGAAGGCTGGTTCGGGTCCTCGAGCGACTACGACGACCAGCAGGGCCGCGGCCTGCTGGAATGCCCGGTCTGCGCCTCCAAACGGGTCCGCAAGCAGATCATGGCCCCTGCGATCGCCGGCACCAAGCGCACCATGGCCGAGGTCCCGGCCGCGAAGATGCAGGCGATGATGATGGAGGCCGCCGGTCGCATCCGCCAGCACGTGGAAGAGAACTTCGACCACGTCGGCGACGCCTTCGCCAGCGAGGCCCGCGCCATCCACGAAGGCCGCGCCGAGGACCGCGGCATCTACGGCCAGGCGACCCCCAAGGAAGTGCGCGAGCTGGTCGAAGACGGCGTCCCCGTCGCCCCGCTGCCGCCCGAACCCCCGAAGAAGACCGAACTGAACTAGCGCGATAGCAGGCCTCGTATCGGTTCCTTTCCCACGCAGTGGGAGAGGAACAAGATCCTGCCGCTCCGACGTCGCGCGCGCTTGCAGCGCGGTCGCAGAGTCGGCAATCTGCGATTGCGATGGCTGGGGGGCTGCGACAGATGGGTTTCAAGCGTTTTCTCGTGGCCTTCGCCATGGCGGCCGGCCTGTGCGCGCCGGCTACGGCCGCGCCGCTGGCGGCCTATGGCAAGCTGCCCAGCATCGAATCCCTCAGCCTTTCGCCCAGCGGCCGCCAGCTGGCGATCGTCGCCACCGACGGCGAGGATCGCGTCATCGCGGTCAAGGACCTCGCCGACAACAAGCTCACCCTGCGCACCACCACCGGCAAGGCCAAGGTGCGCCAGGTGCTCTGGGCCGGCGAGGACCACCTGGTCATCGTCACCACCGTGACCACCTTCCCGCTCGACGTGGTCAGCAAGCAGCGCGAATGGGCCATGGCCTTCAGCCTGGACCTGAAGCAGCGCCGGCTGCTGCCCCTCCTGCGGGACGCCGACGATGCGATGAACACGATCTACGGCCGGCCGGTGGTGCGCACCTACGACGGCCAGCCCACGGTGTTCGTGAAGGGCGTCAAGTTCGTGGACCACCGGGGCTGCCTCAGCCTGTTCCGCATCGACCTGGCGCACGCGACCAGCAAGCTGGTGGCCCAGGGCGACGAGGACACCCGCGACTGGCTGGTCGGCCCGGACGGCCAGCCCATGGCCCAGGAGCTGTACGACCAGAACAAAGGCCGCTGGTCGCTCAAGCTGAAGGCCCAGACCGGCTGGCGCGAAGTGCGGACGGTCAATGCGCTCCTCGATCCGCCGGACATGATCGGGCTGAACGGCGACGGCAAGGCGGTGCTGTACGCCGAAGACCAGGACGGCCACACCCTGTGGCGCGAGGCGCGCCTGGACGGGGGCGAGGCGGCCGCGCCGGTGGCGGTCACCGACGGGCAGTATCCGATGCACGACGCCCAGGACGGCCGGCTCATCGGCCGCGCCAGCCTGATCGGCGACCACGAGAGCTACGAATTCTTCGATGCGGGCGATGCGCGGATCTGGCGCGCGGTCGAGAAGGCGTTCCCCGGCGCCGCGGTGAACCTCGCCTCCTGGTCCGCTGATCGCAAGCGCATCGTCGTGCGTGTCGACTCGCCCACCGAGGGGCCGGCCTTCGCGATGGTCAACCTCGACACCCGCGCGGCCACCTGGCTCGGCTCGGAATACACCGGCGTCCTGCCCGAGGATGTCGCCTCGCAGAGCGCGGTGAGCTTCAAGGCCCGCGACGGGCTGGAGCTGGGCGGCTACCTGACCCTGCCCAAGGATCGCGCGCCCAAGGGCCTGCCGCTGATCGTCTTCCCGCATGGCGGCCCCGCGGCGCGCGACACGCCCGGGTGGGACTGGTGGGCCCAGGCCATGGCCTCGCGCGGCTATGCGGTGCTGCAGGTGAACTTCCGCGGGTCGGCGGGCCTCGGCGAGCCGCTGCTCGAGGCCGGCTACGGCCAGTGGGGCCGCAAGATGCAGACCGACCTCACCGACGGGGTGAAACACCTGGCCGACAAGGGCGTCATCGACCCCAAGCGGGTCTGCATCGTGGGCGCCAGCTATGGTGGCTATGCGGCCCTCGCCGGCGCCGCGCTGGATGCCGGAACCTATCGCTGCGCGGTGTCCTACGGCGGCATCTCCGACATGCACCGCTTCGTGGCGTGGGCCGGCAGCCAGCACGGCCACGAGGCCTTCCGCTACTGGACGCGCTTCGTGGGCGCCAAGGACGGGCGCGACCCCGTGCTGACCGAGATCTCCCCCGTGGCCCACATCGACCAGGTCTCGATCCCCGTCATGCTGATCCACGGCAAGGACGATTCGGTGGTGCCCCTCGAGCAGAGCCGAATCATGGCCGAGGCGCTGCAGAAGGCCGGCAAGCCCGTGGAGCTGGTGGTCGAGCCCGGCGAGGACCACTGGCTCTCCCGCGGCGAGACCCGCCTGCAGATGCTCACCTCGACCATGGCCTTCGTCGAGAAATACAACCCGCCGAACTGACCGTTGCCCCGCGCGCAGCCCTCGCGTCTAAGGACCGCATGAGCCGTCCTCTCCGCCGTTTCGCGCGCCGGGTGCTCGAGCGCACCGGCCTGATCGCGCCCTACTACCGCTGGCTGGAGCGGCGCGCGGCGCGGGCGGTGGGTGAGGAGGCCGTGGACGATGGCCGCCCGATGCCGCCGGCCGAGCTGGTGGTGCTGGTGAGCGGCCCCTCGCGCGTCTGGTTCTCCGAGCGGGGGCGGGCAGACGCGGCCATGTTCCAGGACTTGGCCGCGCGCCACGGCTGCGACCTGGGCGCCGGCGCGCAGGTGCTGGACTTCGGCTGCGGCGCGGGGCGCATCGCCCGCTGGCTGGCGCCGCTGGTGATCGCCGGTGGTGGGCGCTTCCACGGCAGCGACCTCAATCCGCGCCTGGTCGCCTGGTGCGCGGCCAACCTGCCCGGCGACTATGCCGTGAACGGGCTGCAGCCGCCGCTGGCCCTGGCCGCGCAGGCGATTGACCTGGTCTACGCCCACTCGGTCCTGACCCACCTGGCCGAGGCCACCGCCACGGCCTGGCTGGCCGAGCTGGCGCGGGTGCTGAGGCCCGGCGGCCTCGCCCTGCTCACCTTCCACGACGAGACCTTCGCCGGCCGCTGGGGGCCGCAGGGCCTGGCCGACCGGCTGGCGCGCGAGCCCTATATCGTCTGGAACAACGCCATGGAGGGCTCCAACTACCTCTCGGCCTGGACCACCCGGGCCCGCCTGGCGGAGCTGGCGGCGCCCCATTTCGAGGTGCTGGAGATGATCCCTGGCGGCGCGCACGAGCCCGCCCAGGCGATGGCTGTCCTGAAGGCGCGGGGTTAGGCTTCCGTCGGTCGCGCGACCCTTGTGTTGCGCATCTGCCACACTACATCGGGAGGGTTCGCGGGCTGCGCTTGATCAAGGCGGCCAGCGGCATTCCGCCTTCAGTGGGGACCCATGAACATCGACATCTATTCCGACCGCGCCAAGCAGGCCATCCAGTCGGCCCAGAGCCTGGCCCTGGCCCGACGCCATCAGCAGCTGGCGCCTGAGCACATCCTGAAAGTCCTGCTCGAGGAGCGCGACGGCCTCAGCCGCGCGCTGATCCAGAGCGCCGGCGGGCGGCCCGACGCCGCCGACGCCGCCACCGAGGCCGCGCTGGGCAAGATGCCCAAGGTCGAGGGCGGCTCCGGCCAGCTCTACATGAAGCCCGAGACAGCCCGCGTCTTCGCCGAGGCTGAGGCCGGCGCCAAGGCGGCTGGCGACGCCTTCGTCACCACCGAACGGCTGCTCATCGCCCTCGCCAAGGAAGGCGGGGAGGCGGCCAAGCTGCTGAAGGACGCCGGCGTCACCGCCCAGGGCCTGGAGGACGCCGCCGCGGCGGTCCGCAAGGGCCGCACCGCCGACAGCGCCTCGGCCGAGGAGGGCTACGACGCCCTCAAGCGCTACGCCCGCGACCTGACCCAGGCCGCCCGCGACGGCAAGCTGGACCCGGTGATCGGCCGCGACGAGGAGATCCGCCGCACCATCCAGGTCCTGTCGCGCCGCACCAAGAACAACCCCGTGCTGATCGGCGAGCCCGGCGTCGGCAAGACCGCCATCGTCGAGGGCCTGGCCCTGCGCATCGTCAACGGCGACGTGCCGGAGGGGCTGAAGGACAAGAAGCTGCTCTCCCTCGACTTGGGCAGCCTGATCGCCGGCGCGAAGTACCGCGGCGAGTTCGAGGAGCGGCTGAAGGCGGTGCTGAACGAGGTGACCGCCGCGGAGGGCTCGATCATCCTGTTCATCGACGAGATGCACACCCTGGTCGGCGCCGGCAAGAGCGAGGGGGCCATGGACGCCTCCAACCTCTTAAAGCCCGCCCTGGCCCGCGGCGAGCTGCACTGCGTGGGCGCCACCACCCTCGATGAGTACCGCAAGAACGTCGAGAAGGACGCGGCCCTGGCGCGGCGCTTCCAGCCGGTGTTCGTCAGCGAGCCCACGGTGGAGGACACCGTCTCGATCCTGCGCGGGCTGAAGGAGAAGTACGAGGTGCACCACGGGGTGCGCATCTCCGACAGCGCCATCGTGGCCGCCGCGACGCTCTCCAACCGCTACATCGCCGACCGCTTCCTGCCGGACAAGGCCATCGACCTGGTGGACGAGGCCGCCAGCCGCGTGCGCATGGCGGTGGACTCCAAGCCCGAGGAGCTGGACGAGATCGACCGCCGCGTCGTGCAGCTGAAGATCGAGCGCGAGGCCCTGGCCAGGGAGACGGACGCGGCCTCCAAGGCCCGGCTCGAGAAGCTGGAAGAGGAGCTGGACGACCTGGAGGGCCAGTCCGCCGAGATGACCGCCCGCTGGCGCGCCGAGAAGGAAAAGGTCTCCTCCGCCGCCCAGGCCCGCGAGGCCCTGGACCGGCTGCGCGCCGAGCTGGTGGCCGCCCAGCGCCGCGGCGACCTGCAGCGCGCCTCGGAGATCGCCTATGGCGAGATCCCCGCCCTGGAGAAGCGCCTGGCCGAGGCCGAGGCCGCCGAGGGCCAGGCCGAGAGCATGACCCCCGAGGTCGTGGACGCCGAGCAGATCGCCGCCGTGGTCAGCCGCTGGACCGGCGTGCCCGTCGAGAAGATGCTGGAGGGCGAGCGCGACAAGCTGCTGCGCATGGAGGACGGCCTGCGCCGGCGCGTGGTCGGCCAGGAGGAGGCGCTGGTCGCCGTCTCCGACGCCGTGCGGCGCGCCCGCGCGGGCCTGAAGGACCCCAACCGGCCGATCGGCTCGTTCCTGTTCCTGGGCCCCACGGGCGTCGGCAAGACCGAGCTCACCAAGGCCCTGGCCGAGTTCCTGTTCGACGACGAGGCGGCGGTCAGCCGGCTCGACATGAGCGAATATATGGAAAAGCACTCGGTCAGCCGGATGATCGGCGCGCCTCCCGGCTACGTCGGCTACGACGAGGGCGGGGCCCTGACCGAGAGCGTGCGCCGCCGGCCCTACCAGGTGGTGCTGTTCGACGAGGTCGAGAAGGCCCACCCGGACGTCTTCAACGTGCTGCTCCAGGTGCTGGACGACGGCCGCCTGACTGACGGCCAGGGCCGCACGGTCGACTTCCGCAACACCCTGATCATCATGACCTCCAACCTGGGGTCGGAGTACCTGGCCAACCTCCCCGACGGCGACGACGTGGAGAAGGCCCGGCCCGGCGTCATGGAGGTGGTGCGCCACCACTTCCGGCCGGAGTTCCTGAACCGGATCGACGAGATCATCCTCTTCAAGCGGCTGGGCCGCGGCGAGATGGACGACATCGTGCGCATCCAGCTGCAGCGGGTGGAGAAGCTGCTGGCCGACCGGCGCATGTCGATCGCCCTGGACCCGGCCGCCCTGCACTGGCTGGGCGAGCGCGGCTACGACCCCGTCTATGGGGCCCGGCCGCTGAAGCGGGTGATCCAGAAGGAGCTGGTGGACAAGGTCGCCAGAAAGCTGCTGGCCGGCGAGTTCAAGGACGGCGACGTGATCGCGGTTTCAGGCGGCGAGGA
>Ga0136846_1207666_pt1 | contig 17416 bp, 15 predicted proteins | sample HopSoiMetagenom2_FD_96841 | JGI IMG/M metagenome (GOLD analysis project Ga0136846, IMG submission 96841) | Grasslands soil microbial communities from Hopland, California, USA - 2 Assembly 2016 (version 4) | ecosystem: Environmental > Terrestrial > Soil > Grasslands | place: USA: Hopland...
GGCAAATCCATGACCTATTCGATCGACGGCGACGATGAAATCTCCGTCCGTCCCAACGCCTTCGCACGGCTGGTGACCAACCTTGCCTCCAACGCGCGCCGTTACGCCCATACGCTGCGCGTCGAAGCCAAGCACAGCGCCAAGTGGCTGACGATCATTTTCGACGATGACGGCCCCGGCATTCCCGTCAAGGCGCGCGAAGACGTGTTCAAGCCGTTCTTCCGGCTTGACGAGGCGCGTAATCTCGACAATTCCGGCACCGGCCTCGGCCTGGCGATTGCCCGCGACATCGCCCGCAGCCATGGCGGCAACGTCACGCTTGGCGACAGTCCGCTGGGTGGCCTGCGCGCCACCATCCGCATTCCTGCATAAAGGGACACACATGCCGATCGACATCAACAACATGCATTGGCTGAATCCGCCAGCGGTCTGGGAAATGAACCAGGGACGCCTGCTCGTCCGCTCCGGCGAAAAGACCGATTTCTGGCAGGAAACCTATTATGGCTTCCATCGCGATAACGGCCATTTCCTCGGCCAGCCGCGTCAAGGCGACTTCACCGCCGAAATCACCTTCATCGGGCAGTATCGCGAGCTCTACGATCAGGCCGGCCTGATGGTCCGCCACGACGCCACGCGCTGGATGAAATGCGGGATCGAATATACCGACGGCGCCAGGCATTTCAGCGTCGTGGTCACCAACGGCAATTCCGACTGGTCCGCCTTCCGTCTCGATCACGAATTCGACGCCATGTCGGTGCGCGTGACACGCAATGGTGACGCGCTGTTCATCCAGTACCGCACCGACAAAATGGGCGAATGGCGCATGGCCCGCCTCGCCTGGTTCGATCCGACCCTGGAAGAGGTCTCCGTCGGGCCAGCCTTCTGCTCACCGCAACGCGAAGGCTTCGAAGCGGAGTTTCTGGACTTCAGCCTGACGGAACCGATATCGCGGGATATTCATTAAAACCTTCGCCCCAACGGGGAGAAGGCCAAATCACATCATCTTTCTTCCGTTCGGCACCGGCTGCGTCACAGCCGCAAGCACGATAGCGCCATTCTCATCCTCGAAGCCGAGGGTCAGCACTTCGGAACGGACGGGACCAATCTGGCGCGGCGGGAAATTGACAACGGCAAGGATCTGGCGGCCGATGAGGCTCTCCAGCGTGTAGTGCACGGTAATCTGCGCCGAGGAGCGCTTGATGCCGATCTCCGGCCCGAAATCGATCCTCAGCTTGTAGGCCGGCTTGCGCGCTTCCGGAAAGGCCTCAGCCTCGATGATCGTGCCGACACGGACATCCACCCGCTCGAAATCGCCGTAGGTGATTTCCTCCGTCATACGCATATCCTCTAGATCCTGGAAATTTAGCCGGCCAATTCCTGCGCGCGCTTGCGCGCAGCTTCCAGCGCCTCATCGAACAAAGGCTGCATGCCGCCTTTCGCCATCAGGACAGCAAGAGCCGCCGCTGTCGTGCCGCCGGGAGAGGTCACGTTCTGGCGCAGGCGCGAGGCGTCGTCGGGGGACTGATGCAACAGTTCACCAGCCCCCGCGACAGTTTCCCGTGCGAGACGCATGGCGAGGTCCGCCTGCAGGCCGAGCTTCCGGCCCGCTTCCGCCATGCACTCGACGAGATAAAAAACATAGGCCGGCCCGCTGCCGGACACCGCTGTCACGGCATCGATATCGGCCTCTTCCGGCACCCATTCGACCGGACCCGACACCTTCAGAAGATCCTGCACCAACTGCCGCTGGCGCTCGCCGACTTCGGCATTGGCAAAGGCGCCAGTGACGCCACGACCAACCATCGCCGGGGTGTTCGGCATGGCACGCACCATCGCCGTTTTCCCAAGATGCTTTTCCAGTGAGGCAAGCGTCTTGCCGGCCGCGATCGACACCACCACCGTATTCGGCCCGACCGTGCCCTTGAGCGGAGGAAGGACCACGTCCATGACCTGCGGCTTGACCGCAATGAAAAGAACACCCGCGGTAACGCCGGCAGGAACACCGGTGGCATGGCTTGCGCCGGCATCGGCAATCAGCGTCCGCATCGCCTCGGATGGACTGGGATCGACCACGGTCACCGAGGAACCCGGCACGCCGTTCTTCAACCAGCCCGTCAGCATCGCGCCGCCCATATTGCCGGCGCCAATCAGGATGATCGCGCCGGAAGATGCGAGAGCGCTCGAAGATGCCTCGGTCGTCATATCAGCATTCGCCCACGGTTTCGAACAGCACGGCTTCCATGGCGCGATTTGCGTCAAGGCCCGACCATACCACGAACTGGAAAGCCTGATAGTAAGCCTCGCAGGTGTCAAGCGCGTTGGACAGCAGCACTTCCACCTGCCGGTTGGTCGGCTCGGCCCCGCCGGCAAGCAGCAGCGACTGCCGGAAAATCACGATATCCTCCTGCCGCCACAGGTCGAAATGGCCCATCAACACCTGACCATTGACGCAGGACAGAAGCTTGATGACTTCGTTGGCGCGGATATCCGGGACCTTGATGTCGAAGGCGCAGGCAATATGCAGCGCCTCGAACTCCTCCATCCAGGAGAAGGAAACATGATAGTCCGTCCATTTACCTTCGACGGTCATGGCGATTTCGTCTTCGCCCGACCGCTCGAACGACCAGTCGTTATTGGCGGCCACGAACTCGATCATATCGACCGGATTTGACTGGCGTTCGACTTCTATTTCCATAAGGCTCATGCAGCACCTTCTTGACCGGAACGAATGCAGCTTTCGCGCGCTTCAACATTGAGAGAACGCAAACTGTTTTACTCCGGAAACATCTTCTGGATGATGTTGAACGGCTGCCAGACTAACGCATCCACCCTGCCCGGAGCTTACCAAGTCCGTTTCGAATCATCATTTAAAATCAGTGTATAACGGCATGCCCGGCATGCCAGCCCCTCAAGGGAGATTTTGGGCAAGGGCGCTGTGGAAAGCTCTTCCGATGTCTATTCAGAAGGGAGTCATAACTGACTCTGGCGATTGGCTTTTTTGCCAGTGTCCACAGGTGGATAAATCGCCGAAAATTTTAGAGGAAAACTGCGCGGCAGAGGCCTGCCGCGCCTATTTCTCGCAAAATTAATCGCGGTTACTTGCTTTTCGAGGAAAGACGCGCTTCGAGCGCCTCGATTCTGGCGAGCAGCGCTTCGTTCTCGTCACGCGCCTTGATCGCCATTTCGCGAACGGCTTCGAACTCCTCGCGCTTGACGATGTCGAGGCTGTTCAGCCAGCGTTCGGCATGCGCGTTGAAAGCAGTCTCGATCTCGCGGCGCACGCCTTGCGCAGCACCGGCGGCATCAGTCATCAACTTGGCGAATTCGTCCATGATACGGTTCGGTCCAGTGCTCATTATCGTCTCCTTGCGGCCGTCGGCCCCGAAAATGCCCGAAAATGAATGGCATCACGCAGGGACCAGATAGTGCTGAGGTAGGATTTCCCAGGGTTCGATGCAAGCAAATTGAGATAGGGCGGGACAAGCTGGCTCATGATGAAAGACTCATGAAAATCGACTTGACCGTTTCAATACCGAACGCCATCTTCCGGCCACATTGGATTTAGCATGCTCTTGTCCAAGAATCGCATCGCAATTTTGCGAACAATGCTCTAACGGATCTGACAATCTTGCTGACATCCGCCAACCTCGCCGCCATCCTACCGTTTCCCGATATCGATCCGATCGCCTTTTCGCTCGGCCCCCTGGATGTCCACTGGTACGGCCTTGCCTATGTCGCCGGCATCCTGCTCGGCTGGCTTTATGCGCGACGGCTGGTCGACAATGGCAAGCTCTGGCTGAGCGACACCGCGCCAATGACGCGCGCGCATCTGGACGATTTCATCCTCTGGGTGGCGCTCGGCATCGTTCTCGGCGGCCGCATCGGCTATATCCTGTTCTATGATCTCGACAAGGTGATCGCCGATCCGATCCGCGCCGTCCAGATCTGGAAGGGCGGCATGTCTTTCCATGGTGGATTGATTGGCACGACCATCGCCATGATTCTGTTCGCCAATCGCAGCAAGATCCCGGTCTGGAGCCTGTTCGATATCGTCGCGGCCGTCGCCCCGATCGGCCTTTTCTTCGGCCGCATTGCCAATTTCGTCAATGGCGAGCTCTGGGGCCGGGCTACTGACGTCCCGTGGGCCATGGTCTTTTGCAGTCCGCACATTATTGCCGCTCATGATGGCATCTGCCCGGCCGGTCCCGATCCGCGCCATCCAAGCCAGCTCTACGAGGCCGGCGTCGAAGGCATCGTCCTCTTCATCGTCCTCTTCATCCTGACGCGTTGGGCCTTGGCGCTGAAGAAACCCGGCACCATCAGCGGCGTTTTCGTTATCGGCTACGCCTTCTCGCGTATCTTCGTCGAATTCTTCCGTCAGCCAGACGAGCAGCTCGGCTACCTTCTCGGCACGAACTGGCTGACCATGGGTATGGTGCTGTCCCTGCCGATGGTCGCGATCGGTCTTTGGGCAGTCATTCGCGCCCGCTACGCTGCCGCCAGGCAGACGGCTTGATCTCCGAGTGAAATATCGCGTGATCCTTCCGAAAACTGGTTTATATTTCTCGGAATCATGCTCCAGCGAGACCAATTGATGACAACCCCGCTCGGCGAAAAAATCAAAGCCATTATCCGCACGAACGGACCGGTCAGCATCACCGATTATTTCTCGCTCTGTCTCGCCGATCCACAGCACGGCTACTACAAGACACGCGAGCCCTTCGGCAGCGTCGGCGATTTCGTCACCGCGCCCGAGATCAGCCAACTCTTCGGCGAGATGATCGGCATCTTCATGGTCCATGCCTGGCAGCGCCATGGCTCACCCGCCGACGTTCATCTCGTGGAAATCGGCCCGGGGCGCGGCACGATGATGGCCGACATGCTTCGCGTCATCAGCAAGCTCGCGCCGCCGCTCTATGACGCCATGAGCGTGCATCTGGTCGAAACCAGCGAGCGGCTGCAGGGTTTTCAACAACAGACGCTTGCCGACCATGGCGACAAGATTTCCTGGCAATCGGATTTCAACGATGTGCCGGCAGGCTTCACCCTGCTTGCCGCCAACGAGCTCTTCGACGCCATTCCCATCCGTCAGTTCGTCCACACCGCGAACGGATTTCGCGAGCGCACTGTCGGGCTCGATGCCGACGGCGAGCTGACCTTCGCGATCGGCGTCGCCGGCCTTGACCCGGCGTTCCTGCCGGAAGGATCATTGCCGCCCATCGGCACCATCTTCGAGATCGCCCCTGCCCGCCAGGCGGTGATGACGACGATTTGCGACCGGATCGCCGCCCATGGCGGCACCGCGCTCGCCATCGATTACGGGCACATGGCGACAGGCTTCGGCGATACGCTGCAGGCCGTGCGCATGCATGAATACGATCCTCCGCTGGAGCACCCCGGCGAAGCGGATCTCACCAGCCATGTCGATTTCCAGCATCTGGCCGCAACTGCTGTCGCTTCCGGCCTGCAAATCAATGGATGCTGTCATCAGGGCGATTTCCTCATCGGGCTTGGGTTGTTGGAGCGGGCAGCGGCACTTGGCCGTGACCGCGACGCCGCAATGCAAGAGGGCATCAGCGCCGCCGTCGAGCGACTTGCCGGCGCCGGCGAAGGCAAGATGGGAGAGCTCTTCAAAGTGCTGGCGGTTTCAAGCCCGGCGATCGATCTCCAGCCCTTTCGCCCGACGCGCTGATAAAGAGTGCCGAAGCCAACGGATTGACAGAGCGCGCATGGCTGGGCCAACATCCCGGCCAAATCGAACCGCTTCGCCACAGACGCGTTATTCATCACGACCCACTCCAAAGACCACATCAAGGGACACGCGGTATTGCCGACTCCAATCGAAAGCACGCTGCTAAGCGCCGCCAAAAGGGCCGGTATCCGCCACGGCTATTTCACCCGCGAGGGCGGCGTTTCGCAAGGGCTCTATCGCGGCTTGAACGTTGGTCTCGGCTCCCATGACGACCGCGCGCATGTAGAGGAAAACCGCCGCCGTGTCGCCGGCTGGTTCGGGCTGCCGCTGGAGCGGCTCGCGACCGTACATCAGGTCCATTCGCCCGATGTGATCACCGTCGACGTCGACTATGACGGTGATCGCCCACAGGCGGACGCCATGGCGACGGCGACGCCGGGGATCGTACTCGGCGTGCTCGCCGCCGATTGCGGACCTATCCTCTTCGCCGATCCCGAAAACCGGGTGATCGGTGCTGCCCATGCCGGCTGGAAGGGTGCACTAACCGGTGTGCTGGAGAATACGATCGAGGCGATGGTCACACTCGGCGCCAGACGCGAGACGATCACCGCCTGCCTCGGCCCCTCGATCAGCCAGGCAAGCTATGAAGTCGGCCCGGAATTCGTCGATCGCTTCACCGCATATGATCCCGACTACAGCAAATACTTCATTCCGTCCGAAAAGCCCGGCCACGCGATGTTCGACTTGCCGGCGCTGACGGTCGACCGCCTGCATAAGGCTGGCGTGACCGCCGAAAGCCTCGCTCTCTGCACCTATCCCGATGCCGATCGCTTCTTCTCCTATCGCCGCACCACGCATGCCAAGGAGCCGGATTACGGCCGGCAAATTTCCGCCATCGCCATCGAGGAGACCTCCTAAAATGGCCCTGCATTTCGAACGCAGCGAATTCGACGCCCGTCTGGCCCGTCTCCTGGCGAAAATGCAGGAGGAAAAACTAGACGCCATGCTGCTCTTCGCGCAGGAGAGCATGTTCTGGCTGACGGGCTATGATACCTTCGGCTACTGCTTCTTCCAGACGCTGGTGGTCAAGTCGGATGGCACGATGGTGCTTCTGACCCGCTCGGCCGATCTTCGCCAGGCCCAGCTCACATCCGTCATCTCCGATATTCGCATCTGGGTTGATCGCGTCAATGCCGATCCGACGCTCGATCTCAAGGAATTGCTGGTGGAGCTTGATCTTCTCGGCGCCCGCATCGGCGTCGAATATGACACGCACGGCATGACCGGCCGCGTCGCCCGCCTGCTCGACAGCCAGATCGCCACCTTCGGCCAGATCGTCGACGCCTCCTATCTCGTCGGCCGCCTGCGCCTCGTCAAAAGTCCGACGGAAGTTGCCCATATCGAGCGCGCCGCCGCCCTTGCCGACGATGCGCTGGATGCCGCCCTTGCGCTGATCAAGCCCGGCGCCGACGAAGCCGATATTCTCGCCGCCATGCAGGGCACGATCTTTTCCGGCGGCGGCGATTACCCCGCCAATGAATTCATCATCGGCTCCGGCCCCGAGGCTCTGCTCTGCCGCTACAAATCCGGCCGCCGCAAGCTCGACGCCGACGACCAGCTCACCCTCGAATGGGCGGGCGCCCATGCCCATTATCATGCCGCCATGATGCGCACCGTCGTCATCGGCGACCCCAGCCATCGCCACCGAGAACTCTTCAGCGCCTGCCTCGAAACTATCCAGGCGATCGAAACGGTGCTGAAACCCGGCCACACCTTCGGCGACGTCTTCGACATGCATGCCAAGATCATGGACGAGCGCGGCCTTGCCCGCCATCGGCTGAATGCCTGCGGTTATTCGCTCGGCGCCCGCTTCTCCCCCTCCTGGATGGAGCATGAGATGTTTGTTGCAGGCAATCCGCAGGAGATTGGGGAGAGTATGTCGCTCTTCGTGCACATGATCATCATGGATTCCGACACCGGCACCGCAATGACGCTCGGCCAGACTTACCTGACGACATCTCAGGACCCGCGAGCTTTGTCGCGCCATCGTCTCGAATTTCTTAACCGTTAGCAGCGTAGAATAGCGATCCTGAACGGGGTGACCCTCGAAGGAAAGGATCGCGCATATGAGACAGGTCAGGACAACGTTGATTTCCGTTGGCTTCTGCCTTGCGCTCGCCGCCTGCAACACGACAGACGCCCTGACGCCGCCCGGCACCATCGGCGATGCCGGCTCCAGCCCCGTCACGCAACGCGATGTCGAACGCATGGCCTCCGCGCCGCAGCGCCAGCAGACCGATCAGGCTGCGCAGGACAGCTACAGCTACCAACGACAAGGCTACCGGCAACAGGGTTACCAACCGCAAAGCCCTAGTGGGGGCTCGCTGGACGATCAGGCGGCAGCGCTGAGAAGCGGCGGCGGCAATCCTTACGCCTCCCGCCCTCTCGACGGCTCCCGGACCGCGTCCATTCCGCCAGGCAGTGCTCCGATCTCGGAATCCGATGAGCAGCGCGAAGCCGACCGCCGCCTCGCCGACGATCCGCAACCACGGCAACAAGCGGCCCAAGACCAGCAGGACGATCAGCAACAACCCGACCAGCAGCAACAGCAAGCCTCCGTCGCCCCCGCGACGGCAACCGGTGGAAACAGCGTTCGCTTCCTGCCGATCATCGGCGCGCCGGTCGAGGCCGTCACCCCGCTTTCCCGCCAACTCGGCGCGGAGGCGCGTTCGCTTGGCCTTGCGATCAAGAGTTCGAGCGATTCGAACGCCAGCTACATCCTGAAGGGCTATCTTTCCGCGTTCGAGGATGGGCCGCAGATTTCCGTCACCTATGTCTGGGATGTCCTCGACAATAGCGGTGCCCGCCTGCACCGAATCCAGGGGGCGGAAAGCGCACCTCTGAAGCGCGGCGATCCGTGGACCGCCGTTCCGCCTGCCGTCATGCAGAAAATCGCCACCAAAACCATGTCGGAATTCAATTCCTGGCGCGACTCTCGTGGCGGATAGCCACAGGCTTTTCAGAAATATGAAAGCTATCATGCCTCTCCCCCCTTGCATTCGGGAGCAAGGCGGTTAAAAGCGCGGCTATCAGGTTGGTAACAGGCGGGCCAAAATGAAGATTTTCGCAGGCAATTCGAACAGGCAACTCGCCGAAGCGATCTGCAACTATCTCAATCTTCCTTTGGGTAAGGCAAGTGTCCGGCGTTTCGCGGACCAGGAAATCTTTGTCGAGATCCAGGAAAACGTGCGTGGCGAGGACGTGTTTGTCGTTCAGCCGACGTCGTTTCCGGCCAATGACCACCTCATGGAATTGTTGATCATGGTCGACGCGATGCGGCGCTCTTCAGCGCGGCGCATCACGGCTGTCATTCCTTATTTCGGCTATGCTCGTCAGGACCGCAAGGCCGGTCCGCGCACGCCGATCTCGGCAAAGCTCGTGGCGAACCTCATCACCGAGGCCGGAGCCGATCGCGTACTGACGCTTGATCTGCACGCCGGCCAGATCCAGGGATTTTTCGATATCCCGACGGACAATCTTTACGCCTTGCCGATCCTGACGCGCGATATCGTGGCCAATTACGATATCGGCAATGTCATGGTGGTTTCGCCCGATGTCGGCGGCGTCGTTCGTGCCCGCGCGCTCGCCAAACGTCTCGACTGTCTGCTGGCGATCGTGGACAAGCGCCGTGATCGCCCGGGTGAATCCGAAGTCATGAACATCATCGGCGATGTTACCGGCAAAGACTGCATCCTGATCGACGATATCGTCGATTCCGGCGGCACGCTTTGCAACGCCGCCGAGGCACTCTTGAAGAATGGCGCGACCAGCGTCACGGCCTACATCACCCACGGCGTTCTGTCCGGTGGCGCCGTGACCCGTATCGCCAATTCGAAGCTGAAGGAACTGGTGATCACCGATTCCATTCAACCGACGACGGCGGTGCTCTCCGCACCCAACGTCCGCGTCATCAGCACCGCCAGCCTCATCGGCGAAGCCATCAACCGCACCAGCCAGGAAGAATCGGTTTCCAGCCTGTTCGACTGAAAACCGGCCATCCCTTCCTTATGCCGGTGTTAAACCGGCAGGATGTCTTTGCCGCCAGACCAGCAGCCCTATTCCGATCAGCCCGGCGGCGAAAACCGCGGCGCCCGATCCCATGATCGACGGCCCGATGCCGAACCAGGCAAAAAGCGTCGGCGACATGAGATAGGCCAGGAAAAGGCCGAGGAAGATCGCGCACATCATCAAGCGATAGACCTGCGCCAGACGGTGCGGCTCGCTCCTCGTCTGCATCAGATGCAGCATTGCGAGATTTTCGAAGGGACCGTTGATCGAGGCAAAGCATGCAACGGCCATCAGCCATAGACGGTCATGCATCAGCGGCAGCAGGAAAACGCCGATGCCGAAGATCAGCTTTGCCACGATGATCCAGACCACCGGCCGACGTGGTTTCATGTTGCTGAGGATGAGGTTGGTCGTCACATTGCCGATGCCATAGGCCGTCATCATCAGACTGTAATCCGTCAGCGGATCGGTGCTGGTTTCGCGCAGATGCAGGATCATCCCAAGCAGAATGCCCATGGCCCAGGCAATATTCCCCATCAGGTTGGTGAACAGGCCATAGAGTATGGCGGCATGGCTCCGCGCCGCCCTCCATCCGCCCAGAACGCCATCGATGACCGCGGCCGCGCCCGAGAAATCACGACGACGAGGCGCGGGCGGCAATCTGGCGACAGCCAGCCAGACCGCCAGGGCCGACAGCAGCAATGTCGCCGCCGTCACCGCGAAGAACTGCGACTTCGGCAGGAAGCCGTTGACCAGCGCAATCAAGCTCGGTCCGAGAATACGGGCCATGCGCCTCGTGGCGTCGAACAATCCGTTGGTCGCATGCCGGATGTCGGGCTCGACGGCGATCGTCGGCAAGGTCGCCTGCAACGACGGATCGAACGCCGCCGTCAGCAGGGCGATGCATCCGGCAAGCACTATGAGCAGCGGCAGGCTCATGACATGCATCAAGCCGGCGACGGACAGCACCAGCAACAACAGCGCGCGCAGCACATCAGACGAAATCATCGTCGTGCTGTGCCGCCAGCGATCCGTCAGGATGCCGCCGAAGAGACTGCCGAACAGAAGCATACCCGACTGCAACGCGGACACGTAGCCCGCATCGCTGCCGATGAAATCCGCCGCGATCCAGACGACGGCGACCATGTAGAATTCAGATCCGGTCGCCGCCAGCACCTGGCCGGCCCATAGGAGAGAAATCGAGCGCTGGGCCAGCGGCCTTAGGACAAACATCTTCGCATTCTGAAACTTGAGCGGCTTACTTGATGACTTGGCCGTTGATCGTCACGGTCTTGTCGTCGGCGATGCTGACCTCCCAACGCGAACGTCCGTCGGGATCGGTCTTGGCGAAACCCTTGGCCATCATCAGGCCGAAGGAAAACTGGGCGAGGTCCTGCTGCGTCTTCGCGGCCTCCTGAACGGCGGCGATCGTCTTGTCGAGATCGCGGGCAAGCACCGTCATGTTCATGGTGACACGGTCGGTGTCATCAAGCGCACCGCGCATGCTGCCGGAAGCCTCTACGTCGTAAAGCCCCGAAACCGCACTGACCTTCGGAAAATTGACCGTCATCGTTCCATCAGGAAACATGGCTTGGCGCAACTGTTTGTCCACGGCTTCCTGGCCGGCCGGATGGTTGAAATCGGTCTGCTGTAGAACCTCCGCGAGAGCGGTAAAATTCAGGTTCGGCAGCTGCACCTGCATTTCGGCGGCGTTGGGAATGAAGGCGACATAATCTTCAGGCACCAGACCGGATGCCAGGGTAAGCTTCTCGGCGCGCAGGCCGAAATCGGCATTCATCGCATTGCTTGGTCCCGCCACCTTGAAGGAATAATCCATCTGCCGCAGACCGCCATCTCCCAAGGGGGTCGTCACGGAAACATCCTTGAGGGCGACCGTCTCGCCGAACGAACCGACGATCGGCATCATCTTCTGCAACAAGGCCTTGAGCGCCGTGCTCTCGTCTTCGGACAAGGTCTTTGCTTCCTTGTGTTCGGAGAAGAAGCGAAACAGTTCATTCAGCGCCTTCACCGGCAGCTTGGTCGCCGATGCGTTGAAATCGATCGCGCCGACCTTGATCTCGGCGAGCGTCATGGTGTCGGAAGAAATCTTGTTGTTGAGGGATTGCAGGCTACCATCCATCTTGAGATCAAGCTTGTCCGGTTCGCCGCTGTCGGACGATGACAGCGTGTAAACGATGCTGTCGGCCGTGGCGTCGCTCTTTTGCACGGCGTTGTCTTTATCGATGGTCTGGGTGGTGAAGGTGATGCCGCTGCCCTTCATGTCCATCGAGCGGACGTAGTAGAGTGCAGGGTCGAAGACGCCCTTAAAGCTGGAGGATGCCAGCGCATAGCGGAGTTCGACACTTGGCGTTTGACCGGGCTTCGAGCGCGCGGTGACGTCGATCGCATTGCTGCCCTCGATGTTCCAAAGGCCGTTATCCTGCGGCGTCGCGAGCGCCGTCAGCGGTTTGAGCCCCGTAATGACGAAACCAGTGACGTTCAGCTTGTCGAGGAATTTCTTAAGGTCATAAGTCACTTCATAGCGACCGTTCACCGGCTTGACAGCGATGATCCCGCTCTTCGCCATGTCTTTCGGCATGAAATACGTAAGGTTCCCAAGCAGATTCTTGGCACCCTGCTCATTGACATCAGCCGCGCGCGACGCGCCAGCCAGACCCACGGCGAAAACCGCCGCCGCGGCCATTGCTTTGAAACGCATGATTTAGTCCCCCAAAAATAACAGAAAAAGTTGGAAACAGCAGAACCCTGAGAGGGTTCTCGATCGGATCGAAGACGCCGAAACGAGCGCCCCTATAAATTTTTAGGGACCTTTCGGTCCTTTCAGCACCTGCCCATTCACCGTGACGGTGCGGTTTTCATCCATCGTGACATCCCAGCGCAGACGGCCATCCGGAGCAGTCTTGGCAAAGCCCTTGGCGGCCATCAGGCTGAAGGAAACCTTGTTCAGCTGCGGGTCCGTCTTGGCCGCATTCTGAACGGCGGTGATCGTCTTGTCGAAATCGCGAGCCAGGACCATTGCCTGCAGGGAATAGCCGGCATGGGACTGGGTGGTCCTCTTCAACGCGCCGGAAACCTCGACATCGTAAACGCCGGAAATCGCGCTGATTTTCGGAAATTCGAGAGTCGCATGGCCGCCTGGGAACGCTATACGCTTCAGCGCCTCGCCAGAAACCGGCGTGGCGCGCGTCGCAACATTCTTCAACGCCGCATCGATAAGGCCGTCGAAATTGATATCGGGCATGCCGATCCGCACATCAAGCATTTCCGGCAGGAAGGCGGCATAGACCGACGGAATGAGGCCGGGGTCAGGCGTGAAATGCTCTGCTCGCAGGCCAAAATTGACGTTGGAGGTCTTGGTAAGGCCGTCCATCTTGAAGCTGTAGTCGACTGTCTTGACGCCGACCTTTCCCTTTGCGGTCGCCACCAGCAGATTGTTCAGCGTCACCGTCTCATCCAGCGAGCCGAAGCCCGGCAAGGCACGCCGCACCAGTTCCGCGAATTTCTCGCTGCCACTTTCCGACAGCTGCTTGGCCTTGATGTGCTGAAAGAAGAAGTGGACGAGTTCGCGCAGCTCCTTCGCCGGCAGGCTCGTCGCCGCCGCCTTGATATCGACGCTGTCGGCGCTGATATTGACGGACGAAGCCCCAGGCCCGGTCACTGTTTCATTGATGCGCTGCAACGTGCCCTGCGATTGCAGGTTCACCTTGCCGGCCTCGACGCCGTCGGTCACCGAACTGGAGAACGATGCATTATCGATGGTGGCGTCCATCGCATGCCCGGTGTTTCTGCCACTGCCGACGCTGGAGAACTTGATGCCATTGCTCTTCGTCTCCAGCGACCTCATCACCTCGAGCGCCGGATCGAAAATGCCGTCAATCACGTTGGAGGCAACCGAATAGGTGATGTCCGATGCCGGCGAATGGACCGAAACATCGAGGCTATTATCGCCCTTCAGGCGCCACTTGCCTTCCGCAAGCGGCTGCGCGAACAGCGACAGCGGCTTGAAACCGGTAACCGACAACGCGTTGGAATTGATCTTGTCGAAGAATTTCGCGAGGTCGTAGATGATCTGATACTGATCGCCCGACGGCGTCACCGTGACGAAACCGCTGCGGGCAAGATCGCGCGAAAGAGAATGCGTCAGGATGGTGCGCAATTCCTTGGCGCCCTGCTCCTTGACGTCCGCCGCCTGCGACGCGCCAGCAAGACCGATGGAAAAAACCGCCGCGGCGGCAATAGTCTTGGAGCGCATAGCCGACCTCTCCTTTTGACCCTGATCGATTGAAATCGACTGTTGAAGAGGCCAAGGGTATATGTCAAGGCATTGATAGAAATAGCATCGCCGGCTCTTTATCTTGAGTTGCAATGTCGTCACGGCTGCGCTTTCCACGGAGATACTTGCACCTTCGGCCTGTTTGTACTATACGCCACGCGTCCGCGTAGACACCCTTGGAGGCAACGCGGATGAGGTAGGGCTTGCCCTCCTCCAGTTCAATCGGTCCCCGCATGCCGGCGACCGGATGAACTCTCCAAATAACCTCGAAAGGAATAGCTATGAGCCACGAAAGCTACGAGCTAAAGGCCGAGGCGCGCGAACGGGTTGGTAAGGGGTCCGCCCGTGAACTTCGCCGCAATGGTTTGATTCCCGCTGTCATCTATGGTGACAAGCAGGCCCCCATCTCGATCACTCTCAACACCAATGAAGTGACGAAGCGTATCCATGCCGGTGGTTTTCTCACCACGATTGCGACGATCGACGTCGGCGGCACGAAGATCAAGGTTCTGCCGAAGGACTACCAGCTCGATCCGGTCCGTGACTTCACGCTCCATATCGACTTTCTGCGCGTCTCCGGCAACAGCCAGGTGACCGTTGAAATCCCGGTTCACTTCGTCAACCAGGAAAAGTCCCCGGGCCTCAAGGCTGGCGGCGTGCTGAACATTGTTCGCCACGAAGTCGAAGTCCATTGCCCGGCCGATGCGATCCCGGAATTCTTCACCGTTGATCTGTCGAGCCTCAAGGTTGGCGACAGCATCCACATCTCGCACGTAACCCTGCCGAAGGGCGTAGTCCCGGTCATCGCCGACCGCGACTTCACGATCGCAACGATCGTCGCTCCGGCTGCCGGCCTTACGGAAGAAGAAGAAGGCAGCGAAGAAGCCAGCGCTTAATCAGCGTCTTCATCGCTACGCAGTCTGACCCGCCTCCCCTCTGGGGATGGCGGGTTTTCTATGTGTAAATTCTAATAAAAGTAGCAGAAAATCTTGCAAACTACAGAATCAATACTTGGTTTAAATCCATTAACCCCATGGTTTCAGCAACATTTAACACATTCGTGAAATTTTACGCCAAACAGTTGTAGAGAACGGCCCGCCCCAAGATCAGCCGGTCTACGACCGGGGAGCATGCGGAACTATGAATCATTCCGTCGAAAACAGGTTTTTCGCGATCGTCTGCGGCGCGCTGCTGGTTTTCGTCGCGCCCCTCTTTGTGCTGTTTCTTTTCTTGTCGTCCGGACGCGCCGAAAAGGAAATCAAGGACCATATCTCGGTCCTGCTGATCGCCAACGCCCAGGCATTGGCCAAACCGCTGTGGGACCTCGACGAGGATAGCGTCACGCAGATCAGCGCCACGACGGTCGCCGAGGGCGCCGTCGTCAAGGTCAATGTTCGCGATCTTTCCGGCCAGCTCGACGTCACGCAATCAACCATCCCGAAATCCTACAAGGGCCTGTTGGAGGCCGTTTCACGCCCGATCATCTACAATGGCGTGGACGGCGCAAGAAACCTCGGCACCATTACCGTCTATTACCCGAAGCTCGGCCTCTTCGACGGATTGAAGAGCGAGGAGATCGTCTTCATCTCGATCTTCATCTTCGCTGTGTTGACCGTTTTCGGCGCCGCCCTGATCGGCAACCGCATCTTTGTCATTCAGCCGCTGATGCGGCTGACCCACGCCATCGAAGCGACAAGGCGGCTGGGTTCGCGCCATCATGTCGATTGGCAGTCCAACGACGAAATGGGCCGGCTCGCCAACAGCTTCAACGAGATGCAAAGCAAGCTGGAGCGCGAGGAAACCGAGCTGAAACTCGCCCATCGCCGTGCCACGGATACCTATAATCTGACGCCGGCCATGCTGTTCTCCCTCGACAAGGACGATTGCATCGCCGCAGTCAGCGATTATTGGCTGGCCGCCACCGGCTATGCCCGCTCCAATGTGCTTGGACGCAAGTTTGCAAGTCTGGTTCTGCCGGAATCGCGCGCGAAATACATCGAACGCAAGCGCAGCCATCCCGACAGCGCCGACCGTTTCGACGTGACCGTGAAATTCCACCGCCACGATGACCGGGTCATGGACGTACTGATCCTCGAGACGACGGCGATCCAGGATGGCCTTTCCCTCTCGGTCATGACCGATGTCACCGATCTCAAGCAGTCCGAGGACCGGAACCTGCGCCAGGCAATCACCGATCACCTGACCGGTCTCTTGAACCGTCAGGGCTTCGAAACGGCACTCGACACCAAGATCAACGAGGCGGACAAGCGCAAGCGCGAGCTTGCCTGCCTCTTCATCGATCTCGACCGCTTCAAATGGATCAACGACAACAAGGGCCATGCCGCCGGCGACGCGGCGCTGCGCGAGCTGGTTGCTCGTTTGCAGGCACGATTGGAACCCGGCGACATCGCCGCTCGCCTCGGCGGCGATGAATTCGCGATCTTGTTGCTTGCCGAGAACGCGGAAACGAGGGCCGTTGAAATGGCCACCCGCATCGGCGAGGTATTCGAAGCCCCCTTTGGCGGCGACGCCCGCCTCAGCGCCAGCATCGGCATCGCCATCTATCCTCGCCATGCCGCCAACGCCGCCGAACTGCTGCTGAAATCGGACATCGCCATGTATGCCAAGAAGCACGATGGCAAGAACGGCGCGCAAATCTTCGACAACAGCATGCTGGATGCCTCGCGCCGCCGCGCCGAGCTTGAGAGCCATATCGAAAGCGGCCTGAGCGAGGACTGGTTCGAGGCCTACCTGCAGCCGATCGTCAATATCGATGATCGCTCCATCGCCGGTTTCGAGGCACTGATGCGGCTGCATCATCCGCAGAAGGGCATTCTGCCTCCAGCCCGGATCATCGAGGTCGCCGAGGAGACGGGCTCGATCATCCGTATCGGCAATCGCATCATGGAGAAAGCCGTTTCCAATTTTGCGCGTCTCTCGCGCCTGGACGGCATGCAGGACACCTATCTTGCCATCAATTTCTCGCCGCTCCAGTTCGAGCCGGAGCTGCCCGTGCGCATCGCCGCCCTGCTCTCTCGCCACGATATTTCCCCAAAGCGGATTGTTGTGGAAATCACCGAAGCCGTGCTGATGGACGACAATCCTGAAACGCGCATGGTGATCAACGAGATATGCCGCTACGGCTGCCGCATCGCGCTCGACGATTTCGGCACGGGCTATTCGTCGCTGAGCTACATTAACCGCTTCCCGGTGGACATCATCAAGATCGACCAATCCTTCATCCGCGCGATCAACGACACGGCCTCGGATGTCAGCGCCAAGAGCCGCATGCTGGTCGAAAGTATCACGACCCTCTCGCATAAGATGAATTGCACCGTCATCGCCGAGGGTATCGAGACCGA
>Ga0136846_1215678_pt1 | contig 17412 bp, 15 predicted proteins | sample HopSoiMetagenom2_FD_96841 | JGI IMG/M metagenome (GOLD analysis project Ga0136846, IMG submission 96841) | Grasslands soil microbial communities from Hopland, California, USA - 2 Assembly 2016 (version 4) | ecosystem: Environmental > Terrestrial > Soil > Grasslands | place: USA: Hopland...
GCCGGAGCCCTCCGCCCCGAAGGGCTCGACGCCGGTGACGGTGAGACCGAGCTGGTCGTGCAGGGCGCGGGTGATCGCCTCGACACGATCGCCGGTCAGCTTGAGGTGCGCGGCGTTCCCACCGCGTCGATACGAGACGGGGAACGCGTCATCGGGCGCGAGCCACCCGAACGCGAACGCCGCGACGGTGAACCCGAGGGCGACGGAGTATGCGCCCGCGTAGACGTAGGTCGCGCCGAGGATCGCGCGGGCGAGCACCACCGCGAGCGCGAGGACGAGCGCGACGACGAAGGCCCGGCGGCGCCAGATCCCTCGCGGCGCGAGGGAGAACACCATGACGCCGAGCGTGATCGAGAGCGACGCGATGGCCGACGCGGGGAAGAACCAGTGGCCGCCGCTCGGCGGCACGATCACCGGGCTCTGGGGCGGGTTGAGCTCGAGTTGTAGCAGCCGTGACGTCGCCAGCAGATCCATGACGCCGATCGCGATGATCGCGACGAACAGATGCCGGATCCGCAGGAACGCGACCAACACGGCCGCCATCGCGATCCGCAGCACGATGATCCCCGGCTTGGTCGCGAACCAGTTCAGGATCTTCGCGACCGCGAGGTAGGGGTCATGCTGGAACCGCGCGAACCACGCGAGCGCCCCGTAGGGCGGGTCCGACCCGAAGGCCGCCACCATCACCAACCCGAGCAGGATCACGACGACGAGGATCGCGACGATCCGCGGCCACCACGGCGACTTCGCCAGCGGCGGCGGCTCGCCCGAGGGACGCCGGTGCAGGCCGCGCCGGGTCACCACGAAGGCCTCGCGCGGCGCCCCGCTCGTTGCGTTTCCCACGCCCCGGATGCTAGCCCAGGCCTCACGCGCGGTCGTTCGACTAGCCTGCCTGCGATGCAGGTCCTTCACGGCGCCGACGCGTTGCCGCTGGACGATGCGCCGAGCGTCGTCACGGTCGGGTTCTTCGACGGCGTCCACCTCGGCCATCAGGCGGTCTTTCGGCGCGTGGTCGATGAGGCGTCGGCGCGCGGCGTTCGCAGCGTGGCGATCACGTTCGACCGCCATCCCCGCGAGGTGCTCTCGCCGGGCGACCAGCCTCGACTGCTGACGACGGTCGAGCGGAAGGCGTCGTTGATCGAGGCGTCCGGTGTCGACGTGTTGATCGTCCTGGCGTTCGACCGCGACTTCTCGTTGATCCCGGCAGAGACGTTCGTGGCGCAGACGCTCGTGGACGGCGTGCACGCCGTGCATGCGGCGATGGGCGCGAACTTCACGTTCGGGTTCAAGGCGCGCGGGACGATGGCGACGCTGCCTGGCCTGGGTGTCCCGTTCGGGCTCACGGCCGAGTCGGTGCCGCTCGTCGAGATCGACGGCCGGACGGTGTCGTCGACATCGATCCGCGACGCGTTGGCCGAGGGCGATCTGGCCTGGCCGCTCATGGCGCTCGGACGTCGGTTCGTGCTGGACGGTGAGGTGGTCACCGGGCACGGCCGAGGCAAGGGCCTCGGCTACCCGACGGCCAACCTGCGAACGTGGCCGCGGCTCCTGCTGCCCGGCCAGGGGATCTACGCGGGCGTCGCCGAGCACCGCGGCCGCCGCTACCGGACGGCCTTCGACGTCGGCACCAACCCGACGTTCGGGGTGGAGCCGCTGCACGTCGAGGCCTTCCTGCTGGACTACGACGGGCCGGACCTGCCGGGGGAGCCCCTGTCGATCGAGTTCTGGGCGCGGCTGCGCGACGAGGAGCGTTACGAGGACGTCGCCGCGCTCGTGGAGGCGATCGAGGCGGACGTTGCCCGGACGCGCGCCGAGGTGCCCGCCGAGGCCCTCGCGTAGCAGGTCGAGGGCCTATCACCGCTGGTAGCCTGGGTCGACACCATGACGCTGACCAAAGAAGACAAGACCGCCATCATCACGGAGCACGCCCGCTCGACGAGCGATACCGGCTCCGCCGAGGTGCAGATCGCCGTGCTGACCAAGCGCATCGCGGACCTGACCGAGCACCTCAAGCTCCACAAGCACGACCACCACAGCCGCCGCGGCCTGCTGATGCTCGTCGGCCGCCGCCGCCGGCTGTTGGAGTACCTCAAGCGTGAGGACATCGCCCGCTACCGCGACATCGTCGCGAAACTGGGCCTCCGTCGCTGAGGCAGTGCCTGTGGGGGCCCCGCGAGGGGCCCGTTGCACACCCAGGGGGGTGATGCCCGAAGCGTGAACCCGGCCCCGAGGGAGGCCAACCCGACGCCGGTCGGTTCTCAGTCGCGAGTCCCCGCAGCCATACGGTTCGGAGGCTCACCACTGACAACCGGCCGCCGCCCTCACTCACACACCCGGCGCGCGTCGCGCGCCACTGAGTCCAAGGATGACCCGACCGGATGGTCACTGAGATGTCGCGCCAGGTCGGCGCGCACGACCTCACCATGCAAACCGGCAAGCTCGCGAAGCTTGCCGACGGCGCCGTCGTCGTCACGTACGGCCAAACCCAGGTGCTCGCCACCTGCGTCCGTTCCAAGCCCCGGGAGGGGATCGACTTCTTCCCGCTCACGATCGACGTCGAAGAGCGGGCCTACGCTGCGGGCAAGATCCCGGGCTCGTTCTTCCGGCGCGAAGGCCGGCCGGGCGAGACCGCGATCCTCACCGCGCGCCTGATCGACCGCCCGCTGCGGCCGACCTTCAAGGAGGGGTTCCGCGACGAGGTGCAGGTGGTCGTCACCGTGCTCTCCGTCGACATGGAGAACCCGTACGACATCCCCGCGATGAACGCGGCCGCCTGCGCGGTCGGGCTGGCGGGGCTCCCGTTCGACGGTCCCGTCGCCGCCGTTCGCCTCGGCCTCATCGACGGCCAATGGCAGGTCAACCCGACGTATCTCGAGACCGAGGACGCGACGTTCGACATCGTCGTCGCCGGCTCGAAGGGGTCCGACGGCGGCGTCGACATCTTGATGATCGAGGGCGAGGCGCCGACCAACACCTGGCCGCTCCTGTCCGGCGGGGCGCTCGCGCCGACCGAAGAGGTCGTCGCGCAGGGTCTCGAGGTCGCCAAGACCGAGATCGCGAACATCATCGCGTTCCAGGAGGAGTTCCTCGCCGCCGCGGGTGTCCAGGAGATGGCCTTCGAGCCGCAGCCGCTCTACGGCGAGGACATCTGGAACGCCGTGTGGACCAACTTCGCCGGGAAGCTCGAAGCCGCGATCGTGCCCGACAAGCAGGCGCGTGACGAGGCGTTCGGGGCCGTGAAGGAAGAGGCGAAGGCGCACCTGGCCGAGACCCTCGGCGATGACGCGCTCGCCGAGCGTGGCCAGGAGTTCTCCGCGGCGTGGAAGTCGCTGCAGAAGAAGGTCATGCGGCGACGCGTGATCGAGCAGGGCGTGCGGCTGGACGGCCGTGGGGCCACCGACATCCGGCCCCTGTCCGCCGAGGTCGGCGTGCTGCCGCGAGCCCACGGCTCCGCGCTGTTCAGCCGCGGCGAGACGCAGGTGCTCAACGTGGCCACCCTCGGGATGCTCCGGATGACCCAGATGATCGACACGCTCGACCCCGAGGACAGCAAGCGCTACATCCACCACTACAACTTCCCGCCGTACTCGACGGGCGAGACCGGCCGCGTGGGCTCCCCGCGCCGCCGGGAGATCGGCCACGGCGCGCTCGCGGAGCGTGCCCTGATCCCGGTGGTGCCCCACGAGGAGGAGTTCCCGTACGCGCTGCGGCTCGTGAGCGACGTGATGTCGTCCAACGGGTCGACGTCGATGGCGAGCGTCTGCGGATCGACGCTGTCGATGATGGACGCCGGTGTGCCGCTCAAGGCACCGGTCGCCGGCATCGCGATGGGGATGATCGCCGACGACGGCAACTTCGTGACGCTCACCGACATCCTCGGCGCCGAGGATGCGCTCGGCGACATGGACTTCAAGGTCGCCGGCACGGAAGAGTTCGTCACCGCGATCCAGCTCGACATGAAGGTCGCCGGCATGCCGGCCGAGGTCCTCGGGGCCGCGTTGCAGCAGGCGAAGGAGGCGCGCCTCAAGATCCTCGACGTGATGCTCGACGCGATCCCCGAGCCGCGCTCGGAGGTCAACGCCAACGCGCCGCAGATCATCACGATCCAGATCCCGGTCGACAAGATCGGCGAGGTGATCGGGCCCAAGGGCAAGAAGATCAACGAGATCATCGCGATGACCGGTGCCGAGATCAACATCGAGGACGATGGCACGGTCTTCATCGGGTCAAGCGGCGGCGAAGGCGCCGACGAGGCAGCCCGGATGATCGACGAGATCGCGAACCCCCGTCCGGTCCTGGTCGGCGAGACCTACGAGGGCCGCGTCGTGAAGACGACGACGTTCGGCGCGTTCGTGAACCTCGTTCCCGGCCGTGACGGCCTCGTCCACATCTCGAAGCTCGGCAAGGGCAAGCGCCTGTCCAGCGTCGAGGAGGCCGTGCGGGAGGGCGATGACCTCACCGTGCTGGTCGAGGACATCGATCCGCAGGGCAAGATCAGCCTGAAGCCGGTCGGTTCGGAGTGGGAGGCGCCGGAAGGCGCCGAGCCCTCGGGCGACGCCGGCGGTGGGCGCTCCGGCGGCGGCTCGCGCGACCGAGATCGGCGCCCGCCGCGTCAGGGCAAGCGGTTCCGCGACCGCGAGGGTGAGGGCGGCGGCGCCGGCAACGGCGACCGCAGCGACAGCTGACCTCGATGTCGATCACGCGCACCGAGTTCACCTCGGGTCTGCGTGTCGTGACGGAGCGGATGCCCGGCGTCCGCTCCGTCTCGATCGGCGTCTGGGTGCTCGCCGGATCGCGTGACGAGCGCCCCGCGATCAGCGGGCACTGCCACTTCCTCGAGCATCTGCTGTTCAAGGGCACCGACCGGCGCACCGCGCTGCAGATCGCGGAGGACTTCGATGCCGTCGGCGGCGACGTGAACGCGTTCACCGCGAAGGAGTACACGTGCTACTACGCGCGCGTGCTCGACCGTGACCTCGAGATGGCCGTCGATCATCTGGTCGACATGCTGCAGCACTCGACGATCGCGGCGACCGATCTGTCGGCCGAGACCGACGTGATCTTGTCCGAGATCGACATGCACGAGGACTCGCCCGAGGACCTCGTGCACGACGTCTTCACCGAGGCGTTGTGGCCCGGCCATCCGCTGGGGCGCCCGATCCTCGGCACGAAGGACCGGATCAAGTCATCGACGCGCGCGTCGGTGCGCGGGTTCTACCGGCGCCACTACGTGCCGGGGCGGATGGTCGTGTCGGTGGCGGGCAGCGTGCGGCACGACAAGCTGCTCGCGATGCTCGCCGACCGGATGGAGACCGGGAAGCCGCTCGGCGCTCGTGGCCGCTCCGCGATGACGCTGCGATCGACCGCGCGCGCGCCGAAACCGTCGGGACGCGATGCGATCAAGCGCAAGCCCGTCGAGCAGGCCCACGTGGTGGTCGGCACCAACGGCCTGCCGCGCACGGCGCCGGAGCGGTTCGCGTTCTTGATCGTCAACACGGTGCTCGGGGGCGGGATGTCCTCGCGGCTGTTCCAAGAGATCCGCGAGAAGCGCGGGCTCGCGTACACCGCGTACAGCTACCACTCGCAGTACACCGAGGCCGGCGTGTTCAGCGCGTATGCGGGGACGACGCCGGCGCGCGCCGACGAGGTCATCCGGTTGATGCGCCACGAGATCGAGGATGTTCGCGACGGCGGCATCACGCCCGAGGAGTTCGATCGCGCGAAGCGTCACGTGCTCGGCTCGACGGTGCTCTCGCTCGAAGACCCCGGGAGCCGGATGTCGCGCCTCGGCAAGTCCGAGGTGGCGCACGGCGAGATCTTGACGCTGGACGAGACGCTCGCGCGCGTGCGCGCCGTGACGCTCGACGATGCGAACCGGGTGGCCGAGCAGGTACTGTCGCAGCCCATGACGCTCGCGGTGGTGGGACCCAAGAGCATGAAGGGGTTGCGCGGGGTTCACGCGTGATCCGCGTCGGCGTCCTCGGGGCCGCCGGCAGGATGGGCCAACAGGTTGGGCACGCCGTCGCGTCGGCCGACGATCTCGAGCTCGTCGCGGCGGTCGACCCCGACCACGCGGGGACCGACGCCGGCGGCATCGTGATCGCCGGTTCGCTCGACGGGCTGGCCGGGGCCGACGTGGCCGTCGACTTCACCCATCCGTCGGCCGTGATGGGCAACATCCGATGGTGCCTGTCGCACGGCGTCCACGTCGTGGTCGGCACCACCGGACTGAGCACGGAGAACCTCGACGAGGTGCGTGCGCTCACGGAGCACACCGACGGCAACGTCGTCGTCGCGCCCAACTTCGCGCTGGGCGCCGTGCTGTTGCTGCGGTTCGCGGCCGAGGCGGCCCGGTTCTTCGACGCCGCCGAGGTGATCGAGCTGCATCACGACGGGAAGGCCGACGCGCCGAGCGGCACGGCCCTGGCCACCGCTCGGGCGATCGATGCCGCGCGCGCGGGGGAGTGGTCCGCGCCCGATGCGATCGGCGCCGATCCGAGCGCCCGTGGCGCCGACGTGCAGGGAGTCCGCGTGCATGCGGTCCGCCTCCCCGGCCTCGTGGCCCATGAAGAGGTGTTGTTCGGCGGCCCCGGACAGGTGCTCACCCTTCGCCACGACGCGCTCGACCGCTCCGCGTTCATGCCCGGCGTGCTGCTCGCGATCCGTTCGATCGCGAACCGGCCGGGCCTGACGCTCGGCCTCGACGCGCTGCTGGATTGACGGACCGGCGCGCGCCGCGCGGCCGCTAGGCTGGGCGGCCATGACCGATCTGTTCTTCCGCGCGATCGTGCCCGATGAGGTCGACGACTTCTTCGCGTCGCTCGCCGTCGCCTTCTCCGATCCGCGACCCGATCCGGAAGAGGTCGAGACCGATAAGAAAGTGGTGGAGGTCGACCGCACGTTCGCTGCGTTCGAGGAAGACCGCATCGTCGGCTGTGCGGGCGTGTACACCCAACAGATGGTGGTGCCGGGCGGGGCGCGCGTCCCGACCGCGGGCGTCACGATGGTCGGCGTGCTGCCGACGCATCGCCGGCGCGGGATCCTTCGCGAGCTGATGGGGATGATGCTCGATCAAGCTGCGGCGCGCGGGGAGTCCATGGCGTCGCTGTTCGCGTCGCAGGGCGCGATCTACGGACGGTTCGGCTTCGGGCACGCGGCGCATCATCTGGAGTTCGACATCGCCCTGGACCGACTCGTCTGGGCCGGTGGAACGGAGCCGAGCGGCCGGATCGTGCTGTATCAGCGGGCCGAGGCGTTGCCGATCATGCGCCGGATCTACGACCGCGCGATCGAGCGCCGCCCGGCCGCGCTCGAGGTCGACGACCGATGGATGGACGTAGGGTTCTGGGAGTCGAAGAAGGACGACGAGCGGATGTTCTACGCCGTGCACGAGGACGACGCCGGCACGCCCGACGCGTTCGCGATGTACGGGATCAAGCACGAGTGGCCGCGCGGCCTGCCGAGCTCCGAGGCGAAGGTGAAGCGGTTCGTGGCGACGACGCCCGAGAGCCACGTGGCGCTGTGGCGGTACCTGTGCTCGATCGACCTCATGGGGCACGTCAAGGTCGATCTGCGTCCCGTCGACGAGCCGTTGCAGTGGCTCGTCGAAGAGCCGAGGGCGCTGCGCCCTCTCCTTGAGGACGGGCTGTTCCTGCGGCCCGTCGACGTCGCCGCGGCGTGGTCGGCCCGCGGCTACGTCGGCGACGGCTCGCTCGTGGTTGCGGTCGACGATCCGTTCCGCCCAGAGGCCGCGGGCACGTTCCTGCTCGACGTCGACGACGGCGTCGGCACGTGCGCGCGTACCGATCGCGAGCCCGACCTGCGGTGCTCGGCCAACGTGATCGGGTCGACGTACGTCGGCGGCGTGACGTGGACGGCGCTCGCCGGAGCGGGCCGCGTCGATGAGGTGACGCCCGGCGCGCTGGCCCGCGCCGACGCGCTGTTCCGGTGCGACGTCGCCCCGTGGCCGGTGTTCTACTTCTAGCTTCTAGCGCGATTCTTGGCGCGACGCTCAGCCGGATCGGACCCCGACGAACGGTCACGCGTTCGCCGGCAGCCGCAGCTCGTCCACGGTGATCGTTCCGTCGTCGCCGCGGGTGATCAGGAGTCCCTCGCATTCGCGCATCGGCTCGACGGTGCCGCCGACGAGGCCTGCAGCGGCGCGCTCGACCAGCGGCGTGTGGCTGATCGCGAGCCCGATCCCGCCGTCGGGAACCTGGTCGAGGAGCGCCCGAACCCCGGCGGCCATGCCCTCCGGAGACCCGCCGCTCGCGTCCTGCCCGGCGAGCCCGGGGATCACCGCGTGCTCCGGCGGGAGCGGCTGCCCGGCCCCGCGGAGGATCCACGCAGCCGTCTCGGCCGCGCGCTCTGCCGGCGAGACGAACACGGCGTCGTAGGCGAGGCCCCGCGCGCGGACAGCGCGTCGCGTTCGCCATCGCGCGGCGCGTGGCGCCGGAGCTCCAGCCGTTCCACCGCGTCCTCCGATCGCCGTATGGCGTTTCCGTCCGCAACCAGGTTCCGCCTGAGGGGCTCGCGTATCATGCCGCATCCATGCGCGCCCGAAGGCTCCTTGCCCTGCTCGCGCCGCTGGCGCTGGCAGCGGCCGTGGCCTGTACGGGCGGCAGCTCGACCGACTCGGCGGCGACGTCCGTGACCCCGGCGACCGCGCCCCCGACCCCCACGACCGACGTCTCGATCGTGCCGGGGGAGTGGACGTACGAGTACCTCGGCGTGAAGGCGAGCTTCGACTGGAAGGAAGGGAGCCCACCGACGCTGCACGTGAAGAACGGCAGCGACAACCCGGTCGGCGCCCCGGACGTGTACCTGGTGACCAAGGACCAGCGGCACGTCGACGGCAAGGCCGACGGCGCGGCGCCGCTCGACCCCGGGCAGTCCGGGGACTACACGATCACGTTCCCGGACGGCCTGACCGTGAACGATCTCGGCCTGGTCGTGCTCACACTCGGCGATGTCAACTGGGGCGCGCTCGGCCCCAAGGTCGTCCAGCACTAGCGGTTCGGTTGCCGCTGCGAACCGCGCCTGCCTAGCGTGACGTCATGAGATCTTCCCCCTTCTCCGTCCGTGGCATCGCGCTGGCCGGGGCGCTCGTTGTCGCGCTGCAGCTCGCGAGCCCGGTGGCCGCGCTGGCCACGACGGCCTCAGCCCTCACGCTCGACGCGAAACCGTCGAAGGCCACGGTCGGCGACCAGATCGACCTGTCCGGCATGCTGACGTGCGACGATCCGGCCGCCAGCGTCGGGCAGACGATCACGCTCACCCGCGATCCAGCGGGTTCGGATCCCTTGACGGACGTCGTCACGGGGAGCGACGGCTCGTATTCGGCGACGGACACCGCCGACGTTGCCGGCGTCGTCACATACCAGGCGTCGTTCGCCGGCACGCCGGAGTGCGGCCCGGCGAACGCCACTGACACGGTTTCCGTTGCCAAGCTTCCCTCGCATGTGTCGCTCACGGTGAGTGCCCACGCCGTCACGTTCGGCACGGCGGTGCATCTGACGGGGCATCTTGGCCGGGGCACCGACTCGAGCGTCCTCGGGATCTACGCGAAGCCCGAGGGCGGGAACGAGAAGCTCATCCGCGAGGCGAAGGTGGGACGGCACCGAGATCTCCACGCCTCGTACACGCCGTCGAAGGACACGACGTTCATCGCGCGCTACGCCGGGGACCTCACGCACCACGCCGCGCACGACGATGCCGCTACCCGCGTTCGTGTGATCGTGCGCGCGCAGCTGACCAAGGCGGTGGCCAGGGCTGGCAGGTATCACATCTACCGTCGCGGCACGCACGCGCCGTGTCTCGTGGAGGTGGTTCCGAACCACAAGGGCTTCGCCGTCCGCGCAACGCTGCAGATGTTCGCGCACGGCGCCTGGCGCAGGTCGGCCGCCCGGTCGTTCCGGCTGAACGCCGCGAGCGCGGTCGGGTTCGCGGTCCGCGGCTCCGCGAACGTCGATTTCCGCGTGCACGTCTCGCTGCCGACGCATCACGACCATCTCGGCGACACGTCGCCGTGGCTGTACCTTCGGTTCCGGTAGCGCGCGGCGTCAGGGATTGTGTCGCGAAGGAATGGCGGCTACTCTGCCGCCATCGATGAAGGCAAACCGTTTGCTCTCTTTGGCGTTGACCCTAGCTCTCACCGCGGTCGGCGTCTTGGCCGATGGACCTGTGGCACGGGCGGACATCCTTCGGACCGACGGCAATGACACGAAGGGACCGCTTGACCTGTCGAACGTTCGCCTGACTCCGCTCAAGGCGGCGGATCGATTCCAGGTCAAGACGATGTCCAAGTTCACCGCATCCCAACTCGACGGCGATAAGGGCTGGATCGAGGTCGACTTCGACACCAACGCCGACACCACGTACGATTTCTGGGTCGCGGTCTTTTATCACAAGGGCAAGTTGATCGCGCTCCAAGGGCACCGCTCCAACACCCTCCGCCAACTGCCGGCTCGCCGAGTGGACGCGCGAACGATCTCGTTCGATATCACGCACGGCCAGTTGGATGGAGTGCACAGCTACGATTTCGCCGCCTTTTCCATCTGGCGCGCAGCGCCGTGCACGCAGAAGAAGCCGTGCGTGGATGCGATCCCGAACCGATACCCGCTGATCAGGTACGACTTTACGTCGCCCGCCGTCACGTGGAAGAACCCGCCGACGATGTCGACTCAGGCGTCCGACACATCGACCTATCCGGTGAGCGTCGTGTTGAAGGACGATAAGTACGGCTCGGGCATCAGATCGTGGACCTTTCAGCTGAGCGTCGATGGGTCGGATTGGTCGACCTTCAAGACGGGGACGTCGACTACACCGACGATCCAAGTCCCCGGGGAGTCCGGTCATCGGTATGGCTATCGAATGATCGCGGTCGACAAACAGGGGAACAAGGAAACGTCCAAGTGGCAATACAACACACTCGTTCCGTTCGACGATCGTGACCCCTCGTTGACCTATTCGGCCGGAGTGCAGACCTCTCGCGCAGGTGCGCTCGAGGGAACGATCACGAGCCTGGCGCAGACGGAAACGTTGACGTATTCGGCGACGTTCAGCGGCAACACCGGCCTCACGGGCGAACAGTTCGCGATCGTGATGGGGAAGCCGGCGACGCCCGGGTCGACGGCCACGGCCACAGTCAGCATCGACGGGGTCGTTCAGGACACGCTTACGGAGGACGACAACACGAGCGCGATGCAGATCGGCGAAGGCTTCGGCCCACAGTCCGGCCTGCATACGATCGTGATCACCACGACGTCGGCCGAGCCGTTCGTCATCGACGGCCTCTACGAGTACCCATGATCAGCGGCTGACGGGCTCGGCCTCGCCGGCCTGGCGGCGAGCCAGCACGAACAGCAGGTCGCTCAGCCGGTTCAGGTAGACGCGCACCGCAGCGTTCGGCGCACGATCGACCCGCTCGAGCGCGACGACCGCCCGCTCCGCCCGGCGCACGATCGAGCGCGCCAGATCGATCGCCGCGCTCGCCGGGTTCGCGCCCGGCACGATGAACACCTGCGGGAGCGGTCGCTCCGCGACGAACGTGTCGATCCGCGCTTCGAGTGCCCGCACCATGTCGTCGGTGACGAGCGAGATCCCGGCCTCGAGGCGGTCGCGTTCCTCCGGGTTCGTCGCGAGGTCCGCGCCGACCACGAACAGCTCGCGCTGCAACGCCAGCACGTCGGCCGCGATCGCGTCGTCGTCGGTCAGCGCGCGCGCGAGCCCGAGCGCCGCGACCGCTTCGTCGGTCGTTCCGTACGCCTCGGTGACGAGATCGTCCTTGCCGACGCGCCCCCCGAAGAGCAGGCCGGTCGTGCCGTCGTCACCGGTCTTCGTGTAGATGCGCGGCATCGGCGGCTAGCATAGGGCCCGTCCGGCGGCCGCCTCGCGGTGTGCGCCGGGGAAGGAGGCTTCCTCACGATGACCGGCACCTTCGGATCCCTCGTCACCGCGATGGTCACGCCGTTCCGGGCCGACCACGGGCTCGATCTCGATCGTGCCCAAGAGCTTGCGGCGTGGCTGGTCGCGAACGGTTCGGACGCGGTGGTCGCGGCCGGATCCACCGGTGAGTCGCCGACCCTTACGCACGCCGAGAAGATCGAGCTGTTCCGTGCGGTCGCCGAGGCGGTGCGCGGACAGGGCAAGATGATCGCCGGCGTCGGCACGTACTCGACCGCCGAGACGCTCGAGCTCGCCGAGGCCGCCGCGAGCGTCGGCGCCGACGGGCTGCTCGTCGTCACGCCGTACTACAACAAGCCGCCGCAGCGAGGCCTCACCGCGCACTTCACCGCCATCGCGGATGCAACCGACGTCCCGGTGATCCTGTACAACATCCCGGGCCGCACGGCCCTGCGGATCGAGGACGACACGCTGCTCGAGCTCGCGAGCCACCGCAACATCGTCGCGGTCAAGGACTCGACGGGTGACTTCCAAGCGGTGTCGCGCGTGATCGCGCGTGCACCCGATGGCTTCGAGGTGTACTCGGGCGACGACTGGGCCGCGTTCGGCTATGCGTGCCTCGGCGCCGTCGGCGTCGTGAGCGTCGCCGGGCACCTCGTCGGCAGCCAGATCCACCAGATGCTCGACCTGATCGCGTCGGGCGACGTGCCGGCCGCGCGGAAGATCCACGAGGAGCTCACCCCGCTGTTCAACGCGTTGTTCATCACGTCGAACCCGATCCCGGTCAAGGCCGCGCTCGACATGCTCGGCCGAAGCGCCGGCCCGACGCGGCTGCCACTCGTCCCCGCGACGGCTGCCGAGTCGCAACGGGTCCGGGCCGCGCTCGAGGACGCCGGTCTCCTTGCCTGAGACGGACTGCACGCTCGTCTTCCTCGGCGGGGTCGGGGAGGTCGGCCGCAACATGGCGTGCCTGGAGGTCGACGGCCGTCTGCTGATCATCGATGTCGGGCTGTCGTTCCCGTCGGCGGATATGCCGGGGATCGATCTCGTGCTCCCCGACATGGAGTTCGTGCGCGACCGCGCGGACGCCGTCGCCGCGATCGTCCTGACCCACGGGCACGAGGACCACGTGGGGGCGCTGCCGTACCTGCTGCGTGACCTCGATCGTCCGGTGCCGGTGATCGGCTCGGCGTTCACGCTCGAGCTTCTGCAGGGCAAGCTCGAGGAGCACGAGGTGACGGAGCTCGCCGACCGGATCGTCGACGAGCCGGGCGGATCGCTCGAGATCGACGGGTTCTCGATGCGCTTCCTGCACGTGACGCACTCGATCCCCGACGGGCTGGCGGTCGCCGTCGACACGCCGGCCGGAACCGTCCTGCACACCGGCGACTTCAAGCTGGACCCGACGCCGATCGACGGGTTCGCGACCGATCTGCACGGCTTCGCCGAGGAAGCCGGACGGGGCGTGCACGTGCTGCTGTCGGACTCGACCAACGCCGAGGAACCCGGGCACAGCCTCAGCGAGCGAAGCGTCGGGCCGATCCTGCGCGACATCGTGTCGAACGCGCCGGGGATCGTCGTCGCGGCGTGCTTCTCGAGCCACATCCATCGGATCCAGCAGATCGTCGATGCGGCGATCGCCGACGGCCGCGTTGTGACCTTCCTCGGACGCTCGATGCAGAACTCGGTGGGCGCCGCGCGGCGGCTCCAGATGCTGCGCCTGGACGACCGCGACGTCATCGACATCTCCGAGGTCGACGCGCTCGACCGGGGCCGCGTGGTGATCATCTGCACCGGCAGCCAGGGCGAGCCGTACTCGGCGCTCAGCCTGATGGCAGCGCGCGAGCACAAGTGGGTCAAGCTCTCCGAAGGCGACACGGTGGTCCTGTCTTCGAGCTTGATCCCGGGGAACGAGCCGGCGATCCACCGCGTCGTCGACGCGCTCTACCGCAGCGGAGCCGACGTGTTCCACATGCCGTCCGACCCGGTGCACGCGAGCGGGCACGCCGCCCAAGAAGAGCTTCGCTTGCTCCTGTCGCTCGTGCGCCCGCGATGGTTCATCCCCGTGCACGGCGAGCGCCGGCACTTGCAGCACCACGCGCGTCTGGCCGAAGAGGTCGGGATCCCGCGGTCGAACATCCTCATCTGCGAGGACGGCGACGTGATCGAGATCGACGAGCGGGTCGTCAAGGGGGAGCGGGTTCGCGCCGGCATGACGTTCGTCGACGGCTTGGGGATCGGCGACATCGGCGGGGAGGTCTTGCGCGATCGCCGCAAGCTCGCGGGCGACGGTGTGGTCGTGGTCGTCGTCACCGTCGATTCGCAGACCGGCGAGCTCGTGGACGGTCCCGACGTCGTCAACCGCGGGTTCGTCCACGAAGAGACCTCCGGCGACATCCTCGAGGAGGCCCGACGTCGGGTGATCCTCGCGCTGGAGGAGTCCGCCGCCGCACAGGTGACCGATCCATCTGCTTTGCAGCAGAACATCAGGCGCGTCCTGAAGCGTTACTTCGTCGAGGTCACGCAGCGCAAGCCGGTGATCCTGCCGGTGATCATGGAGGCCTGATCGGCGGGGCTGCTTGCCTCGGCCTCCCGACGCGTCAGACTGACCTCCCCATGGCCACGAAGACTTCCCCCTCGCGGCGTTCCAGCCGCGCGTCCACCAAGCGCCGCAGCGCCTCCGCCCGCAAGCGTCCCGCCCGCCGGCCCGCGAAGAGGAAGGCGCCACCGAAGACCCCCGTCCGTCAGATCCTGTCGCCGCACGCGCGCGACGCGCTGGGCATCTTCCTGTGCGTCCTGGCTCTCGTCGGGGTGCTCGGCCTGTGGTTCGACGCCGCCGGCCCGGTCGGGGACTTCCTCGGGTGGCTCTTCCGCGGCGCCTGGGGGGTCGCGGCGATCACCTTCCCCGTGATCGGGATCTACTGGGGGATCTTGCTGCTCCGCGACACGGCGCGCGAGGAACGCGTCCGGATGTTCATCGGGTTCACGATCCTCGGGCTCGGCATCCTCGGGTTGCTGTCGCTGCTCGGCGGCAACCCGGCGCCGACCGCGGGCTACGACGCCGTGGCGCACGCCGGTGGGGTGGTCGGCGCGTTGGTCGCGCACCCGCTCGCCACCGTCATCTCGCCGATCGGCGCAGCGATCGTGTGTCTCGGCTTCGCGATGCTCGGCGCCCTGATCTTCACCGGCACGCCGATCGCGACGGTGTGGGCGTCTCTCCGCGACTTCTTCACCGCAGCCGACGTCGATGAGACCGCCGTCGAGCCCGACGACGAGTCCGTGCAGGTCGGGTTCGACGTCGTGCCGGCCGCAGCGACGGCGGCCCCCGCGCCCAAGAAGGAGCGGCTGCGGCACATCAAGGAAGCGTTCGGGCTGGCCGTCCCCGAGGACGGCGACGTCGTCTACGTCCCCGAGGCGCCGTGGGACTCCGCACAGGACGAGCCGACGATCGACCTCGATGCGGAGGATCCGGCCGAGGACCTCGACGAGACCGCGGAGGTCGACGACGCCGAACACCTCGCGCCCGCACGCCGCCACCGCGTCGCCGCGCCGAGCGACGGTTCCTACCAGCTTCCGCCCCTGGACCTGCTGCGCGAGGCGCCTCCGGCGAACGCCGACCATGCAGACCAGACGCAGATGCAGGAGGCGCTGGAGCGCACGCTCCGCACGTTCGGCGTCGACGCGCACGTCACCGGTGCGCACCGCGGACCCACCGTCACGATGTACGAGGTGGAGGTCGCGGCCGGCACCAAGGTGAACAAGGTGGTGTCGTTGTCCAGCGACATCGCGTACGCGCTCGCGACACCGGACGTCCGCATCCAGGCGCCGATCCCGGGCAAGTCCGCGATCGGCATCGAGGTGCCGAACAAGCACCGCGACTTCGTGATGCTCGGCGACATCCTGCGCTCGCCGGACGCGAAGGAGGCGACCCACCCGCTCGAGGTCGCTCTCGGCAAGGACGTGCACGGCCGAGCGCGGATGGTGAACCTCGCGATGATGCCGCACGTGCTGATCGCGGGCGCGACCGGCGCGGGGAAGTCCAGCCTCGTCAATTCCTTCATCACGTCGCTCCTGGTGCGCACGACACCCGACGACGTCCGGCTCGTGCTCGTCGACCCGAAGCGGGTCGAGCTCAGCCACTTCGCCGAGGTGCCGCACCTGCTGTCGCCGGTGATCGTGCATCCCAAGCGAGCCGCCGAGGCGCTGCAGTGGATCGTCCGAGAGATGGAGAACCGCTACGAGACCCTCGCGACCGTCGGCGTCCGCGACATCGACGGGTACGAGGAAGGCCTGCGCGACGGGACGCTCCGCATCCCGCTCGGGCTCGATCACCGCTACGAGCACATGCCATTCATCGTGGTCGTGATCGACGAGCTCGCCGACCTGATGATGGTCGCGCCCCGCGACGTCGAGGACGCGATCTGCCGCATCGCGCAGATGGCGCGCGCGGTGGGGATCCATCTCGTGGTCGCCACACAGCGTCCGAGCGTCGACGTCGTCACCGGGCTCATCAAGGCCAACATCCCGTCGCGCATCGCGCTGATGACCTCGTCGCAGGCCGACTCCCGCGTGGTCCTCGACATGAACGGGGCCGAGAAGCTGGTCGGCCACGGCGACATGCTGTTCGCGCCGGCCTCGGCGTCCAAGTCGGTCCGCCTGCAGGGCGCCTGGGTCACGGAGCAGGAGATCCAGGGCATCACCGACTTCATCCGGGGCCAGCGCGAGGTCGCGTACGACCACATCGTCGAGGGGATGGGCCTGCCGCCCACCGAGGCCGAGTTGCGTGGCGGCGGCGGTGGCGGGCTCGGCAGCGACGACGATCTGCTGGAGCAGGCCGCCGACCTGGTCGTCCGCTCTCAGCTCGGGTCGACCTCGATGCTCCAGCGCAAGCTGAAGGTCGGGTTCGCGCGAGCGGGCCGGCTGATGGACCTCCTCGAGGAGCAGGCGATCGTCGGCCCGTCGCTCGGGTCGAAGGCCCGGGACGTGCTCGTCACCCCCGAGGAGTGGGAAGAGCGCCGCACCGCCTGACCGTCAGAGCGCGCCGACGCGACGCGCGACCTGGAACATGGTGTCGGCGTGCTGTTGCGGATCGATCATGATCGAGCCGGCCGCGCCCACCTGCGCCTGCCAGTACCGGTAGATCTGCTCGTGGGTCCAGCCGCGGGCGAGCGCGCCGCGGACGTTGCGCACCATCTCCGAGCCGGGCCAGATCGAGCCCGGCGCGACGAGGAATCCACCGCGGCCGCCGTCGATCGACAGCCAGAACGCGCCGATCAGCCCCCAGCTTTCGTCGTCGCGCGCGCCCGAGATCAGCAGGAACCGAACGGGGCCCTCCGCCAGGGCGTCGGGCGCGAGGATCCGATCGCGCAGGGCGGCGAGCGGCGACTCGTCGTGGTGTAGCTCATCATCACGTGCCCGCACGCGCCCCCCCGGCTCGAACGTTTCCTCGGTCACCGCGATGCTACGGGTCGCGTCCGTGCCGACGCACCTAGCGGAGGGCTCGATTCA
>Ga0136846_1235371_pt1 | contig 17411 bp, 18 predicted proteins | sample HopSoiMetagenom2_FD_96841 | JGI IMG/M metagenome (GOLD analysis project Ga0136846, IMG submission 96841) | Grasslands soil microbial communities from Hopland, California, USA - 2 Assembly 2016 (version 4) | ecosystem: Environmental > Terrestrial > Soil > Grasslands | place: USA: Hopland...
GCGGGCATGGCGTCCTTCCCATCGGTCGGGCTCCGTAGGCCGCCGATCATGGCATGCGGAACCGCCGAAGGGGCCGAGCCGATGCCGATGCCGACACTGCCACGAGACGGTGTCGGCAACCCGACGGCAGCCTCCCGCGCCGAGGCCCAAAAGGGCGGGGCGATCACAAGCCGTACTGAACCCGACCCGTCACCCCCGGTCCAGCACCACCGCAAGCGCCTCCCGCAGCGCCGCACCGGCGTCATCCGCCGGCCCCTCGGAGCGCCACGCCACGAACCCGTCGGGGCGGACCAGTACCGCTCCGTCCACCGTGACGCCGTGGACGTCCGCCCACTCCTGGTCGCTCGCGCAGGACAACTCCGCGTCCGGACCGCTGCCGATCCGGTACGAGTCGAGCGGCACCGACAGCTGTCGCGCGACCTCCGTCGCCGCGTCGTGCCAGCCGCACGAGGCGCCCGCCGAGCTGAGGAGTACCAGCGAGCCCTCGTACAGGTCGAGCGCGGAGATCCGGGTCCCGGCGCGGTTCAGCCACAGGTGCGGAGCACGGCTCCCGGGCTCGCCCGTCAGCCGCACCCCCTCCGGCACGACCGGCACCGCCGCGTCCGCGCCCAGGACCGCGCCCCGGGGATAGCGGTAGCCGAGGGCCACGTTGAGGATGCCGCCCTTCCGGCCGCCGGGGCCGCCGGCTCCGGGAGCGGGCGTGTACCCGGGGTGGCTGTGCTCCACCGACCGCGAGGAGGCACGGGCGCTCGTCGCCTCGGCGACCGGCCGGCGCTCCAGGTCGTACGACGCGAGCAGACCGGGACCCGCCCAGCCGCCCACCACCGCGGCCAGCTTCCAGGCGAGGTTGTGGGCGTCCTGGATACCGGTGTTGGAGCCGAAGGCCCCGGTGGGGGACATCTCGTGGGCCGAGTCGCCGGCGAGGAACACCCTGCGGTCCGCGTACCGTTCGGCGACCCGCTCGGCCGCGTGCCAGGGGGCCCGGCCGGTGATCTCCACGTCCAGGTCCGGGACGCCGACCGCCCGCCGGATGTGTTCCCGGCACCGCTCGTCGGTGAACTCCTCCAGCGTCTCGCCGTGTTCGGGGTGCCAGGGCGCGTGGAACACCCAGCGCTCCCGGTTGTCGACCGGCAACAGGGCGCCGTCGGCGTCCGGGCTGGTCAGGTAGCAGACGATGAAACGACGGTCGCCGACCACGTCCGCGAGGCCGCGCGAGGTGAAGGTGATGCTCACGTTGTGGAAGAGGTCACCCGGGCCGCTCTGCCCGATGCCCAACTGCTCCCGGACGGGGCTGCGCGGACCGTCCGCCGCGACGAGGTAGTCCGCCCGGATGGTGGTGTGCTCGCCGGTCTCCCGGCTCTTGACCCGCGCGGTCACCCCCTCGGAGTCCTGCTCGAACGACATCAGCTCGGTCGAGAACCGCAGATCGCCGCCCTGCGCCCGCGCGCTCTCCAGCAGCACCGGTTCCAGGTCGTTCTGGCTGCACAGGCACCAGCCGCTGGGGCTGAAGCGGGCGAGCCCGCCGCCCGGGTCGATCTCCTTGAACAGCCACTCGCCCACATCACCCACCAGGCTCGGCGTCTGCAGGATGCCGTGGTTGTCCGCCAGGACCGACGCCGCCTCCTCGATGCGCCGCTCCACTCCGGCCACCCGGAACAACTCCATGGTGCGCACGTTGTTCCCGCGCCCACGTGGATGGACCGAGGTGCCCGAGTGGCGCTCCACGAGCGTGTGCGGCACCCCCAGGCGGCCGAGGAACAGGGAGGTGGACAGGCCCACCAGGGAGCCGCCGACGATCAGGACGGGTGTGTGGTGGCCGCCGGTGCCGTCGGCCTCTTCCGCGCGGTTCATTGAATGCCTCCAGTGTCTGCCGGTCTGGGCCGGTCTCTGCCGGGACGCGGGTCAGCGATGGGATCGCCCCTGCACAGTGCCTCTCCGGGGACCGTTCCGCCCGCCGGGGGCACCCGAATGGCGCACGGTTCACCCGCCCGACCCCGTGGGAGTCGCGGACCGGGCGACTCGCGTCAACTATCGGCTCATGGCGGCCCGGCTTCGGCCACGACGGTCGCTGCCCGCCTTCCACGACGAACGACTTCCATGACGAACGACTTCCACGACGAAGAGGAGAGGTGCGCCGGATGACCATCTCGGGACGCATATCGCAGTCGGTGTTCGACGGCTCCAGGCTGCGGGTGATCCTGCTGCTCGACCTGTACGAAGGAGCCCAGCAGCAGTTCCTGGACGCGTACGAACTCATGCGCAACCAGGTCGCGTCAGTCCCCGGCCACCTCAGTGACCAGCTCTGCCAGTCGATCGAGAACCCCTCGCAGTGGCTCATCACCAGCGAGTGGGAGAGCGCCCCGCCCTTCCTCGCCTGGGTGAACAGCGAGGAGCACGTCGAGACCGTACGGCCGATGCACAGCTGCGTCCGGGACACCCGGTCGATGCGCTACAGCATCCTCCGGGAGATGACCCCCAACGCGCCGCTCACCCCGAAGTCGCCGAAGGAGGGCATGCAGGTGGCGGCCCGCGTCGGCGACGGCGTCGCGCGCCACGCCCTCACCTTCACCGTCAAGCCGGGCTCGGAGTCGAAGGTCGCCGAGCTTCTGGCCGGCTACACCTCGCCGGAGGCCCAGGTCGACGACACCACCCGGCTGCGCCGCACATCCCTCTTCATGCACGGCAACCGGGTCGTACGGGCCGTGGAGGTCGAGGGCGACCTCCTCGCCGCGCTGCGCCACGTCGCCCGCCAGCCCGAGGTGCGGGCGGTCGAGGAGGCTATCAACCCGTACCTCGAACAGGACCGGGACCTCAGCGACCCCGACTCGGCGCGCGTCTTCTTCACCCGGGCCGCGCTCCCGGCCGTCCACCACGTGGTCGCCGGCGGGAAGGCGCCCGCCGGACTGCGGCGGCACGCGCTGTACTACCCGGCGAAGGAAGGCCGCGGGATGGAACTGGCCCGGCTGCTCGCCCACCAGGACGAGGACGCGGCGGACGACCCGGCCAGCCCCGTGTACGGAAGCACCGTCTTCCAGCGCGATGACATCGTTGTCCGCCTCGTCGACCTCACCAGCGAGCTCGACGCCGACCCCATGTCCTCCCTCGGCCTCAAGGGGCCGGGGAAGGCGGCGGAGCTGGAGCGTCTCCTCGACGGCGCCGCGATCGGTGTCGAGGGCTCCCTCGAGACGGAGCGCAACCTCAACCGCCTCCTGTCGCACGCCGACATGATGCCCGTCACCGACCGCAGCTCGGCGCGTTCCTGACGGACCACCGCGGCGCGCTCCGCGCCGTCCACACCCCGCCCGGACGACGTCCCTGCCACCCCCGGAGGTGTCAACCATGAACAAGCAGCACCCATGCATCGTGGACCTGAGCGAGACAGAACCCAACCGCAGACGCGGCGGCGACCTGCGGGCGATGCTCACGCCCGCCACGGTGGGTTCGACCAGCGGCTTCATGGGCCTGGCGATCGTCCAGCCCGGCGAGCGCATCGGCGAGCACTACCACCCGTACTCCGAGGAGTTCGTGTACGTCGTCGCGGGCGCCCTCGAAGTGGACCTGGACGGCGAGACCCACGCCCTCCGGCCCGACCAGGGCCTCCTGATCCCGATCGACGTACGCCACCGCTTCCGCAACGTCGGTGACGTGGAAGCCCGCATGGTCTTCCACCTGGGCCCGCTCGCCCCCCGTCCCAGCCTCGGTCACGTCGACACCGAGGTCACCGAAACCGCCGTACCCGGCACGGAGTTCGCCGTCGGCGGGCCGGACCGGCTCGCTCCGGACCACGGACAGCCGTCCGAGCGAAGCGAGGCCATACGGTGACCCGGCGGGTGGCTGTCACCGGCATCGGTGTGGTCGCTCCCGGCGGAACCGGCGCCACGGCGTTCTGGGACCTCCTGGCCGGCGGCCGCACCGCGACCCGGGGCATCACGCTGTTCGATCCGGCGGGACTGCGCTCGCGCATCGCCGCCGAATGCGACTTCGACCCGTTCGCGCACGGCCTGGACCCGGACGTGAGCCAGCACGCCGACCGCTACATCCAGTTCGCCCTGGTCGCCGCCGCCGAAGCCGTCGGCGACTCGGGACTCGACGCGGGCATCAAGGACCCCTGGCGCGTCGCGGTCTCCCTGGGCAGCGCTGTCGGCGGCACCACCCGTCTGGAACACGACTACGTCAAGGTCAGCGAGGGCGGACAGCGGTGGGACGTGGACCACCGCGGCGCCGAACCGCAACTGCACCGGGCGTTCTCGCCGAGCACCCTCGCCTCGGTCGTCGCCGAGCGGTTCGGTGCCCAGGGGCCGGTGCAGACGGTCTCCACCGGCTGCACCTCCGGGATCGACGCGGTCGGCTACGCCTTCCACACCATCGAGGAGGGCCGCGCCGACATCTGCATCGCCGGCGCGGCGGACTCGCCGATATCGCCGATCACCATGGCGTGCTTCGACGCCATCAAGGCGACGTCGGACAACAACGACGACCCCGAACACGCCTCCCGGCCCTTCGACGCCCGCCGCAACGGCTTCGTCATGGGCGAGGGCGCGGCGGTGCTCGTCCTCGAGGAGTACGAGCACGCCCGGGCCCGAGGCGCGCACGTGTACTGCGAGATCGGCGGCTACGCCACCTTCGGCAACGCCTACCACATGACCGGTCTGACCAGCGAGGGACTGGAGATGGCCCGGTCGATCGACTCCACGCTCGACCAGGCCCGCCTCGACCCCACGATGATCGACTACGTCAACGCGCACGGCTCGGGCACCAAACAGAACGACCGGCACGAGACGGCCGCCGTGAAGCGGTCCCTTGGCGCCCACGCCTACGACACACCCATGAGCTCCATCAAATCCATGGTGGGCCACTCACTCGGCGCGATCGGCGCGATCGAGGTCGTCGCGTGTGTCCTGGCGATGAAGCACCAGGTGGTGCCCCCGACGGCGAACTACGAGACACCCGACCCCGAGTGCGACCTGGACTACGTGCCGCGCACCGCGCGTCAGCGAAAGCTCAGGAACGTGCTCTCCGTCGGCAGTGGATTCGGCGGCTTCCAGTCGGCCGTACTGCTGACCGGGGCGGGCGGGAGGACTCGATGAAAACACAGCACACTCGGCGCGTCCCGCGCGCGGCCATCACCGGGATCGGTGTGATCGCGCCCAACGGCCTGCGGGTCGACTCCTACTGGAAGGCCGTCGGTGAAGGGCTCGTCGTCCTGGACGGGATCACCCGTGAGGGGTGCGGGCATCTGCCGCTCCGCGTCGCGGGTGAGGTCCGGGGCTTCGACGCCGGCGGTCTCATCGAGGAGCGTTTCCTCGTCCAGACCGACCGGTTCAGCCACTTCGCCATGGCCGCCGCCGCACTCGCCCTCGACGACGCCGGAATCGCCCGGGGCGAGCCCGCGGAGCCCTACGACATCGGTGTGGTCACCGCTGCCGGGTCCGGCGGCGGCGAATTCGGGCAGCGCGAGCTCCAGAAGCTGTGGGGCCAGGGATCGCGGTACGTGGGCCCGTACCAGTCCATCGCCTGGTTCTACGCCGCCAGCACCGGCCAGATCTCCATCCGCGGCGGCTTCAAGGGCCCGTGCGGAGTGGTCGCCAGCGACGAGGCCGGCGGTCTGGACGCCGTCGCGCACGCCGCACGGGCCGTGCGGCGCGGCACCGGCGCGGTCGTCGTCGGCGGCGCGGAGGCACCCCTCGCTCCGTACTCGATGGTCTGCCAGCTCGGATACGCCGAACTCAGCACCGTCGAGGACCCGGCCCGCGCCTACCGCCCCTTCACCACGGCCGCCTGCGGTTTCGTACCGGCCGAGGGCGGCGCCATGCTCGTCGTCGAGGACGAGAACCGTGCCCGGGAGCGGGGGGCGCCCGTCCGGGCCACCGTCGCCGGCCACGGCGCGACCTTCACCGGCGCCTCCCGCTGGGAGCGGTCCCGGGAGGGGCTCGCGCACGCGATCAGGGGCGCCCTCGACGAGGCCGGATGCGCCCCCGAGGAGATCGACGTCGTGTTCGCGGACGCCCTGGGCGTACCGGAGGCGGACCGCGCGGAAGCGCTGGCCATCACCGACGCGCTCGGGGAGTACGGATCCAAGGTCCCCGTCACGGCGCCCAAGACCGGCATCGGGCGCGCCTACTGCGGGGCGCCCGTGCTGGACATCGCGGCCGCGGTGCTCGCCATGGAACACCGCCTGATCCCACCCACCCCCAACGTGTTCGACATCTGCCACGACCTCGACCTGGTGATGTCCAGAGCTCGCCCCGCCGAGCCGCGCACGGCCCTGGTCCTCAGCCGGGGACTGATGGGTTCCAACGCGGCGCTGGTCGTGCGCCGTGGAGACGACTCCGCCCGGTGACCACCGGGCGGGAAGGAGAACATCCCCATGCTCACCACCCAACTGACCTACGACGAACTGGCCGCCCTCATGAAGAGGGGCGCCGGAGTCACCGTCGACCCCCGGGAGCTGGAGCGGGCCTCGGACACCCCCTTCGGGATCCTCGGCCTCGACTCGCTCGGCCTGCTCGGCATCGTCGGTGAACTGGAGAACCAGTACGGCCGTTCGCTGCCCCCGGACTCCGAGCGCTGCAGGACGCCCCAGGAGTTCCTCGACCTCGTCAACACCACCCTCAAGGCTGGAGCCTGAAGTGTCAGGACACACCGAGAACACCATCACCATCGACGCCCCTTTCGATCTCGTCTGGGACATCACCAACGACATCGAGAACTGGCCCCGGCTCTTCACCGAGTACTCGTCCCTCGAAGTGCTCTCCCGTGAGGGCGACACGACGGCCTTCCGCCTGACCATGTACCCGGACGACAACGGCAAGGTCTGGAGCTGGGTCTCGGAACGCACCGTGGACCGCGCCAACCGGACCGTCCGGGCCCGCCGGGTGGAGACGGGCCCCTTCTCCCACATGAACATCCTGTGGGAGTACACGGAGCTGCCCGGCGGCACCCAGATGCGCTGGACACAGGACTTCGCGATGAAGCCCGACGCCCCCGTCGACGACGACTGGATGACGGACAACATCAACCGCAACTCCCGTACGCAGATGGCGCTCATCCGGGACCGCATCGAGCAGGTCGCCCGCGACCGCCAGAACGCGCCCCTGCCTCGCTGATCCACCCGCCCAGGAAGGACCCCCGATGCATCACGCCCTGATCGTCGCCCGGATGGCGCCCGACTCGGCGCCGGCGATCGCCGACCTGTTCGCCGCCTCCGACAGCGGTGAACTCCCGCACCTCGTCGGTGTCAACCGCCGCAGCCTCTTCCAGTACGGCGACGTGTACCTGCACTTCATCGAGGCCGACCAGGACCCGGCGCCCGCCATCGCGAAGGTGGCCGGGCACCCGGAGTTCCGGGGCATCAGCGACAAGCTGTCGGCGTACGTCTCCGCGTACGACCCGCAGACCTGGCGCAGTCCCAAGGACGCCATGGCGCGCTGCTTCTACCAGTGGGAGCGGGGCGCCGGCTCCTGAGCACCAAACCCCGAGGCCGGTACCGCGTAGTTCGCGGTACCGGCCTCGGGGTTTGTGTGGTGACGGGGGATCAGCCGGGGACGGTGCACTCGAAGGCGTGCAGATACGCGTTGACGGGGCGGATCTCACCGATGACCAGGCCCGCGTCCGTCAGCCGGTCGACCATGCTCTGCCGGGTGTGCTTCGCACCGCCGACGTTGAGGAGCAGCAGCAGGTCCATGGCGGTCGTGAACTTCATCGACGGTGTGTCGTCCACGAGGTTCTCGATCACGATGACCCTGGCACCGGGCCGCGCCGCCTTGCGGACGTTCGCCAGCGCCCGGCGGGTGCTGTCGTCGTCCCACTCCAGGATGTTCTTGATGATGTACACATCCGCCTGTACGGGGATGTCCTCCCGGCAGTCCCCGGCCACGATGCTCACGCGCGCGGCCAGCGAACCGCCGTCGCGCAGCCGGGGATCGGCGTTGTCCACCACTCCGGGCAGGTCGAGCAGCGTGCCGTGCATCTGGGGGTGCTTCTCCAGCAGGCTCGCCACGACCCGGCCCTGGCCGCCGCCGATGTCCGCGACGGAGGACACCCCGCTCAGCTCCAGCAGGTTCGCGACGTCCCGCGCGGACTGCTCGCTGGACGTCGTCATGGCCCGGTTGAACACGTACGCCGACTCGGGGGCCTCTTCGTTGAGGTAGGAGAAGAACTCCCGGTCGTACATGTCCTCGAAGACGTTGCGGCCGGAGCGCACCGCCTCGTCCAGCTGCGGCCAGACGTTCCACGTCCACGGCTCGGTGCACCACAGCGCGATGTACCGCAGGCTGTGCGGATCGTCCTCGCGCAGCAGCCGGGACATCTCCGTGTGGACGAAGGTGCCGTCGGGGCGCTCCGCGAAGACACCCTGGCAGGTCAGGGCGCGCAGCAGCCGCCTGAGGGCGTGGGGCTGGGTCTTCACGGCCGCCGCCAGGTCCTCGACGGTCGTGGGCGTGTCGTCGAGAGCGTCCGCGACGCCCAGCCGGGCGGCGGCGCGTACGGCGGCGGCGCAGGCCGCCCCGAACACGAGTTCCCGCAGCCGCATGGGCGCCGGCGGCGCGGAGGTTGCGGGCGGAGCCGGCGGAGCGGGATCAACGGTCGTCATGTGTTTCCTCGCCTCTGTCGTCGTGCCGTGTGTGCGTGTGTGCGTGTGTGTGTTGCAGGGGTGTTCGGTCAGCACATTCCGGCGGGTTCGGAGACTGTGCAGGTGTTGCCGCGGAAGGTGTTGTTCTTGCCGGTGTCCCGGTCGGCGAGATCCGCCGTGCTGTTGCGCAGCACCACGTTGTCGCGGATCTCGTTGCTCTCGCTGGTGGCGCCCACGAAGCTCTTGAACAGCACGATGCCGCCCGACAGCGGGGAGGTGCCCACGTTGTCCACGACCCGGTTCTTCGTCACCACCGTCTTCTCGGTGCCGGTGAGGACGATGCCCGAGCCCTGCAGGAAGGGCAGCCGGGCGGTCTTCGGACACGTCTTGTTGTTGGTGTGGACGAAGTTGCGGCGCACGGTCATCGCCCCGGCGCGCGGTGTGCCCTCGTCGCCGACGACGAACATCCCGGTGCAGTTCCCGGTGGCCTCGTTGTGTTCGACGGTCATGTTCCGCAGCCGCCGCACCGTGATGCCGATGCGGTTGCCGAGCAGCCGGTTGTGACTGATGACGGTGCCCTGGGAGTCCTGGGCACCGTCCTCGCGGTCGACGGTGTTGGCGACGAAGAGCCCGGCGTCACCGTTGCCCTCGGCGATGTTGCGGCTGAACTCGGAGCGTACGGACCTCTCCTCGGCGATGCCCCACTGTCCGTTCTTCTCGGCGGTCACGGACTGGACCTTCAGCTGGTCGGTCCACGCGGCCCACAGGCCGTTCTTGGTGAAGTCCCGGATCGTCAGCGAGCGCAGGGTGACGCCCTTGACGGGACTGCTCTTGGTGCCGGTCACACAGATGCCGTTGCCCGCTTTGGCGCAGGCGCTGTCGGCGGAGGCCGGGCCGGGGACGATGACGGCGCGCCCGGCGATCGAGCTTCGCAGGGTCAGGTCGGACACGGTGATGGTGACGCTCTCGCGGTAGGTGCCGGGGGAGAGGACAACGGTGTCCCCCGGCCGTGCGGCGTCCACCGCCTGCTGGATCGATTCGCCGGGCTGCACGCGGTGGACCTTGAGCAGCTGACGCGCCGTGCGGTGGTCGGCCGGCGCGGCGGCGCCGAGCCCGGAGGCAACGACCGCGGCGGCGCATACGAGATGGGTGATCTGTCGTCTGGTCATATGCCGAAGCTAGGAGCGGGGGTTCCGGCTCGCCACCGCTGATGACCCAGGTGGGCTCCGGGTGGACGCCGACGGGTCAGACGAGGTGGGCGAAGACGACCAGGTTGTCCTGGTAGTCCTTCACCGTGTGGTCGTAGACACCGGCGCAGGTGATCAGCCGGACCTGCGCCTGCGGGGTGTCGGCGTACACGCGCTGGTCGGGGAAGTCGTCCTTCGCGAACGTCTCGACGCTGTCGACCACGAACACGGCCGTACGCCCGTCGGACCGGTTGACGGAGAAGCGGGTGCCCTTGGACAGTTCGCTGAGCCCCGCGAAGACCGCGGGGGCGGTCGCCGTGTCGACGTGCCCGGCGATGATCGCGGTCCCCGCCTCTCCTGGCGACACGCCGCTCGCCTGCCAGCCGACCAGGTTCACGTCGTCGGCGGGCGGGGGATCGAGGCGGCCCGACTTGCCGATGGCGAGGGGGACGAAGGGGGCGTCCACGCCGATGGCCGGGATGCGCAGCCGCGTCGGCCGTGCCCGCGGCAACTGCTTTCCGGCCTTCGCCTCGGCGGGGGCACTGGGCGCGGCCCCTGCGTCCGGCGAGGACGGCGAGGCCGGCGAGGCCGGCGCGTGCGCGGCGGCGGCTCGGGGTGCGCGGGCGTCGTCGGACGGCTTGTCGTTCCCGGAGTAGAGGATGACCGCCGGGATCAGGAGAACGACGGCCCACGCGATCAGACGTACGAAAAAGCGCCGCCTGGGCGGCACCGGTGTGGACTGGGCAGGGGAGGGCAACCGGGTTGCCATCGGGAACCACCTCACTGGAACACGGGCACAGTACGTAGGGGGAAAACGGGCCGGGCCGCCGCAGTGCGCACAGGCGGATGTGCGCACGCGACGGCCCCGGCTGCTATGTCAGGCATCGGTCAGGACGCCCCGTCGGCCGCGTTCCTGCGACGCATCGCGAACGCACCGGCGCCGACGACGGCCAGGGCCGCCATACCGCCGGCCGTGACACCCGGGTTCGCGAGCGCGCCGCCACCGGTGTGCATGCCGCCGCTGGGCTTCTCGTGCTTGGAGCCCCAGTCACCCTTGCTGCCGCTCTCCTCCTTGTCGGAGGAGTTCCAGGAGCCCTTGCCGCTTTCCTCCTTGTCGGCGTCCCAGTCGCCCTTCTTGCCCTCGTCCGTGCTCTCCTCCGCGTTGTCGTCCTTGCTCCAGTCGCCGTCGTTCACCGCGGTGAGCGCACCGCCACCCGTGTGCATTCCACCCTTCGGCTTGTCGTGCTTGCTGTCCTTGTCGTGCTCCTTGCTGTAGGAAGAGTCACCCTTGTCCCAGTCACCGCCGTCGGCAGCGAGGGCGCCGGGTGCGGCGATCGCGAGAGCGGCCGTGGCCGTCGCGGTGGCGAGGAGCAGGCGGGCAGAGCGCATGGTCGAAGTCCTTCCGCCGTGGCCGGGGCGCTGACGTGATGTCAGCTGACGAGTCCCGGCCTCGACGTGATTAACCGTCAGTCAGACCGGCGGCGCCCACCACTCGAGCCGCCCGCCCGGCTGACCCGTACGGGGCCGCCCGAGCTGGCGGCCGCCCCTTCTCCGGCGCGAGCCGCAGAGCCCTGACCAGGCATTTGATCGGCTGACCAGTAGTCACTTCCCGTCCGGTGCGCCGCCGTACGTACAACCCGATCGGCGGCGCCACGACTGCACGCATCGCCAGGGGACGTGCACGACCAACGGCCGGCACGCGGAGCGCGACACGCCGGGCACGGCACTCGGAACAGGGGCGGCAGGCCACCTCACTCGTGCGCGATGGCCGCCAGTACGTTCATCCGGGACGCGCGCAGCGCGGGCAGCAGCGCCGCGACGATGCCGACCACCGCCGAGCCGACCACCACCAGGACGATCGTCCCCCAGGGGATCTCCAGCGCCTTCATGCCCTGAAGCGCCAGCACGCGCTGGATGCACACGCCCCACACCAGCCCGAGCCCGAGCCCGAGCACCGCCCCGAACACGGCGATCACCACGGACTCCAGCCGGATCATCCGGCGCAGCTGACGCCGGGACAGACCGATGGCCCGCAGCAGCCCGATCTCGCGGGTGCGCTCCACGACCGACAGGGCGAGGGTGTTGACCACGCCGAGCACCGCGATGACGATCGCGAGGCCCAGCAGCGCGTACACGAGGTAGAGGAGCACGGCGATCTGGTTGCGGATCAGTTCCTTGTAGTCGGCCTGGTCGCGCACCTTGAGCTGCGGATACGGGGCGAGGGTCCGCTCCAGCGCGGGACGCAGCCGGTCCACGCTCGTGCCGTCCGAGGCGTTGACATACAGCGCGGACTCCTGACCGCCGGGCACATACCGCTCGGCGACGGCGATCCCGAAGTAGATCCCGCCCCGCGTCCCGAACCCCTCGGCGGTGTCCTGGTCGGTGAGGGCGGCGACCGTCAGTTCGGTCCGTCCGCCGTCCGGGAACTCCACCGGCAGCACGCTGCCGACGCGTGCGCCGTGGTCCTTGGCGTAGTCGGCGTCCATCGCCAGGTGGCCGTCCGCGAGCGCGGCGGCCGTGTCGCCCCGCGCGTACGCGACATGGGCGACGTCGTCGAGCCGCGCGTCGTATCCGGCGGCCGTCGTCTCGAGGCGCTTGCCGTCGGGGAAGCGCACCGCGACCGGCACGAACCGCTGCCGTACGACGAGACCGACCCCGTCCGTCGCCCGCACCTTGTCGGTGACCTCCTTCGGAAACGGCACGAAGTTGTCGTTCTGCACGACGAAGTCGGCGCCGAGCGTCTTGTCGATCTGCTGGTCGAAGGACTTGGTCATCGAGGCGCTGGCCACGGACATCCCGCCGACCAGGGCGAGGCCCACCATCAGCGCGGCGGCCGTGGCCCCCGTACGGCGGGGGTTGCGCAGGGCGTTGCGCTGGCTCAGCAGGCCGACCGGCCCGAAGAGCGCCGGGAAAGCGCCGCCGAGCACCCGGATGACCGGCCGGACCAGCAGCGGGCCCGCGATGACCGTGGCGACGAGGGTGAGGACGACACCGAGTCCCAGCAGGGAGGCGGAGGTCGATGTCGTGTCGGCCGTGGCGCAGCCCACGAGTGCGGCGCCGCCGAGCGCCCCGACGATCGCGCCGACCACCGCCCGTACCCGCAACGGCCTTCCCACACCGGCGATCTCGGCGTCCGAGAGCGCGGCCATGGGGGAGACCACCGCGGCCCGCCGGGCCGGCAGATAGGCGGCCACGAAGGTGACCCCGAGCCCGACGGCGTACGACGACACGGGGGTCGCCCAGCCCACCACCATGTCGGCCGACGTGAGGTTCATGCCGAACGCGCTCATCAGCTGGATCAGCCCGGTCGCGAGCCCGATGCCGGCGGCGAGGCCGAGCGTCGAGCCGACCAGGCCGAGCAGCACCGCCTCCGTCAGCACGGACCGGCGCACCTGCCGCCGGTCGGCGCCCAGCGCCCGCAACAGGCCCAGTTCGCGGGTGCGCTGGGCGATCAGCATGGAGAAGGTGTTGACGATCAGGAAGACCCCGACGAGCACCGCGATCCCGGCGAAGCCGAGCATCACGTACTTGATCACGTCGAGGAATCCGCCGAGTTGCTTCGCCGCGGACTCGGCCTGCTCGGCGGCCGTCTTCAACTCGAAGTCCTTGGTGCCGATCTGTCGCGCGATACGGCTCTTCAGTTCGGCGTCGCTCACCCCGCTCGCGGCGGTCACCGAGATGCTCGTCGCCCGGTCCGGCGCCCCCAGCAGTCGGGTCTGCGCGGTCTTCGTGTCCAGGAAGAGCAGCGCCGCGCCCGGGTTGGTGGTGGTGAAGGTCGCGATCCCGACGATCCTGACCTTGAACGACCCCGGCTGCGCGTGGACGGTGAGCGTGTCCCCGATGCCGACGTCCTTGCTGTCGGCGGTGTCCGCGTCCAGCAGCGCCTCGCCGTCGCCCCGGGGGACGTGGCCGGAGGTGAGCTTCACGGGGCTGCGGTCGGTGAGATACCAGTCGGTGGCGATGGTGGGGGCGCCGGAGGTCGGTGAGACCGACTTGTTCCGGTCGTCGACGACGCTGAGGTTCTCGACGGACGTGTCGGCGTGGGCGTCCTCGACGCCGTCGACACCGGCGACCCGCCGCGCCAGCGAGGCCGGCAGGGTCAGCGCCGCGCCGGACGGCACCGACGACTCGAAGTCCTTTCGGGGGTTCACCGTGACATCGGCGGAGGTGGAGGCGAAGAGCCGGTCGAAGGTGCGGGTGACCGTGTCGGAGAAGATCAGGCTGCCCGCGACGAACGCCACGGACAGGACGACGGCCAGCGCGGAGAGCAGCAGTCTGCCCTTGTGGGCGAGGAAACTCCTGAGCGTTGCCTTCAGCACGGGGCGTCAGTCCTCGTCGGTGGGCTTGGTGAGGGACGGGGCGTCGGGATCGCCGGGAGTGCCGGGCGAGGGGGCCTGGGTCTGGCCGCCGGAGAAGAGGCGCATACGTTCCAGGACCGCTTCCGCCGTGGGCTGTGCCATCTCGTCCACGATCCGTCCGTCGGCGAGGAAGAGCACCAGGTCGGAGTGGGCGGCGGCGCCCGGGTCATGGGTCACCATGACGACCGTCTGGCCCAGGTCGTCGACGGCCTGGCGCAGGAACGAGAGGACTTCCAGCCCGGCGCGCGAGTCGAGGTTGCCGGTCGGCTCGTCGGCGAAGATCAGCTCGGGGCGCGAGGCGAGCGCCCGGGCACAGGCCACGCGCTGCTGCTGCCCGCCGGACAGCTGGGTCGGCCGGTGCTTCAGCCGGTCCCGCAGCCCCAGTGTGTCGATGACCTGGTCCAGCCACTTCTGATCGGGTTTCTGGCCGGCGATGTCCATCGGCAGGGTGATGTTCTCGACCGCGTTCAGGGTCGGGATCAGGTTGAACGACTGGAACATGAACCCGATCCGGTCCCGCCGCAGCCGGGTCAGATCGCGGTCCTTCAGTCCCGTGATCTCCGTGTCGCCGAGCCACACCTGCCCCGCCGACACGGTGTCGAGCCCCGCCAGACAGTGCATCAACGTGGACTTCCCCGAGCCGGAGGGCCCCATGACCGCGGTGAAGCTCCCGCGCGCGATGTCCACGTCGACCGAGTCGAGGGCGAGCACGGTCGTCTCGCCCGACCCGTACGCCTTGGTCAGCGCGCGGGCGCGGGCAGCGGTCCCGTCTGCCTCCGCGCGCCCCGGGGCGTGCTCCGCAGCAGGTGTGGACAAGGCTGCCTCCTTCGGTGGTTTGCTGGTCCCGGCCGAGCGTAGTGTGACGAGGCGCACACTCGGTATCCCTTTTCACTCCCGCGTGGCCCCCTTGTCGGTGCTAGCACATATGCGCTAGCTTCGAGGTATGCCCAAGACTCAGCTGAACGTCCGGGTGGATGAGGGCACCGCCCAGGCGGCGCGCGAAAAGGCCCTCGCCCGTGGGATGAGCGTCAACCGCTACATCGAGGAGCTGGTCAGACACGACACCGGCGAGGCGGGCCACACCTTCGTGGAGGCGGCGGCCGACTTCATGAAGCAGTACGAGTCCGTCTTCGCCGAAGAGTTCGGCACGGACCGTGAAGGCAAGCGCGAAGGTCGTCACTGAATCCTTGGACAACCTCAGGATCGACCTCGCCTGGCTCCTCATGATCGCCGAACGGAAGACACCCGGAGACCCTCAGGTGTCCGACTGGGGCGCCCTGGTCGCCGCCGTCGCCCGCCACGAGGCCGAGATCTTCGACATCCCCGTCTACGACAACCCGCACGCCCGGGCCGCGGCCCTTCTCCAACTCCTGCTGCACGTACCGGCGTTGGAACGCTCGAACGCGTTGTTCGCCTCCGCGGTGGCCTACGCCTACCTCATCGCCAGCGGGGTCAAGGTCGTGACGTCGCCCGAGCAGGTGCGTGAACTGGCCCGTCTGGTGAAGACGGGCAACGCCTCGGTGTACGACATCGCGCACGAGCTGCGCCAGTGGAGCCTATGAGGCGTCCGGCGCCGAAGGACGCCACGCGCTGCCCGTCACGCAGTACGAGATGGGCAGCCGCGGCCCCTTCTCGGAAAGCAACACCCGCCGGTACGGGCCGAGTTCGAACCCGGCGTCCCGCAGCGAGGCAACCGGGTCCCGGGACACATGGCAGCCGCCGGCGAGCGCGGGCCACACCGTGCGGTCGAGCGCGCGCTGCGTGAACCGCATCGCGGGCCCGCCGCCGACGCCGTGCTCGAAGAACCGCACCTCACCACCCGGCCGCAGCACCCGCCGTACCTCACCCAGTGCCCGGGAGACGTCCCGGACACCGCACAGCACCAGCGAGAGCACGACCGCGTCGAAGGCCTCCGCCTTCACGGGCAGCGCCTCCGCCACACCCGGCACCACATCGACGGGTACGTCGCAACGCGTCGCCGCCTCCACGGCCAACTGCCGCAGCAGGCGCTCGGGTTCGATCGCGACGACCTCCGAGACGGTGTCCGGGTAGTGTGCGAAGTTCAGTCCGTTGCCGGCGCCGATCTCGATCACCCGCCCGGAGAGTCCGGCGAGCAGCCGCCCCCGTACGGCGCCCAGACCCATCCGGGTCTCGGCGGCCACGCTGAGCCGGGCGTAGTAACGGGCGAACAGCGGATGGTGCACGGGATCGCGTGGCACCTTGCCGGAGCCCGCGGTGGACCGTAGCGGCATGGGGACCTCCTGGCGAGGACTGGCCTTACCGCGATTCTCCCTCCTAGGCGATGAAGTCGCGCACCTGCTGGTAGACGCCGAAGTCGTTGTTCATCTCGTCGTGCGAGATACAGCCGACCCCGACGTTCGTGGCGCCGCTGAGGAGCGCCGAACTGTCCGGGTTGAGCGCGTCGTCGCAGTTGGACCAGAAACTGGCGTACGACACGCTGCCCGGGGTCTCGTCGCCCGAGTTCAGCGAGGTCAGGAAGGAACTTCCCGTGTTCATCTCGGCGCACGAGGTGTACAGCCACGCGCACAACGAGGCGAGCGACGTGCCGTGGTTGACGCCGGCCGTGGAGACGAAGTCGTCGACGTAGGCGGTTCCGCCGAGGTTCTTGAGGTAGTAGCGAGCACTCATCGCGCCCATCGAGTGGACGACGAGGTCCACCTTGGAGGCGCCGGTCGCGGCCAGCACCCGTCTGACCTCGGTGGCCAGTTGCTGGGCCGTCGTGACGTTCGACTGGGTCCACGAGTACGTCCAGGCGTCCAGCTCGGAGGCCGTGTAGCCGTCGGCCCTGAAGTCGGCGACCCAGTCGTTCCAGCTGCTCGACGAGCTGCTGATGCCGTGTACGAAGACGACCGGATCGTGGGTCGCGGCCTGGGCGGGCGTCGCGGTGAGCGAGAGGGACAGAAGCATCGAGGACACGGCGGCCGAGACGGCTGCGGTGATGCGTCGCGTACGGCGCTGCATGGTGCCTCCTGATGTGGGTGGGGTTGGCTGGAGTGTCAGGCCGGGTCTACGCGCGCCGCATCGGTGAGATCGCCGGTCTTTACGCACCTTGTAACTCGCCAGTAACGTGAGTTGTGTGGTCACCTCGGTGAATCCCCCGCCTCAGCCGCCCCTTTCGCCACCGCAGCTCACGGACGCGTGGCAGCAGCTCGGCCCCCCGCTTCCCGAAGGCGTCCGCGTGCGCGTCCTGCGCGCCGCGTACGGCGATCCGCGCGCCGCCGCCGAACTCTTACCGCGCCTCACCGAACGGCAGGCGGCCGGCCTCGACCCGCTCCC
>Ga0136846_1232488_pt1 | contig 17401 bp, 12 predicted proteins | sample HopSoiMetagenom2_FD_96841 | JGI IMG/M metagenome (GOLD analysis project Ga0136846, IMG submission 96841) | Grasslands soil microbial communities from Hopland, California, USA - 2 Assembly 2016 (version 4) | ecosystem: Environmental > Terrestrial > Soil > Grasslands | place: USA: Hopland...
ATTATGAACATCATGCTGGTCTCGGTCACCGAACGCACACGCGAGATCGGCATCAGAAAGGCGCTTGGAGCGAAGCGTCGCGATGTCTTGAGCCAGTTTTTGATTGAATCGGGCACGATGGCGCTGGTTGGCGGGATTATCGGGACCCTTTTTGGGATTTTTCTGGCGAAGACGGTCACGTTGCTGATCGGAATGCCTTCAGCCATTGCGCTCTGGGCGGTGGCAGCCGCGCTCGCGGTTTCCGCTAGCGTCGGGATCTTTTTCGGTGTTTATCCCGCCAGGAAAGCAGCTTTACTTGATCCGATTGTGGCGTTGAGGTCGGAGCTGTAGCCATGCTGAAGAAAGACCACGTCGAGACCGTTCGCATGGCGATGGATACCATCGCCAAGAACAAGCTGCGCTCCGGGCTGACCGTGCTCGGAATCGTTATCGGCGTGATGACCGTCATCGCCATTTCGTCGGTCGTTCGCGGGCTGAATTCGCGCATTCAAGAGCAGGTGGCGGAGCTGGGATCAAACGTGGTCTGGGTCTATCGCTTCGACGTTTTCCAGTTCGGACGTCCGTCCACCGAGCTGCTCACGCGCAAAGAACTATCGCTCGAAGATGCAATGGCACTCCGCGATATGCCTCATGTTGCCTTTGTTGGCGCCGGCATTCGGATGTTCATGCCACAATTCGGCGTAGGCACTTATTCGGTGAAGTACAAAGGCCGTAAGGCCAGCAATACGATTCTGGAAGGTGATACCTCATCGATTAAGGACGTTTACGACATTGCTCTAAAAGAAGGCCGTTTTTTTACCGAGGAAGAAGATCAACGCCGAGCGAACGTGATCGCCATCGGGTATGACACCGCGGAGGAACTGTTCGGAGCGGAGTCTCCCATCGGCAAAGAGCTCAACATCGAAGGCGAGCTATTCACAGTGATCGCGGTTGCGGAAAAGAGGAAGTCTGGAGTAGGCGGTGGGAAGAATCCCGACGACAACATCGTGTACTTTCCGCTCCATACTTTCAAGAAGATACATCCCGAACTCAAAGATCACTGGATCAGCGTCAAAGCCGAGTCCCATATGACAGTTGATGCCGTGAAGGACGAGATTCGCGACGTGCTACGCCGGCGTCGCCACGTAAGGTTCAATCAGCCGGACAATTTTGCGATCTTTACGCCGGATTCCCTGTCGGAACTCTGGGGACAACTCACCGGCGGCATCTTTGTCTTCATGTTCGCGGTTTCCAGCGTCGGCTTGATGGTAGGCGGGGTGGGTGTGATGAACATCATGCTGGTTTCAGTCACCGAGCGAACTCGCGAAATTGGAGTGCGAAAGGCTATCGGAGCCACTAAACGCAATATCCTCTTCCAGTTCACGCTTGAGGCCATTACGCTATGCGCTCTCGGAGGCGTGATCGGCATTCTTATCGGCGGGCTTATTACCTGGGGCATCCACTCCGCTTTTTCGGGTTTACCGGCTACGATGTCGGTCTACTGGACGGTTGCAGCATTCAGCGTCTCGTGCTCGATTGGCCTGCTATTTGGGATTTATCCGGCATGGAAGGCCGCAAATCTGGACCCCATTGAGGCCCTCAGATATGAGTAAGCACCGAGGCCGGAGTGCAGCAAGTTTCTCCGCGTCTCCGTGGTAGCCCAGGTTTTGTTATAGCCAGCAGCAAACTACAATCCTGCATCTAACCGCGCGGGCTAATCTCTCCAAGCCTGTTCGGCGCCGCTTCCCACATGGATCGCTACATCTGTATTCACGCGCACTTTTACCAGCCTCCGCGTGAAAATCCGTGGCTCGAGACCGTAGAGGTTCAGGATTCGGCTTATCCGTATCACGATTGGAACCAGCGCATTACCAGCGAATGCTATGCGCCCAACGCCGCATCGCGGATTCTGGATGGCGAAGGTCAGATCGCCAAGATAACCAATAATTACGCCAAAATCAGTTTCAACTTCGGTCCCACGTTGCTGTCATGGATGGAGGCTCAGGAACCCGAGGTCTATCACGCGATCCTGGACGCCGACCGACTCAGCCGGGAACGCTTCTCCGGGCATGGATCCGGGATCGCCCAGGCTTATAACCACATGATTCTGCCACTGGCGAACAACCATGATCGCTACACGCAGATCTATTGGGGCATCCGAGACTTCGAGTCGCGCTTTGAACGCCTGCCGGAAGGGATGTGGCTGCCGGAAACCGCCGTCGATCTGCAAAGCCTGGAGATGATGGCGGAGCTTGGGATCAAGTTTACGATCCTGTCGCCGTACCAGGCGTGGCGTTTTCGCCGGATCGGCGCCCGCGCCTTCCGCGACGCGTCCTCCGGAAAGATTGATCCCACTCGGCCCTATCTCGTTCGTCTTCGCGACGGCCGCAGCATCACCGCTTTTTTCTATGACGGGCCAATCTCGCAGGCTGTCGCTTTCGAGCGGTTGCTAGACAGCGGCGAGCAGTTCGCGCATCGGCTGGCAGGTGGATTTTCCGATACTCGCGATTGGCCCCAACTCATGCACATTGCCACCGACGGCGAGAGCTATGGACACCATCATGCGCACGGCGACATGGCATTGGCTTATGCCCTCCAGTACATCGAGGACAAGGGCATAGCCCGATTGACGAACTACGGGGAGTACCTCGAGAAGCATCCGCCTGAACACGAGGTCCAGATAGTCGAGAACAGCGCGTGGAGTTGCTCCCACGGAGTGGGACGCTGGCGCGAAAATTGCGGCTGTAGCTCGGGAGCAGGTGCGGGATGGAACCAGGAGTGGCGCGGGCCTTTGCGGAACGCTCTCGACTGGCTGCGTGATGCAATGATGCAGTTGTACGAGGACCGCGGATCAGCGCTGTTTCAGGACGTGTGGAAGGCGCGCAACGAGTACGTCAGCGTGATCGTCAACCGATCGGCAGACACGCTTGATCTTTTTTTTAAGACGCACTCGGTTCGCGAGCTCTCGCCGGATGAACGCACGACCGCGCTTGAGCTGCTCGAGATACAACGTCACGCGATGCTCATGTACACCAGCTGCGGGTGGTTCTTTGACGAGATCAGCGGAATTGAAAGCGTGCAGGTAATCGCTTACGCAGGAAGAGTTATACAGCTGGCGCAGAAACTCTCAACTCATGAGGAGGGGGAGAGACTCGAAGCTGGCTTTCTGGAACGTCTGGAGCAGGCCAAGAGCAATCTGCCGGAACAGAATGGCGCCGACATCTACCGCAATCGCGTGAAGCCGGCCGTCATCGGATTGCAAGAAGTAGCCGCACATTATGCGATTAGCTCCATTTTCGAGACCGGCTCAGCGAAGTACTGCTACACCGTTGATCCCAGCGATTATCAGAGATACGTGTCGGGCAAGATGCAGCTGGCTGTCGGCAGGGCGCAGGTCTGCTCACGCATTACGCAAGAATGCGGCGAGTTCACCTTCTCGGTGCTGCATATGGGTGACCATACCCTGAGTGCGGGCGTAAGAAGATATGCGGGTCAGGGCACCTACGCCGAAACCGTCCAGCAGCTGCACCGTGCGTTTTCTCGGGCAGACATTCCGGCTGTGATCCGAGTGTTGGACTCTCACTTTGGTGGCGCTACTTATTCCCTTAAATCGTTGTTCCGGGATGAGCAGCGCCGGGTTCTCGACCACATTCTCGAATCCACATTGCAGGAAGCCGAAGCGAGCCTGCGCGCTATCTATGAGCACCACGCCCCCCTCATGCGCTTTCTCTCCGACGTAAACTTCCCCCGGCCCAAGCCTTTGGCAATTGCTGCGGAGTTCGTGTTAAACGCTTCGCTCCGCCGGGAGTTTCGTGCGGAGTTCCTCGATTTGGCAGAAGTCCGCAACTTGGTGGACCAGGCCAAGAATGAATCTGTGCAGCTCGATTCCGCCGGGCTCTCTTACGTCATGGAACGAAAGTTGAACGGACTCATGCAGCAACTTTCACGTCGTCCGCAGAATCTCGGGCTATTGCGAAAGATTCTCTTCCTGCTCGATTTGCTCAAGGAACTACCGTTTGCTGTCAACCTTTGGAAGGTAGAGAATCTCTATTACCACATGTCCAAGACCAGCTTTCCAGAGCTGGTTAACAGTGGTGCGCCAGCTGAGTGGACAGCGGTTTTCCTGGAGCTTGGACGCAAGCTCCGTATCCGGGTGGAAGCCGTCCCTTCAGTGCAGTTGGCAGCGGCCAACTGAGCCACAAATCTGCCGGGAGGTATCTGTATGGATTTCTTTGATCGATTCGATGTCAACCTCTCTCCGCGAACAAAAAAAATCATTGTCGGGGGCGTCGCAGTAGCCGCTGGTGGTCTGGTTCTCGGCGCAGGAATCGCTGGGCTTGCAGCGTCTGCCCTGATGCGTCGTAAACGTGCATTTTCCTTGAGCGGCAAAGTCGTCTTCATTACCGGTGGATCACGCGGTCTTGGCTTGGCTATGGCGGAGGAATTTGCTCGACGCGGCGCCCAGATCGCAATCTGCGCGCGGGACCAGGAGGAACTGGACCGCGCACGCCTAACCATTGAGCAGGAAACCGGCGGAACAGTAATGACTTTTGTCTGTGACGTCTCTGATCGCGAGCAGGTCGAGACCACAGTGCAGAAGATCCAGAATCACTTCGGCGCAATCGACGTACTCGTAAACAATGCCGGAGTGATTTCCGTGGGGCCTGTTGAAAACCAGAGTTTGGCCGATTTCGAAGAGGCCATGAACAACAACTTTTGGAGTCAGGTATACACAACGCTTGCTGCTCTGCCAGAGATGCGCCGTCGGGGACAAGCGCGCATCGTGAATATTACTTCTATTGGGGGAAAGGTCAGTGTTCCGCACCTGCTGCCATACTGCTGCTCGAAGTTTGCGGCAGTCGCGTTCTCTGAAGGCCTGCGTTCTGAGCTGGCAAGAACTGACGTGAAGGTCGTGACGGTCGCGCCGGGGCTCATGCGTACCGGCTCTCACATCAACGCCGATTTCAAAGGCAAACATAGCCAGGAATTTACCTGGTTCAGCCTGAGCGGCACGAATCCGCTGACGTCAATCAGCGTGAGCCGCGCAGCCAAGCAAATCGTCGACGCTACGGTGAGTGGACGCGCAGAGTTGATTATCACCTGGCAAGCTGAGTTGCTGGCACGATTCCATGGTGTCGCGCCCGGGTTAACCGCAGAGATCCTCGGTATTGTGAGCCGCACCCTTCCGAATGCCGGCGCCTCAGACGAGAAGCGCAAAGGCAAAGATAGCGAGAACGTCGTGACCAAGTCTCCACTCACCGCGCTCGGCCAAATGGCGGCGAAACGCTACAACCAGACGCCAGCGTAAAAGGTTCCAACCACAATCTAGAGACGCAGCATGCTGCGCCTCTACCTTTGAGGAAACGAGATTCCGTATGCCTGCCAAGTCTCGCAAAACTACCGAAAAAGAAAAGGGCTCGAAGAGCCACAAGAAGCCTGCCAGCGTGATGCAATTCCCATCGCGCAGCTCAGGACAGCAGCAAGAGCCGAAGTCCCCACTTCCGGCTCAGCATCAACCTCGCCCGGGCATTGAAGCCAAAATGGAACCGCGTCCTCGATACGAGGCTCCTTCGTACAAAGGTTCGGAGAAGCTAAAGGATAAGGTCGCCATTATTACCGGCGGTGATTCCGGCATTGGTCGTGCCGTGGCCGTGCTTTATGCACGAGAAGGCGCGGATGTGGCCATCATCTATCTGCCCGAGGAGCAGCAGGACGCCGATGAGACGAAGCAGGCCGTAGAAAAGGAAGGCCGTAGATGCATGCTGATTCCAGGCGACGTGAAAGATGCTTCGTTCTGCCCCCGCTCAGTCGCTCAGACGTTGCGCAAGTTCGGTAAGCTCGACATTCTCGTTAATAACGCAGCCTTTCAACATCGCCAGGAAGGACTCGAGAAGCTATCCGAGGAGCAATGGGAAAAGACATTTCGTACCAATATCTTCGGGTACTTCTATATGGCTAAGGCAGCGATTCAGCACATGAAGCCAGGTAGCGCGATCGTGAATACCAGTTCGGAAACCGGACTCGAAGGCAACAAGCAACTCCTGGACTACGCTGCTACCAAAGGCGCAATCAATGCCTTTTCCAAGTCGCTCGCGCAAAATTTGATGGATAAAGGAATCCGGGTAAACGTCGTGGCACCCGGCCCGGTCTGGACCCCGCTGAACATCGCCGACAAGCCTAGGGAAGAAGCAGGCAAGCACGGCCAAGACACGCCCATCGGACGTCCCGCACAGCCGGAGGAAGTAGCACCCGCGTACGTTTTCTTCGCGGCGGAGGCGTGCTCGAGCTACATCAGTGGCGAGGTGCTCACGATCATGGGCGGCGAAACGACAGCGGCATGAATTGACGCTGCAACGTTAAGGCAGCACGCAAAATTCGCACGCATCTGATTCCACAGGGAGAAAGGAGACGAGAGCTCATGCCATCAGCAACCAATCGAGTTACCACTGATCACGAGGAGATACGCCGTTGGGCCGAGGAGCGTGGCGGCAAACCTGCGCACGTTCAGCGCACTGGACGAGGAGACGACGCAGGCATACTGCGAATTGATTTTCCTGGATATAGCGGCGAGGGATCGCTCGCACCCATTTCCTGGGATGAATGGTTCGACAAATTCGATGAACAAGGCCTGGCGCTTATCTATCAGGAAGCAACCGCAAATGGCCAGCGCAGCAACTTCAATAAAATCGTCAGCCATGAGACCGCAGAAGAAGGAAGGGGCGGCGGAAGGCATCGCAGCACCTCACGTAGTTCGCGCGCCGGCGCCTCCGGTGAGCGTGGGTCAGGTTCACGGTCGGCTCGGACCTCCCGTTCTCAAAGCCGCACACGGGCTCGCAATCAGAATAGTGAAGAAGGTCGTTCCTCGGGGCGGAAGACTACTTCTCGTTCCGGAGAAGGCGCGGGCAGGAGCTCTTCGCGGTCGGCTTCTACGCGGAGCAGTAGTTCGCGGTCGAAACGAAGTCGATCGGGCAAAGGACGAGCTGGTGAAACCGGAACGCGTACCTCGCGCGGAAGCACGTCGCGCCGGAGCAGCGGTGGAAGTCGCACTTCAAGCTCACGCGGCGCCGCTCAAGGTCGCTCAGCTTCAAGCAGCCGTTCCAAGTCCACCAGTTCGAGAAGATCTTCCAGCGCACGGAAAAAGCCCGCGGCTTCGACCAGGTCACGCGGAAACCGCAGCGCATCGCCGCGAACTGGCAAAGCGGCGTAGCTTAGGGGAACCCCCTGATCATCGCGCTTAAGTTAACATCTACAACCAGAGGTGAGCCGGATCCGCCCGACTCACCTCCGGTTCCCATCCAAGATCCACCGAACGCGCCACAGACCGATCCGCCGGCTCCGGTGCGAGAACCAGATCCGCCGTCTCCCACGAAACGATGAAGGATCAGATTCTCTGCTTAGCATTTAATTTGCTGCAGGTTTCTAGCGTGTGGTAACTTCCGCCCAACTGTTTGCGTATCATCGGGTAGCCAAGACATAAAGTCTTAGCTCAACAGCTTGGAGGAAGAATGGGCATCGCCCTCATTGCGATTATCGCCGCCGTTATTCTGTTATTAGTCGTCCTCTACAACGGCCTTGCCGGTCTGCGCGTGCGGGCTGACGGCGCATGGAGCGACATCGACGTGCAGCTTAAGCGCCGCCACGATTTGATTCCCAATCTGGTCGAGACGGTAAAAGGATATGCCTCACACGAGAAGGGTACATTCGAAAACATTGCGCGCTACCGGTCGGCGGCTATGTCGGCCACCAGCGTGGATGAGAAAGCTCAAGCCGAAGGACAGTTAACCCAGGCGCTTCGCGGATTGCTTGCTGTGGCGGAGAACTATCCGCAACTCCGGGCGTCCGAGCAGTTCACTTCTTTACAGTCGTCGCTGAGCCAAACGGAAGACGCCATTCAGAACTCGAGACGATATTACAATGCCGTGGTTCGAGATCTGAATACCAAGATCGCGACATTTCCCAGCAACATCATTGCCGGAATGTTCAGCTTTCAACCTCGTCAGTTCTTCCAGACGGAAACCGCAGAGGATCGCGCCACCCCGGTCGTGAAGTTCTAGCGTGCCGGGAGCGGCCCGATTTTGCTTAACCCGCGTCCGAGTAGTCATCTTGAGGACGCTCCTCTGGGCAGCAGCAATCACGCTGCTGGTGTGCTCTGTGCACGCTCAGGAGCGGAGTTGGCGGATTGCCGACTTCAGCGCCGACATCGATGTCCATAAAGACGGCTCAGCCGATGTCAATGAGCGAATCTCACTTGTGTTCATCGGCCCATTTCACGGAATTCACCGCTATATCCCCGTGGACTATATCGGTCCTGAGGGAAGCAACTATTCACTTTTTCTGAGAGTAAGCAACGTCACCGACGAAGAAGGACAATCTCTGAAGTACACGAGCAAGCGGCAGGCAGGTTATCGCGTTCTGACCATCATGATTCCCGGTGCGACGGACACGAGCAAGCGTATTCACATCCTCTACTCCGTTCGTAACGCGGCCAAGTTCTTCGAAGATCATGACGAGTTCTATTGGAACGTAACCGGCAACGGATGGCCGGTAGCAATAGATGCCGCGGCAGCTTATGTTCGCTTTCCTCCTGATGCTGAAGGCAAGGTGCGCGCCCAAGCGTTTGCGGGTGTGTATCACTCCAACGAAAAAGCGATGACTGACATTCAACGGTCGAATGTCATGACGCAAACATTAAATCCGCTGCCGGCGCGCGGCGGACTTACCGTCGATGTATTCCTTCCCAAGGGGGTGTTGGAATCACCCGGCCCATTCACCAAAGCACTCTGGTTTGTGGGCAGCAACCCGATCATGTTCCTGCCGGTCATTGCCTTCGCCGTGATGTTCCCACTCTGGTGGATAAAAGGCCGAGACCCACAGGCTGGAATGTCTGTAGCTCCCATGTATGAACCACCGAAGGACATGAGCCCGGCAGAAATGGGTACCTTGATCGACGACAGCACGGACCCGCGCGATATCACCTCGATTCTCGTGGATCTGGCGGTGCGCGGATATATCAAGATTCGCGAAGAGCAGGTTGCGCAGATGCTTGTCTTCAGAAAGAGGGACTACATCTTCGTCCAGCTGAAAGGACCAGAGCAGTGGGGGGACTTGGCTCCATTTGAGCGCGTAATGATGGAGAACCTTTTTCCCGGTGGAGCGACCGAGACTCATATTGCCGATTTACGAAACCGCTTCTATGTTGCAATTCAGCCCATCAAGAGCTATGTGATGTCCACATTGAAAGAGAAAGGGATGTACACGCTCGACCCCGAAAGCGCTCATGGCTACTGGATTCTGGGAGCGGTGATCACAGCCGCTCCATTTGTGTTAACTGGTTATTTCTTCCACGTGGACTTCACGCAATCGGGCGTGTGGATGGCGGGCACAATCGCGCTGGCGGCAATCATCATTCTGTTGTTCTCCCATCTCATGAGCGCCAAGAGCTTGAAGGGTGTGCGCACGAGGGTACAGATCCTCGGTTTCCAGGAGTTCATGAACCGTGTCGATGCCGACCGCCTAAAGCGTATGCCGCCAGATACGTTCGAAAAATATCTGCCTTTCGCGATGGCGCTGGGCGTGGAGCATCGCTGGGCCAAAGCCTTTCAGGGCATCGTGCAAAATCCACCGAGTTGGTACGAAGGAAGCTACGGCCCAAACTTCAATACCTGGTTGTTCATGCACGATCTCGGCGCGATGACATCGGACACCACTTCGGCATTCGTTTCCACGCCACGCGCGAGCGCCGATGCCGGTGGATTTACAGGCAGCGGCGGATCAAGTGGTGGCGGATTCTCAGGTGGGGGCTTCGGCGGCGGTGGCGGTGATGCCTTCTAAATGTGCATAGTAGAGACGCAGCAAAGTACGTCTACCAGAGGGGAAGCCTAAATGCTGACCTTCTGCTCCGCTGTGCGTTTGCCGATGCGCGTTCAATTGGTGGCACAAATACTCGGTTACCGCCCGCCGTCTTTGACTTGTACATGCAGTGATCTGCTTGGCGGATTAACTCTTCGGTGGTCGAGCCGTGAAGGGGAAACGTTGCCACACCGAAGCTTCCAGTCACGCCTCTCTGGCTCAGAAGAGAATCCGCAGCAAGAGCATCACGCAAGCGTTCACCTAATGTCTGCGCCTCATCCATAGAGGTCTCTGGCATCAGCACCACGAACTCATCGCCGCCATAACGGGCGACCACGTTGGAATGCCGGCACTTCTGCTCCAGAATGCGTCCCACCCGTGCCAGCACGAGATCGCCCTCGAGATGGCCTAAGCGATCGTTGACCGCCTTGAACTTATCAAGGTCAATCAGGACAAGCGAGAAGGCGCGCCCAGATCGTGACGCGCGACTCCACTCTGCCTGGATGGATTCGAGGAAATAGCGGCGCGTCTTAATTCCAGTAAGGCAATCAGTGATCGATTGATATTCCATTTCCTCGAAGGTCATGGCATTGTGCAACGCGGTTGCCAGCACGTCGGCCAGAGTTCCCAGCGTGAGCACCTCGTCTTCAGTGAACGCATCCCGGCTGAAACATTCGATTGTCAGAATGCCGAGAAGGGTCTCTCCATAGGTGATGGGGTGACAGAGCACCGCGTGATCTTGCTCGCCTACTCCACTCGTGTCCGTAGCGGCCTCTCGCATTCCGTTCCTTTGCGCGGCAATCCCCAGCACTCCTGCTTCGAGCGGCACGCGCGTGCCTAGTCCGAGGCGGTGTTCTTCCCGCCCAGCTTCGGCGCGAACCTCGACTTCCTTACTCCCGTAATCCACGAGCCCAATACTCGTGTAATCAAAGCCAAAAGTATGCTGCACCTCTCGTACTAACTGTTCCAGTAACTCGACAGGCTTCTTGCTGCTGATGGCGGCTTTAGAGATGTTGTTGAGAAATGACAAATATTCGGCGCGCTTGTGCTCATCTTTTAGGTGACGAACACTCTCCAGGGCTGCGGCAAGCTGCATTTCATGTTCCCTGGTTCGGCGGCGGGTGCGCCGGATCCAAGGCAGAACCCAGACCAGCGTTAGAAATGCTGCGCCAGCCAGAAAAGCAATGACGGCGATGATGAAGGTCAGTTCCATTGTTGGAACTCGAAACACGCATCCTCAGACCAGGATGTGGATCTGGGGATGCGATAGCTGAAGGACTTGCACCAATTTTAGGGCACAAGCAAATCGGGGTCAATAACTGCAGGAATGCGCGAAGCGAGCAGCTCTGAAAGGAGGTACGTTATTCGATTTGCACAAGCTCGCGCACATCAACATCGATATGTTCAAGTGCAGGAACTACAGCGGCCGTCTGCGGCGCGCGCCAGTGATCGATGTACGAGATCTGGTGGACGCAGGAAACCGTGCAGTGTGGTGCACAGCTTTTTTCTGCAACGAATTCGCGACGGATGTCGTCGATCGTGTATCCGTCCAGCGGCTTGGCGGGATAACCACGCTGCTGAGAACAGTAGTGCACCAGTCCGTCTTCGCAGATGTACAGGTATCGCGATCCAGCGCGGCAGCGCCAGTTATTCGGCTTTCCGTCCGCAATGGCATCTTGAAAGTGATTGAAGCGCGAATAGTTCTTTTTCTCAAACGACTTCATGCGGCGATAGACTTCACGCTCTTCCGGGCGAAGCGGTTTGAGCTGTCCACTGCTGTCGTGGATGATGCCGATGGTCGAAGTGAATCCGAGTGCCAATGCGCGCGTGCCCACCATCACCGCGTCCTGCGGATTATGAATGCCGCCGCCGACCACAGAATTGATATTCACGTGAAAGACAGCATGACGCGACAAGAGCTGGAGCTTTTTGTCCAGTACCTTTAGGCTTTTTTTCGAAATGTCGTCGGGCATGACGTTGTCGATGGAAATCTGCAAGTGATCGAGACCAGCGTCGTTCAGGCGATGGATGCGCTCGGCAGTCAATAAATAGCCGTTTGTAATCATGCCCGCGATAATCCCATGCTTCCGGATGCGCGCGATAATCAGATCGAGCTCCGGATGCAGCAGTGGCTCACCACCGCTAATGGTAACGATGGTCGTCCCGAGTTCCGCCAGCCGATCAATGCGCCGGTACATGGTTTCGACGGATACAGGCTTTGAGAAGTCGTCGTATTCGTTGCAATAAGCACAGGAGAGATTGCAACGCCGCATGGGAACGATATGCGCCATGACCGGGTGATCTGTATGCGCCAGAGCCTTGCCGATCATCCAAAGCTCGCGTATGCGACGCTTGGCAGCCGCGACCTCACGTCGCAACCGGGAAGGCGGTTGTGGGGGAGCTGCTTTCTGTGGCATGCCGTTCATCTTCTATTTAAGCACACAGTGACAAGCTGCCGAGGAGCTCGCATTAAGCGGCGAATTTTGGACTCTGAATGGTAAAGAAGGCCATACCACTTGCGCGAAGATCTCGCCGAGGTCGCACTCGGTTATGACATTAAGGCGGTCCAGCCGGTGGTCAGCAACACTACGACCACGTACCATCCCGCCATTACTGCGATGCCGGTCGAGATCTTCTTTCTGCCTACTACGGCAAAGCCGATGCCGACTACGATGTACGACCAAATGGTGAAGAGGTCCAAATAACTGAGAAGGTTGTAAAGCCAAGGTACCGTGTCGGTTGACGACATGTAGTAGGCGGGATTGGAGCCGACAAAATTGTCGAAGTTGAATGATTCAGCATTAAGTCCGGCGAACAAGGTCAGAGGTCCCAGCAGTCCCTTTTTGAGACCAATAATCAACCCTGAATAGAACAAGATCGCGAGCGCCTGCGAATACCTTATTTCTGTTCCTATCCCAAAATTGAACGTCGCCAGCAATACGCCGGCGAAAACCGCATACATGGCCAGCAGCAGAACGGGCGAAGCGTATGAGATCACTTTCATGGTGGTCGCAACGCGCCCCATAGCCACTGCCTGCTGCTCCGGTGGGAGAGACTCGATGCGCTCATATTGCTTCGGTCGGAGCTTCATCGTGTTCTCCGCTGCCTGGTCCCAGCCGACTTTAGTGGCAACGGCGAACACCAGAAGGTAAGAGAGAAGGCATCCGATCAGGAACGGCGCCCACCATCTGGAGGTGCGGCGAACATCGGCAAAAGTTTTTGCAGGCGCGAAGAACACGTTCGCAATCCGCTGAGGCTCGGAGAGGCCTGGCTCTTGGTTCATCGCTGGAACACTTGGGGAGACTGACGCAGTGCTCATGGTTCTCCTTTGCAGCCGTGGACTGCAAACGGCGCGCAACTCTGCGGCTGAAACGCGTAAAGATGTCGACGGGTTGCGGGACAGTTATACCGCAATTCTGGTTTTCCCGGCTGAGTTTTTCGAGGAACCTAGATGCCAGTGTATGTTCTTGAGTGCGGCGTGGATTCGTCTTCGGCTTTGTCTTTCTCGAGAAACTCGGACAGCCAACGGAGCTGAATCACGATAAGCAGGACGTTCACTACGTCCAGATAAATCTGCAGGGCGCCAACGGCTGCTGCTTTGTTGTCATGGACGTCATCATCAAACGTACATGGAAGATCGCGCAAAAACTGCCGGTGATAACCAATGAATGAAAGCATGAGCCACGAACAAACGCAGGTTGCCAACGCGCCAGTGGTCGACACATTGAAGGCTGGTTTCAGCAATGCCGCGAATACCGGTGCGATCGCCGTTCCAATCAAGAGGCTGCGGGTGGAGGTCAGATCCTCGCCGGTACGCCATCCGAACAGTGCGAGTAAACCGAAGAGTATTGCCATGCAGGTGTAAACCGGCGCAAGTGAGCCGCCGTACGCCGCACGGTAGCTCAAGCCGAAGAGGATGCCTTGCAGGCTGGCGTAGGCGACTAGCGTAGCCATGGCTACGCTGGGCAGCATCTCTTCGACTTTTCGCGAAATGATGAAGGCCAGAACGAACATCCCGCCAGTAAGAGCAATCAGCGTCTTACCAAACAAAAGCGGAAGTGAATTGTCATCCCACACATCCGAGTAACTGGCAAAGAAAGCGGAGATGAGCAGCGCGCCAGTGATCCAGGTAAAAACGCGCACCATAAAGACGTGTAGTTCCTGTTCTACGGGTTCGAGCTCCGACGGCGCTAGCCCCTCGATTTGTTGCGGGCGGGGCTGCAGAGGCGGCCCAGCGTAAACGGTCTCATGTATTGTGTCAGGCGTTTCCAATCTGGGCCGGAGCGTAGCGCAGTATTGGTGATCGAGCAAGATTACCGGCGGAACAGAATCTTCTGCATGTCCTACGCTGGTTTCGCGAACACCTTTCCCTGCTCGTCGCGCTCCAGATAAGCCCATGGGGTCTGATGGTCGTGAGTGAAAATCGTGAGCCACTTCTCCGGGATCGCCTGCTGATAGTAGCGTTTGCGGTTCTGGATCGTCTCCAGCGGGAACAGGTCATATGCCATTACCCAGGTCACGTCGAGGTGCCATGTAGTCGGGATCAGGTCGGAAATGTAGCAAGCCTTCTCGCCGTTGCTGTCGAGGATGATGGCTTGCATGTTGCGCGTGTGACCAGGATAAATCACGACGGAGATGCCGGGCATTACTTCGCCGTCTCCATCCAGCAAGCGCATTTGACCGCTTCGAATCAGGGGATCGTAGTTGTCGCTGATGTAGCTCACCCGATCGCGTTCGAGCTGTTTCGTCCCGTGCTCCCATTCCCCACGTTGCGTGTAGTAGGTTGCGTTAGGAAAGGTGGATTCGACTTCTACGTGTTCATTGCGGAAGGTGTTCCACCCACAATGGTCAAAGTGAAGGTGCGAGTTGATGACTACTTCAATTTCCTGGCGACGCACGCCCACCGCTTCCAGTTCGCGCAACAGCTGCGCCTTAGCGTCGTATATCTTGGCCAGCTTGTTCGGAAGCTTGTTGCCGATGCCGGTTTCAATCAGCACCAGTCGGCTCAAAGCTCGCACCAATACCGCATTTGTCCCGCATGAAATGCGGTTAAAGGAGTCGGCCTGTACCTTCTTTTCCCATAACGGCTTGGGTATGACGCCGAACATGCCTCCAGCGTCCAGGTAGTAGGTCCCGTCAGAGATGATCGTCAATTCGAAGTCGCCCAGCTTCCGCGAAGGACGATCCGCAGCACTCACCGTCCGCCACTTTGATTCGCAAGTTGCGCGGGAAACGGCGGGTTCGATGCGGCGATCTTTTCCGCCGACCAGCCAAGCAAACTGGAATCGAAGACGGCGCGAATCCTTTCATACAAGGTTGTACGGGGAGCCGCTCCGGCGATCCCGTGAGTCTTGCGTGGAAACAGAAGCAGCTCGAACTGTTTGCCCGAATTGATCAAGTCTTGTGCGAGTTGAAGGGTATTCTGCATATGCACGTTGTCGTCGCTGGTACCGTGCGCGATGAGCAGATGTCCTGAAAGATTGCCAGCGGCTAGCTGCACTGAACTCGATTTGTAACCATCGGAATTTTCCTTCGGCAAGCCCATGTAGCGCTCGGTATAAATGGAATCATAGCCGTGCCAATCGGTCACAGGCGCAACTGCGACTCCTGCCTTGAAGCGTTTGGAATGCGTGAGCGCATAAGTGGTCATGAACCCGCCGTAGCTCCAGCCCCACCAACCCAAGCGGTTGCCATCGAGCTGAGGAAAGCGATTTAACGCCTGGTCCAGTGCGGCGAGTTGGTCGTTGAGTTCTACTTTGCCGAATTCGTGACGGAGAGCCGTTGCGAACTTTTTGCCGCGGTAACCCATCCCACGGTTATCCACGCGCAGTACGGCAATGCCGTCACGCGCGAGAATCTGATCGAAGAAAAAGTTTGCCGCTCCCCAACGATCCTGTACTTCCTGCGCTCCGGGTCCTCCATATGGATTCAACAAGACCGGCACTTTCCGGTCGGCAGAAGCATCGCCGGGCATGACAAGCTCGCCGTGCAGAATTGTTCCGTCGTCCGCAGTGAAGTCAACGAACTGCGGTTTCACGAACTCATATGACGCGACCGGGTGCGACGACCAGAACGCGTTGCAAGATCCCGAAGTGGAACACAGCTGCATGCGCGGCGGTGTCATCAGAGCTGAATACGTGTCCACGTAGTACTTGCCTACGTCAGGAAAGCTCGCTTTGTGCGTTCCGTCTTCTTGGGAAATCCGCTGCTTGCCCGTTCCATCCAGCTTTACCGCGAACAAATTCCGCTGCCTCTCGTCGCCTTCATTGGACGTGTAGAAGACGGTACCGCTCGTCTCGTCAACTTCATCAACCCCGATAACTTCAAAATTGCCCCTCGTCAACTGCTGCTCAAGCTTTGCTGCAGAACCCGGCGGATTTCCTTTGCTGAAGCTGTAGAGATAAAGGTGGGTGAAGCCATCGCGCCAGCTCTCCCAGAGAAACTTGTCGCCCGACTTCAGCACGCGGAACGTGTCGTTCCACATGACCCAGGCATCGTCTTTTTCTGACAGCATGAGTTGAGAACGCCCGCTCTGAGTGTCAACGAAATACAAATCTAGCTGGTTCTGATCGCGATTGAGCACCTGGATATAGACAACTTCGTTGTTTACCCAGCCGAAACGAGGGATGTAGTAATCGTTCTTGTTCTGCTTTCCATTTAAACCCGGGATGTTGATCCAGTGAGTCTTACCGCCGTTCGAATCCACGATACCCACGCGCACTTCAGGATTTGGATCTCCGGCGTACGGATATTTCTGGCGATCAACGGTTGGGTGGTCCGGAATGAAATCCGTGATCGGATACTCCGGAACCTGCACCTCGTTCATCTGCATGTATACGATGTGCTTTCCATCAGGCGACCAAAAATAATTGCTGCGAACGTCGAGTTCCTCCTCATATACCCAGTCCACTTCGCCATTGAGAATGTCGTCTCCGTCGTTCTCATTTGTGGACGTCAGTTGGTTCTCGCGCGAGTCGCCAGATAGAGAGCGTACGTACAAATTGTGCTTGCGCAGGTAGGAGAGCCGCTTGCCATCAGGAGAAAATTTCGGATCGCTGCTTGGCTCTGCAGCTGAAGTGATCTGCACTCCAGTTCCGGTCTCCACGGTGTAATACCACAACTGTCCTTTTGAATCGAACAAGAGGTGTTTGGAGTCACGAGCCCAATGGTATCCCGCCACCGAATAACGGCTGCGTCGCTCACGCTCGCGATCGTCCTTGCTCTGCTTGCCTCCGGCGTTCTCGGGTGGCGATAACGTGGCCAGCTTCTCGCTTGCCACCAGCACGGCCGGTTTTGCTGTCGTTACATCAACGTAATAAAGCTGGCCGGTGTCCCCGGATTCGTCACGTAAAACGTAGGAGACGCGAGTTCCATCGGGACTCCACTTGACAGTTTCGGGTGCACGACCAGTAACGCCACCACTTGCAAAGATCTCTGGAATGCTTGGCAGTTTCCCTTGCTGCTGCGCGGGCGCAAAGCCGCGGAGAAGAATGAATGCGAGCGCTAGACCAAGTGACCTCAAAGCAATGCTCCTTGCGCTTCCGAATTTGAAGGGAAAGTGTAGCAAGAGCGA
>Ga0136846_1214531_pt1 | contig 17400 bp, 15 predicted proteins | sample HopSoiMetagenom2_FD_96841 | JGI IMG/M metagenome (GOLD analysis project Ga0136846, IMG submission 96841) | Grasslands soil microbial communities from Hopland, California, USA - 2 Assembly 2016 (version 4) | ecosystem: Environmental > Terrestrial > Soil > Grasslands | place: USA: Hopland...
CGACCGCGGGCCTGAGCCGGCGGCTAGGCCATTCCGGTGGTCACCGCCCGGCGGATGCCGCCGACCGGGTCGCATCGATCCAGGCGGCGACGTCATCAGGGGTGCCCGGAAGCTCGCGCACGGTGGCGCGGGCCGCCTCGAGAGCCGGCTGGGAGACACGGTAGTGGTGGCCGCAGAGCAGCAAGCCGGTCTGGTGCGGGCGCGCCGCCGTGGGCGGCATAGTGACCTGGACGGCGGCCCAGGCTGCGCAGCAGCACGCGCGCCCGGCCGGGACGGCAGAGCCGACGGCGGCTGACGGCTTTGCCGTGACGTTGCGGTTTCGCGCTGACGGGTGCTCGGATCTCGCGCTCATAGCCTCAGCTTTGTCCCAGCCAGGTCGACCCGGAAGAGACGTACATCACCTCATCGGAGGCCAAAGGTCCCACCCTAAGGACCATGGCCGCGACGCGGTCTCTGGCGTGCGGCCAGGCCGGGGGATAGCCTTTGCGCTGTATCGCCATCATGGAAGGATTCACAGGTGGGGCCGGATCCGGAAAATCGCCCAGGCCTGCTACCGCAGCTGCAGCTCGACGAGCTCCTATCCGAGTTGCAGGCCAGGCTGCAGGCCGTGCTGGCGACCAGGGACCGGATGCGCGGCCTGCTCGAGGCGGTCGTGGCCATCGGTTCCGGCCTGGACCTGGAATCCACGCTGAGACGGGTTGTCGAGGCGGCCGTCGGGCTGGTGGACGCGACCTACGGCGCGCTCGGCGTTATCGGCGAGGCAAGTGAAGGCAAGCGGCTGGCCGAGTTCATCCCGGTAGGCCTGACCCAGGATGAAATCGCCCGGATCCACCACTGGCCCGAGGGACACGGCCTGCTCGGCCTGCTGATCGACGAGCCCCGTCCGCTGCGCCTGGCGGACATCGGCCAGCATCCGAAGTCTTCCGGCTTCCCCGCCGGGCACCCGCCGATGGGTAGTTTCCTCGGCGTACCGGTGCGGGTCCGCGACGAGGTGTTCGGCAACCTGTACCTGACCGGAAAGCGCGGCGGCGGCGAGTTCACCGAGGACGACGAGGCCGTACTGGTCGCCTTGGGCGCCGCGGCCGGCGTGGCGGTGGAGAACGCCCGGCTGTACGAGGCGGCCCGCCGCCAGCAGCGCTGGATCCAGGCCAGCGCCGAAGTCACCACCCGGCTGCTGTCCGGCTCCGAACCCGGCGAGGTGCTGGCCGGCGTCGCCAAGCAGGCCCGGGAGCTGTCCGGCGCCGATCTCGCGGTGCTCGCCCTGCCCACCGAAGACAGGCGGCTGCTCACGGTCAGCTACGCCGACGGCGAGGGTGCCGAGGCCACCCGCGGCCTGGTGCTGCCGGCCGGCCAGTCCCTGTCCGGCCGGGTCCTGTCCACGGGTGAGCCGATGACATCGGACGACTTCGCCGGCGACGAGCGCGCGGCGAAGTCTGCCCGCGGGGCGATGAGCCAGATCGGGCCCGCGATCGTGTTCCCGCTCGGCGCCCCGGGCAACGTCCGGGGCGTGCTCACCGTCGGCCGTCGTCACGGCGCGGCGCCGTTCCGCCCGGCCCAGGCGGACGTCGTCGCGTCGTTCGCCGCCCAGGCCGGCGTCGCGCTCGAGCTGGCCGCCAGCCGGTCCGAGGCCGAGCGGCTGTCGCTGTACGAGGACCGCGACCGGATCGCCCGGGACCTGCACGACCTGGTCATCCAGCGGCTGTACGCCACCGGCATGTCCCTGGAAGGGACGATGCCGATGATCACCAGGCCGGAGGTGGCCAGCCGGATCACGCACGCGGTCGATGCGATGGACGAGACCATCAAGGACATCCGCGCCACCATCTTCGCGCTGCAGGCCCGGGACGCCCCGGCCGGGCCGGACCTGCGCGGTGACATCGTCGCACTGGTCGATGAGATGACGGACATGCTCGGCTTCGCCCCGTCGCTGCGGCTCGGCGCCGGCCTCGGTGCCGGCGTCAGCTCCGAGGTGGCCGATCAGGCACTCGCCGCGTTGCGCGAGGCGCTGTCCAACGCGGCCCGGCATGCGCAGGCCAGCCAGGTGGACGTGACCGTGGACGTGAGCCCCGACGGGACGCTGACCGTGCTGGTCACCGACGACGGGACCGGCATCCCGGCCAACGGCAGGCGCAGCGGGCTGCGCAACCTGGCCCGCCGGGCCGAGAAGCTCGGCGGCGAGCTCAGGATCGAGCCCGCCGATCCGGGCGCCGCCCCGCCCGGCACCAGGCTGGAGTGGCGGGTGCCGGGCGGCTGAGAGACGCTAGGGACCGGCCGGGTACAGGGCGTCCCCGGGATCACGGCGCACGCTGATCGCTACCTGGGTGACCAGCCCGATCCGGAGCACGAGGTGCGGGTGGGCGCCGTCGCTGAGCTGGGCCCTGATGAACTCGCGCAGCCAGGGCAGTTCCAGTGGCTGGCTGTGCAGCGCCACCGCCGCCCCGCACGCACTGGCGGTAAGCAGGATCCGCTGCAAGGCCTGTCCAGCGTGTACCCAGTCCACCGGGTCGTCGCTGTCCGTGGTGAGCAGGCCGGCCACGCCGGCGGCCCGGTGCGGCATGGCCACGCTGAGCGGCGGCAGACCCCAGCCGTGCCCGCGGCCGAAGTCCCGCCCGGGAAAGTCCGGCTCGGTATGCTCGGGCCGCGCCGGGTAGGAGGTGGCCGGCACTCCGTCGCGGCAGGCGCTGCCCGGCGCGGGGGTCCACCGGGCGAGCTCGCGGACGCGCTCGCCGTCGCAGCGCAACTGGTGCTCGGCGCCTTGGACGGCGGCGGCGAGGGCGGCCCGGTGCCCGTCGTCCGCCACGATGCGCAGCGCCGCCCCTTCCCGCGCCGCGCCCGTGCGCAGCGCGGCGAGCGCCCCGGGGGGCAGCGGTTCCGGGTCGAAGGCGCCGCGGTGGGTCCGCCGGGTGAGCAGGTGGCCGGACAGCCGCTGTTCGAACTCGTCGGCGGCGGCGCGCTCCCGCCACGACACCCGGGCCACCAGCGCCGGCTGGCCCGGATCGGGCAGCACGCTGGTTTCCGGGATGTAGCCGAGGGATCGCAGGGCCAGCCGGACGCTGAACAGCGCGGCACCGCAGCTGATCATCATCTCGCGGCCGTCCGGGTCGGCCGCGGTCAGGCGGCGGCTGGCATCGGCGTACAGGCTGAGGTGCGGCCCGCCGTCGGCGGTGAACCGCCACGGCTGGGTGTTGTGCACCGAGGGTGCCCATATCGCCCGGGCCACCACGTACCGGGTAATCTCTTCAGCGGTCATCGGCTCGCTCATGATCCCAGCTCACCCCCCGTGCGCCGTACCGGGGCAGATACCAAGGTCCCGACGCGGCCGGACCTTCGGCCGCCGGCGTTGGCGCCGGAAGCCGGGCGTTCGCCGGCCTCGGCGGAGACGGCGCGCATCACGCCGCCCCCCCGAACTCGAAAGCCTGATGACCGGCACCCAGCCAGCGGCCGTTCAGCAGCTGCGGTGAGATCCGGATGAAGTGCTCTCGCCGGCCGGGAGCCCAGGAATCGAGGCCTATCTCCTGCAGCCGGGCTATCTCCGCGGCGTCGGTCACCTCGCGCGAAGGGCCGATGGCGGTGACGCTCCAGCCGGAGCGGTACTCCGGGTCCACCACGTCGGCCTCGAACGCGACGATCGCCCCGCGGGCCGCCGCGGCGAGCTTGCCGCCGCGGTCCGTCCTGACGATGATGTCGCCGTCTGCGAGGGCGAAGTTGACCAGTTCCACGGCGGGCAGTGCCTGGCGGGTGTAGATGATCCGCCCGATGGGCGCCGTGGCCAGGAGCCTGAGACAGTCATCCCTGGTCAGTTGCCGGAGAGCCGAGCCGTCGGAGTACATGGCGGCTAGCGTGCCCGGACAGCGGCGGGACCGGGTAGGGAAGAAGGTCCCTACTCGGCGGGACCGTAGTGAGGTTCGTGGCCGGCGTCGTGCTGGTCGCCGAAGGCGCGGACGGCGTAGGCGGCGGCCTGGGTGCGGCGTTCCATGCCGAGCTTGGCGAACAGGGCGGACACGTAGTTCTTCACGGTCTTCTCGGCCAGGAACATATGCTCGCCGATCTGCCGGTTGGTCAGCCCTTCCCCGATCAGCTCCAGGATCCTGCGCTCCTGCGTGGACAGCCCGGCCAGCGGGTCGTGCTTGGCCGACTGGTCGCGCAGCCGGGCCATCAGCTGGCTCGCCGCCCGGGGGTCCAGCATCGACTGGCCCGACGCCACGGTGCGCACCGCGCCTACCAGGTCGGTGCCGCGGATCTGCTTGAGCACGTAACCCGCCGCGCCCGCCATGATCGCGTCGAACAGCGCCTCGTCGTCGCCGAACGAGGTCAGCATCAGGCAGGCCACCTCGGGCATCCGGGAGCGGATCTCCCGGCACACCGAGACCCCGTCGCCGTCCGGCAGCCGGACGTCGAGGACGGCCACGTCCGGCTTCAGCGCGGGAATGCGGGCCAGCGCCGAGGACGCGGTGCCCGCCTCGCCGACCACGGTGATGTCCGGTTCGGCCTCCAGCAGGTCGCGGACGCCCCGGCGGACGATCTCGTGGTCGTCCATGAGAAACACCGCGATCGGCGGCTTGGCCCCGCCTGCCTCTGTACCGCTCACCGGACTGGTCACCGTAACTCCTGATGGTCGCGAAGGGTCCCTGAGAACCGTGTGTCAAGTCAACTCTAGGCAGTACGTCCACCCCCGGTTAAGGACCAAGGTCCCTGGCACCTAGTCCGGACGGCCCTTATCCGACGCCTCCGGCCTGCCTAGGCTCGGTAACTGGAGGGGCAAGAGAGCCCCTACAGCAGAAGGAGAAGGAAATGTCGGGAATTATCGTCGGGGTTGACGGTTCCGGCCATTCCCAGCGTGCCCTGGAATGCGCCATGCGCGAAGCGGCCATCCGTCAGGTGCCGCTCACGGTGATCACCGTGAGCGAGGCCATCAGGGGTTACTACACCGACATGACCGTCTTCCCGGATGACGCGGCCCGGACCGAGGAAGTCCGTCAGCTGGCTCAGGCCGAGACCGACAAGGTGCTGGCCGGCCTAGACGAGCCCCGCCCCGCTTCCGTCACGGTCAAGGCGGTCCACGGCTTCCCGGTCGAGGAGCTCATCGACGCGGGCAAGGACGCCGACATGATCGTCGTGGGCTCGCGCGGCGCGGGCGGCTTCACCCGGCTGATGATGGGCTCGGTGGCCGGCCAGGTCGTCCAGCATGCCTACTGCCCGGTCCTCGTCGTCCCCCCGGCCGAGCATGCGTGACGTCAGGTGCTCTATTCACTGAGCTACCAGCCTCCGTCCCCGATGCCAACCCGGCAACCGGATCGATGGAACATCGAGCCGGCCAGAAGCGGATCGATGGAGCATTGAGCCGGCTAACCGACGCGCCGTGCCGACGGCCCGAAGCTACGTATGTGGTGCAAGAGGTTAAAGTGACTGATGGCCTGGAGGCCAGACTCGCAGCAATCCATCCACGAACCCCTGGCCGACATCGGTAACCCCGGCAAAGCCCGCCTCTATGGTGTCGAAGTCGCTTTCCAGCCCATCAAGTAGCCGCCGCGCTTCGCTTCGTGACACAAGGTCGTGCCGGCCTCAAACAGTTCGACTACTGGCCGGGTCCTGACCTCGGGGATTACGGCATCAGGCCGTTCAGGGGGAAGGCGGCCTTCCGGGTGGCCATGACCGCCTGGTCGACCGGATCGGCCGGGTCGTGGCCGTCGTCGAAGGCGGCGAACGTTGCGCGGCCGCCCTCGGTCATCGTCTCCGGGGCGGCCTGGCTGGTCACCAGGGACACGTATTCACGCCACGGCCCGGGGGTCGCCGCCCAGGGGTCGAGCGGCCGGCCCGCCGCCTCGAACAGCAGGTGGGTCCAGCTCCTCGGCACCACGTGCACGTGCTCGTAGCCGCCGCCCCCGGTGAGCAGCCAGCGCCCGCCCGCGTGCTCATGCGACAGCCGGTGGATCGCGGCGTGCGCGGCCCGCTGCGCGTCGATGGTCAGCTCCAGGTTGGTCAGCGGGTCGTCCCGGTGCGAGTCGCATCCGTGCTGGCTGACCAGGAGCTGCGGGCGGAACTGCCGCAGCAGCGGCGGCACCACGGCGTGAAAGGCCCGCAGCCACCCGGCGTCCCCGGTCAGGGCGGGCAGCGCCACGTTGACCGCCGAGCCCTCGGCGCCAGGCCCGCCGGTATCGGATGCGTACCCGGTGCCGGGGAACAAGGTGTCCGGATGCTCGTGCAGCCCGATGGTCAGGACCCGCGGGTCGTTCCAGAACGCCCGCTCGACGCCGTCCCCGTGGTGGGCGTCCACGTCGACATAGGCGATCCGCTCGGCGCCCTGGCGCAGCAGCCAGGCGATCGCGATGGCGGGGTCGTTGTAGACGCAGAACCCGCTGGCGTTCCCGGCCATGGCGTGGTGCAGGCCGCCGGCGATGTTCGCCCCGTGCTCGGCGGCGCCCGTCCACACGGCCCGGGTCGCGGCCAGCGTCGCCCCGGTCACCATGGCGGACGCCTCGTGCATGCCGGCGAACACCGGATCGTCTTCGGTGCCGAGACCGTGCATGAGCAGCACGCGCTCGGTCAGGCTCTCCTTGCCCGGGGCTGGCGGCCGGCCGCTGCCCGCCAGCCGGACGATGTCGATGTAGCCGCGGGTGTGGAACAGCTCCAGCTCGGCCTGGGTGGCCGCCGCCGGGACCGCGGCCGATACCCCGTCCAGGTGGAAGAGGCCGAAGGCCCGGGCCAGCTCCATGGTCAGCTTGAGCCGCAGCGGTGCCATCGGGTGACCGGGGCCGAAGTCGTAGCCGGCCAGCCGTTCGTCCCAGGCCACGTGCAAGGTGCAGGTCATCTCGGGTCTCCTTGTGCCTCCGCCAGGCGCTGGTAAACGCCGCCCGCCCGGACGAGCTGGCTGTGGGTACCTCGTTCGGCCACCTGGCCGCGGTCCAGCACGACGATCTCGTCCACCTGGTCCAGGCCCTCGAGGTCGTGGGTGATCAGCAGGGTGCTCCGCCCGGCCGTGGCGGCCAGCAGGTCGGCGGTCAGCGCGCGGCGGTTCTCCGGGTCCAGGTGCGCGGTGGGCTCGTCCAGGATCAGCACCGCCGGGTCGGCCAGCAGCGCCCGGGCCAGGGCGAGCCGCTGGCGCTGGCCGCCGGACAGCGCGGTGCCGTGCGTCCCGACCGGGGTGTCCCAGCCTTGCGGCAGCGACTCGATCCAGCCGAGCAGCCGGGCCTGGTCGGCGGCCGCGGCGAGCTCGGCGTCGCCGGCGTCCGGCTTGGCCAGCCGCAGGTTGTCCCGGATGGTCGCGTCGAAGATGTGCGGGTCGGCGGCGCAGCCGGTGATCGCCGTGCGGACGTCGTCGGGATCGTAGCCGGCAAGGTCGCGGCCGTTCAGCCGGGCCGTGCCCGCGCTGAGATCGGCGAACCGGAACAGCGCCGCGGCCACGGTGGACTTGCCCGCGCCGGTCGCGCCGACCAGGGCGACCCGCCGTCCCGGCCGAAGGTCAAGATCTATATCCCGAACGGCGTCGGTTGCCTGCCCCCGATAGCGGACTCCAGCCCCCCTGAGCGAGACCGTCACCGGCCGCTCCGGTAGCGGGAACGGGTGATCTGGACGGCAGACCGGATCTGGTGTGCCGGCCACCGCCGCGATCCGGTCTGCCGCGCTCCTGGCCTGGCCGAGCTGGAGCGCGGCCGCGGGCAGCGCCGTGACCGCCTCGAACGCGGCCAGCGCGGTCAGGGTGATGACCGCCAGCGGCACCCGGCCCAGGTGCCCGGCTCCGGTGGCCGCGACGCCGAGCAGCAGCACGCCCCACAGGGTCAGGCCGGAGACCACCGCGGTGAGGCCGGCGCCCAGGCCGGACGCTGCCGCCGAGCGGCGGGCGAGCCCGGTCAGCTCGGCATCCGCCGCTCGGGTCCGGTCCAGGCCGGCCTCCACCGCGCCGAACGCGTGCAGCTCGGCCGAGCCGTTCAGCAGGTCGGTTACCGCGGCGCCCAGCTCGCCGCGGGCGGGCGCGGCCCGCCGGGCGGCGCGGCGGGCCGCCGTGGCCACGACCAGCGGCACCAGCACCCCGGCGGCCAGCAGGCCGGCCGCGAGCACGCCGGCCGCGGGCGCCAGGATGAGCAGCACCGCGGTGGTCGCGCCGGCGCCGACCAGGACGGCGGTCAGGGGCGGCGCGATGCCGCGGATGAACAGGTCCTGGGTGGCGTCGACGTCGCTGATCAGCCGGGTGAGCACGTCGCCGGACCGGAAGGCGGCCAGGCCCGCGGGGGCCAGGCGCTCGAGCTTGCGGCACATCGCCACCCGGACGTCGGCGAGGACCCGGAAGGCCACGTCGTGGGAGTACAGCCGCTCGGCGTAGCGCAGCACGCCGCGGCCGACGCTGAGCGCGCGGACCAGGACTACCGCGACCGAGATGGCCACGATGTCCGGGTGCTGGGAGGCGCGGGCCAGCAGGAACCCCGAGGTCGCCAGCAGCGCCACGCCGGCCCCGCAAGCGCCCGCGCCGGCCAGCACGGCGAGCAGCAGTTCACGGCGCATCGGCCGGGCGAGCCGGAGCAGGCCGATCAGCGGATGACCGCCCGGGGCCGGCGTGATCGCGGTCATGACACCACCGCCAGCGCGACCCGGTTCTTCGGGCCGCTCGCCACCCGTGCCGCCTGACTGAGACGACCACGGTCGATTATAAACACCCGGCCGATGGTGGAACGCTGGTCGTGGCTGACCCGGATCACGGTGCGGCCGGCCGTCAGCGCGGCCAGGGACTCCTCGAGCCGGGACGCGGTGGCCGCGTCCAGGTGGGCGGCAGGCTCGTCGAGCAGCAGCAGCGGCGCGTCACGCAGGAAGGCCCGGGCCAGCGCGATCTGCTGGCGCTGGCCGGAGGACAGCCGCAGGCCGCGTTCGCCGATCTCGGTGTCATAGCCCTGCGGCAGGTCCGCGATGAAGCCGTACGCTCCCGCGGCCTGGGCAGCCCGGGCGACGGCCTCGCGGCTGGCCTCAGGATCGCCGAGTGCGATGTTGGCCGCCACGGACGCGGCGAACAGGTGCGGGTCCTGGGGGACCCAGGCGATCTGGCGCCGCCAGGCGTCGAGCGCGATGGCGGCCAGGTCCGTACCGCCAGCCTCGATCCGGCCGCTGACGGGCTCGGCGAAGCGGAGCAGCAGCGCGAGCAGCGAGCTCTTCCCCGCCCCGCTGGGCCCGGTCAGCGTGACCTGGTCGCCCGGCCGGATCGTCATGTTCACGTCGGTCAGGGCGGCGCGGTCCCGGCCCGGGTAGGCCAGCCGGACCCCGTTCAGCCTGATCGTGTCCGTCCGCAGGTCCACCGGCCGTGACCAGGATGCCCGGGCGGCCCGCCCGGGTACCGGGGTGTCGAGGATCGCGAAGACATCGGCGGCCGCGGCGGCGCCCTCGGTGCTGGCGTGGAACTGGGCGCCGACCGCGCGCAGCGGCAGGTAGGCCTCGGGGGTGAGCAGCAGTACCAGCAGCGCCGTGGAGTAGCTCATGTGCCCGGCCAGCAGCCGCAGCCCGACCTCCACCGCGACCAGCGCGGTGGCCAGCGCGGCCGCGAGCTCGAGCACGAAGGCGGACAGGAACGCCACGCGCAGCGTGGCCATGGTGGCCTTGCGGTACTCGCCGGTGACCCGGCCGATCTCTTCCGCCTGCGGCTTGGCCCGGCCGAACAGCTTCAGCGTGGGCAGCCCCTCCACCACGTCGAGGAAGTGGCCGCCGAGCCGGGCCAGCAGCCGCCACTGCCGCCGGGTGACCGCCTTGGTGTGCAGCCCGACCAGGATGGCGAACAGCGGGATCAGCGGCAGCGTGACGCCGATGACGACACCGGAGATCCAGTCGGCCAGCCCGACCCGGATCAGCACCGCGAACGGAACCACGCAGGCCAGCACGAGCTGGGGCAGGTAGCGCGCGAAGTAGGGGTCGAGCGCGTCCAGGCCCCGGGTGGCCAGCGTGGTGACCTCGCCGGACCGGTGCCCGGCCGGTGATTGGCACAGCCAGGCCGGGCCTAGCTTCACGACATGGTCGGTCAGGCGGCGGCGCAGCTGGGACTTGACCGCGGCCGCGGCCCGCAGCGCGGTGACCTCTCCGCCGTAGCCGGCCGCGGCCCGGGCCGCCAGCACGAGCGCCAGCGCGCCGAGCGACCCGGCCAGCACCGCCGTGCCGGTCCCGGTCGCCGCGGCGGCCAGGAGGTGCGCCAGCAGGCTGGCCTGGAGCAGGATCAGGGCAGTGGCGGCCAGGCCGAGCACGACCGTGACGATGAGGTAGCCGCGGGCCGCCGCCGAGTAGCGGAGCAGCCGCGGGTCGAGCGGCTTCACGACCTCCCGCCCACCGGCTCCGGGGTTTCCTGGCCCGCGGCCGGGGGCGTGACGACCGGGCCGGCCAGGCGCTGGCGGAAGACCCAGTAGGTCCAGCCCTGGTAGCCGAGCACCACGGGCGTGAACAGCAGCGCGACCCAGCTCATCACGACCAGCGTGTAGTGCGCCGACGAGGCGTTGGCCACGGTGAGGCTGTAGAGGGGAGATGTGCTCGACGGCATCACGTTCGGCCATAGGTCGCCGAACAGGGTGGCGACGGCCAGCATCAGGGCCAGGGCGGTACCGGTGAAGGCCCAGCCCTCCCGGCCGCGGATGGCCGCGGCCGCGCCGCCGATCAGGGCGACGGCGGCGACGGCCGCGGTGACGCCAGTGGCGGGCCGGCCGTGGCTGTACTGGGTCACGGCCAGGAAGACAGCGGCCAGCGGTACGGCGGCCAGCGCGGCGCGGGCCGCCATGAGCCGGGCCCGCCGGCTGAGCTCGCCGGTGGTGCGCAGGACCAGGAAGATCGCGCCGTGCAGGGTGAACAGGCTGAGCGTGACCAGCCCGCCGAGCAGCCCGTACCAGTTGAGCAGGGTGAGCAGGTTGCCGGTGTAGACGTGCGCGGCATTCAGCGGGACCCCGCGCACGATGTTGGCGAAGGCCACGCCCCACAGCAGCGCGGGCAGCGCCGACCCGGCGAACAGCGCCCGGTCCCAGGCGGCCCGCCAGCGCGGGTCCTCCACCTTGGAGCGGAACTCGAAGCAGACCCCGCGGATGATCAGCGCGGCCAAGATGAGCAGCAGCGGCAGGTAGAAGCCGCTGAACAGGGTGGCGTACCAGGACGGGAACGCGGCGAACATGGCGCCGCCGGCGGTCAGCAGCCAGACTTCGTTGCCGTCCCAGACCGGGCCGATGGTATTGATCATTGTCCGCCGCTCGGCGTCGTCACGGCCCAGGAAGGGCAGCAGGATGCCCACGCCGAAGTCGAAGCCCTCGAGCACGAAGTACCCGGACCACAAGATCGCGATGAGGATGAACCAGAAGGTAGCGAGGTTCATGACGGGTTTCTCCTGATCAGTACTGGAAGACGGGCAGCGGTTCGGGAGCGCCGGGCTGGCCGGCCTCGGCCGGGGCGCCCTCCTTGACGTGCCGGACCGTCAGCCACCAGGCGATGCCCGCCAGGGCGGCGTAGAGCAGCGTGAACACGGTCAGCGAGGCGATCACCGAGGAGACGGTGACGCCCGGCGAGACGCTCTGCGCGGTGGTCAGCAGGCCGAACACCGTCCACGGCTGGCGGCCCATCTCGGTGAAGATCCAGCCGGACGCGATACCCAGGTAGGGCAGCGGCAGGCCCCACAGCGCGACCCGGTAGAACCAGCGGCTGCGCGGCCGGGCGCGCCGCCGGGTCAGCCACAGGCCGAGCGCGGCCAGCAACGCGGCCAGCGACCCGAAGCCGATCATCAGGCGGAACGACCAGTAGGTCACCGGGATGACCGGCTTGTACTGCCCGGGCCCGTACTTCCTGGCGTAGGCCTTCTCTACGTTGTTGATGCCCTGGACGGTGCCGTGCGGGTTCATGGTGGAGATCAGCGAGAGCAGGTAAGGCACCCGGACGCTCCACAGCTCCTTGTCGCCGTTCAGCGAGCCGATGGTGAACAGCGAGAAGGACGCGCCGGACTGGGTGGTGTACAGCGCCTCGGCCGCGGCCATCTTCATCGGCTGCTGCGACTCCATCATCCGGGCCTGCACGTCCCCGGTGACCGCGGTGGCGATGCCGGCCAGCAACGTGACCACCAGGCCAAGGCGCATGGCCTTGCGGAACACGTCGAGGTCGGAGTGCCGGGCCAGGTGCCAGGCGCTGGCCGCCACGATGACCGCGCCGGCCACCATGAACGCCGCGAAGAACACGTGCGGCCAGGTAGCCAGCACGGTGGGGTTGGTGAGCACCGCGAGGATGCTGGTCAGCACCACCCGGTGGGTGGCCGGGTCGACCCGGTAGCCGACCGGGCGCTGCATCCAGGAGTTGGCGGCCAGGATGAAGAAGGCGGACATGCTGGTGCCGACGGAGACCAGCCAGATCGAGGCCAGGTGCAGCCGGGGCGACAGCTTGTTCCAGCCGAAGATCCAGACGCCGATGAACGTGGACTCCAGGAAGAACGTCAGCAGCGCCTCCATGGCCAGCGGAGCGCCGAACACGTTCCCGACGAATTTGGAGTAAGCCGACCAGTTCATGCCGAACTGGAATTCCTGCACGATCCCGGTGACCACGCCGACCGCGAAGTTGATCAGGAAGATCTTCCCGAAGAACTTGGTCATCCGCAGGTACACGTCGTCCTTCCTGACCCGCCACAGGGTCTGCATGACCGCGACCAGGTAGGACAGGCTGAGCGTGAGCGGGACGAAGATGAAGTGGTACACGGTGGTGATCCCGAATTGCCATCGGGACAGTTCGAGCACGGTCACCGGGCTTCTCCCGTAGTCAGGTCCCCGGCGGGCCGGCGGCCCGTGGGGTGGCTGGACCGGACCACGCCGAGTTCCAGTAGCAGCTGCGGTGATCCGGTCGGCGTCAGGCTGCTGCGGATCTGCGACCGGACCGAGGTGGACTGCAGCGGCTGGGTCTGCAGGCCGGCGAAGACCCACTGGCTGGCCGCGCGGAGCAGCATCCGCTGCAGGGCCTGGCCGGCCCGCAGCCAGCTCTCCTCGTCCTCGCCGTGGGCCACCAAGACCGCCGTGACCGGGGGAGGCGGACCGCCGGACGGCGGGAATCCCCAGTCCCGCCCCAGGTCGAAGTCGCGCTGCGGCAGGCGCCCGGCCGCCCGGCCGGCCGAGGCGGGGAAGGCATGCGCCGGTACGCCGTCCCTGGCCTGGCTGCCGGTCTCGTGGGTCCACCGGAATATCTCGGCTCGCGTCTGTATCTCCGCGGGCGACGTCGGGTAGAGGTCCCGCCACCGGCTCCAGGAGGCGAGGATCGCCGTCAGCCGCTGATACTCGGGCCCGGCGCCGATGACCGCCAGCGTCGCGCCTTCGGCCACGGCGTCGTCTCGCAGCCGCTGGAGGAGATCTCCGGGCAGCGGGCCAGGCTCGAAGGCGTCGCGGTGCGTGTGCCGGTGCGGCACCGCCTGGAGCATCGCCCGCTCATCCGCTGTCATCGGTTCCGGGCGGCCTGCCCCCACCCGGGCCAGCAGCCGCCGCTGGCTGGGGTCGGGGAACAGCTCGACCGTGGGCTGGTAACCGAGCGAGCGGACCGCGAGCCGCAGCCCGAACAGCGCCGCGCCGCAGCTGATGATCATCTCGCGGCCGGTGAGGTCCTCCATCAGCTGACGGCTGACGTCCGCGTACAGCTCGATCGCCGGCCCGCTGACGGTGAACCGCCACGGCTGGGTGTTGTGCACCGACGGCGCCCGGGCCGCTACCTCGATGAGGTAGTCAGCTCGTTCGGCCAGATCTGGTCCTTTATCGCTTGCCTTGGTCACCTGCTCACATTCGGGCCGGCCGGGCCGGCGGCGGCAGGGCCGAAAGTCCCGCCCGGCCAGGCCGAACGCCAGTAGGCGCCGCGCCGCGCCGGCCAGATCCTGACGGCAAGGCCCACTAGCCGGCACGAAACAGGAGGGGCCATGAGCTTCAACCTTGCTGTCATCCTCAGCGAAAGCGCACACAGCGGACCCGGCCACGCGGTGGCGGTCTTCGATGGCGGCCAGCTGACCTACCGCCAGCTGGACCAGGCATCGGACCGGGTCGCGGCGAACCTGGCCGCGGCCGGGATCAAGCCCGGCGACCGGGTCGCGCTGCAGCTGCCGAACATCCCGCAGTTCCTGATCTCCTACTTCGGGATCCTCAAGGCGGGCGCCGTGGTGGTGCCGCTGAACGTCCTGCTCCGGGCGCCTGAGGTCGCCTACCATCTCGAGGACAGCGGAGCGCTGGTCCTGATCACCTGGGCCGGTGCGCTGGCCGAGGCGGTCAAGGGCGCGGAGACCGCCGAGATCGGTGCGATCTTCGTCGTCGGGCACGCCCCCGGCTCACCCGGAGTGCTGCCGTTCGAGCGGCTGCTCGACGGTGCGGCGCCGCCCGTCGAGATGGCGATGCGGCAGCCCTCCGACACGGCGGTCATCGTCTACACCTCGGGGACCACGGGCCGGCCCAAGGGAGCCGAGCTCACCCACCTCCAGCTGTACATGAACGCCGACATCCCGGGACGCCTGTTCGACGTCCAGCCGGACGATGTCGTCGTCACCGTGCTGCCGCTGTTCCACGTGTTCGGCCTGTCCAGCATCCTGGACGTCTGCGTGCGGTTCGGCTGCACCATGTCGCTGATCCCGCGGTTCACCCCCGGCGCGGTGCTGGCCGCGGTCGAGCGGGACCGGGCCACCATCTTCGAGGGGGTGCCCACCATGTTCGCCGACCTGCTGTCGTGCCCGGGCCTGGACCGCTACGACCTTTCCTCGCTGCGGGTCGCCATCTCCGGCGGGGCGTCCATCCCGGCTCCCGTCCTCGACGCGTTCGAGGACCGCTTCGGCCTGGTCATCCTGGAGGGCTACGGGATGACCGAGACCGCGTCCACGACGACCTTCAACCCCAGCGCGGCCGAGCGCCGCGCCTACAGCGTGGGTAAGCCCGTGTGGGGAACGCAGACTCAGGTCTGGGACCCCGATGGCCAGCCGCTGCCGCCCGGGCCGGAGCACGTGGGCGAGATCGTCACCCGCGGCCTGCACGTGATGAAGGGATACCTGAACCAGCCCGCGGCCACCGCCGAGGCCTTTACCGGTGACTGGCTGCACACCGGCGACCTGGGCTACTTCGACTCCGACGGGTTCTTGTTCGTCGTCAGCCGCAAGAAGGAGCTCATCATCCGCGGCGGGTACAACGTGTACCCCAGCGAGATCGAGAACGTGCTGCACGCCCACCCGGCGGTGGCCGAGGCCGCCGTGGTGGGCGTTCCCGACGAGCGGCTCGGCGAGGAAGTCATGGCCGTGGTCATCGTGCGGGAGGCGATGGAGCTCAGCGACCACGAACTCATTGCCTGGTGCCGGGAACGGCTGGCCGCCTACAAGTGCCCGCGAGTCGTCCAGTTCCGCGCCGAGTTGCCGAAGAACACCCTGGGCAAGGTTCTCAAGGACGAGCTGGCCCTGAGCTGGATAGAGTCGTCATGGCCGCGCCGGTAACGATCGCGACGGCCGAGCGGATGAGCACGCTCGACGCCGGCCTGATGGAGCTGGGCTTACCCGGTAACGGTGCCTTCTGCTATAGCGGGCGGGATTGAGCGGGGCGGGTACCCCTGCTCGTTCGGCGGTGGGGTTGTCCGGCCTGGCTCCGGCGGGGCGCTGTCGAACGGGGTGGCGTAGGAGGGGGGCCGGCTGCGCAGGGTCAGGGTCAGGGTCAGGCGGATGCGGGTGGAGGCGGGCAGGCGCACGGTCAGCCACGGTCCGCGGACGTCGGCGTGCTCCTCGGTGATCGCCGGCTCGCCGTGCCCGTAGTCGTAGAGGCTGCCGAGCCAGGATGGGTCCTGGCAGGTGGTGTAACGCACCGTCTCGATGGTGTGCTCGGCGAACGGGCCGGCCTGCACGATGACGGTGCGGTCCTGCCCGGGGTCGAGGTTGACGAGCTCGACGACGGTGGCCTGCGGGTCGATGCTGGAGACCAGGGCGGCTACCGAGGCGGGCAGGCCGGGTCGCCGCCGGGCGGCGTCGTAGTAGCGGACCCGGGCCTGCTGCAGCCCTCCGTTGTAGATCACCTGGGGGCCGCCCCAGGTCAGCTGGACCAGGGCCTCGGTGACGACCGGGTTGCACTGCTGCCACAGGTGGATGTCGGCCTCGGTCACGTCGGTGTCACGGTGGGCCTGCATCCGGGCGAGCCGGTGGCGTACCTGAGCCTGGGCGGCGGCCAGGATCTTCTCCGGGTAGTCCGGGTTATCTCCGGTGAGGAACGTGAACCAGGGCTCTTCGTGGCCGGCCTCCTCCTTGCTGCGGAAGGAGCGGACGATGCGCCAGTCGTATCCGGCGCCCCGGCGCAGTTCGTCCAGCCGCCTCCGGTCGGCCGGGTCGCTGCCGTGGTGCCACAGGGCCACCGGGACCGCCGCGAGCATCGGGTTGTAGTCGAACCAGCCGCGGTCGCTGTACCGGAACGGGACCAGCGTCGTCGGCGTGGTCACGGCCTCGGCCAGCTGAGGGTGCCACTTGGAGGCCAGCGAGGAGTCCGATTCGGCGTACGCCATCACCTTGCCGTTCTCGATCATCGCGTCCAGGGCGGGGCGTACCAGGTCCAGGTACCCGTCGTCGCCGGTGGCGGCCGCGGCCGCCAGCGCCGCGATAGTAGCGGCGAAGCCGACGCTGTACCAGCCGTGCGGCCAGGACCAGCCGTAGTGCCCGCCGTACCAGCGCCCGTCGAGCAGGCTGCCAGTGACCCCGTCCGGCCCGGCGTTGTCCGGGATGATGCCGTGGTTCGCCGCGGCGCGCTCCCGCCACGCGCCGGCGTACTGCGCGATCCAGTCGCGGTAGCGCGGGTCGCCGGTCAGGATCCAGGCGTTCAGGACGAGCCCGGCGGCGGCGAGGTTCACCGCGGTGTCGCCGGCGCCCATGCGGGCGGTCATCTGGCTGGTCAGCCGCGGGTCCCGGGTCCGCTCGGGCTCGGGCGCGCCGTCGGGCACCAGCCAGTCGAGCGGGAAGCCGTAACTGCGCGCTTCCGCGTCCAGCCAGGGATAGTGCGGGCCGTCGAACAGGCCGGCCCGGCCGGGGTCCGAACCGTTATGGGGGCGGCGGATTATGCGGTGGGCGGGGTCGTAGTTGCCGTGCGCGGGGTCGACGTACAGTTCGGCGAACCGCACGGCCCGCTCGGCCCAGCGGGCCGGGCTGGCCATGGTCAGGAAGTACAGCGGGAGCAGGCTCTCGCCCTGGTGGAACCAGTCGTATCCGCGCTCGTACTCGTCGCGGAGCATGCCGAGCTCGGTCAGCTGCGCAGTGATCCCCTCCCACAGCCGTTCGGCCTGGGTCAGCAGGTCGTCCGCCCCGCCGAGCAGGTACAGCTGCGGCCAGTTGAAAAACGCCTCGTAGAAGTCGTCGGCGCCGTCGCGGGAGGTGAGCGCGTGCCGGTAGATCAGCCGCCCGTCCGGCCCGGTGAAATCGCCGGCGAAGCGGCGCCAGGCCTGGTC
>Ga0136846_1214262_pt1 | contig 17399 bp, 14 predicted proteins | sample HopSoiMetagenom2_FD_96841 | JGI IMG/M metagenome (GOLD analysis project Ga0136846, IMG submission 96841) | Grasslands soil microbial communities from Hopland, California, USA - 2 Assembly 2016 (version 4) | ecosystem: Environmental > Terrestrial > Soil > Grasslands | place: USA: Hopland...
ACATCGGCGCGGTGGTGCTGACCGGCCCGGGCACTAGCTCATGCGGCACGATAACGTTTGTTTTCTACACCGCGCACCTAAAGGTTCACTCGTTCATCGGCGATCGCGGCAACATAGTGAAGACCGGACCGGTCCTGACCCTCTACTGACGCGCCGCCGCCGCAGGACGGGTGCCAGACCTGGACGAATCCGCTCAGTGAGCTGGTGCTAGATCTTCCAGCCGACGGTGTGGTGGCCGATGTTCATCACACCGCGGCGCGGGCTGCCGCTGGCGAGCCACGCGTCCACGCAGTTCCGCAGGCCGGTGGCGAGGCGGGACCGGCCAGCTTCGCCAGTCCCGGCTGGTATTGGCGAGTCGTCCATGCGAACGATGCCGAGCGCCCGCCTAGCCAGGCGAACCCGCCCGTCGCTGCGAGCGATCGCCGATCCTGCAGTACGGCCACCCGTGCACGAAGAGAAGTGCGCTGCTAGGGGCTATTGCGAATCTACGGGGTACCTGGGGTTTCCGTGCATGTGGGCATGGCGGCAAATTCCGCTTTGCCGGCACCACCACCGCTGCAAGCATGCCAAGAGCTGGCGGCTGGAGCAATCCGGATCCGGCGTCCTGCTCTGGCACACTCCCGTCGGCCGGAAATACCGCGTTACCGCAACTCAGTACTCCCTCCAGCCTCGGGCTTCCGGGCCGGAGTCGCGGGATGCCTCGATCAGGCGCTCGAGGTCCTCGCCGAACGGCCGGTCCTCCTCGATCGGCCCGATGATCCGGGCCAGCCAGTCCAGCAGCGCCCGGCTCCCGCCGGGGGAAGGCCGCCCCGACAGGGCCGCCGCCTGGTACCCGGCCATCAGCTCGCACGCCGTGACCGCGCGGGCGTGCCGCAGCGCCTGGGACAGCTTCCCGGCGGCCTCCCAGGCGAACGACTGCACGTCCTCCTGGCCGCCGGAGGTCTCGATCAGGACGACCGGGGTGGCGCCGGCCAGCGGCCGCATCGCGTGGATCTCCCCGGCGGCGCGCATGTGCACCGGCGTCAGGCCCGCCTGCGGGCCGGGGTCGCGGGCCAGCTGCGCGGGCAGGCCGGTGACGGCCGGGTCCATCAGCCGGTGCAGCCTGGCCGCCGCGACCTCGGCCGCATGGCAGAACGCCGCCGTGAGGTGATCACAGTGCGCGGCCAGGTCGATCCCGTGGAACCCGGCGGTGCCGGTGAACTTGCCGTCGAGGTAGGCGGGGGAGTCGGTGACGCCGGTCAGCGCCCGGCGGGCAGCCGCCTCGAGCTGGGCGGCCGCCCGGTGCAGCTGGGCGAGGACCGGCCCGGCCACCCGGAACGAGACCGGTGCCTGCAGGGACCGGGGCGACGGCTCGTCACCCGCCGCCGCGCGCAGCCCGGCCAGCACCGCGGCCAGCACGTCGTCCCCGCGCCCGCAGGCCGCCTGGTAGGGATCACGGTTCGCCCGGACGACGGCGACGGACAGCGCCGCGGCCGCCGTCATCAGCGAGGTAAGGGCGGCGGCGTCGCCCAGGCCGAGCACGGCCAGGCCGGTGGCCCCGGGCACCCCCTGGATCAGCGCGATGCCCTCCTTCGGCCCCAGGACGAACTCGGCCAGCCCGTGATCCCGCAGCGCCCCACCGGCCGGGCCCGCGGCCCCGTCAGGACCGAGCACCCGGCCGATGCCGGCCAGCGGGCCGAACGCGTGCGCCAGCTGCGTGATCTCGCCCGCCGTGCCCGCGCCCAGCCGCGGCACCGCGGGCACGATGCCCTCATTGAGGAAATCGGCCAGCCGCCGGCACAGCGCGGCCGACACGCCGGCGTCGCCGGACAGGAACGTCAGCAGCCGGGCCGCGTAGATCGCCCGGACCTCGGGCGGGCTCAGCCACGGCGGTCCGCCGGCGGCCCGGGCCAGCAGGAGGTTGCGCTGGTGCGAACGCTGCTGTTCCTCGGTCAGCCGGACCGAGGACAGCGCGCCCATGCCGGTGGTGACCCCGTACACCGGCTGCCCGTCGCGCAGGGCCCGCCTGGCCTGCTCGCAGCGCTCCTGCACCGAAGCGAGCAGCCCGTCCTCGACGGTCACCGGCGCTCCGGCCGCGACCACCCTGATCAGGCCGGGATCCGCGATATCGGCCTCGGCGATCACTCGCCCAGGCCCCACTAGCGGTACCGGAGCATCGTCCCGGCGTCCCGCTCTTCCGCCCGGCGCAAGATGGCCAGGCCCACGGCGATATCGAGGATGGCCAGCCCGCGGTGCCACAGCAGGATCCGCTCGTCGTCACGCTCCCGGCCCGGCCGCTGCCCGTTGACGACCTGGCCCAGCTCGGCGTGGAGCGACGCGGCCGAGAGCCGGCCGGTGTCCACGTGGCGGCGCAGCGCGCCGAACCGGCCGGACTGGGCCTCGCGCCAGTCGTCGACCACCACCTTGTCCATCACCTCGAGCAGGTCGGGTTCCACCGCGCTGATCGTGCCGTAGGGGACGACGAACGCCCCGGGCTTGACCGCGGCCGTCCGCAGCAGCGGCTCGGGCTCGGTCAGCCGCGACGCCTCGACCAGGATGTCCGCGCCGTCGAAGACCTCCTCCGCGGTAGCGGTCACCCGGACCGGGGCCCTGGTGACCGCGGCCAGCTGCTGACCGAACGCCTCCCGGGACTCGGGCCGGCGGCTGGTCACCCGGATCTCGTCCAGGTCGAACAGCTCGTCGAGCAGCACGACATTCCAGAACGCGGTGCCGCGCGCCCCGACGTGGCCGAGGACCCGGGCGTCCGGCCGGGCGAGGTAGCGGGCGCCCACGGCGGTCATCGCGCCGGTCCGGCAGGCGGTGATCAAGGTGGCGTCCATGATCGCCCGCGGCACGCCGGTGCCCGGATCGTAGAGCGTCAGCAGCCCGAGCTCGCTGGGCAGCCCGGCGGCGTAGTTGGCGACGAAGTCGCCCACCACCTTGGTCCCGGCCACCCCGGCGACCCCGCCGCGGAGCACGTTGAAATGACCGGCGCCGTTATTGTCCGGGACCAGGTGCACCCGCGGCTCGACCACCACCTGCCCGTCCCCGTGGGCACGCACCGCATCCTCCACGGCGGCGACGATCTCGGCGTTGGTCAGGCCCAGCGAGTCGATGTCCGGCCCGGACAGGAACCGGAGCCATAGTCCGTCGTTCAACGCGTACCTCCCTGGCCAATTTAGCGCCCGCCGACTTACCCTGATGATCGAGGGAGCCCGTGCCGAGGGAGCCCGGTGTCTGAGGGAGCCAGCGCCGTGACCAGCCGCCATCCCCCGGTCGAGGACTGGGCGACCGACTTCGATCACACCGACGCCGCCTGGGCGGCCGACCCGTACCCCATCTGGGCCGACCTGCGCGGACGCTGCCCCGTCGCGCACAGCGACCGCTACGGCGGGACATGGCTGCCGGTGACGCACGAGCTGGTTTCCGAGGTGGCCTACGACACCGAGCACTTCACCTCCCGCTCGGTCGTGGTCAGCGAAGACCGGCCCGGCCCGGATGACCTGCCCGCCCCCATCGGGCTGTCTCCGCCGATCACCTCGGATCCGCCGTTCCACGCCGTGGCCCGCGGGATGCTGCTGCCGGCCTTCGGGCCCCGGGCGATTGCCGCCGTCGAGCCCTTCACCCGGGACCTGTGCCGTGAGCTGCTGGCGCAGACCGAGGGCCAGGCGAGCTTCGACGCGGCCACCGAGTACGCCCGGCACATCCCGGTCCGGGTCATCGTCCGGTTCCTCGGGTTCCCGGCCGAGGACGCCGACAGCTTCCGGCAGTTCATCCGCCTGGTCCTGGAGGACGTCGACACGTCCGCCGGGGACGAGGCGAGGGAGGCGATGTTCGCCGAGCTCGACGCCTACATGGACGCCCAGATCGACGACCACATCGCCCGCCCGCGGGACGACCTGACCTCGTTCCTCATCGATGCCGAGATCGGCGGCGCCAAGCTGAGCCGGGAGCATATCCGCGGCACCATGATCCTGCTGATGATCGCCGGGATCGACACCACCTGGTCCGCGATCGGCGCATCCCTGTGGCACCTGGCCCGGCATCCCGGCGACCGCCGCCGGCTGGCCGCCGAGCCGGAGCTGATGGGGACCGCCGTCGAGGAATTGCTGCGTGCCTACGCCCCGGTCACGATGGCGCGGCTGGTCGCGCAGGACTTCGACTTCCACGGGCGCCCGCTGAAGGAAGGCGACTGGCTGCTGCTCCCGTTCCCGGCCGCCAACCGGGATCCGGCGTTCTTCGCGGACCCGGACGTGGTGCGGCTCGACCGGGCCACCAACCGCCACGCCGCCTTCGGGCTCGGCCGGCATCGCTGCCTCGGATCCCACCTGGCCCGGATGGAGCTCCGGGTCGCCATCGAGGAGTGGCTGGCCTGCTACCCGGACTTCGAGCTGGCTGACCCCGCCGCCGTCACCTGGTCCGGCGGCCAGGTCCGCGGCCCCCGCGCCCTGCCGGTGAGAATAAGGCCGGTCAGGACCGGCTAGCCGACTGAGGTCCTAAGACCTTACCTACCCGGGCCTAAGCCGTGAAGCGGCCCGCTTATAAGGCATTCGTACGATGCGCCTGTGCTGTTCCTAGCCGTAATTTCGATTGTAGATACCACAGGTGCACGAGGAGTTTCACCATGATGCCTTACCAGGCTTACCAGGTCTACCAGGCCGAGCGGCCGAAGACCACGGCCGAGATCCGGCGCGCCGACGAGCAGCTCGGTCACATGGCCGAGAACATGTCCTGGCTGTGGCAGCGCGTCATCCGGCCCGTGGTCGCCCTGCGCGGCCCGGCGCCGCGGGGCTGGCCGGCTCAGCGGCCGGTCCACACCGGCGGCCGCTTATCGCGGAACGCGGCCGGGCCTTCCTGCGCGTCGGCGCTGTGATAGACCGGCGCCCAGATCCGTTCGGCCTCCTCGAACAGGTCGGGCCGGGACAGGTACGCGGTGCGCTTGGCGGCCAGCACCGACAGCGGGGCGTTCGCGGCGATCCGCTCGGCCACCTGCTGGGCCCGCGCCCGCAGATCCGCCAGCGGGACGACCTCGTTGACCAGCCCGGCCTCGTACGCGCGCTGGGCGCTGAGCGGGTCGCCGGTGAGCAGGATCTGCAGCGCGATCCGGGGCGGGACCAGCCAGGACAGGGGAGCGGCCCACGGGGCGCCCCGGCCCACCTTCACCTCGCTGATGGCGAACGTGGCGGTATCGGCGGCCAGGCACAGGTCGCAGCACTGGGTGAGCAGGAACCCGCCGGCCCAGGCGACGCCGTTCACGGCCGCGATCGTCGGCTTGGGGACGTCGATGTTGCGCCCGAACTGGGGCATGAAGTCCGGCGGCGGCACCGTCAGGGCGGTCTCGGCCATCTCCTTCAGGTCGCCGCCGGCGCAGAACGCCTTGTCCCCGGCGCCGGTCAGGACCATGACCTTGGCCGCGCCGTCCTCGTTGAAGCGCCGGACCCCGGCGTACAGGCCTTCCCGCACGGCCGCGTTCAGCGCGTTGCGGGCCTCGGGACGCTCGATGGTGAGCCAGGCGACGCCGTTGGTCACCCGGTAACTGACGGCCTCTGGCATCGGGCACCTCCATGGCTTCACAGCAGCGGGCTGAACTCGTAGATTATGGCATTAGTGAACTGCGAATCACTAATGCTGCTGCGGGAGGACGCCGTGGACCTGGATGTGACGAGCCTGCACCACCGGCGAGCCACCCGCCGCTGGGAGCGGATGAGCGTCGGTGACCTCATCGAGCGGGTGACCTGGAGCAGGCCGGACAAGGTGGCCATCGTGGGCCGTCCGGGCGCCTACGCCGACCAGCGGTTCGCCGCGCTGACCTACCGGCAGGCCGACCAGGTGGCCAACCAGGTGGCGCACGCGCTGCTGGCCCGCGGCCTGGAGCGCGGCGACGTGGTCCTGCTGTTCTGCGAGAACTCGGTCGAGGCCTACCTGGCCAAGATCGGCATCGCCAAGGCCGGCCTGGTCGCCGCGCCGCTGAACCCGATGATGGCACCGGACCTGGTGGCCGCGATGATCGACCTGGTACAGCCGAAGCTGGCCATCGTCGACGCCGAGCTGTGGGGCAAGGCCGAGGAACCGTTCGCGGCCAAGGGCCTGCCGGCCGGGGTGAGTATCGCCATCGGCGGCGAGCCAGCCCCCGGCAGCGTGTCGTTCGCCGAGTTCATCGCGGGTCAGCACGACAGCGAGCCGGACGTGGAGATCCACGCCGACGACATCTGGGAAATCCTGTTCACCTCGGGCACCACGGCCCTGCCCAAGGGCGTGATGATCTCCCACGCCACCAGCTACACGGCCGGGTTCGGGTTCGCGCTGTCGCTGACGCGCGGGCTGAAGCTCGAGTCCGACCTCAAGGTCGGCACCTACCTGCCGTTGATTTATCACGTAGGTGATCAGCCATTCACTTACTCGGTGTTCCTGAGCGGCGGCACGCTGGTGCTAGGCCGCCGCCCGAACCCCGGGCACATCGCGGAGATGATCGCCGAGGAGCGGGTCACCGCGCTGTGGGCCGGCTCGCCGGCCATGGTCCGGGCCGTGGATGCCGTCTTCACCGCCCGGCCCGAGCTGGACGCGCGCAGCCTGACCGTGATCGTCTACGGCTGGGCCGCACTGCCCCCGGCCACGCTGGCCTCGATGAAGCGGCACTGCGGCGAGGACCTGTGCGTGTTCGAGATCTTCGGCCAGACCGAGTCGATCTCCTGCCACCGGTTCTGGCCGGACGAGTGGCCCGAGCTCTACGCGGCCACCGCGCCGCAGTACAACTACGTCGGGGTGCCCAGCCCGGTCCTCGCCTCGACGGTGCTCGACGCGGACGGCGGTGACCTGGCCGGCCAGCCCGGCGTGGCCGGCGAGGCGGTGTACCGCTCCCCGGCCGTGATGGCGGGCTACTACCGGGACGAGGAGGCCACCCGGCACGCGTTCCGGTACGGCTGGTTCCACTCCGGGGACAGCTGCGCCTATGACGAGAACGGGCTGCGCGTCATGCTCGACCGGTACAAGGACATCGTCAAGACCGGCGGGGAGAACGTCTCCAGCCTGCGGGTGGAGGCGGTGCTGGCCCAGCACCCGGACGTGGCCAAGGCGGCCGTCATCGGGCTGCCGCACCCGCACTGGAGCGAGGCGGTGACCGCGGTCGTCGTGCTCAGGGACGGCGCCCAGGTCAGCGCGGAGGACCTGATCAAGCACTGCCGGGCCAGCCTGGCCGGGTACGAGACGCCGAAATCGGTGGTGTTCGCCGCCGACCTGCCCGAGACCGTGGGCGGCAAGGTGCTCAAGTACCGGCTGCGGGCCGACCACGCTGGCCACTACGGGGACGTCGCCGGCCCGTTCTGAGACCTGGCATGCTGGTCGGGTGAAGGAAGAGCCGCCGCGCAGCAGATTCACCCGCACGCTCCGGGCGGCCGAGCGCAGGCACGTCCCGCTGCTCACGATCCTGGTCACGGTGGCCGTGGTCGCCGTCACCTACCTGGCCGGGAAGCTGATCTACCGGCTGCGCGACATCGTTCTGCTGATACTGGTGGCGGGGTTCGTCGCGCTGCTGCTCAACCCGCTCGTCGTGCTGCTCCAGAAGCGGCTGTTCCCGCGCCGCGGGGCCGCCGTCACCATCGTCACCATCCTGGCCGCGCTGGTCTTCACCGGGCTGGCCGTGGCGTTCGGCTACCCGCTGGTCAACGGCATCACCAACCTGGCCGACACGCTCCCCGGCTACGTCGCCAAGGCCCAGCACGGCCAGGGCTGGATCGGCCACCTCGCGACCCAGTACCACGTCCAGGCCTGGGTGCAGCGCAACGCGCCCAAGCTCGTCACCTACGCGGAGAACCTGAGCAAGCCCGCCCTCACCATCGGCAAGGGCGCCGTCTCCCTGATCATCGAGCTGGCCACCATCTTCATCCTGGTCCTGCTGCTCCTGCTGGAGGGCCCGAAGATGCGGCAGTGGGTACTCACCCAGATGACCGCGCGCCGGTCGGCCACGGTCAGCCGGATCGCGGGTGAGGTCAACACCGCGGTCATCGGCTACATGCTGGGGAACCTGCTCACCTCGCTCATCGCCGGGGTGGTGGTGTTCGTCACGCTGATGATCGTCGGGGTGCCGTTCCCGTTCCTGTGGGGCCTGTGGGTCGCGCTGGTCGACTTCCTGCCCATGATCGGCGGGGCGCTGGCCGGCATCCCCACCGTGCTGTTCGCGTTCGGCCAGGGAGTCGCGGCCGGCGTGGCCACGCTGGTCGTCTTCCTGGCCTACACCCAGATCGAGAACCACATCCTGAACCCGGTGATCATGGCCAAGACGGTGAAGATCAGCCCGCTGCTGGTGCTGATCGCCGTCCTGGTCGGCGCGTCGGTGGGCAGCCTGGTCGGTGGCCTGTTCGGCGGTTTCGTGGCGGCGCTGCTGGCCATCCCCATCGCCGGCGCCCTCCAGGTCCTGGTCCGGGAGGCGTGGCAGGCCACCGCCCCGCCACCGGCAGCCCCGCCGCCCGTAACGGAAGATGAAGATGCGGTGCCGCCCCCCGGCGACCTCTTCCCTGTTCCGCCCGGTACGCGGGACCATGGCAGTTAGCCGCCGCACGTAGCCGCAGGAAAGCGTCCTTAGGAGGACCGGACATGGCTCAGCCGTCAGTCCTGGGAATCGTGCTCGCGGGAGGCGCGGGAACCCGCCTCAGCCCGCTGACCGCGGACCGGGCCAAACCCGCCGTCCCGTTCGGGGGCCTGTACCGCCTGATCGACTTCGCGCTGTCCAACATGGCCAACGGCGGCATCCGCAAGATCTGCGTGCTGACCCAGTACAAGAGCCACAGCCTGGACCGGCACATCTCGACCACGTGGCGGATGAGCTCCCTGCTCGGCAACTACGTGACGCCGGTCCCGGCCCAGCAGCGGCTGGGACCGCACTGGTACACGGGCTCGGCCGACGCGATCTTCCAGTCGATGAACCTGATCAACGACGAGCAGCCGGACATCGTGATCGTCTTCGGCGCCGATCACGTGTACCGGATGGACCCGATGCAGATGATCGAGCACCACGTACGGCACGGCGCCGGTGCCACGGTGGCGGCCATCCCGGTGCCGAGGGACGAGGCGTCGGCGTTCGGCATCGTGCACGTCGGATCCGACGGCCGGACCATTGAGGCGTTCCTGGAGAAGCCCGCCGACCCGCCGCCCATGCCCGGCAACCCGGACATGAGCTACTCCTCCATGGGCAACTACGTGTTCGACACCGACGTGCTGGTGGACGCGCTGCGCAAGGACGCCGACGACGACTCGAGCCGGCACGACATCGGCGGCAACATCATCCCGAACCTGGTGCGGAACGGCAGCGCGCAAGCCTACGACTTCATGCTCAACGAGGTCCCGGGGGCGACGCAGCGGGACGCCGGCTACTGGCGTGACGTCGGCTCGCTGGAGGCCTACTTCGACGCCCAGATGGACCTGTGCGCCGTGGAGCCGATCTTCAACCTGTACAACGACAAGTGGCCGATCCTGACCCACGTGCCCTCACTGCCGCCGGCCAAGTTCGTGCACGACGGGGGGGACCGGGTCGGGCGCGCGATCGACAGCCTGGTCAGCCCCGGCGTGGTGATCTCCGGTGGCCTGGTGCGGCTGTCCGTGCTGTCTCCGGGGGTGCGGGTGAACAGCTGGGCCACCGTGGAGCGGTCGGTGCTGCTGCACAACACCAAGATCGGACGGCACGCCGTGGTCCGGAACGCGATCATCGACAAGAACGTCATCGTGCCGGAATGGGCCCAGGTCGGGGTGGACAAGGAGCACGACCGGGCACGCGGCTTCGTGGTCTCGCCCGGCGGCATCACCGTGGTGGGCAAGGGACAGGAGGTCGTGCCGTGACCGGCAAGCTCAGGGTGGCGCTGCTGACCCGCGAGTACCCGCCCGAGGTCTACGGCGGCGCGGGCGTGCACGTCACCTACCTGGCGCGCGAGCTGGGGCCGCTGGTCGACGTCACCGTGCACTGCCAGGGCGCGGACCGCCCGGACGCCGTGGCCCACCGCCCCTGGGACCTGCTGGCCAGTGCCAACGCGGCGCTGCAGGTGGTCTCCGCCGACCTGTCCATGGCCGCCGCCGCCGGCGCGGCGCAGCTGGTCCACTCGCACACCTGGTACGCGAACCTGGGCGGTCACCTGGCGTCGATGCTCTACGGCATCCCGCACGTCATGACCATGCACTCGCTCGAGGCGCTGCGCCCGTGGAAGGCCGAGCAGCTGGGCGGCGGCTACCAGGTCTCGACCTGGTGCGAGCGGACCTCGGCCGCCTCGGCCGCCGCCGTGGTGGCGGTCTCCGACGGCATGCGGGCCGACATCCTGTCCGCCTACCCCGAAATTTCTCCCGAACGGGTCCGGGTGATCCGCAACGGTATCGACACCGACGAATACCGTCCCGATCCGGGCACCGGCGTACTCGAGCGCTATGGCATCGACCGGACGCGGCCTTATGTCATCTTCGTCGGCCGCATCACCCGGCAGAAAGGCGTGCCGGTGCTGCTCCGGGCCGCCTCCGGGCTGATCCCCGAAGCCCAGCTGGTGCTGCTGGCCGGCGCGGCCGACACGCCTGAGCAGCTCGCCGAGGTGACCGAGCTGGTGGACGGCCTGCGCGCCACCCGCACGGGCGTGTTCTGGATTCCCGAGATGCTGCCCAAGCCCGAGGTCATCCAGCTGCTCACGCACGCCACGGTGTTCGCCATCCCGTCCGTCTACGAGCCGCTCGGCATCGTGAACCTGGAGGCCATGGCGTGCGGGACCGCGGTCGCCGGATCCCGCACCGGGGGGATTCCCGAGGTGGTGGCCGACGGCGAGACGGGGCTGCTGGTGCCGCCCGGCGAGCCTGGACCGCTGGCGGAGGCCCTGAACGTCCTGCTGCGCGATCCGGGCCGGGCGCGGGCCATGGGGGAGGCCGGGCGCAAGCGCGTGGTGGCCGAATTCGGCTGGCCCGCCATCGCCGCCCAGACCGCCGATCTCTACGCTGAATTGGTACGCGGGGGCTAAAACTACCTTTCAGTGCCGGGCTCGCCTAACCGGGCATAAAACGCCGTCCTCCCCGCTCAGTCACCGGATCTGGTGTAAACCGGTGTCGGCGCTGACGCGTCACAAATGGGGGCTAGGGGACAATAGGCGACCGCTGAAAGGCATTTGATGATCCGTATATCACCTCGTGCTGCATTTCGTGTTGGTTTTACCGGATTGCTGGCGGCTGGTGCGATTACCGTGAGTGTCGGGACGGCGAACGCCAACATCGTTGGCTCCTGCGGCTTCACGGGAACCGCCACGACCGCGGGCGGCTGCCTGATTTCCAATAAGACAGCCACCATCCCGGCCAATATCTCCTTCGCCGTGAGGACGACCTCGGGTACCAACCAGATGGTCAGCACCACCTGGCGAGCCCAGTGCACGCTTGGCGGTGACACCGAGACCAATTCCGGTGGCAGCGCCGGAACGACGCCGTTCGGGTTGACCTTGGTCATGCCGTTCCCCGACCCCGACTCCTGTGTCGTCTCGGTAAGCGCCGCCCAGACCAAGGCCGGAGTCGCGACCGTATCGGTCGTCCTGAGCTACTCGCCGCAGCTCAACCCGACCCCGACCCCGACCCCGACGCCCACCTCGGGCGGCGGCACGCACACCCTGTACCGGGGCCTCGGTGGCAAGTGCGTCGACGCCCTGCACAACGGCTCCGCCAACGGGACCAAGGTCACCATCTACAGCTGCAACAAGAACAACCCGGCGCAGTACTTCACGTTCACCAACGGTTACCTGAAGCACAACGGCAAGTGCCTCAACGACCAGCGCGCCGGCGGCAACGGCAGCAAGGTGATCCTGTACACCTGCAACAACGGCGCCAACGAGAAGTGGACGCACAAGACCAACGGCGAGTTCGTGATGAGGGCCAAGGGCGGGCTGTACTGCCTGGACGACCCGGCCTCCTCGAAGAAGGACGGCACCCAGCTCGTCATCTGGAAGTGCAACAACGCCACGAACCAGCACTGGTTCGCGTCGACGGTGAGTTAGGTTCCCGGTTTTCCTGACGGCGGGCTGATCTCCACTACCAGGTGGGGATCAGCCCGCCGTCGATTCTGAAGTCGGAGCCGGTGACGTTCGCGGTGCGGTCACTGGCCAGCAGCAGGACCAGGTCGGCGACCTCCTCAGGGCGGCTGAACCGCCCGGTGACCATGGCCTGCGCGGCCTCACGGGCGACGTCGCCGGCCTTGGCGCCGGTCGCGTGGCTCACGGCCTGCGCGACCCCCTGGTCGCCCAGCCACAGGTCGGTGGCCACCGGGCCGGGGCTGACCGTATTGACCCGGACTCCGCGGGGCCCCACTTCCTTGGACAGCGCCTTGCAGAAGCCGGCCAGGGCGGCCTTGGCCGCGCTGTAGTCGAGCACCGCCGGGTCGGGCAGCGCCGCGTTGACCGAGCAGACGGTCACGATGGAGCCCTTCCCGGCGGCGAGCATGGCGGGCAGGGCGCTGCGGGTGGCGCGCACCGCCGCCATCAGGTTGAGGGTCAGGCTAGCCTGCCAGTCCTCGTCGGTGATGCTCAGGAAACCGCCGGTCCGGGCGGGCGCCCCGCCGACGTTGTTGACCAGGATGTCCGGCCCGTTCCCGGCCAGCGCCACCAGCCGGCCGGGTCCGCCGGGATCGGCCAGGTCCACCTCGAGCACCTGCACCTGCCCCTTCTCGGCCAGCTGATCGAGTTCCGCGGATGACCGGCGGGCCCCCGCGACGACCAGCGCGCCGTGCGCCGCCAGCCCGCGGGTAATCGCCAGCCCGATTCCCCGGCTGGCTCCGGTGACCACCGCGGTCCGTCCCTCCAGGCCTAGATCCATCGCATGCCTCCCTGATAGCCACTGGGGGCCACGCTAAGCAGGCGCGGACCCCGCTCGCTTGAGTCAACCGACTGATGTCCCGTCCGTGGTGCCGCTGTACCGTGACCTCGTGGCGAATAAGACCGAGGAGAATCGTTGACCGCCGGCCGCCTCCTGTCGGTCAACGTGGGCCTGCCGCGCGACGTGACCTGGCACGGGAAGACGGTGCACACCGGCATCTGGAAGCGTCCCGTTGACGGCCCGGGCCAGGTGCGGCGGCTGAACATCGACGGGGACGGCCAGGGCGACCTCGCCGGGCACGGCGGCGAGAACCGCGCGGTATTCGTGTACCAGGTCGAGTCGTACCAGTACTGGCAGGACGAACTGAAACGTACCGACTTCGAGTACGGCCAGTTCGGCGAGAACTTCACGATCAGCGGGCTAGCCGACGATCAGGTGTGCATCGGTGACCGCTACCAGATCGGCGAGGCGCTGTTCGAGGTGTCCCAGCCGCGGGTGACGTGCTACCGGGTGGGGATCCGGATGGACGAGCCCCGGATGCCGTCGCTGCTGGTCTCCCACCACCGGCCCGGGTTCTACTTCCGGGTCCTCCGGGAGGGCGTGGTACGCGCCGGGGACGAGATCGTCCGGATGGCCGCGGGGCCGCAGGCCATGACCGTGGCCGAGATCGACGGCCTGCTCTACCTGCCTGGCCGCGCACACGACCGGGTACTGACCGCGCTGCGCATCCCCGCGCTGCCCGCGGGCTGGAAGGCTTCGTTCCGGGCCATCGCCGGCCAGGCCGGGGCGCCGGACGGGGCGGGTGCCACGGGCAACGCCGGCCTGACCGCGGTCGGCCCGCCCCCGGCCTGGGCAGGCTTCCGCCCGCTGACGGTGACCGCGGTCAAACCGGAAACCGGCTCGGTGACGTCGGTGTCCCTGGCCGATCCGGCCGGGTCCGCCCTGCCGCCGCCCCAGCCCGGGCAGTTCCTGACCTTGCGGCTGAACGTCGCCGCGGGCACCCTGCCGCTGCTGCGCAGCTATTCGCTGTCCGGCGCACCCGGCGACGGCTCCTACCGCATCAGCGTCAAGCGCGAAGCGCACGGAGCGGGCAGCCAGTTCGTGCACGATCACGTCCGGCCCGGTGACCGGCTGGAGGCGGCCGCGCCGCGCGGCACGTTCGTCCTCCAGCCCGGGCAGGGCCCGGTCCTGCTGGTCAGCGCGGGCGTCGGGGCGACCCCCGTCCTGGCCATGCTGCACGCCCTGGCCGCCGGAGGATCCGGCCGCGAGGTCTGGTGGCTGCACGGTGCCCGCAGCCGGGCCGAGGAGCCGTTCGCCGGCGAGTCCCGTTCCCTGCTGGCGGCCCTGGCCCGCGGGCACCGGCATGTCTGCCACAGTCACCCGGCCCCCGGCGAGGTCGCTGGCCGCGACTACCAGACCGCGGGCCACCTGTCGGCTTCTGTGCTGGCCGGCCTCGGCCTGCCGGCTGAGGCCGACGCCTACATCTGCGGCCCGGCCGGGTTCATGGCCGAGATGTCCGCCGCCCTGACGGCCCTGGGGCTCGACCGCGCCCGCGTGCACACCGAGATCTTCGGCGCCGCCCCCGGCAGCACGCCCGGCATAGCGGCCGCGCCCGTCCGGCCGCCGCACCCGCCCGCCGGACCGCCGGGCGACGGCCCCGAGATCGCCTTCGCGCGCAGCGGCCTGACCATCCGCTGGAAACCCGGTTACGGCACCCTGCTGGAGCTGGCGGAAGCCTGCGACGTGCCGGTCCGCTGGTCCTGCCGCACCGGCGTCTGCCATACCTGCGAGACCGGCCTGATGTCCGGGACGGTCCGCTACGCTCCCGAGCCGATCGACCCGCCGGCGGCCGGAGACACCCTGATCTGCTGCTCCCAGCCGTCCAGCGACCTGGTCCTGGACCTGTGATCCGAGGGGAGCTAGCTCGAAATTGTCCGGCCCCGAGATACGGGTGACGTACTTTCGTTATTCCGGCAGCTTGTCGGCGACGTAGGTGCCACGTCCGGGGACAGTGATCACGTAGCCCTCATCGGCGAGTAGCGCGATGGCGCGGCGCACGGTATTGACGGCCAGGCCGGTCTCGCCGGTCAGGTAGGTGATCGAAGGTAGCGGCCCACCCGGGGCGTATATGCCCCCGTGGATGCGGTCGCGGAGCTGTCGCGCGAGTTGCTGGTAACTCGGCTCTGGCGAGCGCAGGTCGATGACCAGCCTGTCGTCACCCATGGGTGGAACGGTAAACGTGCTGGTTATGGCTACAACATTAGGTCATAGCTGATATAGCTAACATAGCTTGATAGTGTGTAAGGCAGATAGCACCCTGGAGGTACCTGCCGTGAACACTCGCGACGAGGAGGAGTTGGCCGACCTGGAGTATCACTGGGGCGAGGCGTACAACATCGCGTACCTCGGCCCGGAGACATGGGTGGCTCAGCGCCGGGACAGCCACAGCACGGTCGGAGCCAAGACACCGGATGGACTGCTGGAGCGGATCCGCCAGGACTATCTGGACAGGCCCGTGCCGCGTCAGCCTGCGGAGGCGGACAACGTCGCCGTGGGTGATCAGGTAGTCCGCCTTGAGGCGTTCCTGGCAGAAATGAAAGAGCCGGATCGTCTCCGTGCGCCCCGGCGGCACGTGGCACGAGTATGCCATCGGCCACGTCCGTCACGATCACGAGCGCATGATTCCCGGGGGCGGGAGCCCGTTCCGCGGGGAGGCGATGCTCGGCATCGGCGTTCTTATCGCTGTTGTCGGCGGCATCGCCATGCTGTGGAAGTGAGCTCCTGATGCGCCGCGTGACCTTCCCGGCCCTGTCCGCTGTTGCCCTGGCGCGATCGAAGCCCAGCCGCGCGACGCGCAGATCCAGGTCAGCCCTGGGGCACTAGGCCGAGTGCAACCAGCTGATCAAGGATCTATCCAGCTCGGGCACGTAGACGAAACCTGCGCCGGAAATACCCTGATCTTCTGCCCAGCGGTCCTGCGACCTGATCCTGGATCTGTGCTCAGATCGGGTACTGGGTGGGTTCGGTGGTGCAGGCCCGTCCGGAAGGCGTGGTCCAAGTGAAGCTCCCGTCCGGGTGCTGCTCCACGTTCCATCTGGGGTGCTGTTTGAGCCGATGGTCATGGCGACACTTTGGGCCGCCGTTGCAAAGGCACGTCCGGCCGCCTGCTTCATACGGGATGTTGTGCTCGTAGTCGCAGGTGGCAGCGGGTCTGCGGCAGATGGGGCTGACGCAGGTCGCGTGCCGGATCTGGGCCAAGTGGCGGAGCTTGACGCCGGGGTCGTGTCCCTTGGCTTCGAGCCGGTGGTCGCAGTTCTCGGTTGTAAGGCGGTCTAGTTCGACGACTAGGGCCGGGCCTGGTCCGGGGGTGCGCAGGATCCAGGTGCCGTAACCGCCGGGCGACCCGTCGCGGCTGCCAGGAGTGAACGAGAATCCCGGTCCGTCGGGTTTCCCGGTCCGGCTGGGTGGTCCGGGGCCGTCCCGTTTCCCGTGTTTGCCGTGGCTCTTGGGTGCTGGCCGGGCGCAGCCGTGGGCGGTGGCGTGCCCGTCGGCGTCGGTGAAGGTGACGCACCAGGTGGTTTTGGGTTGGCGGCGGCGGCGCGGGCCAGGTCGCGGGCGAGCCAGGGGTCGACGGACCCGAACCCGGACAGCTCGCCGGGCCGGCCGGCCAGTCCCTGCGCGGTGGTGAGCGGGACGGTGAGGTTCACGTTCGCGGCGAACCCGCCGGTCTCGCCGGGGACCGGGCCGGCGGTGGTGCCGGGGCGGGAGTCGCGGCCCAGGAGCAGGTCGAGGTAGGCGCGGCCGCGGAGCTGGTCCAGGTCGCCGTCCACCCCGGCCGCGCGGAGCTGGCGGGCCCACCAGGTGATCCGCTGCCCGGCCGCGATCACCTCGGCCGGGGGCAGCTCCCGCCCGGCCAGGGCGGCGTTCCCGGAGTCCTCGGCCCACTGCTCGACCCGCGCGTCGCGGGCCGCGGCCTCCCGCCGCTCCTTCGCCTTCGCGGGCGCGACGTTCATCACCGCGCGGCGGATCGCCTCGCGCAGCGACCCGGGGGTGATCCGCCCGGCCCGCCCCAGCACCTGCTCCTCCGCCGCCCGGGCCTCGTCCTGGTCGAGCGGGGCGGTCGCGGTGGCGATGATCCGCGCCTTGACCGGGGTGATGACCCCGTCGAGCAGCGCGGCCCGGGTGCCGGGCAGCTTGCCGTCCAGCGCCCCGGCCACGGCGGCCAGGCCGTCCGCGGCCCGCCGGGACTCGGCCAGCACATGGGCGATCTCATCGGCCAGGTAATCCTCATCACCCGGCCCGGCCGACCGCCCCGAGGACGGCAGTTCGATGGCAGGGCGGCGGCGGCGCAGCTCGGTGATCGCGGCCAGCTTCCGTGCGTGCGCGTGGGATTCGGACCGGTCCCACGCGCACAGCACCCCGACCAGCTCATCATCCGACGCACCCGCATAGGAGTCGTCCGGCCTGGCCGCGGTGTCGGCCAGCAGGGCCAGGTCCGGGCCGGCCGGCATCACGTCCAGGCACTGCCCGGTGCCGAACGCCGCCGCCCGGCTGGAGGACTCCCCGGCCTGCCGCCGCGCCGACCCCGGCTGCCCCGGACCCCGCCGCCG
>Ga0136846_1211669_pt1 | contig 17398 bp, 12 predicted proteins | sample HopSoiMetagenom2_FD_96841 | JGI IMG/M metagenome (GOLD analysis project Ga0136846, IMG submission 96841) | Grasslands soil microbial communities from Hopland, California, USA - 2 Assembly 2016 (version 4) | ecosystem: Environmental > Terrestrial > Soil > Grasslands | place: USA: Hopland...
TCCGAGGACAGCCACGTCGGTCTGATCCAGTTCAAGGTCGGCACCGGCGGCGAGGCGGTCGAGTACGCCGGCGAGTGGGACCTGCCCCTGAGCAAGGCGCTCTACAAGGCCTTCGACCTGTACCTGAGGCGCCGCCGATGAGCCTGGCGCTGACCGTCGACGGCGGCCGCTGGCGCGCCCACCTCCGTGCGGTGACCGAGGCCACCCCGGGGCTGGTCCCGGTGGCCAAGGGCAACGGCTACGGCTTCACCCTGGGCCGGCTGGCCCGCAAGGCCCAGTGGCTGGACGACCAGGGGCTCTCGGTCGACACGCTCGCCGTGGGCACCTACGAGGAGCTCCCGGAGGTGGCCACGCGCTACGCAGGCAACCTCATGGTCCTCACGCCGTGGCGGTCCTTCCAGCCGCCTCCGGACCCGGCCGTGTCGAAGCGGGTGATCCACACGGTCAGCCGCCCCGACGACCTGGCCGGCCTGCTCGAGGCCCAGCCCGGTGCGCGGTACGTCCTGGAGCTCGAGACGTCGATGCGACGCCACGGCATGACGGCACCGCAGCTGTGGGACGTGGCCAGGCGGCTGGGCGGCGGGCGGCTCGAGGGCGTCGCGCTCCACCTGCCGCTGGCGACCGGCAGTGGCCACCAGGTGGAGGCGGAGCGGCTGCTCAACGACGTCGTCGCGGCCGAGCTGCCGACGACGACGATCTGGGTCAGCCACCTGACCCCGGCCGAGCTGAGCACGCTCCGGTCGTCGTACGCCGACCTCGACCTGCGCCCGCGCATCGGCACCGAGCTGTGGCTCGGCGACCGCGAGGCGCTGCGAGCGACCGCCACCGTCCTCGACGTGCACGAGCTGCGGCGCGGCGACAGCTTCGGCTACCGCGGGCGCACGTCGCCGCGCGCCGGCCACCTGCTCGTGGTCAGTGGCGGCACGGCGCACGGCATCGGCCTCGAGTCGCCGATGGGCGACTCCGGGCTCAGGTCACGCGCCGCGGTCGTGGCCCGCGGTGGCCTGGACGCGGCGGGGCTGACCCGGTCGCCGTTCTGGGTCGGCGGCAAGCAGCGGCTGTTCGCCGAACCGCCGCACATGCAGGCCTCGATGCTGTGGCTGCCCGGTGACGCGCTGGTCCCCGAGGTCGGTGACCGGGTCGACGCACGGGTGCGCTACACCGCGACGTCGTTCGACCGTGTCGAGGTGGTCTGACCCCGGCTCCCGTGCCCGATCAGCGCGATTGCGCTGATCCGGTCGTGTTTCACGCGTGAAACGCGACCTCTTCGGCGCGATTGCGCTGATCTGGTCGATCCGGCGCCCGGGAAGGGGCCCCCGATCGCACCGGGTCGTGCTCCGGGTAGAGCACGTCCCGCACCACCAGGACCACCAGGTAGAGCTCACCGAGCATCCGGACGATGACCGCGACCCAGTAGAAGCCGACGTCCTGGCCGTCGCTGGGCTGCAGGTCGCCCTGGAGGTACCACCAGACCGAGGCGAAGTAGAGGACCTCGCACGCCTGCCACACCAGCTGGTCGCGCCAGCGGGGCCGGGCCAGCACAGCCAACGGCAGCAGCCACAGCACGTACTGCGGTGAGTAGACCTTGTTGACGAGCAGGAAGCCGGCCACGACGAGGAAGCCCAGCTGGGCCAGTCTCGGCGTGGAGGGCGCGCGGAACCCGACGACCGCGACCGCCACGCACCACAGCCCGAACAGCCCCCACGACCAGTGGTTGACGGTGCCGGCAGTGATGGTGGTGTGCCGGATCTGGCTCAGCACCAGCCAGGCCGACCCGAGGTCGGGGCCGCGCTCGGAGTTGAACTCCCAGAACCGTTTCCACTCGGTCCGGCCGCCGAGGTACGCCGGTGCGTTGAGCACGAACCACGACGCGGCGGCGGCCAGGGCCGTGTCGGCCAGGTCGCGATAGCGGCGCTCGCGCAGGCAGATGATGGCGATCGGGCCCAGCAGGAACAGCGGGTACAGCTTGGTGGCCGTGCCGATCCCGATGAGCAGACCGGTCGCGAGCGGCCTGCCGCGCGCCCAGGTGAACAGCGCGCCCGCGACGAAGACCACCGCGAGCATGTCCCAGTTGATGATCCCGGTGAGGACCAGGGCCGGCGAGAGGGCGAAGGCGGCGGCGTCCCACGGCCGCCTCGGATTGACCCCGGCGAGCAGCCACGCCGAAAGGATCGCGAGCGCGGCGAACACGAGGGTGTTGACGATGACGAAGGCGCGCAGCTCCTTGTTCACCTCGCCGGTCCCGACCAGGTCACCGGTCGGCTGGTCGGCCCGGGCGTGGACGTCTCCGGCGCCGGTGACCTTCTGCGTCACCCACGCCGCGCCGTACGCGAAGTACGCGATGCCGACGGGGTACTCCATCACCTCGTAGCGGGCGCGCACCTGCGGGTCGTCGGAGTAGGGCCAGTCCAGCTCGGCCAGCCCGCGCCCGGTGTACAGGTAGGGCAGGTCCGAGTAGCACATGTGCGTGTAGCGGTGCTCGTCATAGATCCAGTGGCGCTGGTAGCAGCCGCTCTTCTGCACCATGCCGAGCGCGAAGAAGACCGCGGCGAGAAGCACGAGCACCCGTGTCGGCGTCCACCAGACGTGGCCGGCCGAACGGCTCCCGACTGGTCCGCCCACTCCGTCGCTCAGGGCGGTGACGACCGGGTCGTCCAGGGTCGGGTGGACGTGGCCGGCCGGGTCCTCGGACGCGCCGGTCACGTCACCAGCGCATCCGGTTCCAGAACGCAGCCAGCGCCATCGCCCGACCGACCGACTGGGACGGCGACGTGGTGGCGCTCGGCGTCGGGGTCTGGCAGCCCAGGACGCCGCACGTGTCTGTGGGCGACGGGACGCTCGTGGGCGGGGCCGAGCTCGTCGGCGGGGGCGGCACCTCCGTGGTCGGCGTGGGCGTCGGCGTCGGCACCACCGTCGGCGTCTTCGTCGGCTTCACGGTGTCGGAGGGCGACTCGGTCGGCGTCGGCTTCTTCGTCGGCGTGGGCGGAAGAGTCGGTGCGTGCCCGTCCTCTGGTGCCTCGCCGTCGAGGTACGCCGGCGGCGGGAACTCCTCGACGTCCACGCCGTCCATGTCCCGCTTCATGATGTCGGTCCAGGTGTCGGCCGGGTAGTCGCCACCGAAGTACGACGGCAGCCACCCGTCGAGCTGCTCGTTGCCCTTGCCGCGGACATACATGACCGAGGTGGCGAGCTGCGGCGTGTAGCCGGTGAACCACGCCGAGTCGACCTGGTCCTTGTCGTTGGTCGCGGTGCCGGTCTTGCCGGCGGCGGGACGGCCGAGGCCCAGGGCCGCCGTGCCGGTGCCCTGCTGCACCACCTGCTGCAGTGCGTAGCTGACGTCGGCGGCGATGTCCGAGCCCTGCTCCTGGTCGATGACCTGCTGGTCGCTCTCCGAGTGGTCGTAGAGGACCTCGCCGTCCTTGGAGGCGACCTTCTCGATGATGAACGGGGCGTGGAAGCGGCCGCCGTTCGCGATGGTCGCGTAGGCGTTGGCCAGGTTGATCGGGCTGATGGTCGCGCTGCCCAGCGTGATGCTCGGGTAGGGGTCCAGGCCGGCGCTGGCGGGCGGGAATCCGTAGTGCTTGCCCGGGCCCTTGTTCGGAGGGATCCCCATCTTGTTCATCATCTCGAGGATCTTCTGGGGCCCGTCGGGCATCGACACGGTGAGGTCGGTGAACGCGGTGTTGATCGAGTCCTCGGTCGCCTTCAGCAGGTTGACCGCGGACCCGTAGGAGGTGTCCTGCTCGTTGCGGACGTCGGTGCCGTCGTCGAGCTCGAAGGGCGAGTTGCCGTCGAAGGTGTCCTTGAGCGAGTAGCCGGCCTTCAGTGCCGCCGCCAGCGAGAACGGCTTGACCGACGAGCCGGCCTGCCCGCCCGCGATCGCCCAGTTGATCTCGCTCTCGAGGTAGTCCTGACCGGCGTACATGCCCTGGACCGCACCGGTGTTCACGTCGACGCTGGCCACACCGATGTGGAGGTTCTTGTCGCTGAACTGCTTGCCCTCCGGGCGGACCTCGTTGACGCCCTGCTCGGCGGCGTCCATGGCCTTCTTGGTGAACGTTGTGGTGATCCGGAGCCCGCCGCCGTCGATCTCCGACTCGGTGAACGGCTGTCCGGTCTCCTTGTTGGTCAACGTCGTGAGCTCGTCCTTCACCATCGACAGCACGTGGCCCCGCTGGCCGCCGTACTTGTCGTCGGTCTGTCCCGTGTAGAACTTCGGCAGCTTGCGGCCGGCCTTCTCAGCTTCGTCCGCGGTGATCTTCCCGGCACTGGCCATCCCGGACAGGACGTAGCGGTACCGCTCGCGCAGCCCCTTCTTGGCATCCTTGCCGGCGTCCGGGTTGTACTGGGACGGGTTGTTGATGATCGCGGCCAGGGTGGCGCACTCCTGGAGGCTCAGGTCCGCGGCGTCCTTGTCGAAGTAGGCCTTCGCGGCCGCCTGGATGCCGTAGGCCCCGCGGCCGAAGTAGATCGTGTTGAGGTAGCCCTCGAGGATCTCCTGCTTGCTCACCTCCTTGCCCAGCTTGAGGGAGAGGACCGCCTCCTTCAGCTTGCGCGTGTAGGTGCGCTCCTGGGTGAGGTAGAGGATCTTGATGTACTGCTGGGTGATCGTCGACGCGCCCTGGGTGGCGTTGCCCGCCGCGTTGTTGAACAGGGCGCGGACGATGCCCTTGTAGTCGATCCCGCTGTCGCTCCAGAAGGTGCGGTTCTCGGCGGCCACGACCGCGTCCTTGATGTCCTGCGGCATCTCGTCGTAGGAGATCGCGTCGCGGTTCTGGATGGCGTACTGGCCGAGCTGGCCACCCTGACCGCCCTTGCCGTCGTCGTAGTAGACGAACGAGGTGTTGGTCTCGAAGTCGGCGTTCGGGTCGGGCAGCTCGGTGGTCTTGTAGATGTAGACGAAACCGCCGCACGCGATCAGCGCGCACGCCAGGCCGGCCAGCAGCACGTACAGCAGCAGCCGGCGGATCCGGGAGCCGCGGCTGCGCTGCCTCTTGATCTTGCCGTTCTTGCCCAGGACGTCGCGCTTGACGGTGGGAGCCTTCTTGGCTGGACCGGCCGGCGCCTTGGCAGCAGCCTTCTTCGCGGGAGGACGGCTCTTGCCGTTGCCCGAGCCCGCCTTCCGCTTGCCTGCCACGTCGACCGAGGGTACGCAACCGAACCAGCAACTACCCACTCGGCGAGCCCTCCAGGCGGGAGGAACCACCCGGCGCGCCCGCAGTGCGAACGCGCGATGCGATGTACCAGTTGTTCCAGTTCCACGGATATATCGCTACGATAGGTCCGTGGCCAGGCGAGCGGAGACCATCGAGCTGGCAGTCCTCGGGCTGCTGCACGAGGGCCCGATGCACGGCTACGAGCTGCGCAAGCGCCTCAACCTCATGCTCGGGTGGGGCCGGGTGCTGTCCTACGGCTCGCTCTACCCCACGCTCAAGAAGATGCTGAGAGGGGCGCTGATCGAGGAGTCGACGGCGTCGACGCCCAAGTCGCGCCGCCCGAAGATTGTCTACCAGGTGACCGAGGCAGGCACCCGGGAGTTCGAGCGGCTGATGTCGGAGGTCGGTCCCACGGCGTGGGAGGACGACAACTTCGACATCCGGTTCGCGTTCTTCTCCTCGACCGACATGGAGATCCGGCTGCGCGTGCTCGAGGGCCGCCGGATGCGGCTCCAGGAGCGGCTCGACCGGGTCCAGCGCGAGCTGGCGATGACCGAGAAGGAGGTCGACCGGTACGCCGGCGAGCTCCAGCGGCACGGCGTCGAGTCGGTCGAGCGCGAGGTCAACTGGCTCTCGGACCTGATCAACGCCGAGCGCGGCAACCCCACCAAGCCCAACCTGGGCACCCCGCCCACCGCAGAAACGTCATGAACAGACGGCAGTACTCACTAGAAGGGAAATGCCCCCCATGGGTTCGGTTCGAGTAGCAATTGTCGGAGTCGGCAACTGTGCGACGTCTCTCATCCAGGGCGTCCACTACTACAGGGACGCCGACCCGGCCGCCACGGTGCCGGGCCTGATGCACGTCACCTTCGGCGACTACCACGTCCGGGACGTCGAGTTCGTCGCGGCGTTCGACGTCGACGACAAGAAGGTCGGCAAGGACCTCTCCGAGGCCATCAACGCCTCCGAGAACAACACCATCAAGATCTGCGAGGTGCCCACCCTGGGCATCGAGGTGCAGCGCGGCCCCACGCTCGACGGGCTCGGCAAGTACTACCGCGAGACCATCGAGGAGTCCGGGGCCGACCCGGTCGACGTCGTCCAGGTCCTCAAGGACACCGAGGCCGACGTGCTCGTCTCCTACCTGCCGGTGGGTTCGGAGGAGGCCGACAAGTTCTACGCCCAGTGCGCGATCGACGCGGGCGTGGCCTTCGTCAACGCTCTGCCGGTCTTCATCGCCTCCGACCCGGAGTGGGCCAAGAAGTTCGAGGACGCCGGCGTCCCGATCGTCGGTGACGACATCAAGTCGCAGGTCGGCGCCACCATCACCCACCGGGTGCTGGCCAAGCTGTTCGAGGACCGCGGCGTGACCCTGGACCGCACCTACCAGCTCAACGTCGGCGGCAACATGGACTTCAAGAACATGCTCGAGCGCGAGCGGCTGGAGTCCAAGAAGGTCTCGAAGACCCAGGCCGTGACCTCGAACCTGACCGGCTCGCTGGCCGGTGTCGGCGCCAACGACCGCAACGTGCACATCGGCCCCTCCGACTACGTCGCCTGGCTCGACGACCGCAAGTGGGCCTACGTCCGCCTCGAGGGCCGCGCGTTCGGTGACGTCCCGCTCAACCTCGAGTACAAGCTCGAGGTCTGGGACTCGCCCAACTCGGCGGGGATCATCATCGACGCGATCCGCGCCGCCAAGATCGCCAAGGACCGTGGCATCGGCGGCCCGCTGGTCTCCGCGTCCTCCTACCTCATGAAGTCCCCGCCGGTACAGCTCCCCGACGACGAGGGCCGCGCCCGCGTCGAGGCTTTCATCAGGGGCGAGGACGGCGCCTGAGCGCGCAGGGCTGAGCAGATCGCGTCGACCCGGCAGGGAGCTCCTGCCGGGTCGGCGTCATTTCTGCCTCCACCACTCCAGCAGCGCGGCCCTGGCGTCCTCCTCGGACATCGGCCCGTTGTCCAGGCGCAGCTCGAGGAGGAAGCGGTAGGCCGCACCGACCTCGCGGCCCGGCCCGATCCCCAGGACCTCCATGATCTGGTTGCCGTCCAGGTCGGGCCGGATCGCGTCGAGCTCCTCCTGCTCCTGGAGCTGGGCGATCCGGGCCTCGAGGTCGTCGTAGGTGCGCCGGAGCAGTTCGGCCTTGGCCCGGTTGCGGGTGGTGCAGTCGGCGCGGGTGAGCACGTGCAGCCTGGCCAGCTGGTCGCCGGCGTCGCGCACGTAGCGGCGCACCGCCGAGTCGGTCCACTCGCCGGAGCCGTAGCCGTGGAAGCGCAGGTGCAGCTCGACCAGGCCGGCCACCGCGTCGATGGTGTCCTTGGAGAAGCGCAGCGCCTGCATCCGCTTCCTGGTGATCTTCGCCCCGACCACGTCATGGTGGTGGAAGGTGACCGACCCGTCGTCGAGGAAGCGCCGGGTCCGCGGCTTGCCGACGTCGTGCATCAGCGCGGCGAACCGGCTGACGAAGTCCGGGCCGCCACCCGGCAGCCGGTCCTCCAGGTCGATCGACTGCTCGAGGACGGTGAGCGTGTGCTCGTAGACGTCCTTGTGCCGGTGGTGCTCGTCACGCTCGAGCGCGAGTGCCGGCAGCTCCGGCAGGACGTGTGCCGCCAGCCCGGTCTCGACCAGCAGCCTCAGCCCCCGCCGCGGGTACGGCGCGCAGATCAGCTTCACCAGCTCGTCGCGGACCCGCTCGGCCGAGATGATCTCGATCCGGCCGGCCATGTCGGTCATCGCCGCGACCACCTCGGGCGCGACCGTGAAGCCGAGCTGTGCGGCGAACCGCGCGGCCCGGAGCATCCGGAGCGGGTCGTCGGAGAACGAGTCCTGCGGCGTACCCGGCGTGCGCAGCAGCCCCTGGGCGAGGTCGACCACGCCGTGATGGGGGTCCTCGACCACCCGCCCGGGCACCCGCACCGCCATCGCGTTGACGGTGAAGTCTCGACGCACCAGGTCGCCCTCGAGCGTGTCGCCGAAGTCGACGGTCGGCTTGCGCGACGCCGGGTCGTAGGCCTCGGAGCGGTACGTCGTGACCTCGACGGTCCAGGGCCCCTTCTGGCACCCGATCGTGCCGAAGTCCCGGCCCATGTCCCACGTGGCGTCGCCCCACGCCTTCAGCAGCCGCTCGGTCTCGTCGGGCTGCGCCGAGGTGGCGAAGTCGAGGTCGCGGTGGGGCCGACCGAGCATGGCGTCGCGCACCGGTCCGCCGACCAGGGCGAGCTCGTGGCCGGCGTCGGCGAACAGCGTCCCGAGCTCGTCGATGACGGGCGCGATCCGCTCCAGCTGGACGTCCGCGTTGCGCTGCAGCTCGACCACGGTCAGCGCGGACGGCTCGGGTGCGGACACGAGCATCAACTCTAGGGTGCCTGAGGTGATCGGGGCCTTCGGCGGGGTCCCGGGAGGCACAGGTCCGAGGTCTAACCTCTACGTGTGCTCCGTCGGCTCTCGTTCAGTGCTGCCCTGGCGGCGCTGGCGGTTCCGGTGGCGCTGACCGGGGCAGCGCACGCCGAGCCGGGCGGGCCGTCGACCGAGGACCCGGCCGCGCAGATGCAGCTGCGCAAGCAGGCGCCGCACGACGGGCCGGGCCCGGCCTCGCGCAAGCAGGAAGTGAGCCGCCGGGCCGACCGCGCCCGGCAGAAGAACCAGGCCCCGCTGTCGGTCTCGATCGACGAGCTGTCGCCGTCGTCCATCCCCGGCCGGGGCACGGTGCGGGTGTCCGGCTTCGTGACCAACGACGACACCGAGACCTGGTCGACGATCAACATCTACGCATTCATCTCCGCCACGCCGCTGACCACTCCCGAACAGCTCGCCGAGGCGGCGGCCCTGCCGCCGGACGCCGTGGTGGGAGGCCGGATCGCCGATGAGCGCCACAAGGGCTTCATCCCCGAGCTGGCCCCGGGCGACTCCGCGCCGTACCAGATCAGCATCCCGCGCCGCCTGCTCCACGTGTCCACCCCGGGCGTGTACTGGTTCGGCGTCCACGCGCTGGGCGAGAGCGCGGAGGGACGGGACCAGACGGCGGACGGCCGGGCCCGCACGTTCCTGCCGCTGGTGCCCGAGGCGCGCACCGGCCAGGAGCCGACCGCGATCGTGATCCCGCTGCGCCACCAGCTCGTCTACACCGACGACGGCTCGCTCGACGACCTGGCCGGCTGGATCCAGACCTTGTCCCAAGGTGGCCGGCTCCGCTCGCTGGTCGACTTCGGCGCCAGCTCGGGCACTCGCACCGTCACCTGGGCACTCGACCCGGGTCTCGTCGACGCCGTACGCCGCATCGCCGACGGCAACCCTCCGAGGTCGCTCGAGGCCAACCTGCGGGCCGGCCAGGCGGATGGCGAGGACGAAGGGGACCAGGGCACCGAGGGCGTTACTGGAGGGAGCGCGGGTCCGTCCACGTCGCCGTCGGCGACCGGGGCCACCGAGTCCCCCGGCACACAGCCGTCGGAGGCCCCCGGCAACCCGCTCGACCTCGACCAGCTCGACCCGGTGGTCCAGGCCGCGGCGAAGGCGGCCGCGGCCTGGCTGAACCGGCTCGGTGAGGCGATGCGCCCCGAGGACCAGGTGCTGTCCCTGCCCTACGGCGATGTCGATGCGGCCGGCGCCGCGGTCCACGACCCGGAGCTCTACCAGCGGGCCGTGGCCCGAGCGGGGACCACCCTGCCGGGCTTCGGCGTGACGACGAGCCCGGTGCTGTCCTCGCCCAGCGGCTACCTGAACAAGAAGGGCATCGAGGCGGCCGACCCGAGCTCGACGATCCTGCTCACCGACCAGATGTTCGACGCGCCGGCGCCCGCCCTGGCCCGCACCGAGGGCCACGACGTGGTGGTGACCTCCAGCGGCGCGGCGGCCGGGGGTCCAGGTCCCGACGATCCGACCGCGCTGACCGCGATGCGCCAGCGACTCCTCGCCGAGGCGGCGGTTCGGTTCCTCCGCGGCGGCCACGAGCCGCTGACCATGGTGCTGCCACACGACTGGGTGCCGCCTGCCGAGAGCGCGTCGTTCTTCAGCGGCCTCGACCCCGCCTGGCTCGACGTGACCTCGGTCGCTGTGGTCAGCCGGTCGGCTCTGCCGACGACCGTGGACGGCACCGCGCTGCGCTATCCCCGCTACCAGCAGGAGGCCGAGCTCGACCAGCCCAACTTCGACGCAGCCAACGCGCTGATCAGGAGCGGCGCCTCTCTGCAGAACCTGCTCACCCTCAACAACCTGGTCTCCGGCACCGTGACCGACCAGGCGCTCGACAGCGCCTCCTACTCCGCCCGCACCCGGCCGATCGCCATGCGCGCCTCCACCGACCAGTCCCGCGTGTGGATCGAGGCGCGGCTGGGCAGCGTGCACGTGAGCGCGCCCCGGGCGGTCACGCTGTCGAGCTCGAGCGGCCGCTTCCAGGCCGTCATCAGCAACGACCTGGACCAGCCGGTGACCGTGGCGCTCGACGCCACCGCCGACAGCCGGCTCACCATCGACGGGCCCAAGCGCGTCGAGGTTCCGGCGAACAGCCGGCAGGCGGTGCTGCTCACGGCGCACACCAGCGAGAACGGCATCCACGAGGTGACCCTTGTCGTCACCGACAAACGCGGCACGCCGCTCGGCGCCACCACCGGCCTGACCATCCGCTCGGCCCAGGTCAGCAACGTGATCTGGCTGTTCCTCGGCGGCGGCATGGTCCTGTTCTTCGGCGCCATCGGCGTCCGGCTGTTCCGTCGGATTCGCGACTCCCGGCGTACGCCGGCCGATCCGGACGACACCGGGGACGAGCCCCGGGCCAGCGAGCAGAAGGAGCCCGCAGGAGCCGGCACCCGGTGACCGACCAGCCCCTCGATCCGGCGGCCGACGAGGTGGAGGAGCAGGCCAGCCTGCTCTCCAACAGCGCGGTCATGGCCGCCGGGACCACCCTGTCCCGGCTGAGCGGCTTCGTGCGGGCCGCGCTGCTGTCCTACGCGCTGGGTGCGAGCGTGCACGCCGACATCTTCACGGTGTCCAACACGCTGCCCAACGCGCTCTACATCCTGCTGGCCGGGGGCATCTTCAACGCGGTGCTGGTTCCGCAGCTGGTGCGCGCGCTGCGCAACGACCCCGACCGCGGCGACGCCTACACCAACCGGGTGGTGACGGCGGCCGGCATCTTCCTCATCGTCGTCACGGTCGTGCTGGTCGTCGCCGCGCCCCTGCTCGTCCGGTTGTTCACCCACGGCTACGAGGGGGCGGTCTTCGACTCCGCGGTCGCGTTCACCCGCTACTGCCTGCCGCAGGTCTTCTTCTACGGGATGTTCGTGCTGGTCGGGCAGATCCTCAACGCCCGAGGCACCTTCGGCCCGATGATGTGGGCGCCGATCGCCAACAACGTCATCTCGGTCGCGGTGATCCTGGTCTACCTGACTGCGTACGGCGCTGCCGGGGGCGCCGAGGTGCACGGCGGCTTCACCGGCGGACAGGAGCTGCTGCTCGGCGTCGGCTCGACCCTGGGGATCGCGGTCCAGTTCCTCATCCTGCTGCCCTACCTGCGTCGGGCGGGCTTCCGCTACCAGCCCCGGTTCGACCTGCGCGGCACCGGTCTCGGCCACACGCTGCGGCTCGGGATCTGGACGGTGCTGTTCGTGGTGGTGAACCAGGTCGCCTACGTCGTCGTGCAGAGGCTGGCCACCAGCGGTGCGGTGGCGTCCCCCGACGGCACCGGTGCCACCGTCTACCTCAACAGCTTCCTCGTGGTGATGGTCCCGCACGCGATCGTCACGGTGTCGCTGGCGACCGCGATGCTGCCCCGGCTCTCCGCGCATGCGTCCGCGGGCGACCGACGAGCGCTGGCCGGCTCCCTGTCGAGCACCCTGCGCGCGGCCCTGGCCGTGATCGTGCCGTTCGTGGCCCTGCTGCCGGTCATCGCACCCGACCTGGCCCGGGTCCTCTTCGCGCACGGCGCCGCGGCCCGCAACGGCGTCGACGCCTACGTACCGACCCTGTCGCTGTTCGGGCTGGGCATCCTGTTCTTCACCGTCCACTACCTCGTGCTGCGCGGCTTCTACGCGCTCGAGCTCAACCGCACCGTCTTCTTCGTGCAGTGCGCCGTGGCCGCCACCAACATCGTCGCCGCGGTCGCCCTCGTCCACGCCACCTCGGCCCAGCGCACCTCGCCGGCCCTCGTGGTCTCCTACGCCGCGGCCTACGCCGTGGGTTCGGCGGTCTCCTACCTGATGCTGCGACAGCGGCTGGGCGGCCTGCGCACCCGGCGGCTGGTCCGGTTCGGCGGCCGACTGGTGATCGCGACGGGGCTAGCCACCGGCCTGACCCTCCCGGTGGCGCAGGTGCTCGACGGCCTGGCCGACGACCCCGGGACGGTGGTCGCGGCGATCCGGCTGGTGTGCGTGGGCGCCGTCGACGTCCTGCTCTTCCTGGTCTTCGCGCGGCTTCTCCGGATCACCGAGGTCAACGACGTGCTGGCCACGTTCACACGTCGCGCCCGGGCCCGCTGAACGGCCTACGATGGTGCTTTCTCGGGGACCACACCAGCCACACGCGCAAGAGGTCCGAGCGCCATCGGACCGAGCCTGCGGGGGACAAGCGATCAGCGAGGAGGTTGAGGAGCGTCGGCTCAGACCCGAGCTTGCGAGGGGGTGAGCGACGCGTCTCGAAACCAGGTGCCGCACGCGACCCGGGCCGGCGACGTTCTCGCCGACAGGTACCGGCTGGTCGACCTCCTGAGCGAGAGCGGGGGCGGCCGGTTCTGGCGCGCCCACGACCGGGTGCTCGAGCGGCACGTTGCGCTGCATGTGATCGCGGCCGACGACTCGCGCGCCGAGCTGCTCCTCGATGCGGCCCGCCGGTCCGCCACCGTGCTCGACCACCGGATCCTCCGGGTCCTGGACGCCGAGCGGATCGGCGACTTCTGCTTCGTGGTCAACGAGTGGGGGTCAGGGACCTCGCTCGACATCATGCTGGCGAGCAACGGACCGCTGTCGCCGCGCCGCGGTGCGTGGCTGGTCAGCGAGGTCGCGGACTCGATCGCGGTGGCCCACGCGAACGGTGTCGCGCACGGGCTGCTCTCGCCCGAGAACGTGCTCCTGGAGAACGCCGGGTCCGTGCGGATCATCGGGTTCTGCGTCGACGCCGCCCTGCACGGCCTGCCTCCCGGCGACCCGCACCACGACGTGGTCGACCTGGCCGGGCTGCTGCACGCGACCCTGACCGGCCGGTGGGCCGGCGTCTCCCGCTCCGCCGTACCCCGCGCCCCGGAGACGCACGGCCGGGTGATGCGGCCGCGCCAGGTGCGTGCCGGCGTACCCCGCGGCCTCGACGACCTCTGCGACGAGCTGCTGAACCCCCGCGGTCAGCGGGTGCGCGAGCTGCGCGACCTGGGGAGCGCCCGCGGCATCCACCGCTACCTGGCCGAGTTCGTCGGGGACTCCAGCGGGCTCGGCGAGGCGATCGCGGCCGGGAACCCTGAGAAGACCGAGACCGTGACGCTGCCCGCCGTGCCCGAGATCCTGGCCCGCCCGCACCCGGACGACTGGGTGCCGCCGGACCAGCCGGACGACGAGCCGGAGGAGCTCCTCGAGCCGGGACCGGAGCCAGAACCGGTCACGGAGGTGCCCACCCAGGCCGGCCTGCCGATCTTCGACGACGAGAACGACGAGGTCTCCTGGCTGCGCGCTCGGGACGAGCCGGCACCACCTCCGCCGCCGTTCGAGGAGCCGCCCGAGCGTCCGCTGTTCGCGGCCGAGGCCCGCAAGCCGCGGGTCGCGCGGCCCGACGAGGGCCCGGTGGTGGGGCGCGGCGACGAGTACTGGCCCTACGACCAGGGCTGGTCCAGCGGCAGCGGCGCACTGCCGGCCGTGGACGAGCTGACCGACACCCGGGAGCAGGTGCCCGGCCGCCGCTGGCTCCGGCTGGCCATGCTGGTCGCGGTGGGGCTGGTCCTGCTCGTCGCGGTCGCCATCGCGTTCAACCTCGGCCGGGGGAAGACCCCGTTGGGCGCCGAGCCCAGTGACGAAGGGAGCACCTCGAGCTCGGCGTCGGCCAGCACGACACCCCAGGCGCCCCCGAGCCCGTTCACCGGGCTGGTGGCCAACGACTTCGACCCCCAGGGGGACGGCGAGGAGAACGGTGGCGACGCCTCGGCGGCGGTCGACGGCGACCCCGCCACGTCGTGGACCACGCTCACCTACAAGCAGCAGCTCGGCCCGGCCGGCCTCAAGCGGGGAGTCGGCCTGGTGATCGACCTGGGGCGCGCCCGCGGCGTACGCCGGGTCGACCTCACGCTCGTCGGCCAGCCCACCGACCTATCGCTGTACCTGACCGACTCCCCACCGGGCAACCCGGAGGCGCTGAAGCCGGTCGGCCAGGTCGATGCCGCCGGCACGACCGCGGGCGTCGACCTGGACAGCGCGCCCACCGGCCGCTACCTCACGGTCTGGCTGACCTCCCTCCCGCAGGTCAGCGACGGCTTCAAGGGTGGGATCGTTGACCTCGTGGTGGCCGGATGAACACCCCAGCACCATGAATGAGCCCGCTGGGGCGGAGCTCACCGACCACGAGCTGCTGAAGGCTCACGCCGACGGGGACCCCGATGCCTTCGCGACGCTGTTCCGCCGCCACCGAGACCGGCTCTGGGGCGTCGCGCTGCGCACGATGGGCAACCCCGAGGACGCCGCCGACGGGTTGCAGGACGGCATGATCGCGGCGTACCGCCGAGCGGGCTCGTTCCGCGGCGAAGCGGCCGTGACCACCTGGCTGCACCGGGTCGTCGTCAACGCCTGCCTCGACCGGATCCGGGCGGCGAAGGTACGCCGCGCGGACCCTCTGCCCGAGGACCTCGACGAGGCGGGCGACCGCGGGTCCCTGGTCACCTCGACCACCGACACCGCGGACCCCGCCGACCTCGCGGTGGTCGAGGAGCGCCGCCGCGTCGTGCTGGCGGCCCTCCACCAGCTGCCGGCAGACCAGAGGGCCGCGCTGGTGCTGGTCGACATGGAGGGCTATCCGGTCGCCGAGGTGGCGCAGATGCTCGACTGCCCGGTCGGCACCGTGAAGTCGCGCTGCTCGCGCGGCCGGGCCCGGCTCGCCACCCTGCTGGGCGTCCTTCGGCCGGGTGGTGAGGAACGCCACCTGCCGCCGGGGAACCCCGACCCGCTCCCGTCCGTCCGAACCACGGAGGCGTCCCGCGCCCCGCCCGATCTCGGCTGATCCCGTCCCAGCCACCCACCGAACCTCGAGCCCCGAGAGGAGGCGTTCGTCCTTTCATGACCGACCAGCCCGATGCACGGCCCGAGCTGACCCCCGGCCAGGAGTCGGAGGTACGCCGACTCCTCGCCGACGCTCGCCACGACGAGCCGATCCCGGCCGACGTGGCTGAGCGGCTCGACCGCGTGCTGTCCGGGCTGGACCGCGACGACCCCGGCTCGCCCGGCGCCGCACCCGTGATCGACCTGGCCGCCCGCCGGCGCCGACGCAACGCCGCGGCCGTGCTGGCCGGAGCCGCGGCGGTGATCGTGGCCGGCTTCGCCGTCGGTCAGGTGATCGACGTCGGCTCGGGCAGCTCCGGCGACACGGCCGCCTCCAGCAGCGACACGGGAGCCGACCGGAGCAAGGCCGCCGACCAGTCCGGGGGCGGGGTCGGCCTGCACGACCAGAGCGCCGAGCCGTCGGGAGCGGTCCCGTCCGCCGCGTCCACCCCGACCCTGCTCCGGCTGAGCTCGACGCACCTCGAGCGAGACCTCTCGCGCCAGCTCGACCAGCCCCGGCCCGGCTCGAGCGCGGTCCGGTCTCCGAGCGCGGAGTCCTACGGCGCCCTCGGCTGCGCCTCACCGGCCCCGGCGTCCGAGTTCGGGCCGGGCGAGCTGTTCCCTGCCCTGTTCGACGACCAGCCCGCGGTCGTGGTGCTGCGCCCACCCGCGGATGGGCGGCAGCGGGCCGACGTACTCGCCTGCCACACCGCGGCCACGCTGGCCAGCACGTCCATCCCGGCCCGGTGACAGGCCCGCGGGACGCCTCGGACGGGAATCTTCCTCCCCTACGATCGGTTGTGCAGTAGCAGACTTTTCGAGCAGATTGGCGGTCCATGTCCGAGCCCCGCAACGTGATCATCATCGGCTCCGGCCCCACCGGCTACACCGCCGCGGTGTATGCCGCGCGGGCCAGCCTGCACCCGCTCGTCCTCGAGGGGTCCGTGACCGCGGGCGGCGCCCTGATGAACACCACCGAGGTCGAGAACTTCCCCGGCTTCCGCGACGGGATCATGGGCCCGGCGCTGATGGACGAGATGCGCGCCCAGGCCGAGCGGTTCGGCGCCGAGCTGGTACCCGACGACGTCATCGAGGTCGATCTGACCGGCGACATCAAGATCGTGAAGACGCACACCGAGACCTACACGGCGCGCGCGGTGATCCTGGCCATGGGGTCGGGCTACCGCAAGCTCGGCCTGCCCCGCGAGGACGAGCTGTCGGGTCGTGGCGTCTCGTGGTGCGCCACGTGTGACGGCTTCTTCTTCCGTGAGCAGCACATCGCGGTGGTCGGGGGCGGTGACTCGGCCGTCGAGGAGGCGACGTTCCTGACCAGGTTCGGCTCCAAGGTCACGATGATCGTGCGCCGCGACGAGCTCCGTGCCTCCAAGATCATGCAGGAGCGAGCCTTCGCCGACCCCAAGCTCGAGATCGTCTGGAACTCCAAGGTCGACTCGATCAACGGCACGGAACGGCTCGAGTCGCTGACCCTGGAGGACACCGTGACCGGCGAGACCCGCGAGCTCGACGCGACCGGGCTGTTCATCGCCATCGGCCACGACCCGCGCTCCGAGCTGCTCACCGGTCAGGTGGACCTGGACGACGACGGCTACGTGCGCGTCGAGCACCCCTCGACGCGGACCAACCTGACGGGCGTCTTCGCCGCCGGGGACCTGGTCGACCACCACTACCGGCAAGCGGTCACCGCCGCCGGCACCGGTTGCGCGGCTGCCCTGGACGCGGAGCGCTACCTCGCCGAGCTCGCGCACGTGGGCGACCCCGCGGAGGCCCAGGCCCGCGCCGACCTCGAGGGCGGAGAGGTCCTCGTCGAGGAAGCCCAGATCGCGGGCGCCTGACGCCGTACCCGTCGGGTGCCGCGAGATCGGGCCGCTCGCAACCGCTTGCGAACCGGCCGTTCGGCCTCGAGTGCCACCGCGGCGCGGTGCGGGAACATTCCCCGACCGGGTGCGGTTGGATGAATCAGGCTTGCAGCTCGTCGGCCCGGTTCGGGGTCGACCCCAACA
>Ga0136846_1209056_pt1 | contig 17395 bp, 15 predicted proteins | sample HopSoiMetagenom2_FD_96841 | JGI IMG/M metagenome (GOLD analysis project Ga0136846, IMG submission 96841) | Grasslands soil microbial communities from Hopland, California, USA - 2 Assembly 2016 (version 4) | ecosystem: Environmental > Terrestrial > Soil > Grasslands | place: USA: Hopland...
CCGGTGATCGGCATGATCCCCAGGTTCATTCCCACGTTTACGAAGACCTGGAAAAGGAGCATGCCGGCGATACCGCCGGCGACCAGGGTTCCGTAGGAGTTCTTCGAGAGCGTCACAATCCGCAGCGCCCGCCAGATCAGCAGGGCGTATAGGGATAGGACCAAGGCGGCTCCAGCGAATCCGTAGCGCTCACCGATCACCGCAAAGATGAAGTCGGTGTGCCGCTCAGGGACGAAGTCAAGCCGCGTCTGGGTGGCCCGATCGCCCCGGCCGGTCTTCTCCCCGGAACCGATCGCGATCTTGGCCTGGTTTTGCTGGTAGCCCGCGTCGCTCGGTTCCTCGCTCGGATGTGCAAAGGATGTCAGCCTCTGCACTTGGTATTCCTTGAGAATCGGCGTCCCAACTGCGGGCGCCAGTACGAGGACCGTTGCTGTCAATGCGACGAAGGCCGCGCCGATCACCGCGAAGTGCGTCCAACGGACGCCCCCCACGTACATCACGGCGAGGGTGATTGCCCCGAACACCAACGCGGTGCCGAGGTCCGGCTGCAAGAAGACGAGAGCAGCCGGTGCCAGGCCGAGGCAGAGATAGCGCACCGTGCGCTGCCTCTCTGACCCGCTCCTGGCGCCATCGATGACGAATCCGGCAAGTGCAAGCACTAGCAAGACCTTGCCGAGCTCAGATGGCTGGAAGCTGAAAAAGGGAAGTTCAAAAGAGCGTCGTGAGCCGCGCGCCGCGAACCCGAAGACGAAGACAAGCGAAACGCTGGCGCAGAGGAAAGTGTAGATGCCGACGCGCAACTCGCGGAAGCGCGAGTAGTCGATGCGAGTGAGGAGGTACATGCCGACGATGCCGAGGGCGGCGTAGATGCCCTGCCGGTCGGCGTAGTAATAAGGGTCGCCGGGCACATCCTGCCGCGTCGCCTGGCTCAGCACGAAGACGCTGAAGACGGCCAGGGCGGTGCCGGCGAGCGCCAGGGCGCCGTCCATGTAGGGCAGACCGAGGCGCTCGGCGATGCCCGGATGGACCGCGAAGGGCTCAGGCCGGCCTTGGCGCGCGCGGGTCGCGTACATCAGCCTTCGCCTTCCGCCGAGCCGGCTTCTTTCGCGAGCCGCCCCGCGAAATAGGCTTCGAGAATCTTCTTCGCCGCGGGCGCTGCAGATTCAGCCCCGAAGCCTCCTTCCTCCATGGTCACGAAGGTGACGATACGCGGATTCGGATAGGGAGCGAGGACGCCGTACCAAGACTGGTCCAAGTGGGGCGGGCGCTGGGCGGTGCCGGTCTTGCCGGCTACCGGGATCGGAAAGTCGCCAAAGACATCGAATGAGGTTCCGCCGCCGTTCTGCGCGGCGTCGTGCAGCCCTTCCAAGATCGCGGCCCGGTATTCGGGATCGATGTGGACGTGCCGGCGCGGCTTGGGATCGAATTCCTTCACCACCCGGCCGACGGGATCGTCGATTTCCTTGCCGACGTGCGGGGTGACGACGGTGCCGCCGTTGGCGAGCGTCGCGTAGGCGACCGCCATCTGCAGCGGGTTGGTCTGCAGATCGCCCTGCCCGGTGGCGAGCTGGACGTTGTCACCGGCCGACCAGGGCCGGTCGGTGCCACCTTCCTTGTAGAGCTGGTTGCGCCAGTGCTGCGAGGGCAGCAAGGTTTCGTCTTCAACCGGCAGGTCGATGCCGGTCGGCCGGCCGATGCCGAGCGCGCGCGCCCAGTGCTGAAGCGCACCGGTGTTCCACATGCGGTCTCCGAGCGTGTAGAAGAACACGTCCGAGGAGACTTCGAGCGCCTGGACGAGGCTGACCGCCCCGTTGGCCGCTTCGCCCGCGTTCTTGAAGATCTGGCCGCCGATTTCCAGCTGGCCGGGATCGTCGATCACTTCGCCCAGCGACAGTTTGCCGCTTTCGAGCGCCGCGATCGCGGTTATGAGCTTGAAGGTCGAGCCGGTTGGATAGAGGCCGTTAGTCACCCGATCGAGCAGCGGCGCGGTGGGGTTCAAATAGGTCTCATCGACCTGATTCTGGGTCAGCGGCCGGGTGAAAAGGGCGGGTTCGAAGGTCGGAAAGGAGCCCATGCCGAGGATTTCTCCCGTGTGCACGTCCATCGCGATGAAGCCGCCCGGCAGGCCGCGTTCCGCCAGCGCCGCCTCGCCCGCCACCTGCACTTTTTCGTCGATCGAGAGCTTGAGGCTGTCGCCAGGCGAGGGGGGCTTGGTGAGCAGATGCCCGTTGGGCGTCGGCTCACCGAAGGCGTCGACCTGGACCCTGGTCAGGCCGGGTTTCCCGCGCAGGAAGCGGTCGTAGGTGTCCTCGACGCCGCTCTGACCGATCCTGTCCCCTGGCTGCAAGCCACGATAGCGCGGTTCCTTCAACTGGTCTTCTTCGATCTCGCCAACGCTGCCGATAATATGAGCGCCCAGGGCCCCGTCCGGATAGTCGCGGACAAAAACCCGTTGTGTCTCGACCCCTGGGAAGCGGTCCTGGTTCTCCTGCAGGTAGTAGACGAGGTAGTGGCCCACGTCCTGGCGCAGGGTCACCGGCGCCGCCGGCGCCAGCTTCAGCTCTTCGTGCATCGTCCGCCGCACGTGACGCAGGCCGCTGTGGGTGAGAGCGGCCAGCCGGGAGAGCTCGGCGCGGCGCTGAGCCGGGTCTTCCGGCAGTTTGCGCGGGTTGACCTGCAGCGCCAGGCTGGTGCGGTTGGCGACCAGGACCTTGCCGTTGCGGTCGAGAATCTCACCTCGCGGGGCGCTGACCCGGTAGGAATGGGTGCGATTGTTCTTCGCTTCGGCGAGGTACTTTTCGCCGTCGAGCACCTGCAGCAGCCAAAGGCGGAAGAAGAGGACAGCGAAGAGGATGACCGCCGCGCCGCCAAACAGCGCTATCCGCAAGGCCAGCCGGTTGGTCATCGCGGGGCCGCGCTCGTCGGAACGAAGGTACATCGCCCCTCCTACGCCCCCAGCACCGTCGGCTGGCGGCGCCGCTGGACCTTCGGGTCCTCGACCAGCGCAGGGCGCAGCACCCGCCGCACGAGGAGGTACATCGGCCAGCCGAGGAAGAAGGCGTAGACGCTCTTCAAGAGCAGGTCGCGGACGATCAGGGTGCTGAGCGGGGCGTCGAGCCCGAACAGCAGCTGGATCAGACCGAAGCCGAGCTCGGCGAACATGGTCAGGCCCATGCAGAGCAGGGCCGGAACCAGGGAGCTGTGGATCTCAAAGCGCTCACGGAAAAGGCCGGCGAGGTAGCCGATGCCAAGCAGGACCAGCGAGCTGATCCCAAGCGCCTCGACCAGCAGGCAGTCGAGGAAGAGGCCGACCGAGAAGCCGCTGACGGCACCGGTCATGCTGCCGCCCAGCAGCCCCAGACAGACGATCAGCGCGGGCAGGATGTCGGGGCTGACGTGGAAGAGTTCGACCCGCGAGAAGAAGGAGAGCTGCAGCAGCACCCCGAGCATGCAGATCGCCACGATCCGGGCGACGATCTTTCCGGTCAGGATCACCCGCGCGACCCCCCCGTCAGCACCTGCACGAGGTCTAGGTTGCGCAGGTCGGCGTAGGGCCGCACCTGCACCTGTTCCTTTGCCTCCTGTTCGATGATCGAGGCCTTGGTCACTTCCCCCAAAGGTAGACCCGGCGGAAATAGGGAGCAGAGACCCTGGGTGCACCAGCCCGCGGTGACGACGGTGAGGCCGCCGTGAACCCGCTTGGTCGAGTCGATGAAGTCGAGGATCAGGTCTTCGGGATTGCCGACTTCCGGCTTGACCACGCCCTGCACGCCCGCAGGCAGCACCTTGGCCGAGATCGCGCTTTCGTGGTCGGTGAGCAGCATCACTTGCGAAGAACCTCCCTCGACCGAGGCGATGCGGCCAACCACGCCGTCGCCGCTGATCACCGGGTCGTCGACGTGGACGCCGTCGCTGCTGCCGACGTCGATCCCCACGCTCGAGTGCCAGACGGTTGGCGAGCGCACGGTGACGCGACCGATCACCTCCTCATAGGCGGAGGAGGCGAGCGCAGGGTCATGGTCGAGTTCGACCAGCTTGCGCAGCTGCTTGTTTTCATTCAGCGCCTCCTGGCCGGCCACGGCCTGGGTCCGGGCGGTGACCAGCTCTGACTTGAGGCGGCTGTTTTCGCCGCGGGCGTCGAAGGTCTTGTCGAACCAGTCGACCAGGTCGCGGGCAGGCTTGAGGGCGCGGTCGGAGACCGACTGGACCGGGCTGAAGATGGTGCTGACACCCCGCTGCAGGCCGTTGGAGCTGCGCCCATAGGTGATCGTCAGCAACACGAAGGAGCCGACGATCAGCAGGGCGAGGACCGCCCTACGGCGGCGTACTTGCTTTCGATACACAGTGAAGACCTAAGTTTGGGGCTTGAGATGAAGGAGAGCTAAGCAAAATGCCTAGTTCCCGAGTTCCGCTTGCTGGCACGATGGATGGCCTCGAACTCCTCCAGTGAGATGCCCGAGCCCACCGCCACGCAGGTCAGCGGTGACTCTGCCAGCTGGCAGGGCATCTGACACTCGTCGCGGAGGCGCTGTTCGAGCCCTTGCAGCAGCGCACCGCCGCCAGCGAGGGTGATACCACGATCCATGATGTCACCCGCCAGCTCCGGCGGCGTGCGATCAAGCGTGTCCTTGACCGCCTCGACGATGTGCCCGACCGGTTCCTCGAGGGCCTTGCGGACCTCCTCGGAGCCAAGCGTGATCGTCTTCGGCAGGCCGGAGACGAGGTCGCGGCCGCGGATCTCCGAGCGCACCTCCTCGGCCAGCGGCGAGGCCGACCCGGCCTCGAGCTTGACCTCCTCCGCGGTCTGGGTGCCGATCGCCAGCTTGTAGACGTGTTTGCAGTGGTTGACGATCGCCTCGTCGAGCTCGTCGCCGCCAACCCGGATCGACTGCGAGACGACGATCCCACCGAGCGAGATCACCGCCACCTCGGTCGTGCCGCCGCCAACGTCGACGACCATCGAGCCGGTCGGCTCGGCGACGGGGAGGCCGGCGCCGATCGCCGCCGCCATCGGCTCCTCGATCAGGTAAGCCTGTCGGGCACCGGCCGAGAGGCAGGCCTCCTCGACCGCGCGCTTCTCGACGCCGGTCACTCCAGAGGGGACGCAGACGACGACGCGCGGGTGGGCGAAGCGATTGGAGTGCACCTGTTTGATGAAGTGGCGCAGCATCTGCTCGGTGACGTCGAAGTCGGCGATCACCCCATCCTTGAGTGGTCGGATGGCGGTGATGTTGCCCGGCGTCCGGCCGAGCATCCGCTTTGCTTCCACCCCTACCGCGTGAACCTGGCCAGTCTGAGTGTCGATCGCGACGACCGAGGGCTCGGAGAGAACGATGCCGCGTCCCCGCACGTAGACGAGGGTGTTGGCCGTACCGAGGTCGACAGCCATGTCGCGACCGCCGAGTCCTCTGAGATATCCGAATACGCCCATGCGTGAGTTGCCGACTCCTGGAAATTCGCTGACTTGCCGGGGATGCGAAACCTGCGCGGAATCATCCCAAAGAGGCCAAATACGGCGTCAATTGGGACTCAACGCTGGTCGAAAAGTTCCGGCGCAAGCTCGAACAGCAGCCCGACCGGCAAGCCGACCACGTTGGAAACGCTGCCCTCGAGTCGCTCGACCAAGGTCGATCCAAGGGTCTGGATGGCATAGCCGCCAGAGCGCCCCTGCCACTCGCCAAAGCGTACGTAACGCTGCTTCTCAGCCTCGCTCAGCTCCTTGAAGACGACGGTCGTGCGCTCCAACCCGCCGCGCTCCTCTCCGTCGGCGAGGACCACCAGCCCGCTGAGCACCTCATGGGCCCGCCCTGACATCCGGTCCAGATAGCTCCGAGCCTCAGCGGCATCGGCGGGCTTCCCAAGCGCCTTGCCATCGAGCACGACGTCGGTGTCGCACGCGAGGACCAGGCGCGCGGGTCCCGTCGTGACTTCGGGGGGGCCTGCGGGCGGGCGCTTCGCGTCCGTTCTCGGCCCCCCGAATCCACGCCACCCACGCGAGCTACCGCCCGGGCCTTCAACCTCGCGTTCTCGAGCACCTCAAGCTCCGGATCCCCACCCGTCAGCTCCTCCACGCCAGACACGACAACCTCGAACTCAACCCCAAGCTTGCGAAGGATCTCGGCCCTCTGCGGCGACCCGGATGCCAGCGTCAAGCTCATACGCGTCTGCCGGGGGGTGGCACGGTTTTGGGGGACCACCCCGAGCAGGCGGCGCGGCCGCCCCCGCAGCGGGTGGTGGTTCCAAAACCGTGACAGGACCCGCCGGCCCTAGCGATCAACTCAGCTCTGGAAACCAGATCCCAATCTCACGTTCCGCAGACTCATCCGAGTCAGAGCCGTGGACCATGTTGTAGGTCACCTCGAGCGCAAAGTCGCCGCGAATCGACCCTGGCGCAGCCTCGACCGGGTTGGTTGCCCCGATCAGCTGACGCGCCGCCGCAACCGCTTCGTGGCCCTCGAGCACCATCGCCACCAGCGTGCCGCCGGTGATGAATGAGACCAGCTCGCCGAAGAAGGGCTTCTCGGCGTGCTCTTCGTAGTGCTTGTTGGCGATCGGCTCATCAGCCCGCATCGTCTTCAGCGCTGCGATCCGCAGCCCCTTGCGCTCGAAGCGGGCAATCACCTCGCCGGTCAGGGCGCGCTGGAAGGCGTCAGGCTTTACGAGGATCAGCGTCCGGCTCACGTGCAGGGCTCCTTTGAGTTCGTTTGGGGTTCGACGCCTGATCAGCCGGGGCCCGTGGCGGTGCTTCTTGGCTGGCTGGGCGTGAAGTCTCTTGCTCTTCCACGGCCGGCCCCTCCTTGGCGCGCGCCGCAGGGCGGCGTTTGGCCGCCTGCCGCGGCTCGCGCGGTGCCCGCTCCCGCTCTTCGCGCGGGCGCCCACGCTCAGCCCGTGGCTCCCGGCGCCCTTCGCCTTTCGGCTTGCCCTGTCGTGACCGCCCCGCCAGTTCGTTTTCGCAGTAGGGACAGATCGCCCAGCGTGGATCGACCGGCTTGCCGCAGCTCGGACAGGGGTCCTTGAGACGGTGCTCGCATTTGGGACAGCGCAGGTAGTTTCTCTCGACCGGGTATTCGCAGCTCGGGCAGGAGGCCTCGGTCAGCTGGCGCACCTTCAGCTCGGCCGCGCGGATCTCGAGCTCGCGTTCGTGGGCATCCTCGAGGAACTCAGGGGGGCGGACGATCGCGTAGACCGCCGTGCCGATGTAAGGGAAGAAGGAGCCGATCGTCGCGCAAGCGACGAGGAAGGGATCGGCGATGCGGCGCTTGGCGTCGAAGTACGTGTAGACGATCAGGGCGAGCCAAACCACAACGATCATCAAGATGAAGAGGGTGGCCGCCAGATTGAGGCCGTCGTTGCTGATGCCGAAGATCGCTAGTGCCATGGCTGGACTCCGCCTGAAGGGAGGCGGGCAGTCTACTTCGCCGCCGGCCTCACGAACCCTCGCATCCGACATTGACCCCATCCCAGCGTGGTCGACGTCGGATGGGTGAGTCCTGCGCTAGAGGAAAAGACTGCCGAAGAGGTAGCCGAGGCCGAAGAAGACCAGGATCACCGCGGCGACGACGCCGGCCACCAGCGCCATCATCGAAAGCAGTTCCGAACCGGCGCTCTTAGATCCGCTCACCGGCCGAATCCTCGCATACGCGCAGGGCGCCCCGGGCGGGCGCCAGGACGTAGTGAGAACCGGTGATGAGAAGGATGCCTTCCGGCAGCTCCGCGGCGAGCCGGCGGCCCCGTCTCACCGCGGCGTCGAAGTCGGGCTCCTGCTCAGCGGCAAGGCCGGCCTCTTCGCAGGCGAAGGCGAGTTTCGCGGCGCTGTGGGAGCCGGTGCCTGGGAGGCCGCGGGCTTGCAGCGCCGCCGCCGGCAGCTCAGTGCAAACCGCGCGCTCCAGCGCCGGGGCCAGGGCACGCACCATCGACGCTGCATCCTTGTCGGCGAGGGCCGCGAGGCAGGCGACAACCGGCCGGCCGGCAGCAACTTCACCAAGGCCCTCGGCGAGCGCGGCAGCGCCATCGGGGTTGTGAGCCGCGTCGAGGAAGACCGGCGGGCCCCCGGCAACGCGCTCGAGTCGGCCGGGGACAGCCAGGGTTTCCCCGACCGCCGCGACCCGGGCGGGACTGAGTTCACCGAGATAGGCCTCGGCAGCCGCGCTAGCGAGAGCGAAGTTGCGGCGCTGGAAGGCACCGACAGCACGCAACTCGATATCCGCGCCCGGGTCCGCGGGGCCGACGATCAGCTCTGCGCCCCGTTCGGCGGCCGTGCGCGCGGCCAGAGCCGCGACCTCGGGACTGACCCGGCCGAGGACCAGGGTCGTGTGGTCGCGCAGCACGGCCAACTTCTCGGCGGCGATCTCCAGCTCGGTCTCGCCCAGCCACTCGGTGTGGTCGAGGCCGATCGAGGTGAGGACGGTGACCCGGGAGGGAATCGTGTTGGTCGCATCGAGTCTGCCGCCAAGGCCGGCCTCGACCACCGCAACCTGCACGCGAGCGGCGGCCAGAGCGACGAAGGCAGCGGCTGTGGCAACCTCGAACTGGGTCACCGATTCGCCCTCCTCGAAGCTGCGGTTGACGGTCTCGGCAGCCTCTGCCGTGCGTTCGACCGCATTTGCGAACCCCTCGTCGCCGATCTCCTCGCCGCCGATCAAGATCCGTTCGGACCAGCTCACCGGGTGGGGCGAGACGCAGGCGCCCGCGCTGACCCCATGTGCCTCGAGCAGCGCCGCGATCATCCGGGTCACCGAGGACTTGCCGTTGGTGCCGACGACGTGGATCGAGGCGAAGCGGTGCTGGGGCAGCCCAAGCGCGGTGCTGAGCCGGTGCATCCTCTCCAGGCCGAGCTTCCAGCCGACCGGCTGCAGCGAGTCGAGATAGGCCTGCGGGTTTAGTGGTCCGCCCGGCAAATCAAGGCACCGATTGGGCGGCACCTGACTCGCCAGAGGGACCACCCTCGGCAAGCTCCTCGAGCTCAGCCCGGTGGCGCTCCAGCTTGCCCCTCTCCTCCTCGACCAGCTCGGCCGGGGCCCTGGCGACGAACTTCTCGTTGGCCAGCTTGCCTTCGGCCCGGGCGACCTCGGAGCGCAGCTCCTCACGGCGCTTCTCGAGCCGGGCGGCGACGGCGGTCGCGTCGATCTCGGCCGAGGCGAGCACCTTGACCGGACCGACGGCCGCGATTGGGTCTCCGCCGTCATCGGTGAACTCGAAACGGGCGAGGCGACCGACGAACTCCTGAGGCCGCTCCCCTTCGACTCGCCCCGAGAGCCTGCTGGCGGCGGGCGCCTCGACCATCTCCCGCCAGGTGCGCAAGCGGCGGGTCAGCTCGATCCCACGCTCAACCTCGGCTTCCGCAGCGGAATCGAAGAGCGCCTCCTCGGTCCGCGGGAAGGGATGAACCGCCAGATGCCCCTTGCTGGAGGGGTGATAGGACCAAACCTCCTCGGTGACGAAGGGCATCAGCGGATGAAGAAGCGCGAGGGTGCGCTCGAGAACCCAGAGGAGATTTGCCGAGACCTCCGCCTCACCGTCGTAGAGGCGCGGCTTGACGATCTCCAGGTACCAGTCGCAGAGCTCCGACCAGAAGAAGGCGTAGGCCTCCTGGGCGGCATGGGCAAAGTCGTAGCCGTCGAGCTTCTGGGTGACCGAGGCAATCGTCCGCTCCAGCCGCGAGAGGATCCAGCGGTCCTCGGCCCGATCGAGGGAAAGGTCGTCCCGAAACACGCCCGTCCCGCCATCCACCGCCGCAGGGACTTGGCCCTGCGGGGCATTCGTGAGCGATTGATTCTGCTGAAATTCACAATTCAGCAGAATCAATCGCCCGGCATTCCAGAGCTTGTTTGCCAGGTCGCGACCCTGCTGGACCTTGGCGTCGGAGTAGCGCACGTCCTGGGTCGAGGACATCGCCAAGAGGCCGAAGCGCAGGGCATCGGCGCCGTGGACGTCGATCTCGTCGAGGGGATCGATCCCGGTGCCGAGGCTCTTCGACATCCGCCGCCCGTCGCGGGCCTGGATCACCGAGTGCACGTAGACGTCTTCGAAGGGCACGTCGCCGGCGAACTCGAGTCCGGTCATGATCATTCGCGCCACCCAGAGGAAGAGGATCTCTCGTGCCGTGGTGAGGAAGCTGGTCGGATAGAAGGCCCGCAGCTCCGCTGTGTCGTCGGGCCAGCCGAGCGTCGCGAACGGCCAGATCGCCGAGCTGAACCAGGTGTCGAGCACATCCTCCTCCTGGCGCAGCTCGCCGCCGCAGGCGCCGCAGCGCTCCGGTGCCTGCTCGGCGACGATGGTTTCTTCGCAGGCATCGCAGTACCAGACCGGGATCCGGTGCCCCCACCAGAGCTGGCGAGAGATGCACCAGGGGCGGATTTCGCGCATCCAGTCGAGGTAGACGCGCTTCCACTGCGCCGGCGCGATCCGCACCCGGTCGCTTTCGACCGCGGCGATCGCCGGCGCCGCCAGCTCGTCCATGCGGCAGAACCACTGCAGTGAGATCAGTGGCTCGATCCGCTCTCCCGAGCGGTGCGAGAACGGGACCGAGTGGCTATAGGGCTCCTCGGCACTGAGGACGCCTTCCTCACGCAGCGCCGCCACAACCGCCTGCTGTGCCTCGGCGACGGTCATCCCGGCAAACCGCTCCCCTCCCTCATCGGTGAGCCGGCCGTCGGGACCGATCACGACGATCTCCTCGAGCCCGTGCTTGCGGCCGATCTCGAAGTCGTTGGGATCGTGGCCGGGCGTGATCTTCAGCGCCCCGGTGCCGAACTCGGGGTCGACGTGCTCGTCGGCGACGATCGGCAGGCGACGGCCGACCAAGGGCAGGATGCAGTGCCGGCCGACCAGGTCGGCGTAGCGCTCGTCGTTTGGGTTCACCGCGACGGCGGTGTCGGCGAGCATCGTCTCGGGACGCACGGTGGCGACGGTCAAGAGACGGTCGGAGCCCTCGACGGGGTAATCGATCGAGTAGAGCGTGTCCTCGACCTCGCGGTTCTCGACCTCGAGGTCGGAGATCGCCGAGTGGGAGCCCGGGTCCCAGTTGACCATGTAGTTGTCGCGATAGATGTAGCCCTTCTCGAAGAGCTGCTTGAAGACGCGGTAGACGGCGCGCTCGTAGTCGCCGTCGAGAGTGAAGCGCTCGCGCTCGTAGTCGCATGAGGCGCCGAGCCGCTTGTACTGCTCGACGATCCGCGAGCCGTACTCCTGCTTCCACCCCCAGACTCGCTTGACGAACTCCTCGCGACCGAGGTCGTGCCGCGAAACACCTTCGGCGCGCAGCATTTTCTCCACCACCGACTGAGTCGCGATCCCGGCATGGTCGGTACCGAGAATCCAGAGCGAGTTGCGCCCCCGCATCCGATTCATCCGCACCAGGGCATCCTGCATCGAGCCATTCAGCGCATGCCCCATATGCAGCGCCCCGGTCACATTGGGCGGCGGAATCGCCACAGAGAAGTTCTCCTCCGCCGTTCCCTCGGGAGACGGATGGAAATACCCCGCCTCCATCCATTCAGCGAAGATCCGACCCTCGACCTCACCCGGTTCGTATCGAGTTATTCCCTCAAGCTTCTCGCGCCCACGATCGTCCACGCGGCGAGTCTAGATAGATGCCACGCAAGTCGACTCAAGCTGGGCGCTAAGAAAGAGGCCGAGCACCCCTCTCCCAGAGGCTCAGGGACCACGGTCCGCAACACCACGGCAATCTGCTGCGCACGGCCTCTGGGAGAGGGGTGCTCGGCCTCTCCCGCTATGCGGCTGCTGCGCAACGGTCTTTGCGAGAGGGGCAACCGGCCCCTCCCCACCCCTACGCAGATTCCTCGCTCAGTTCGTCACTGACCCCGCTGATGTCCTGCGGCGCGGCCTCGGTGACCAGCGTCGGGCGCCGGCCCTGCTCGATCGTCTCCTTGGTGACCACGCACTTGGTCACGTCGCGGCGCGAGGGGAGCTCGAACTGGACGTCGAGCAGGGTCTCCTCGAGGATCGAGCGCAGGCCGCGGGCGCCGGTCTCGCGTTCGAGCGCCTTGTTGGCGATCGCCTCGAGACTGTCCTCGGCGAAGACGAGCTCGATGTCGTCGAACTCGAAGAAGCGCTGGAACTGTTTGGTCAGAGCGTGGCGCGGCTCGGTCAAGATCGTGATCAGATCGTCGCGGCTGAGCTGGTGGATCGCGGCGACGACCGGCAGGCGGCCGATGAACTCTGGGATCAGGCCGTATTCCATCAGGTCCTCGGGCAGCACTTGCTCGAACCACTCGCCGCTGTCCTTCTTCTCGCGCGAGGAGATCGCGGCCCCGAAACCGATCCCGCGATCGCCGACGCGCTTCTCGATCACCTGGTCGAGCTCGGCGAAGGAACCGCCGCAGACAAAGAGGATGTTGGTGGTGTCGATCGTGAGGAACTCCTGGTGGGGGTGCTTGCGCCCCCCCTGCGGCGGCACAGAGGCGGTCGTCCCCTCGAGGATCTTGAGCAGCGCCTGCTGCACGCCTTCGCCGGAGACGTCGCGGGTGATCGACGGGTTGTCGGCCTTGCGGGCGATCTTGTCGATCTCGTCGATGTAGATGATCCCCGTTTCGGCCTTTTTGACGTCGTAGTCGGCAGCCTGGATCAGCTTCAAGAGGATGTTCTCGACGTCCTCGCCGACGTAGCCGGCCTCGGTCAGCGCCGTCGCGTCGGCGATCGCGAAGGGGACGTTGAGGATCCGGGCGAGGGTCTGGGCAAGCAGCGTCTTGCCGCAGCCGGTCGGCCCGAGCAGCATGATGTTGGACTTCTGCAGCTCGACCTCAGCCTCCTCGGACTGGCTGATCTGGACGCGCTTGTAGTGGTTGTAGACGGCGACGGAGAGGGCGCGCTTGGCGGCCTCCTGGCCGACCACGTACTCCTGCAGGACCTCGTGGATCTCGCGCGGCTTGGGCAGGTTCTCGAGCTCGACCGCGGCAGCCGCGGGGGTCAGCTCCTCGTCGATGATCTCGTTGCAGAGGTCGATGCACTCGTCGCAGATGTAGACGCCGGGCCCGGCGATCAACTTCTTGACCTGGCGCTGCGACTTGCCGCAGAAGCTGCAGAGGAGCTGCTCGTTCGAGTCTGTGGGCCGTGCCAGCGGAATCCCCTCCTTAGGGGCAATGGTTGCCTACCGGCTCGCGCCCCAAAGCTTAGAGGGAGATGCAAGCCGGCCCTGTCAGTGCGATCGTTTACTGCGCCGGGGCCGCCGTCCCTCCCCGTGACCGCAGCCTTGCGCCGCGCTTGACGCCAGGCGCGAGGACGAACCCACCGTGAGACAGGCTCAGCTGTAGCCGTCCCAGCGGCGCAGGGAGGGCTCGGGATCCACCGGCTCGCCGTGGACGTGGATCTCGAAGTGGAGATGGCAGCCGATCGTGATCGCGTTGCCGGTCTCCCCCACCGCGCCGACCGGCTCGCCCGTGTAGACACGATCGCCTCGCCTGACCAGGGCCGGGCGGAGCATGTGGGCGTAGAAGTAGCTGCGGTCCTCGCCTTCGCCGTGGATCAGCAGGTAGTTGCCATAGAGGACCGGGTCGTAGCCGCTGCGCAGCACTCGGCCGCCCCGCACGGCGACCAGCGGCGTGTTGCAGGCGGCGACGACGTCGAAGCCCTGATGGGTGCGCCCACCGCTCCGCGGCGCCCCAAATTCACCGGTGTAGCCACGCGTGCCGTGCGGGCCATCGACCGGGAAGACGTGGTCGAAGAATCCCGTGCCGCCACCGCCGGCCGAAGCTCGAGCTGCTCCAGACGAGACGACGGAAAAAACGAGCGCAACCGCGACCAGTAGCGCGCCCATCCCGGTAGGGGTGGAGCGTCTTGTACTTTTTCGGCGATTTCTTGCGGCGCCAGCCACCAGCGTCTCCACCGAAAAAGTTAAGCGGAACCCCTGCCGGGAGCGCCGCTCCGTACTGGCCTCAGTGGTGTTCGATCACGCGGTCGACGAGGTTGTACTCCTTCGCCTCCTCCGCGCTCATGAAGTAGTCACGCTCGGTGTCCTTGGCGACCTTCTCGAAGTCTTGGCCGGTGTGCTTGGCGAGGATCTCGTCGAGACGTCGGCGGACGTCGATGATCTCTTTGGCGTGAATCTCGATGTCGGTCGCCTGGCCCTGGAAGCTGGATGAAACCTGATGGATGAGGATCTTCGAGTTGGGCAGCGACATCCGCTTGCCGGCGGCGCCGCCGGCGAGCAGCAGCGCGCCCATGCTCATCGCGATGCCGACGCAGATCGTCTGCACATCGGGCTTGATGAACTGCATCGTGTCGTAGATCGCCAGGCCGGCGTAGACGGAGCCGCCGGGCGAGTTGACGTAGAGGCTGATGTCCTTGTCGGGATCCTCGGACTCCAGGTGCAGGAGCTGGGCCACGATCAGGTTGGCGATGTCCTCGGTGACCGGCGTGCCGAGGAAGACGATCCGCTCGCCGAGCAGGCGGGAGTAGATGTCGAAGGCGCGCTCGCCGCGCGAGGTCTGCTCGACGACCATTGGGACCAGAGGGCTCATGGCCGGCACTCTATAGAAGGCGCCCGGCGGGCTTCGGACACGCTCAATCGTCGCCTGGGGTCCACAGCTCGCCTTTCTCCTCCTGCTCTTTCTCCGGGGTCCAGATTTTCTCCCGCGCTTCAGCCTGCTCGAGCGGGATCGGCACCGCCGAGTCGGCGACCACGTCGATCGCCTTGCGGACCTGGATGTCTTCGCGGACCATCGCGTCGCGGCCGCTCTCGCGCAGGCGAGCGAGCAGCTTCTGCGGCGTCGTGCGCTCGTGTTCGGCGGTGTGGGCGAGCGCCTCGACCAGCTCCTCGTCGGAGACCTCGATCGACTCCGCCCCGGCGATGGCTGCCAGCACCGCCTCGCGTTCGAGCTCGCGCGCGGCGTCGGGCTTGGACTCCTCCAGTACCTCCTCGAGTGTTTTGCCCTGCATCTGCAGGAAGGCGTCGGGGCTCATCCCGCGTCCGGCGAGCTGGCGTTCGACCCGCTGCCAGCGCTCGGCCGCACGGGCGGCGACGAGCTCGTCGGGAATCTCGACCGTTGCCGCCGAGGCAGCGGCGTCAACCGCGGCCACCCTGAAATCCTGCTCGGCGCGCTCGTCGACGGCTTCGCTGACGCGTTTGGCGATGTCGGCACGCAGCTCCTCGAGGGTGTCGAACTCGGAGGCCTCGGAGGCGAAGTCGTCATCGAGCTCGGGCAGGACCTTTTCGCGCACCTCCTTGACCTCAACGGTGAAGACCGCCTCTTCACCGGCGAGGTGCTCCGCCTGGTAGTCCTCGGGAAAGGTCACCTGGACCTCGCGCTGCTCGCCGCCGCTGACCCCGGCCAGCTGCTCCTCGAAGCCCTCGATGAAGCGACCGCTGCCCAGCTCGAGCATGCCATCGGCTTCCTTGCCGCCCTCGAAGGCCTTGCCGTCGATCAGCCCCTCGTAATCGATCAACAGCACGTCGCCGTCGGCTGCGGGACGCTCTACCGGCTCGAGTTTGGTGAAACCCTCGCGGATCCGCTCGATCTCGCGATCGACGATCTCCTCGGTCGGCTCCGCCTCGGCCCTGCCGACCTCGAGCCCTTTGTACTCGCCCAGTTTCGCCTTGGGACGGACGCCGATCTCGAACTTGAACTCGAGTGGCTCGGCCTCGGCCTCGGGCGAGGAGACGATCTCGATATCGGGATCCCCGATCGGGCTGACCCCCGAGCGCAGCAGGCCCTGCTCGTACCACTCGGGCAACGAGTCGCGGACGGCCTCCTGCATCACGGCACCGAAGCCAAGCCGCTGGATAACCAGCGACGGCGGCGCCTTGCCCTTGCGAAAGCCCGGCATCCGCATCTCGCGGGCGAGGCTGCGGGCGGCGCGCTGCATGCCGCGATCGACCTGCTCGGCTGGAACCTACACCTCGACTCGCACGCGCGAGTCGGACAGCTCTGTGACGTTTGTCTTCACCGAGCGCGAGACCCTAGCGCGGTACGGACAGCGACGACGAAGTCGATCGCAAAGGCCGCGCCACGGCCCAGAGGGCCAGTGACGAGCCAGGCCTCAAGCGCCGTCACGGCCGACAATCCGTTCTTCGAGCCGTGCCCCATGTCCCGCCGCCACCGCGCGCTGCGCGCGCGCCTCGTCGAGGGCGAAGCCACTGTCGTGGGCGAGGTCGAGCAGGCGCTGCTTCTCGGTCCCTTCCCGGGCGACCTCGAGGAAGATCCAGGCGAGCACACCGAGGGCAAGGAACGTGCCCTCGACCATCATGATCGCGCCGGCCGTGCTCTGGTCCCCCATCGCCGAGATCCCCCAGTAACGCTCGCCGGGCCGGTAGATCGGGTAGAGCACCGTGCCCGACCACATCAGCAGGTTGCCGAGGATCGCGCTGGTGAAGCGAACGCCGACCACGTAGGCGACCTTCCAGGCGGCGCCGAACCACTGTGGCTTGGGCAGCGGGCCGAAGACCGGCATCCACATCAGGCAGCCGAAGAAGAGAAAGGTCGTGTGCTCGAGCGCGTGCAGCGGCGCCGCGCCGTAGGCGGCGTCATAGAGCGCCGGCACGTGCCAGAGGTAAAAGTTGACCGCCCAGAGCGGCAAGGCGACGGCGGGGTGGGCAAGGATTTCAAGGCGGTTGAAGGCTCGGATCGCGAGAATCGGCTGCAGCAAAGATCTGGTCAGGCCGAGGACCAACAGCAGCGAAGCGACGTCGCCGATCAGGAGGTGCTCGACCATGTGGGCGATGACCAACTCCTCGCCGATGTGGCCGATCGGGCTGAAGAGAGCAATCGAGATGGTCAGGAGTCCGGCGCCGAAGCAGATCTGGCGCCAGAGAGGGACGGGCCGGCCGTCCCAGGAGAGAGTCCTCGCCCGCCCCCAGTAAAGGACGCCCGCAATCGTGATCGGGAAGACCTCGATCGGGGCAAAGGCGCCGCTGACATGCGCGAACGACAGGCTCACGCTGGTAGCTTGGCACGGCTGTGAGTGCGCCAATCGCCACGGTGACTTCCAAGTGCTCGAATCCGTGGGGATTGGGGCGCGAGCCTGCGTGATGAGTGCCAGCGACTCTCGCTTCCCGCCGATCGGCGGCTACGGCTTCCTCTCCGATTGCCACACCAGCGCGCTGGTCTCCTACGACGGCTCGGTCGAGTGGCTCTGCCTGCCCCGCTTCGACTCCCCCAGCGCCTTCGGCGCCCTGCTCGACCGTGGCGCCGGCCACTTCAAGGTCGCCCCGAAGGGCGTGGTGGTGCCGATCAGCCGCCGCTACGAGCCGGGCACGCTGGTGATCGAGACGACATGGGTCACGGAGACCGGATGGCTCGTCACCCACGACATGCTCTCGATCGGCGAGTGGGCGCCGGAGGGCGGCGAAGGCGGCCGACCGCAGACCGCGCACGAGTCCGACAGTTCGCTGCTGCGCCTGATCACCTGCGTCGACGGCGAGGTCGAGATCGAGATGGAG